>ULXL01024565.1_pt1 | contig 13935 bp, 5 predicted proteins | sample 1961241 | NCBI WGS metagenome assembly ULXL01 (sample SAMEA4835837, study PRJEB28245) | human gut metagenome | biome: gut microbiome; material: fecal sample | place: Denmark | collected 2008
ACGTGGTGGAGATAGGCAAGGGAGCGTTTGCCAACAATGTCGGTCTGACGACAATCGAAATCCCCAATACGGTTAAGAAAATCGGCGAAAGCGCTTTTGCAAACTGCTCGGTGCTCAAAAACGTGACGCTCGTGTCGGGCGGCGCAGGGCTTGTCATCGGCAACTACGCTTTCCAAAACTGTATAGCTCTCGAAGCCTTTACTCTGTCCGACTCAGTCACAGAGCTGAGCATGAACGTGTTTGACGGTTGCAGAAATTTGCAGGGTGTTTATGTGGACGAGGGCAACGAATATTTTGCGGACGACGACGGCGTGCTTTACGACGCGGACAAGACGATAATTCTGTTCTATTCGCTCGGACGCGACGGCAACGTCGTGCTGCCCGAAACCATAGAGACAATCGGCGCGGGCGTGTTTGCCAACAACATGAAAATAACGGAAATCGTCATACCCGCCTCCGTCAAGGAAATTCAGGAGGACGCTTTCAATATGTGTCTGTACCTGACCGACATTGTTTTTGAAACAAGCGAGGACGCTCAGGCAAACCTTTCGATAGGGGACAGAGCCTTTGCTTACTGCGCTGCCGTTTCAGAGCTGAACCTGCCTTCTTACGTTACGGCAATCGGAGACGAGGCGTTCTACAAGGCGGCAATCCTCAACAAAATCAATTTCAGCGAGGGGCTTAAAGAAATAGGCGACAAGGCTTTTTCGGATACCGCTTTGACCGCCGCCGTGCTTCCCGACTCCCTTACGACGCTTGGAGCGTCCGCGTTTGCCGGCTGCGTCTCTTTGAGTACGCTCAAACTTTCCTCCGCGCTCGAAAAAATAGGCGACAAGGCTTTCTTCGACTGCATTTTGCTTAGCCAAGTCACAATCCCTCAGGGAGTGAGAGCCATAGGCGCAAACGCGTTTGAAAACTGTGCGCTCATTTCGGAAATCACGCTTCCCGACACGGTCGAGACTGTCGGGCAGGCTGCTTTCCTCAACTGCACGGGGTTGGAAAAGGTTGTGTTTGCGGGCGGAGGCGAGCAGCCTCTCTCAATCGCGGGCACGAGCAGCTCAAACGGCGCGTTTGTCGGCTGCACGTCGCTTTCGTCGGTAAAGCTGCCGTCAAGACTTACTTCAATCGGCAAATACGTGTTTTACAACTGCTCCGAGCTTGTTTCCGTCACCTTCGAGGAGGACGGCGAGGGCAATCCCGTTAGCAAGCTCGTCACAATCGACAATTACGCTTTTTCCGGCGCGGGGATAACCGAGTTTTACATATCCAACACGGTGGAAACAATAGGCGACTATGCGTTTAGGGACGCAACCGCGCTGGTTTCTCTCGTATTCCAACCCGACGACGAAAACGCCGCCGAAATTCTGAAAATAGGCACAAGCGGAGGCAGCGTATTTGTCAATACGGCGATTACCTCCCTGTCTTTGCCCGCCAGAACGGAATTTGTCGTAGACAGCAAAACGGGAGTGCACAAATCTATGTTCGGAGATACGGCCAACCTTACTTCCATAGAGATACATTCCGACAATCCGAAATATATGTCGCTCGACGGCGCGCTTTACACAAAGGACGGAACAAAGCTGGTTTACTTCCCTGCGGGAAAAACAAGCATAAGCCAAGAGCAGCCTCTGCCCGACACGCTGCAATACATCGGAGAGTACGCTTTTCATTATTCGCGGCTTACTTCAATCGCCGTGCCGGAGGGCGTAAGCAAGATCGGCGACTACGCGTTTTACTATTCGTCGCTGCAAAGCGTGACGCTGCCCGCGTCCCTCGCGACGCTTGGAGCGAGCGCTCTCAGGGAGTGCGCGGAACTTGCCGTCGTTGAGTTTGCAGAGAACTGCGTGCTCGGCGCAATAGGAGGCTATACGTTTACGGGTTCTGCCGTCGCTTCCCTTGACCTGTCGAATACGTCCGTTCAGACATTGGGCAACACCTCGTCCACTGCCGACCAAACGGTTTTCGGCGAGGCTTTGACAAGCATAGTTTTGCCTGACACCCTCGACGCAATAGGCAACGCCGCGTTCAAGGGCACGTCGTTGACGTCAATATCCATACCGTCGTCCGTGACGAGAATCGGCAAAAACGCCTTTTATCAGGTGTCCACTCTGACGCAGGTCGTTTTCCTGCCTTACGAGGGAGACGGAATCGCGCCTCAGCTGACGCTGGAGGACAACCGTTCAAGCAACATACCGACTGAAAATCAGGGCGTGTTCGCCGAAACGGGACTTACATCGGTTGAAATTCCCGCCCGTATGGTGTCTGTCGGAGCTTATGCCTTTGCAAAAATCCCTACTCTTGTCTCCGTCACGTTCGAGGACGCGCAAAACGGAAAGCTTACGACCGTCAAGGCGGGAGCGTTCCGCGGCACGGGAATCACCCAATTTGTCGTTCCCGAATCCGTCGTTGACCTCGGAGAGGAGTATGTCCATTCGAGCAACAAGGCGCATACAACCACCTATGTTCAGACAAGCAGACGTTTAGGCGTGTTCCTTGACTGCACCGAGCTGACAAGCCTGACGCTTTCGTCAAAAATGACCAAGTTCTGGTGGCACAATGTCGTGGGCTGCACCTCCCTGACGGAAATTCTGGTTGCCGACGGCAGCGAAAACTTCTCCTCCAAAGACGGCGTGCTGTTCAACTCCGACGGCACCCGTCTGATATGCTATCCTACGGGCAAAACGGGAAACAGCTACGTCGTTCCCGACGGCACACTCAATATAGAAACAAGAGCCTTTGCCGAAGCGGTGCATTTGAGAAGCGTTACCGTAGCAAACACCGTCGCTTATCTCGGTTACGGCGTATTTCAGAAGTCGGCGGTCACGGACGTTGTGTTTGCGGAAGGCGGAACGGAAGACTTAACCTTCGACGCAACCGCGCCGGCAGGCAGCACTTCTTCCAACTACAACGCGACTATGTTCGGGTGGAGCGCGCTTGAAAGCATACGCCTGCCCGCTCGTATGACAACCATGCCCAATTTCTTCTTCGAGGGCTGTTCGGCGCTTACGTCCGTCACGTTTGAAGAAAACAGCAGGCTGACGAAAATGGGCAACGCCGTTTTCAGATATTGCAGCGCGCTTGAAAGCTTTGTTATGCCGGACAGCGTTACCACGCTCGACGGCACGACGGGATTGTTCATCGATTGCACAAAGCTTTCCAAAGTAACCCTGTCGGCAAATCTCCAAAAACTCGGACAAAATATGTTCAAAAACTGCGGCGCGCTGGAAACAGTGGAAATACCCGCAAGCGTCAAGACAATCGAGCAATATGCGTTCCAAAATTCCGGAATCAAGAGCATAGTCATTCCTTCGACGCTTACAAAATTCGGCAATACGGGACTCAACGAGTTTCTCAATTGCACGCGTCTCGAAAGAGTGGAGATTTACGCGCCCATAGGCAACAATCTGACTTATCTCAACACAAGCTATTTCAGCGGCTGCACGTCGCTTAAAGAGGTTGTCCTGCCCGACAGCATTGTGGAATTGGGCAACACCGCGTTCAAGAACTGCGTGAGTCTTGAAAACATCGACCTGTCGGGAATCAGAGAAATAGGCAACAACACCTTTGAAGGCTGCACGAGTCTCGCTTCGGTTGACCTGTCAAGCGTCAACACAATCGGCAACTATGCTTTCAAGGGCTGCACCGCTCTGACCGAGGTTTACATTCCCGATTCGGTTGTAGACATGGGCACAAGCGTGTTCCTTGACTGCGACAATCTGCAATCTTTGACCGTTTCCGACGGCAACTCCGCTTACAGGCTGGGCTCCGCGGGAGAGCTGCTCAATTACGACGGAACGCAAATCCTTTACGTTCCCGCGTCCGCAACGGGCGAGTACGTCATCGAGCAGGGCATGACCGCAGGCGACTATGCCTTTGCGGGCACGGGCGTGACAAAGGTCGTCATACCCAACTCCATGACCGTCATCCCTGTCGGTATGTTTGCAAATTGCGCAAGCCTCACGGAAGTGACGCTGCACGACGGCATAACCGAAATAGGCGCGAGCGCATTCACGGGTTCGGCTGTACAAAGCATTTACATAGGCAGAAACGTGACCGTGATAGGCAACAGCGCCTTCAAGGACTGCGCAAGCCTCACGGAAGTGACTTTCGGCGAAAACGGCAGCAGCACGTTGTCTTTGTCGGCTTCGGCGTTTGAAAACTGCACTTCGCTTGCGAGTCTGGAACTTCCCCGCCGCGTCAGAGCGCCGCAAAAGACCTCGACCGACAGAAACGGAAACGTCACGGTGACGACGCTTTCCCCCGCAATCGGAAGCTACGCTTTTGCCGGCTGCACTTCGCTTGGTTCACTTACGTTTGCGGCAAGCGGGGCGGAGTGGATGACCGAGCCGCTGAATGTGGGAGCCTATGCGTTTAACGGCTGCACCTCTTTGAAATCGGTAGTTCTGCCCGATTACAACAGGAGCGGTTCGTCGGCTACTTATTACGCAATCGGAAGCTATGCCTTTGCAAACTGCACTTCGCTTGTCTCCTTTGAAAGAGAGGGCAGAGACCCGACTCAGGGATACCGCGGCGCGTACTACGACGTGGGCGGCTATGCGTTCTTCGGCTGCTCCGCGTTAAAAACCGTCAAGCTGCCTTCCAATTGTTATTTCGACGGCGAGTTTATTTTCGGCGGCACGGGCATTGAAGAAATCACTCTCAGTCTCAAAGGCGCCTACGGTTCTCCTTACTCCATGTTCGAGGGCTGCGCGCAGCTTGAAACGGTCGCGATTGAACACGACGCTTTGATATCCACCGTGCTTTACGACAGAATGTTTGCAAACTGCACCGCGCTTGAAAGCGTCACGGTGACAAACGAAAAGAACGGTGTGTCCACAATCAGAGAAAGCGCGTTTGTCAATTGCGCGTCTCTTGCCCGACTTAACCTTTCGGGCGGACTGAAAACCATTGAGGCAAACGCCTTTGAGGGGTGTACGAGTCTCGATTTCACAATCGGCGCAAGCGTGACGACAATCGGCGCAAACGCATTCAAGGGGTGGACGGACGCACAGACCATTACTTCAATGATTGCCGCCGACAAAATACCTTCCGGCTGGCATTCCGATTGGAACAAGGACTGCAACGCGCTTATTGTGTGGCCTTAAACGATACGAAAGCCGCACGCCTTCGGTGCGGCACGTCTAAATTGCATTACTTAAATAAATCCGGTTTTGCAGTCAAGTCACCGAACCGAAGGATTTGGTGACTTGACTGCGAAAGGGTTGAGTTTTACGCCGTTAAAACGGCGAAAGGAGAAAAAATGGATAACAGGCAACTGTTTGAACGGCACAGAAAACGGCTTGAAAAGGAAGCTTGGCTCAAATCCGTTCTGCTTTCCCTCGTCATAGGCTTTGCCGCCATGCTGGCGACAGCCGTTTTGACCTGGGTGTTTGAAAAAAACGGATTGTGGTTCTCTCTTTCGGCTCTCGTCGTTGTGACGGGAGGACTCACGCCGTTGTTTTATTTCAAACGCTTCCGTCCCGACGACAGGCAAATCGCGCGCCGTATAGACAGGCTGGGGCTTGAAGAACGCGTGATAACCATGACGGAGCTTGCAGACTCGAAGGAGTATATCGCCGTGCGTCAGCGCGCGGACGCGCAGGAAAAAATGAAAGCGTTGGAAATAAAACAAATCAGCCTGCACGTGTCCGCCGCGCTTATTGCGTTGGTGTGCGTTTTCGGAACGCTCGGACTTTCGCTTACCACGGTCAGCACGCTGAGCTATTACGGACTGCTGCCCACAATAGGTCAAATCATAGACACCACCCTGCCTCCCGAGCCTATTGTCGAATTTGAAGTAAACTATTACGTCGAAGACGGACAGGGCGGTATTATCGAGGGAGAAGAGTTCCAAATAGTCGCGCAGGGGGAGACAGGCTCTCTCGTGTACGCGGCAGCCGACGAGGGCTGGGCTTTTGCGGGCTGGTCGGACGGATATGCGGAGCCTTATCGACAGGAAGAGGACGTGCAGGGCAATATGGAAATTTTCGCTTTGTTCGAGCAGATGGGCGGAGCGGGCGACGGCGACGGCGAGCCTACCGACCAACCGCCCGATCAACCGGGCGAGCAGCAGGGCGACAACGGCGACGGCGACGATTCCAATCCCGTCGAGCAGGGCGGCGGCAAATACGAGCCCGCCAATCAGATTATTGACGAAGCGACTTATTATCGCGACGTATTCGGGCAGTATTACGACCTGATAGTGGAGTATCTGTCCTCGGGCGAAGAGCTGCCCGAAGATTTGCGCATCATTATCGAAGCGTATTTCAACATTCTTAAATAACCTATTCCCCAAAAAAATAAAACTTTAAAAATCAAAAGGACAAAAAAATGGTAACGGAAGCTAACATAGAAAAATTCAGCGTACAGTGCAAAAACATTTTCGAGCAGATAAAAAGAGACGTAATCGGCCAGCAGGACGTGGTCGAGGGCGCGGTCATTGCCATGATAGCGGGCGGAAACGTGCTGCTCGAAGGCGTGCCCGGCGTCGGCAAGACAAGATTGGTGAGAAGTCTCGGCCGCGTTTTCAATCTGCCCTTTTCAAGAATACAGTTTACGCCCGACCTTATGCCTGCGGACGTAACGGGCACCAACATAATAATCAAGGACGAAGCGGGCAATTCGCAGTTCAGCTTTCAGCCCGGTCCGATATTCAGCAACATAATTCTTGCGGACGAAATCAACAGAGCCACTCCCAAAACACAGTCCGCTCTGCTCGAAGCGATGCAGGAGCACACTGTTACCGTTATGGGCGTGTCGAGAAAGCTCAACGAGCCGTTCTTCGTGCTTGCGACGCAAAACCCCATAGAACAGGACGGAACCTATCCTCTGCCCGAAGCGCAGATGGACAGATTTATGTTCAAAATTATTGTCAACAACCCCAATATAGACGAGCTGATGCAGATAGTGGACATGACGCAGAAAACCATGGCGGAAGTGGCTGACGTGGCTTGCAGCGGCGAGGAGCTGTTGGAAATGAGAAAAACGGCAAACGCCATACCCGTGGCTGAGGAGGTCATGAGATACGCCATGGTGCTGGTGTCTGCAACACATACCGACAGCGACTGTTCGACCGAGGCGGCAAAAAAATATATCAGGCTCGGAGCAAGCCCCCGCGCGGGACAGGCGTTGATTTCCGCCGCAAAGGTCAAGGCATTGATGAAGGGGCGTTTCAACGTGTCCTACGGCGACCTCAACGAGCTTGCCTTTCCCGTGCTGCGTCACAGGATAAAGATGAATTTCGAGGCGGTTGCAGAGCGCGTGAGTCAGGACGACGCCATAAGAATGGTAATTGACGAATTGAATCACCGCAAAACTTTTAAAAGCGAGGCGGCGCAGACGACCTCGACCGATACGGACAAGGCGGTTGAATCCGCCGACGACAAGAGCAGACGCAAAAACGGGAGAAAATAATGAAGAGCGCTTACTTGAACGATGAGTTTTTCAGTCGTTTGGAGACGCTGGCATTGAATCTTCGCGCCGATTTAAACGGTTACTTCGGCGGAAAGCATTTTGTCCGCTCATACGGTCAGACGGTGGAGTTTGCGGATTATCGGGAATATCAGCTGGGCGACGATATACGTCGCATAGACTGGAACCTGTTCAGCAGATTTGAAAAATATTTTATAAGGCTTTTTACCGACGAGAGGCAGATGGACGTTCAGATATTTCTGGACTGCTCCGCGTCCATGGGCAAGGAAAACCGCACAAAGGCGGAGTACGCCGTCAGCGTGGCTGCCGCGCTGGGCTTTTTGTCCGTTCACAATATGGACAAGGTATCCTTCAAGCTGATAAAGGAAGACGCCGTTGAGGACCCTTTCGGCACGATAATAGGAAAAAACTCCTTTTTCAGAGCAATCAGCCTTTTGGAGAATCTGAATTTCTCCGACGACGCGGACATTTCGCAGGCGGTGTCGAGCTGCGCAAACACGGGCTCCAACAACGGATTGTCTGTAATCATTTCCGATTTTCTTACAAGAAAGGACTGGAAAAAAGCCGTTGATTACTTAACTTACAAAAAGCGACAGGTGCTTGCGATACAGCTGCTTTCTCCCGAAGAGGAGGAGCCTACTTACAGCGGCAGGGTGAATCTCATCGACGTGGAGTCGGGAGACCTTGCCGACCCGAGAAATATGAAACTGAGAATTACGCGCAGCCTGCAACTCGCTTATCAGGAGGCGTTGAAGGACATGAAGGCGGACATCAAATCTTTCTGTGCGTCGAGGGGAGCGGATTTTATTTCCGTCACCACCGACAAACCCGTTGAAAGAATGCTGTTCGGCGAGCTTTTGAAGGCAGGTATTATGGAATGAGTATTTTGTTACCTTTGGGTTTGTTGGGATTGATTGGAATAGCCGTGCTTATTCTCATTTATATCCTCAAACCGAATTATCAGCAGAAGCTTGTTTCCAGCACGTATATCTGGGAACTGAGCCTTAAATATCGAAAGAAAAAAATTCCCGTCAGCCGCCTGCGCAATCTAATCATACTTATTTGTCAGCTGCTTATTATTGCCGCCTGCGCCATGATTCTGGCGCAGCCGGTAATCCGCGCGGAGGAAATGGAAAGCAACGAAAGGATTGCCGTCATCGACGCTTCGGCGGGTATGCTGGCAAGCGACGGCGGGGCTTTTCGCTTTGTGCGCGCGGTTGAGCAGGTAAAGGAGCTTGCGGAGGAAACCTTTTCGCAGTCGGGCATCATCACGGTTATCCTTGCGGACACGGAGGCGTCGTTTGTCGCGCGCAGAGCGGACGCGACCATGCGCGACGAGGTTTTGGCGCAGCTTGACGAACTGGCGCGCTGCGAAAACGGCGTGCCCGTGCACTGCTCCTACGGAGTGGCGGATATAGACGCGGGCATGGAGCTTGCCGAACAGGTGCTCGAAGAAAATCCTTCCGCCGCCGTAAGGCTTTATACGGGAAAGGAATATATCGATTCGGGCATAGTGGACGTGGTTGACATAGGTTCGGAAAACGAGTGGAACGCCGCGATTGTCGACGCCTCGGCGACGCTGGACGAAAATTTCTACACCTTTTCCGTAGACGTTGCGAGCTACGGAATAGGAGCCAATCTGCGCGTCAACTGCGAGGTTTACGGCGTGAACGGTCAGGACGTTACGGAAATGCTCAGCCTGCCCGCCCGCTGCGACGTAGGAGAAACAGTCACGGTAGAATTCAATTCTGACAGCGTGGACATGATGATTTATATGTTCGATTACGTGCGCGTGTATATAGAAGCGGTGGATACGGCGGGCGCGGTGCTCACCGACTCGTTCGTTTGGGACGACACGTTTTATCTGTACGGCGGCACGCCTCAGAAAATCAACATTCAGTACGCAAGCCCCAAGCCCAATCCCTTTGTTAGCGGCATTCTGATAGGTCTGCGCGATTCGTTGTCTTCGCGCTGGGACATAGACCTGACGGAGGTCAGGGGGGAAAACGCCGTTCCGGAAATCGCGGGGTTCGACCTTTACATATTCGAGCATACCATGCCCGAAATTATGCCTACGGACGGAGTCGTGTTTTTGATAAATCCCGACGTATCGCCCGAGGGCGCGGGAATAACGCTTGCCGCCGGCGAAGTCACGGGTGATTTTACGCTTTCCGCAGGGGATGCCCATCCCATTACCGAAAGGGTGAACGCCTCGGACATAACCGTCAGCAAATACAAACAGGTTAAAATGGCGGACGGCTTCGAAACATTGCTTTATGTGGAAAACGACCCCGCTTTCATGGTGAAAAACGAGCCGGGAGTGAAAATCGCGCTGATGCCTTTCAGTTTGAACAGCTCCAATTTTTCCGTTCTGATGAGCTTTCCCGCCCTTATGTACAACATGATGAACTACTTTTTTCCGGCGACAATAACCGATTCGCAGGAGACGGGCAGCGCCGCCGAATATATCTTTGAGGTCAACGATACCGTTATTCTCAACGGCAGGGGAGTGCAGCTTACCGTGACGGACTCTGCGGGAGCGGAGACGGAGCTCGACATTTTTCCCGCGGCAATCGAGGCGCTTTGCCCCGGTACTTACACCGTTTCGCAGATTCCGTTGTCGGGTGTGGAGACAATCGAGCGCTTTTACGTAAGGATTGCTCCGTCGGAAAGCGATTTGGGGCTGGTGGTCGACGAGCTTTACAGTCCGTATGCGGAGCTGCCCGAAAGATTCAACGATTTCGACCTTCTGCTTTATTTTGCAATCGCGCTGGTTGCGCTCGAATTTATCGAGTGGATTCTGCAAACGCGCGAGCACTTTTAACGGAGGCAATGCGACATGACGAATTTTCAGATAGAATTTACCCACCCGTGGCTGTTGCTGTTGCTTGTTCCCGCGTTGTTTTTCGCGTTGTTCCCATATTTTCGGCTTTCCAAAAAGTATCGAAAGACGCGGAACCGCATTACGTCGATAGTTTTGCATATGCTTGTCATGGTTTTGAGCATATCCGTGCTTTCGGGAATAAATTTCAAGTACGAGCTTCCCAATACGCGAAACGAGCTTATTCTGCTTGTGGACGGCTCGTTCAGCGGCAGCGAAACGGAGGAAGCGAAAAACAATTTCGTTCAGGCGGTTCTTAACGAATGCGAGCCGGAAATGCGCGTAGGCATTGTGACCTTCGGGTTTAATCAGGTTTACGCCGCGCCGCTGACGACGGACAAAAGCAGAGCGTACAGACAGTATCTCGAAGCGGAAAAGCCGGACGGCTCGGCTACCGACATAGCGTCGGCGCTGCAATACGCGGGCGGAATTTTTGAAAATCCCCAATCGGGCAAAATTGTCCTTTTGACGGACGGAGACGAAACCGACAGAAGCGCGTCTGCGGTTATACGGACAATAGCGGCTTCGGGAATCACGGTGGACACCGTGCATTTCCCCGCGGAGCGCAACGACAGCGAGGTTTTGATAACGGGCGTGACGCTGCCCGATTACAACGTGGTGGTGGAGGATTCCTTCAAAATAGGGCTTACTTTGCAAAGCTCTTTCGTCGGCGCCGCAAACGTAACCTTGCTTGACAACGGAGAGCCTGTGGGAGAGCCGCATGCAATCGAGCTGGTAAGCGGCACGCAGACGGTTGAGTTCGAGCACGTGTTTCACGAGCAGGGACTGCACGCGCTGAGCTTTGAAATCTCAAACGACAGGGATACCCTTACTCAAAACAATATATTCAACTCCTATATTTATTTGGAGGTTTTCGACGACCTGCTGATTATCGAGCGCAACGCCGACGAGTCCGCCGCCCTTGCGGAAATTCTCGGCGAACAGTTCAACGTCAGCGTGGTCAACGTGTTCAACGAGGAAGAAATGCCGACCGAGCTTGACGAGCTGAGGCAGTACGACGAAATCATACTCATGAACATTGCCAACGCGGATATGCCGGCAGGCTTTGACAGCATTCTGTATTCTTATGTAAACGAAATCGGCGGCGGTTTGTTCACCGTCGGCGGCAACAGGGAGGACGGAGAGGGCGGAACGATTGCAAACACCTACGACAGGCAGGATATGGCGGGCACGCTTTATCAGCAGATGCTGCCCGTGCAGGCGATAGACTATACTCCTCCCGTCGGCGTGGTAATAATCATCGACCGCTCGGGCAGCATGGATATGAGGGTAGAAGGCAGCGGCGGAAAAACCAAGCTAGATTTGGCAAAGGAAGGCGCAATGAGCAGTCTGCTGTCTCTGACCGAAAGAGATTATTGCAGCGTCATGACGCTTGAAGACGACTACAACGAGGATTTGGAGATGACTCCGCTTCCGCAGAGAGCCAAAATAGAAGCCGCGATAGAAAAAATAGAAATCGGCGGCGGCACGATTTTCACGGGAGCATTGGAGCGCGCGGGAGCTGCGCTGAGAGGACTTCGCAGCGTGGAAAGGAGGCACATAATTCTCGTCACGGACGGCGAACCCGGCGACAGCTTCTGGACCGACCCGATAAATCAGGTGGGCGGCTACGGCGGCGCGATAAAAAACAACGCTCTTTCGGGAATCACTCTCTCCATCGTGGCGATCGGCGTCGATTCAAAAGCGGCGCAGACCATGAAGGAGGCGACCGAGCTTGGCGGCGGCGAGTTTTACAACGTCTGGGACGCCACCACTCTTCCCGGCATCATGCGCGAGGATATGGACATTCCGCAGATAATAGCTTACAATCCCGAGCCTTTCACCCCCAAGGTGCGCGACCACAATTCGGTGCTCAACGGCGTGGACGATAGTCTTTTGCCCGAGCTTGGCGGTTTTTACGGCACAAAAGTTAAAAGCGGCGCAAGCGTGCCTCTTATGGCGGAGTATGTTCCCGTGCTGGCGCAGTGGAAGTTCGGCAACGGAATGGTGGCAAGCTTCATGTGCGACTTGAACGGCACGTGGTCGTCGGAGTTTTTGGAAAGCGAAACGGGGCGCAAAATACTCGACAATCTCGTAAACTGCCTGTTCCCCGTGAAAAATATAAAGCCGGGCGCCATTGACACGCGTATGACGGAGGAAAATTATATTACGTCTTTGAGCGTTTACGCTTCGTTGGAGGAAAGCGAAACTCTTGAAATAACCGTAACCGAGCAGACGGGCACGGCGCAGCCCTCCGTTCAGAAATTTACTCCGACGGTCACCGACGGTTTCGGCAAGGTAGAGTTTGTGATAACCAATCCCGGCGTGCACGAAATCGCCGTGCAAATAAAAAACGTCGACGGCTCGGTTGCGGAAAACTACACAACCTACAAGAGCTTTTCTTACTCTCAGGAGTACAACGTGTTCACCGACGAAGAGGAAAACGCGCGGCTGTTGGAGCTTATTTCGGCGCGCGGCGACGGCGCGGTCGTGTCTTCCGCCCAACCGTGGAAAATTTTTGACGACTTTCAACATACGCTTGAACACGAGTTCGACCCGAGATGGGCGTTCATAATTGCCGCTCTGGCGTTGTTCCTTCTGGATATAGCGGTAAGAAAATTCAAGTTCAAATGGCTGCACGAAATCGTAAGAGACCGAAAGCTCAAAAAGGAGCTGGGTCAAAACAAAAAGTAGGCTCCAAGGAGGAAAAAATTGAGAAAATTCTTTAAACTTACCGTTACATTTACGTTGTTTCTCTTAACTCTTCTTGTTTTGACGGCTTGCGATTTTACGCCGAGACTGATTGCTCCTACGGGACTTTCGGTAAACGAGAACACTCTTGCGCTCGGCTGGTACAAAATCGGCGGCGCAACGAGGTATACGGTGGAAATAAACGGCGTCGAATATCCCGTCGTCGAAAACTCTTATCCGTTGGCAAATCTCGAAGCGGGCGAGTATCGAATACGCGTCAAAGCAATGGGCGACGAGGAAAATTATCGGGATTCCGATTGGTCGGAGCCGCTTGACTTTGTCAGGGAGCAAGAGTCCGGTTTGACCTACCGACTGATTGACGCAAACACGGCTTACGAGGTCACGGGCATAGGCTCGGCGTCGGGCAATGTGCAAATCGACAGTGTTTTTCGCGGCAAGCCGGTAACAAGCATAGGCGACGGCGCGTTTGCCAACAACAGCCGTCTCACGGGGGTGGTTGTGCCGGAGGGCGTCACGACAATCGGCAGGCGCGCGTTTTACAACTGCGCTTATCTTACGGAAGTGGCGTTGCCTCAAAGCGTAACGGGCATAGGCGAATACGCTTTTCAGAGCTGCCGCCGTCTGGAAAAAATAAATCTTCCGACAGAACTTAAAGAAATCCCCGCTTACGCCTTTTCCTATTGCCGCGCGCTTACGGAAATCAAAATCCCCGACGGAGTAGAGAGCATAGGCGAATATGCGTTTGCCAACTGCGAGGCGTTAATCTCCGTTTCCGTTCCCGACAGCGTAAGGACAATCGGCGCATACGCGTTTACCGTCTGCACGTCGGCAAAGACAATCGAACTCGGCGCGGAGCTTTCCGCAATCGGCGAATATTCCTTTTATCGCTGCTCGTCGGTAAAAAGCGTCGT
>ULXL01046483.1_pt1 | contig 13824 bp, 13 predicted proteins | sample 1961241 | NCBI WGS metagenome assembly ULXL01 (sample SAMEA4835837, study PRJEB28245) | human gut metagenome | biome: gut microbiome; material: fecal sample | place: Denmark | collected 2008
ATATTTTTCTTAAAGATGATGTTAATCTGTTTCTTTTCGTTTTAAATATTTTTCCTGTTTTTCCGCTTGACGGAGGCAGGATAATGAGCCTTATTTTTCCCAAAGCAGAAAAGGCTATAACCGCTATATTGCTTGTTATATCGTTTGCTTTTTCAATTTATTTAATTATTAACAGTCATTCTGTTTCTTTGTTTTTGGTAACCTGCTATTTAATTATATTTAATTTGAGGTATTTATGAAAAAGGAAGTTGAAAAAATTCTTCAATATGTTCAAAAGCCTGCAAGATATGCAGGCGGAGAGCTAAACTGCGTAGTTAAGGACGCTGATAGTGTTGATATAAGATATGCCTTTTGCTTTCCCGATTTATACGAAATCGGAATGAGCCATCTCGGCATGAAAATATTATACTCTCTTGTTAATTCGCGTGAGGACGCTTGGTGCGAAAGGGTTTTTGCTCCCGATACCGATATGGAGGAGCAGATGCGCAAAAATAATGTTCCTCTTTTTGCGCTCGAAAGCTCCGATTACATAAAGGATTTTGATATTATAGGCTTTACTCTTATGTATGAGCTTTCATACACAAATGTTCTTAATATGCTTGATTTGGCAGGTATTTCTCTTAAAGCAGAGGACAGAACAGAACTGACTCCCATCATCTGCGCAGGCGGTCCCTGTGCCTGCAATCCCGAGCCTCTTGCAGATTTTCTTGATATAGTTTTCCTCGGAGACGGCGAGGAATCAACTATGGAGGTTCTTGATCTACTTAAAAAATGCAAAAAAGAGGGCAAAAGCAAATTTGAATTTCTTTGCGAAGCAAAGGATATAACGGGTGTTTATGTTCCGTCATTTTATAAAGATAGCTATAATGACGACGGAACACTTAAAGAAATTATGCCTTTAAATAATGCTCCTGCAAAGGTTAAAAAAGCAGTTGTTTCCGATTTAAACAAATGCTTTTATCCAAAGGAATTTGTCGTTCCGTTTATAAGCATTGTCCACGACAGAGCAGTTGAGGAAATTTTCCGCGGTTGTATAAGAGGTTGCCGTTTCTGTCAGGCAGGGTTTACATACAGACCTATTCGCGAAAAAAGCGTTGAAACAATAAACGAGCAGGCAAAGGCACTTATAAAATCAACAGGCTATGATGAGCTTTCTCTATGCTCTCTCTCAACCTCAGACCATAGCTGCGTTAATGAAATGTTGACCTCTCTTATTGATTGGACGGTTAAGGATAAAATCAACCTTTCTCTTCCTTCATTAAGAATTGATAATTTCTCCGATGAGCTTGCAGATAAGCTTAATCAGGTCAGACGAAGCGGCCTTACATTTGCTCCCGAGGCAGGCACACAAAGGCTTAGAGATGTTATCAATAAGAATATTACGGAAGAAGAGGTTATACGCACCTGCACAAGGGCGTTTGATTCCGGCTGGACATCTGTTAAGCTTTATTTTATGATGGGTCTTCCGACCGAAACTATGGAGGATATTGAGGGAATAGCAAATCTTGCAATGGAGGTTGTTCATTCCTTTTATAAAAATCCAAACAGGCAAAAGGGAACGGGTGTTCAAGTATCCGTCAGCTGCGCTTCTTTTATTCCGAAGCCCTTTACTCCGTTTCAATGGGAAGCAGAGGATTCAATGGAAGCTCTTAAAGAAAAGCAAAAGCACCTGCTTGAATCAATTCCAAGTAAAAAAATTAAGGTTTCGTACCACGAAACGCCAACTTCTCTTCTTGAAGGAGTTCTTGCAAGAGGAGACAGACGGCTCGGCAAGGTTATTCTTGACGCCTACAAGCTCGGTTGTACCTTTGATTCGTGGGACGACAGATTTAATTTTGATGCGTGGCTTGAAGCCTTTGAAAAAAATTCCATTGACCCGGATTTTTACACACGCAGAAAGAGACCGTTTGAAGAGGTGCTTCCGTGGGATCATCTTGATTTCGGGGTTTCAAGAAAATTTCTTGAAAATGAAAATAAAAAGGCTTATGAAAACAAAACCACTCCGCATTGCCGTATTAAATGCGCAGGCTGCGGTGCCAATAAATTAAACGGAGGTAGCTGCGATGCGAGAGGTTAGACTTGTTTTTTCAAAAACAGACAGATGCAAATATATAAGCCACCTTGATATAAACCGTTGCATTTCCCGTGCATTGTCGAGGGCGCAAATACCTCTTTGGTACACTGAGGGCTTTAATCCTCATCCCTATATGAGCTTTTCGCTTCCGCTCTCCTTAGGAGTTGAAAGCCTTTGCGAAAGCGTAGATTTAAGGATAACAGGGGATATAACCGACGAGGAAATTAAAAACAGGCTTAATGCGGTTTTGCCAACAGGTATTAAAATTCAGCGTGTTTACGAGGATTTCAGAGATTGCAGTGAAATTGCTTTTTCCGATTATGTTTATAAAATCGAATTTAAGGATAATGAAACGGCTTTAAGTAAAATCAAAGAGGTTTTTTCCTCCGATTGCATTATGGCCTTAAAAAAGGGCAAGCAGGGCAGAAGAAAAGTTCTTAAAGAAACAGATATTAAACCGTATATTGATAAGTATTCTCTTTCTGTCAGAGACGGTGCAGTTGTTTTAAATGCACGGCTTGCCGCAGGTCCCGATAAAAACTTAAATCCAAGCCTGTTTTTTGACACAATAATCCGCCTTATTGATACGGATTTTGAGTGGAAAAGCATATCAAGAATTGCTCTTCTTGATAAAAATTACAAAGAATTCAGATAAAAAATAAAAAACACTTGCTTTTTTTCTAAACTTATGATATATTATTCAAGCATTTGTTCCGTTGCTATCCCGCAACGCGTTAAATGCTATGCGTTAAGCATTTAAGCGGATGGTCCTCTTTCATATTTTGTTATGAACATCCGATAAATTAAAAGGAGGAAAAATAATGGACGCACTCAAAATTATTGCTGAAAGCAGTATGAAAAAAGAATTACCCGAATTTTCAATCGGTGATACCGTAAAGGTCGGTGTTCGTATCCGTGAGGGTAAAAACGAAAGAATCCAAATGTTTGAGGGAACAGTTATTGCCATTAAGGGTTCAGGCGTTTCAAAAACATTCACAGTTCGCCGCGTTTCCTATGGCGTAGGCGTTGAGCGTGTTTTCCCGCTTCATTCTGCAAATGTTGATTCTGTTCAGGTTATCCGCAAGGGTAAGGTTCGCCGTGCGAAGCTTTATTATCTTCGCGACAGAGTCGGCAAAGCTGCAAAAGTTAAGGAAGATATCTAACGGAAAAATCACCGTCTCTGAAGAGGCGGTTTTTTCTTTTATGGTGAAATAATATAATATTTGAAATTTTTGCTTTGTTACAGTATAATTTAACATAAGGAGGCGATTGTATGCCGGATTTTCAAAAGCAATATGTTCAATGGTTTCCCGGACACATGGCAAAAACAAGAAGGCTTATTAAAGAAAGCTTAAATCTTGTTGACGGTGTTGTTGAAATTGTTGACGCAAGAATACCTTGTTCAAGCGCAAATCCCGAATTGGATTCAATGATAAAAAGAAAGCCTCGTATAATCCTTCTTAATAAAAGTGATATGGCTGATGATAAGGCAACTAAAATGTGGCTTGATTATTATAAATCAAAGGGCTTTTATGCCCTTGCGGTTGACTGCAAAACAGGTAAGGGATTAAACAGATTTACAGCTGCTTGCAGAGAGGCATTAAAAGGGATTATCGAAAGAAATAACGAAAAGGGAATGTCCGGTAAGCCTTTAAGGTTAATGGTTGTCGGTATTCCTAATACCGGAAAATCTTCGTTTATAAACAGAATGGCAGGAAAAAATAAGGCAGTTGTTGCAGATAAAGCAGGCGTAACAAGAAGCAATCAATGGTTCGCCGTCGGCTCCGGAATTGAGCTTTTAGATACTCCCGGCGTTCTTTGGCCGAAATTTGATGATCCCGCAGTAGGGGATAAGCTTGCGTTTATAGGCTCAGTTAAAGACGAGGTAACCGATATAGAAGCGCTTGCCTGCCGTCTTCTTGAAGCACTTAATAAAACGCATCCCGAAATGATAGAGCAAAGATATAAAATTTCAGGCCTTGATGATAAGCAGGGCTGGGAAATACTTGAAATGATAGGCAAAAAACGAGGCTTTTTAATTAAGGGCGGAGATATTGATTATGAGCGTGCCGCCGCAATAGTTTGTGATGAATTCAGAGGAGGAAGGCTCGGAAAAATAACTTTCGAGCTGCCGTGATTATGGATTGGCTTTTATATGAAAATGAAGCAAAAAGCAATGGCTTTGTTTCGGTTTGCGGTGTTGACGAAGCAGGCAGAGGTCCTCTTGCAGGACCTGTTTATGCCGCCGCAGTAGTTCTTTATGACGGTCAAATTATTGAGGGTGTAAACGACTCAAAAAAGCTTTCCGAAAAGAAAAGGGAAGAGCTTTTTGATAAAATAATTTCCGAATGTAAGGATTATTCAATCGGCATTGCAGATCAAAAGGAAATTGATGAGATTAATATTCTTCAGGCAACCTTTCTTGCTATGAAAAGGGCAGTAAACGGCTTAAAGGAGCCGCCTCAGCTTGCAATAGTTGACGGCAACAGGGCTCCCGATTTGGGAAACACACAGGCTTTAACTGTTGTAAAAGGCGATTCAAAATCAATGTCTGTTGCCGCTGCTTCTATTCTTGCAAAGGTTTCAAGAGACAGATATATGCTTGAAATGGCAGAAAAATTTCCCGAATATCAGTTTGAAAAGCATAAGGGCTACGGCACAAAGCTTCATTATGAAATGATTGAAAAGTACGGAATATGTGAAATTCACAGAAAAACTTTTCTGAAAAAGGTGCTTAATAAATGAATAATCTCGGAAGACTTGCCGAAATGAAGACCTGCGAGTATCTTCAAAAGAAAAAATATGTTCTTGTTGATGTAAACTATTCATGCAGATTCGGCGAAATTGATTTAATAATGAAAAAGGGGAATTATATTTGCTTTATCGAGGTTAAAATGAGAAACGAAAGCTCAATTGCCTCGCCAATGGAATTTGTTGATAAGGCAAAGCAAAGAAAAATAATTGCCGCCGCAAAGATTTATCTTGCAAATAATAAATGCGATTTGCAGCCGAGATTTGATGTAGCAGAAGTGTTTTGCGAAAATAACCGTATTAAATCCATAAAATACCTTGAAAATGCTTTTGATTTATATTAAAATACATAAAAGAATTATTAACAGCTAACAGGAGAATAATTATGCTTTATACTTCAACAAGGGATAAATCAATAAAGGTTTCATCTGCACAGGCTATTGCGCAGGGCATCAGTGAAGAGGGCGGACTTTTCGTTCCCTGCGAAATCCCGCAGTTTTCAATTGATAAAATCTGCTCCATGGCTTCTATGGGCTATATAGACAGAGCAAAAACTGTTTTGCGTGAATTTTTAACCGATTTTTCCGAAGAGGAGCTTGATTACTGTGTAAACGGTGCTTACGGTTCAGGCAAATTCTCAAGCGATGCAGTTGCTCCAACGGTTAACATTGACGGTAATAAAAATATACTTGAGCTGTGGCACGGACCAACCTGTGCCTTCAAGGATATGGCGCTTCAATTGCTTCCTTATCTTATGACTGTTTCAGCAAAGAAAACGGCAGAGGGCAAAACAATCGTTATTCTCGTTGCAACCTCGGGTGATACCGGCAAAGCCGCTCTTGAAGGCTTCAAGGATGTTGACAAAACAAAAATTCTTGTTTTCTATCCTGTTGACGGCGTTTCTCCTATGCAGAAGCTTCAAATGACAACGCAGGAGGGAGCCAATGTTTCCGTTTGTGCAATCAACGGAAATTTTGACGATGCTCAAAGTGCAGTTAAATCAATTTTTACAAATAATGAAATTAAAGAAAAGCTTGCCGAAAAGAATATGATGTTCTCTTCTGCAAATTCTATTAACTGGGGCAGACTTGTTCCGCAGATTGTTTACTATTTCTCGGCATACTGTGATATGCTCAATATGGGCAAAATCAACAAAGGCGATGAAATTAATGTTGTTGTTCCAACGGGTAATTTCGGAAACATTCTTGCAGGATACTATGCTAAAAGAATGGGTGTTCCGATCAAAACTCTTGTTTGTGCTTCTAATTCAAACAATGTTTTAACCGATTTCCTTAAAACCGGAACATATAACAAAAACAGAGATTTTTATACAACAACATCTCCGAGTATGGATATTCTTATTTCTTCAAATCTTGAAAGACTACTTTATCATATAAGCGGCGAGGATGACTCGCTCGTTAGAGAGCTTATGAGCAGTCTTGCCGAAAACGGAGAATATACGGTTTCCGATAAGTTAATCTCCGATATTCAGGCTGTATTCGATGCCGGATTTACTGCCGAGGATGATGTTAACTCAACTATTAAAGAGCATTTTGAAAGGTATCATTATCTTTGCGATACTCACACGGCAGTTGCGGTTAATGTTTATGATGAATATGTAAAATCAACAGGCGACGATATACCAACGGTTATTGATTCAACCGCTTCTCCGTATAAATTCTCAAAGAGCGTTTTATCTGCCGTTTTAGGCGGTAAAACCCCTCAGCTTGATGAATTTGATATGGTAAGTGAGCTTAACAGCGTTACGGGTGCAGAGGTTCCGAAGCCTCTTGCCTCGCTCAAGGAAAAGCAAATTAGATTTAAAAATGTTTGCAATAAAGAGGATATGAGCGAAATGGTATTTAAGCTTCTTGAATTGTAATAATTTTAAAAAAAGTAAAAACGGCTCCGCAAAGAGCCGTTTCCTTTTTATTTGCAGTTATCTGCATTCACAGCCGTCGCAGCACTTAAATGTTTCGCATTTTGTTTCTGCAGTTTTTGTTGCACTGCTGTTGCCGACTGTTATATGACCTGCCGTGCAGCTATCATCCATGCTGTGATGAACACAGTTTTTTACTTCGCATGAAATTCCCTTAATTTCTTCCATTTGATTCACTCCCTTCAAATATATCTTTTACATATTTTAAAAATTTATTCAAAGGAGCATTTATGTCTTTATTTGCTATTGCAGACACTCATCTTTCCTTCGGCACCGATAAACCGATGGACACCTTTGAGGGCTGGCAGAATTACACAGATAGATTAAAAAGTAATTGGAATAAAGTTGTTTCTAATAAAGACACTGTTGTTATAGCCGGAGATATCAGCTGGGCAATGGACTTTAAAGAGTTAAAGGCTGATTTTGATTTTATTGAGAAGCTCAACGGTAATAAAATAATAATTAAGGGAAATCACGATTTTTGGTGGAATACTATAACTAAAATGAATAATTTTGTTAATGAAAACGGTTATAAAACGATAAGCTTTTTATATAATAATTCGGTAACGGTAAATAATGCTTCTGTATGCGGTTCAAGGGGCTGGCTTTACGATAGTGAGGAGCCAACCGACGAAAAGGTGCTTGCCCGTGAAATTATGAGAATCAGACGAAGCCTCGAAGCTGCCGAATGTGATGAAAAAATTGTTTTTCTTCATTATCCCCCTATTTCGCAAAATAACTGCTGTGAAGAAATTATTTCACTGTTAAAAGAATACGGAATAAAAAAATGCTTTTTCGGGCATCTTCACGGAGAAGCGGCTAAATATGCCTGCGAGGGAGAGCTTGAGGGTATAAATTTTAAGCTTATATCCTGCGACAGATTAAAATTCACACCTTATTCAATTATAAAATATTAATTTTTCTTGAAAATAGTATAGTTATATGTTATAATGCCTATTCGGTGATTATTAAAGAATAATAAATTTAAGGAGAGTTATCAGTATGGCACTTAAATCATCAAATAAAATTGATACAAACACATACGAGCTTGAAGTAACAGTTGATGCAGAAACCTTTAAAAAGGCATGCACAACCGCTTATTTAAAGAACAGAAAAAGCATTCAGGTTCCCGGCTTCCGTAAGGGTAAGGCAACACAGGGTATGATTGAAAAGCTTTACGGCGAGGGTGTTTTCTATGAGGATGCACTCGATGTTGTATATCCGCAGGCTGTTTCTGATGCATTTGAAGAAGCAAAGCTTGAGGTTGTTGACGCACCGTTTGATCTTGAAGTTCCGGTTATCGATAAGGAAAACGGCGTTGAAATGAAAATGAAGGTTACAACATATCCCGAGGTTAAGCTTGGTGATTATAAGGGCCTTAAAGTTGCAAAGCTTCCAACTGAGGCTTCTGATGAAGATGTTGAAAATGAGCTTAAATCTGTTCAGGAGAGCAGAGCTCGTCTTGTTGTTGCAGACGACAGAGAGGCTCAAACAGGGGATACTGTTTCTCTTGATTTTGAAGGCTTTGTTGACGGAGTTGCTTTTGAAGGCGGCAAGGGAGAGAATTATCCTCTTGAGCTCGGCTCCGGCTCATTCATTCCCGGCTTTGAAGAGCAGGTTGCAGGTCATAAAATCGACGAAGAATTTGATGTTAATGTAACCTTCCCGGAGGAATACGAGGAGTCTCTTGCAGGCAAGGACGCTGTTTTCAAATGCACAATCCACGAGATCAAGGCAAAGGAGCTTCCTGAGCTTGACGATGATTTTGCACAGGATGTTTCGGAATTTGATACTCTTGATGAATATAAAGCAGACCTTAAAAAGCAGATTTCCGAAAAGAAGGAAGCAGACGCTAAAACAGATATGGAAAATCAGCTTCTTGAACAGATTACCGATAATATGCAGGCAGAAATTCCGGAATGTATGTTTGCTAAAAGAAGCGACGAAATGGTTCAGGATTATTCTTACAGGCTTCAAATGCAGGGACTTGATTTGAATACATACCTTAAATATCTCGGTCAGGATATGGATTCATTTAAGGAAACCTTTAAGGAAGCTGCTGAAAAGCAGGTTAAGATTTCTATTGCACTTCGTGCAATCATCGAAGCCGAAAAAATCGAAGCAACCGAGGAAGATATAGATAAAGAGGCTGCGAAAATCGGCGAGCAGTACGGTATGGACGCAGAGCAGGTTAAAAAGGCCGTTCCTGCCGAACAGCTTGCAGAGGATGTTAAGAGAAATAAAGCAGTTGATATGATTGTTGAATCAGCTGTTATTGAATAATTTTTAAGGATAGTGATATAATATGGCATTGGTACCTTATGTTGTTGAACAAACAGGAAACGGCGAGCGTTCAATGGATATTTTCTCTCGCTTGCTTAACGACAGAATTATCGTTCTTTCCGATGAGGTAAATTCTCAAACCGCTTCTCTTGTTGTTGCCCAGCTTCTGTTTCTTGAAGGACAGGATAGCGAAAAGGATATTAGCTTATATATAAATTCGCCGGGCGGCTCCGTTACAGACGGTATGGCAATTTACGATACTATGCAGTACATTAAATGTGATGTTTCAACAATTTGTATCGGTATGGCTGCTTCTATGGGTGCGTTTCTGCTTTCAAGCGGTGCAAAGGGAAAAAGAATTGCTCTTCCAAACAGTGAAATTCTTATTCATCAGCCGCTTATCGGCGGACACGGTATAACCGGCCAGGCAACAGATGTTGAAATTGCAGCACGCGACCTTGTTAAAACAAAGGAAAGGTTAAACAGAATCCTCGCTGCAAACTGCGGAAAGGATATTGAAACCATCGCAAGAGATACAGACCGTGATAACAGAATGACTGCCCAAGAGGCTCTTGAATACGGTCTTGTTGATAAGGTTATCGAAAAAAGATAAATTTTAACGGAGTTTGTTTTTATGTCAAGAGACGATGCAAAAAACCAAATAGCAAGATGCTCGTTTTGCGGAAAATCCGAAGCAATGGTTCATAAGCTTATTGAGGGACCGGGCGTTTTCATCTGTGATGAATGTATTGCACTTTGCAATGATTTGATTGAGCGTTCTTCAAGAGAGCCGAAAAAACCGGCTAAGGCGAGCGACATAGTGTTGCCAAAGCCTGCTGAAATCAAGGAAAAGCTCGATGAATATGTTATCGGTCAGGATGAGGCTAAAAAAGCACTTTCCGTAGCGGTTTATAATCATTATAAAAGAATTTATTCAAATGCTTCGGGAGATATTGAGCTTCAAAAAAGCAATATTCTGCTTTTAGGCCCAACAGGTGTCGGCAAAACAATGCTTGCGCAAACTCTTGCAAAAATCCTCAATGTTCCGTTCGCAATTGCAGATGCAACAACATTAACTGAGGCAGGCTATGTCGGAGAGGATGTTGAAAACATCCTTTTAAGACTTATTCAAGCGGCTGATTTTGATATTGAAAAAGCACAGCGCGGAATAATATATGTTGATGAAATTGATAAAATTTCAAGAAAATCCGAAAACCGCTCAATAACAAGAGATGTAAGCGGAGAGGGCGTTCAACAGGCTCTTTTGAAAATTCTTGAGGGAACGGTTTCAAATGTTCCTCCCGGAGGCGGAAGAAAGCATCCGCAGCAGGAATTTATTCAGATAGACACAACAAATATTCTCTTTATCTGCGGAGGAGCCTTTGACGGAATTAACAAAATAATTGAGAAAAGAATCGGTTCAAAGGCCATGGGCTTCGGCGCTAATGTTGACGCTGAAAAATACGATGAGGAAAATCTGCTTCATCAGGTTGTTCAGCATGATCTTGTAAAATACGGTTTAATTCCCGAATTAATCGGCAGAATACCTGTTGTTACCGTTCTTGATAATCTTGACAGAGATGCGCTTATTAAGATAATGACAGAGCCTAAAAATTCAATTGTTAAGCAATACACAAGGCTGTTTGAGCTTGATGATGTTTCGCTTGAATTTAAAAAGGATGCGCTTGAAGCTATTGCAGATATAACTCTTGAAAGAAAAACGGGTGCAAGAGGACTCAGAAGCGTGCTTGAAGGTGTGTTAAATAACCTTATGTTTACTATACCGAGCGATTCTACTGTTGAAAAGGTTATCATAACAGAGGATACCGTAAGAAGCTCCGCAGAGCCGATAATTCTTCGAAATCCGTCTAAACAGGCAAAGGTTTTGCGTGCCTCCGACTTAAAAAATGCATAATATGACATAAAAGGCAGGTTTAAATACTTGCCTTTTATTTATTTATATATTATAATACTATCAATTGTTTTTAGGTGATGGTTATGAATACTTTTGAATTTACGGAAAATTACATAGATGTTCCCGTTATTCCTTTAAGAGGACTTGTTGTTTTTCCCGAAATGGTTCTTCATTTTGATGTTGGCAGAAAAAAGAGCGTTGCCGCATTGAAAAACGCAATGAACTCTTCAAACAAGGTTTTTCTTGTTTGTCAAAGGGACCCTTCTGTTGACGATCCGAGCTTCGACGATTTATATAATATCGGAGTTGTTTGCAGTATCAAGCAGATGATTAAAATACCTAATTCCGATAATTTGCGTGTTGTTGTTGAGGGAGAGCAGAGAGCAAGTCTTGCGGCTTTTTCTCAAACAAAGCCATTTATTATGGGTAATGTTTTTGTGCTTGAAGAGGAAGCACCGTTAAAGGATAACGAGGAAACTGCATATTTCAGAGGCTTAAAAAAGGAATTTGAGCGTTACGCTTCATATATGCCGAAAATTTCAAATGATGTTAAGGTTAAGGTTATGTCCGAAGCAGATGCGGGCAAGCTTTGCGATTTTATATGCTCCAATTCTTTTTTTGAATTTGAGGAAAAGCAAATTATTCTTGAATCTCTGTCCGTATCAAGCAGACTTGCAAAGCTTTATGTTTTGCTAAATAAAGAAAATGCAACTCTTGAAATTGAAAATGAAATTCATGAAAAAGTGCAGAACAGTATTGATAAAAATCAACGCGAATACTATCTGCGTGAGGAAATGAAGGTTATCTGCGAGGTTTTGGGAGAAGCTGAAAACCCCATTGAAGAAGCAGAGGAATATAAAGAAAAAATTGAAAGGCTTAATTGCTCACAGGAAATTAAGGATAAATTAAATGCAGAGGCTGTTAAGCTTATGAAAATGCCGCAGGGCTCACACGAAGCTACCGTGGTAAGGAATTATCTTGATAAATGCCTTGAAATTCCGTTCGGCATTTATTCAAAGGAATCAATCAACCTTGAAAAAAGCCGTAAAATTCTTGATAAAGAGCATTATTCTCTTGACAAGGTAAAAACAAGAATCATTGAATCGCTTGCTGTATTTAAGAGAAATCCTGATTATTCCGGTCAAATACTCTGTCTTGCAGGCCCTCCCGGAGTTGGTAAAACCTCAATTGTAAAAAGCCTTGCAAGGAGTATGAATAAAAGCTATGCTCGCATTGCGCTCGGAGGTATTCACGACGAGGCGGAAATAAGAGGCCATAGAAGAACATATATAGGTGCAATGCCCGGCAGAATTATTGAAGCGGTTATAAAAAGCAAATCGATGAATCCTATAATTTTGCTTGATGAAATTGATAAAGTTGGCAACGATTATAAGGGCGATCCTGCATCTGCTCTTCTCGAAGCACTTGACCCCGAGCAAAACTTTAGCTTTGTAGATCATTATATTGACTTTCCCGTTGATTTAAGTAAGGTTTTGTTCATAACAACGGCAAACGATACCTCAACCATTCCCGCACCGTTGCTTGACCGTATGGAAATAATCGAGCTTAATTCCTACACGGAGGATGAAAAATTCCATATTGCAAAGGATCATCTTATCAAAAAGGAAATGAAAAAGCATTCTCTTAAAGCAAGAGAACTTAAAATTTCCGATGAGGCAATTTACTGTCTTATTGAAAGCTACACAAGTGAGGCAGGTGTAAGAAATCTCGAAAAAAACATTGCCTCAATTTGCAGAAAAGCCTCTGTTTTACTTGAAAACGGACAGAAATCCGTTAAAGTAACAGATAAGAACATTGAGGAATTTTTAGGACCGAAAAAATATACCTCCGATAAAATCCCCGCAAAGGATTCGGTTGGAACGGTAAACGGTCTTGCGTGGACAAGGGTAGGCGGAACGCTTCTTCCGATTGAGGTGTCCGCACTCAACGGAACAGGAAAAATAGAGTTAACGGGCAACCTTGGAGATGTTATGAAGGAAAGCGCAAAAACAGCGGTTTCCTATGTTCGCTCTCGTGCAGCCGATTTTGGCATAGACGAGGAATTTTACAAAAATAAGGACATACATATTCACGCCCCGGAATCTGCAATACCGAAGGACGGCCCCTCGGCAGGACTTGCAATAACCTGTGCAATTGTTTCGGAGCTAACGGGAATTCCGATTAAAAGAGATGTTGCAATGACGGGAGAGATTAGCCTGAAAGGAAACGCTCTGGCAATCGGCGGACTCAAAGAAAAGAGCATGGCGGCATATAAAGCGGGATGCACAACCGTAATTATTCCAAATGAAAATGTTAAGGATTTAGCAGAAATATCAGATGAGGTTAAAGGCAGCTTAAATTTCGTTTCTGTTTCCGATTTTAACGAGCTGATGCCGATTGCACTTTGCTCTGTTCCAAAGCCCGTCAAGATTAATTCAATTATCAGAAATAAGGAGACGCCATCCCGCTCAAATGCGGTAACGCAATAGCTATGAATTTTAATAAAGCAGAATTTGAAAGGGCATTCGGCATATCGGCACAGCTGCCAATGGCAGACAAGCCCGAAATAACCTTTGCAGGCAGGTCTAATGTTGGTAAAAGCTCATTGCTGAACAAGCTTTTCAACAGAAAGAATTTAGCCCGTGTCAGCTCTGTTCCCGGAAAAACCGTTACTGTTAATTTTTATAATGTTGACGGTCAGCGCTTTGTTGATTTACCCGGCTACGGCTATGCAAAAATTCCAAAAGCGGAAAAGCAGCGCTTCGCAGAGCTTATGGAGGGTTATTTCCAAAGCAATAGGGATATACGCCTTGTTGTTCAACTTATAGATATGAGGCATAAGCCAACTGCCGATGATATGGC
>ULXL01008277.1_pt1 | contig 13803 bp, 9 predicted proteins | sample 1961241 | NCBI WGS metagenome assembly ULXL01 (sample SAMEA4835837, study PRJEB28245) | human gut metagenome | biome: gut microbiome; material: fecal sample | place: Denmark | collected 2008
CGTAGACTTTCCGGCCTTAATGACACCGTCACTGCCCACATAGCTCTTGCAGTAGGATGCCAAATTGGTATAGTACTGTTCAAAACGCCAGTCGCCCTTTTCATAGCGGCCACTGCGGGCAAGGGCGAATACATCCCACTCGTTGCCGAAGGTGGGGGCAGTCAGTTTCCCCGCCATGGTCGTCAGTGCATCCTCCATTGCCGTGATCGGATCTGTTCCCGCGGCAAAGGCCGTTGTGCACAAACCCAGCGACAGGACAGCCGCCAACAGTAATGACAGCAGCCGTTTTGTCGTCTTTATATTCATAGCTTTGTCCTCTCTGTCAATTCTCGATGATATACAGGTCGCCCGTTTCCGGGTCCTCATACACCACGCCCTTGTTGGTCAGGCCGCCGGTGGAGACATTGCCGGAGCTTTCGATCACATCCGCTGCGTCGATCTTATCCAGCTTGTCCTGTTCTATGGCTGTCTGTATGCGTGTGAGATCCACCCGCCAAAATGTGATGACCGCCGCCATTAGCCCGCAGGCCAGCACCAGCATCACATCCGTCAGGTTGGCCACATACTGCATGGGCTGCACATCTTCATCCTCACGAAGGCTGCTGCCACGCAGACCGCTTCCCCGGATCATCGCTCCGCCTCCTTCATCTCCTGAAGGCATCCCTCCATGACTGTTTCTACATCAGACAGGTCTGCGGCATACCACCGCTTGCGGATCGCGGAGATGACCGAGCACACCGCCGCGGCAATAAGTCCCGCGATAGTGGTGTCGAATGCCACGCTCATGGACTGCGACAGCGTAGCGGTATCGCCCTGTCCCAGTGCCACGATACCAGGACCCAGGGGGATCAGCGTACCCAGCAAGCCGAACATAGGCCCCAGCTTGGCCACGGTGTCCGTAATGCGGACGATGCGGCGATAATAGTCCTCCTCCGCCTCCAACATCCGCTTGGCGGCGGCAATGCGTGCTTCCTCCGGGAGGTCTGCGGTGCCCAGCAGCTTGGAAAAGGCCAGCTTCTGCCGGTTCAAAAATGGTTCTTCCTCCAGCATGGCGCGGATAGCGTCCGGCGCGCAGCCCCGCATATCGTGCAGCAGCTCCACGGTGTTGGCCTTGTCGCTGCCGGCGCGCTGGGCGGCCTCGTAGATCACAAAGCCGATCTCAATGATGGCCACCGCGATCAGCAGCAGCAATATGATGTAGCAGGGGTAGCGCAGTCCCTGCCCGATCACATGAAGTATCTCTGTCATTGCTCGTTGTCTTCCTTTTTCTTATTCCTCCGAGCCACACCGCTATTGCCGCGGCGGAGGCCGTTTTTGCGTCCCAATACCACCAGCGTCACCACCAGCAGCACCGCCAAGATCACCCACAGCCAGTTGAAGCTGTGTATGGGTGCCTCGTTCGTCCATTTGGCGTACAACGTCATATTCCCGGTCACGGTGTCCTTACCGAAATCCCACTGGTTCTGTAGATCGATGTCGCTGTACCAGCCCGCAAAATACAGACCGTCCTTGGTAGGATCGGCGGGCTTTGTGACCTTGCCGCCCAGCGCCACAGTCTGATCCGGCACTTCGCTGCCGCCGTTGCTCTCAAACCGCACCAGGCAGCCCTCGGACACCGTTACGGTCACATCCTGCGCCGTGGCGGCGTACCGATCCTCACCGCCCTTGGTGGACACAAAATTGTTGCTGCTGCGTATCACGGACGAGCCTGCCGTGCCGATGACTTTCAACTGGAAAGTACCGACCATGGTGTTGGCCTGCCACGTTTCTCCCTCTGCGTTAAAAGATGCACGGTTCATGTAGAATGCGTGATACCCATCCCGCAGCGTTATGTCGGTGGTGCGGATGGAATTGTTGGCCATACCGCTGCCCGGCACCAATTCGAAAAACGTTCCGTCATACAGTATCTCGTTCTGCATGGCGTACAGCGGGTACGGCTCGTCCGCATCAGTGCGGCGCAGGGTGAAGGTCACGGTGATAACGTCGCCGGTGACGGCCTGTCGTTCTGCCTTGCCATCCACGGATAGGACGAAATCGAAGCTCTTGCTCTCGTCCACGGCAAAAGCTGCGGTGGTCAGCGTCAGTGCCAGCATCAGCGCCGCCAGCAGGGCACTGAAAAATCGTTTTGTCATAAAACCTCCAAATCCGGGCCGTCCCCTGCCCCGAAACGGGGCAGGGGAGCAGTCCGGTCATTGCGGGAGCTTGCTTTTAGTTGTTGACAGCGGCGATGATCTTAAGCACATCTGTATTATCCACCACCTTACTGCCGTCCATATCGGCCCGCAGGAACTTCTCCATGGTGACATTGCCGGCAAATCCCGTGTAATCCGCGTTATACATGTTCACGATCAGCTGTGCGTCGTTGATGTCCACATCGCCGGTCATGTTCACATCGCCGGAGTAGTCCACGGTCTTCTTGCCGGCGCTCTCGTCAACATTCATAATGCTGACATTCTGCTTGACGGCTTCCTCATTATCACCGGAGATCACCAGATATGCCCATGCCTGATACTTTTCGGAGTAGTACATGGGGGCAGCGGTACTGCCGTCATAGCTGCAGGTCAAATAGCCGTTGGTCTTGCCGCTGCAGAGGACGAGCCACATGGTCTTTGCGGATGCGTCTGTGCCCAGCTGCAGATATTCAACGACCTTATCTGCCGCAAAATCGGCCTTTTCGGTGTAGTCGATTTTCACAGCAAACGATCCGTTCGAAAGTGTGTACTTATCAAATCCGCCCGTGTAGGTATACACAAGATTCCCGTCTTTTTTTTCGGGCTCACCAAAATCCGTCCATTCAGCTGCCAGGTTCTGCTTGTACTGCACTGTGTAGTTGCGCTTGTCGTTCTGCTTGATAGTGACTGTCAGTGCGGTTGCGGATGTGGGAATCGTGCCGCCAGTAAGAGTTTTTTCCTCACCATCGGCTGTATAGGTCAATGTTACATTCTCATCCCAGCCGTTACCGGTTTTAATAAGCGCAACAGAATCTGTCGCCTGCTCCACCGTGACGGTGATACTCTCACCCTTCACCATGCTGCCGGGGATGGTGTAGGTGTAAGCGTAAGCCTTTCGCGGCCCCTTTTGATCTGCAATCGCCACTCCACTCGCTGCAATTTCTACTTCGTCCACTTTGACAGTATAGGCTATAGGGTTTTTATCCAGAGGCGAAGTCACCGTGAACGTCACATCCTCGCCTTCGGGGACGGTCATAACGGTCATACCATCATTCAATTCGGCGATAGTTCCGCCGCCTTTGTTGTCCACTTTCACTGTCACCATGGCTTTTTCTTTCGCAGCGACAACGATCTTGCCGGTAACGTACCGGCCCTCGATAGTGTAGCTATCATCGTTCTTGGTCACGGGGACAGAAATGCCGTCCACTGTAGCGGTGACGGTATATGCCCTACCGTCGGTCACTTTAAAGGTATAATCCTCGCCTGCGGCGGCAGAGCCCTCTCCCTCGAAGCCCTCGGGCAGTGTGACGCTGTAGCCGCCCACCGTGACGGTGGTGGTCAGGTTGCCGGCCTTGGCCAGCGGAGCATCCTTGTCGATGGCGTTGGCCTTATCGTCGATCTTGGCGTTGGAAATGCTCACGTCCGCCGCACCGATGGCGGAAAAGGTCTCAAAGGTCAGCTTGAACGCCGTGTCACTGCCATTGATGGCATGGTGGCTCGTTCCGGCGATCCTCAGCTCGCCCTTACCCAGCTCGGTCACCTTCGCATCAGCGGGCGCGATGCTCTTGTACCGCAGCTTTGCTGTGTCATAGGTCACGGTGAAGGAATAGGCGTTAAAGGTGTTGGACGCGCTATAAGTCCCGTTGGCCTCGGTCAGATGCACGGCCACAGGCACGATGGTCTCGCCGTTCACACCGGCGCTGATGCTCTTCGGCACGCTGACCTGATAGCCCGGCGCAGGAGGCGTGATGGTGACGGTGAGGGAAATCGGATCAGTATTTGCGGTTTTATTTTCGTCCTTCAGCATAGAAGAAACGACCTGTGCAGAAAACTCTGCATCACCTTGAATATCCTGTTTTGCAGTAAAGGTGATCGTTGCGAATTTTCCCGCTGCAATGGGACTATCGACAGTCGAGCAGAAATAGTTTACCTGCACATATTTCTTGCCATTCTCTGTTTTTACATCTTTAACAACGTTGGTATAACTGTCAGCGCCGACTCCGCTATTAAACTCAAACTTGGTATCATCAAAATAGAGGCGCGCCTCCGCCGAAGCAATGTCCTCTATCTGTTCATCAAAGGACAATGTTACAGTTATGGTCTCCCCCTGCGCAATGGACGTCTTGTCCGCAGTGGGGGTAAGGCTAAGTGCAAAAGCCGATACGCAAAGGCTTATCATCAATATGATGGCCAACATAAAAGAAATAACTTTTTTCATATACTCTCCTTATTAACCCAAAGAGCTTCTAAATCCATTGACATACAATGCGATCAATCCGGCATCATTTATGGTAACACCATCGCTCTTAGTCACATCGGCAGCTTTGAGCTGTGTCTCATTCATCGTTCTATAGCCATTAACATACAGCGCGATCAAGCCCACATCATTGATCGTGACCTTGCCGTCGCCGTCCACATCGCCCAGCGTGACCTCCGGCTCTTCCGGCTCGGTTTCGCCGATGTGCTTCAGGCTGAACTTGTCCAGAATGCCATTCAACGCATCAACGCTTTCAGCCTGCAGCAGATTCCACTTGGCCTGACGCATGTTCTGATACGCATCGCGGTCTTCGCCGGACTGGATGTCCACTGCCGCGTGTACGCCGGTGCTCATCAGCTTCATATAGGCTTCCAATTTCTCGGCCTGCAAGGTCGTGGCATTCGCAATAGCTGCCATATCCTGCAGGATGTTCAGCTCTTTTTCCACCAGCGCCGCACCGGTGATGGGCGCGCCGTAGTAGGTGCGTGCGGTGTTGACCGCCGCAAGCTTGGTGTCATCAGGCTCAGTGTAGGTGTAGCCGTTGTCGCCCACATAGACGGCGCTGGTCAAATTGTCTTTGGCCGCCGTCACCGTGGTAATGGCATCGGCCAGCAGCTTTGCCGCAGCTTCATTATCCGTGAAGCTGGCTTTTGCAGCTTCGGCCGCAGTAAGGTAGTCGTTGGCCGCCACAGCGGTGGCACGTGCTTCCATGGGCAACATACCGGTCAAGTGTGTGTTTTCATAAGTGAACGCCACCGGAAACCAATAGAAGCCGGGACGATTAACGATAAGTTTGGTAGTAAAGGGGCCGTCCTGCGCTGTAGTATACAACCTATGGCTGGCGAGCACCAGCGTGTCCCAATTAGGCTGAGCCAGCGCACTAAGCTCATTTCCGCTTGTCGAAGTCAGTGAACTGCCGTCCCGGTATACCGCCATTGCCGCGCCGATCTGGCTCATCAAGGGCATAGCAGAGTTTTCCTGCTTTATCCATGTGCTGTATACATTATCTGCATAAGTAAAATTGTAATTGCCGCCTTCCCGATCTGTAGTTCCACCGGGTTTCAGTTCGGAATACTCCTTATCACTCATGCTGAATCCTCCTGCCCCCAGCGCATAGCCTTCCGCCGCAGGGCAGGTAATGGTCAGCTTGTAGTAATAAGGCGTATTTCCCACTGTATAAGTAATATAAACATCTTGCGTCTGCTTTTTGGGGGTCTTGTAGATATACATGTCACTTTTCGTGAAACCCTTGTCCGATACCGCGACAAAATTCTCTGCCCCGCTCATTGTCCCGCTTCTTTTGCTCCAACTGGCATACAGCTTGATGCCTTCACCGCTGATGTAGATCTGCTTAAACCCACCATCGGCATTCGTGATTGACAGAGATAGCTCAGTAAGGTTTTTTACGTCTCTACTTCCGCCAGATAAGTTAACAGGATACGGTGTATCACCCACCGTCACGGTGAGCGTGTTCGCACTGGCTGCCTGCGTGCTGACGCCGCCGTTCACGCTCAGCGTGGCCGTTTTGGCCGTCAGTTTGTCGGCGGGCAGGGAGTACACATGGTACTGCGCCGTGCTGTGGTCGGCTTTCAGCGCTTCCCCATCCAGCTTGACGGTATATTCCTCCGCGCCGGGGTCGCTCTGTACGTTCAGCCGCACCGTGGTGCTGCCGCCCGCGTCGATCCGCTGGCCGCTGGTCAGCCCGGTGACCTCATCGGCTTCGTCACCCGTCAGGTACACGCGGGTGCCCGTGTCGCCGCCGGCAAAGGCAGTGACGCACAGGGCAAGTGCCATCACTGCCGCCAGCAGCAGGGACAATGCTTTCTTCATCTTGTCTCCTCCTATGTTTTTCTGTTTCCAGCTCACCTTCCGCCGCAGAGCGGGAGGTGTAAGTCTACTCATCTATGGGCAGCCGATCGATCAGGCCGTTGCAATACTGCACCAGCAGCAGAGCATCGTGAAATGTGACCTCGTCATCACCGTCCACATCAGCGGCAGTCAACTGCTCATCCGCCAGCTCACGCAGCCCCTTGAAGTACAGTGCCAGAAGTCCTGCATCGGAAATGTCCACCGTGCCGTCGCCGTTCACATCACCGTGCAGAATACCCACCGGCAGGGAAAACAGCGCTGTGTATGTGGATGCTGCCGTGGTCACATATCTGCCGCTTCGCAGCAGAACGACCTGAATTTCCTCGCTCTCGCCGACTGTGCCTGTGTAGGTCAGGGTAATATCCTCCGCCGCTGCGCCGTCCATGCTGACGGCGCAAAGCGCTCTGCCGCTATCTGCCGCCGTCAGCAGGTCCGTGACGCTGCTCAGCGTCACGCCCTCCGGGGCGGATACCAGCACCGTGTCGTACTCCGTGCCCACAGGCACGGTCACTGTGGCTGTACCTGTCGTGCTGGGAATCGCAGTCAGCACCGGCGCGTCCTGCGGGACTGTCAGTGCGTTGCTGCCCAGTTCGGCAGCAAGCAGGCGAAGGTCGTTCCACGCCACCACACCGCTGCCATCAATGTCGCACAGCGGCGTCCCTGTTTGACCCAGCAGGTCTGCCAGCCGCGACACGTCCCGCACATCCAATAGCCCATCACCGTTGATGTCGCCGGACGGCGGCTCTACCACCACAGTCATGGCCGGGTAGACACCGTTCAGCACGGTAAAGCTGCTGTATTTCTCCGGCAGCACCGGGTAGAAGCGGTACGCCCCCGGCGCGCCGAACTCGTAGTCCAGCCGCCACTCCGTGATGCCGGTGAGTATCTGACTCTTGCCATCTACCGTGGCCCGCAGGTATGTGGGGAAATCCGCTGTCGCGGCATCCTGCGTTGTTCCGTAGGCCACAGTCTTGACACCACTTTCGTGGGTGGGGAGCTGTATATCCGTGACCTTGTTGCCGCCCAGCGCCGCCACCAGTGTGTTCAGCTCGTCGATGTCCTCCGAGGACATTTCCCATGTAATATCCGTACTCTTCTCCAGCAGGTCATCGTAGCATTCCTTCCTACTGCCGACCTTCAGCGCCTCACTGCCGCGCAGAGAGGCCAGCACGGTATAGAGCTTCGTGCGATCCATAAACGTCCGCGGGCTCTGCGCCGAGGGATTGCTGTTGCCCAGGTCGCCGCCGTAGCCCACCAGTGTAAACTGCCAGCGTACCACCATGCCGTCCTGTGCCGCCACGTTGCCCGCGCCCACATCCGGGAAGGCGTTGTTGAGCGAATACATCCACCCGGATTGGTGGTAATAATCGTACTCGCCCAGATATTCCGGGCTGCTGTCCCTCGGCGATATGGTCTTTTCCGCCGGGAGCATTGCGTAAATGTAGCTGGGAATCGTTACTGTGCCGCGGTCGACATCTTGTATGTCGGACAGATAGAAACCGCTTGTCAATGCGCCGGTGTGGAGGTACTCCCTGTTTTCCGCAGTCAGCAGGCGGTCAAGCACCTGCGCCAGCGTTTCACCCTTGTAGAAAGCCACCTTCTGTGGCTCCGCGATAAAGCCCTGTCCCAGCGTCAGCTTTTCCACGGACATGACCACGTAGCCAGCCGGCTTCGTATCGGCGTAGGCAGGCGCTGCCATGCCGCACACCGCGGACACTGTCAGCAGCAGAGCGAGGAGCAGTGCACTTATTCTTCTCTTCATGTGTTTTACTCCTCCTTCCGCTTTATTCCGCGAATAATGCCAATAACCAGCAGAGCAGCACAGGAGGGCAGAAGCACTGCCAACTCATTCACCATGTTATCTGCGGTATCCTTTTGTTCGTCCTTGCTCACAGAGATCACGCGGCGTGTCCCCGCACCATCTCCGCTGCTCTCTCCGGCAGGTGCATCGCCCGCGGGCGTTGTGTTGGGTTTGGCCGTGGAAGACTGTGTTTTTCGCCCAGTCTGCGACGTCCCCGCGTTGGGCGGCACAGTGCCCGTATCACCTTGCGAGGGCAGCGGATCTGTAAGCAGATCGCGGTACTGGCCGCCGGTGACGGGCTGACCGTTCAGCGCACCATTGATACCGCCGCTGTCCCCGCCGTTTCCGTTGTTCCCGCCGTTTCCACTGCCTCCGCTTCCGTCGTCGCCCATGTCGTCCGGCTTCTCCGGGTCCGGGTTGATCACCACGGTCAACACGCGCTCCATGGTGCGCTCCGCATCACTGGCCCACTCATATCTCCATTGCCGGGTATCATCCCACTTTTCCTCGGTCTGCCTGTTCAGCTCATCCAAGTCGATATTCTTGACGCGGAATTTGTATGTGCCGCAGACATCACCGTTAAAATCCTCCATAGTCTTACCGCTGTAGGACGTTCCGCTGACGTATTCCCACTCTGTGGGCAGGTCCACTTTGCCGCCTCTGCCGCTGGGATCGAACCACATATTCCCTATGCCACTTTGGCCCGTCAGCTCTCCCTTTTGCACACGGAGTATGGCCTCGCCCTCCGCAGTGGTCTCTGCGCCTTCGGGGAACTGTACCCTCTCTACACGGTCAACGTGTATCTCCGTGCCGCGTATCACCTTGACCTCCGGCAGCATCACACCTTCAGCGGCTTTATATCCTGCGGGTAGGCGCACCTTAAAGGTATAATTGCGCGGATTTTCGTCCTTGTCCACATAAAAGGGCACGTCCTCCCACGTCACCGTGAGTGTCTTCTTTTCTCCGCCCACCGTGGCAATGACCGTCTCGGGCAGCTGAGCGATGACCTCCTGCCGGGTCGTTTCGTTGGGAACAGAAAGCTCTGTGATATCCAGCGGTTCAATATCCGTCACAATGGCAGCGATCTCCTCGGCCTTGAACGTCTCTATCGCCGCTTGTATCGCGTCCACCGCGCTGTTGATGTTGCTTATCTGCTCTCCCGTCAGCATCTCACGCCGCCTGCTGTAGTACGTGTTGTACACGGCCTGCGCTTGCTGTATCGCACCGGCCAGCTCACTTCGCGCCTCGTCCGGGTATTGCCGACTCTCGTCAGCCAGAAGGTCCTGTGCCTGCTCGATGCCCGCACCTATCATGCTGACATCGTAGTTAACGTCCACGATCACTTCTTTACGCAGCGGTTCGCCCTTGCCGTCATCGAAGCACAGCGTCACCTTCGTGCTGCCTACCTTATGGAGCGTTACTGTAAAATTGCCGCCATCCGACTTCCCTGTACCGGAAAGCACGTCCAGCTTTTCGATCTCGATGGTGAACCAGCCCTTCTGCGCGGCTGCCGCCGTATCGATCTGCGTTCCGTCCTCGTCCGTGATAACGACGCTTGCGTATGTCAGCTGCACGCCACGCTCTACGGAATTTGTCTTTGTGATCAGCGCCTCCTTATAGCCATATACCGCCGGAACCAGCATGCCGCGGCCACCGGCCTTGGTCACATGAAGCACATATTCCGTTTTTGCCACGCCATTCTTGGCTGCGACCGTGACTGTTACATCAAACGCATCCTTTTTCATAAGCTGGTCGGCGTAGTAGTCCGCCACATGGTACGTTCCATCTGCGTTCAGATACCGATTTTGGGCCACATCATTACCACCGTAGACCGTCGCCGTCTGGCCCTCCTTGAGTTTTAACGCCAAATGCACCGGCTGTCCTTCACCCAGCAGGAAACCATCCACAGGTAGCGTTACGTTATACTCTGTTGTCTCGCCATCGAAGCCCTCCAGACGGTTTACGCCCTTTGACCCCTCCAGCCAAACAGATATTCCCTCCGGCGTCGCATCGCTTTCCGTCGGGTCGTTGTAGTTGACCACAATGGCCACTGTTCTATAGGCGGGTGTCTCCGCTGGCTTACCGTCTACATATTTGGACTTGTCCACGCCATAATGCCGCAGCAAAAACCAGTTCATACCCGGTTTCAGCGTGATCGCTTTTGATACAATATCCTGCTGGATGTCCTTATCATCCGCCAAGGAGAATTTCTCTATCACTTTCCCGGCTTCGTCCACCAGCTCCGCATAGAACTCGGAATTTGCGCCGCCCTGCTGCAAGACCTGAAACCCTATTCTCACCGTATCTGTCAGGCTGCTGCCATGAAAGACACGCTCGTTTTCTTTCTCAAACTTGCTGACCTTCTCAGGATCGGCATTTCCTTCCTCGTCGTACAGCTTCAGCGTCGCAGCATTGAACCCACCGCTGACTGTGCCAAGGCTGCAGAACACATAGCTGCTGGTCAGCCCAGTTTCCGTATCAGTCAACGTCAGTGCGAATGTATTTTTCTCGGCCTCATAGGGTACGTCAAAAGAAAATGCTCCATCACTGACGGCAATGTCGCGGCCATTAAACTTTACTGTTACTCCGTCGGGAACAGCGGCGTACAGCGTCCGCACATTCCCAATGTTCAAGCCATTGCTGAGGAAATAGGCATAAGTCTCCGGCGAAAACGCCGGGTAAACACTTGTCAATGCACCACCGCCCGCACTGTCAGACAACGCCGTCAATTTAGGGAAATCCGCTGTTTTTTGGCTTTCAACGATCTCGTTAGCTCTATTCTTATACTCGTTCAGCGCAGTCCCCACCGCGTCCTTCATACCGCTGTTGTGAATGGCGGCTTTACCGGCCTGCAGGCAGCGTGCCAGCAGTTCCCGCTGTGCCGCGGTAATTTCGCCGCTGCGGCATTCCTCAATGTGCGCCGTCAACTCTTTGACTGCCGCCGCTTTGACCGCCCACAAAGATGCTTCCTTTGTCGTTGTCACGGTCAACGTTTGATAACCGTTGTAGGCCACGGCTGCCTTGTTCTCCAAATATGCGGCGCTGCCCGGCGCAAATGCTACGTCGCCATTGACAACCGCCGTGGCGATGACCGTGCCCCTTTCGGCGTTGACAGGTTCAGTTGACTGGACTAACAGCTCGTATTTGCTGTCTGCCGCCTTGTTGACAACCGTATTAAATCCGTCCGCGGGCGTCAGGCTCGTAACGCCGCTGACACAGAAGCCCGCCGCATCAAATTTCTCCGCGTACAGTGTAAAAGTCGCTGTACTGCCGGAGACAGCGACTTCCAGTTCCGCCGTGTTTGTGGACGCCGCCTCCGCCTGTACGGGCACAACACCAAAAGCCATCACCGCTGCAAGCAGCAGGGACAGCCACCTCACTTTATAGTTTTCTCTTTTCTTCACGCTGCGTTTCTCCTTTTTGCTTAAGAGGGAGGGCAGAAGAGATCGGCAAACCCCTCCTGCCCCTATGGAAAGCTGACAGTCTCCGTCCAGACCGTCATGGCTTGACAAGGGTAACTCAGCAGGACACACACCGTACTATCTCTTTACGCCTCACAGCTCTCTCATGCATCCGCTGACCGCGTCGGAGGTTCTTGGCCTCCTGCTTCTGCCGCTTCTTCTCGGCACGCTCGGCAAGGAACAGCGGTTTCTGTGCCGCCTTTTCCTGTCTGTAGCGCAGGGTGTTGTTCAGTTTCGGCATCGTCCTGGGTACAGGTAAGCCTACCGCCGTCATGGCAGTTTCCCAACTACCGAAGCACTGCTCGATGAACGCCCCGCCGTCTATTTCCGTAGGACTGGGACTGTGCCCCAGCGCAGCGGCGCACACGCTCAAATATTGTGCCAGCGCTGCGCGAGTCGTCCCGGCATTCTTTTCGGCAAAGGCCGCATCCCTCGCATCCAGTGCGGCTCTATCCCGCTGGGCGATCTGTTGGTCACACCAGCTCTCATAGTCGAATTTTCTGTTTGGATTCCAATGGCTAATAGGCATACTTCTCCACGTATGACGAAAAATACCGGTTGCCTAAAGGCAACCGGCGCGTTCCTTGGCAAGAAAAAAGCACCGACATACAACGTCAGCGCGCACTCTTACCCTCGTCACAACGAAGAAGCGCCGCTGCAAACGAGTCCTCTGCCGTGCAATTCTACTGCCCTCGCGCCGCGGGATCTCTCCCTCGTACATGACCTACCTTCTCAGAGCATTCGCCCCAATGGCGGGTATTCCCCAACGACTTTTGCCGTTTTGGTCACTTCCTTGCGCTCACAGTGACGTCCGCGGTGGGTTTTATACCCATGTTCCTTTTAGACTACGTTCTGACGAAAAATCGCCTTTACAACACGCAGCCACACGACGTCACAGAACTCAAATAGTATTTAATTTCCCAAATTTTGGCCTTTTTATTTCGCAAAGTAACATACTTTGCGAAATTGAGTGCCAGCCATTGCGAGACAAGGCTTTCAAGACTTGTTGGTAAAATATGTTGCATTTCACAAGTCCTTGTTGACAAGTCAGAAAAGCTGGAATATACTGTTATACGGTCATTTTTAGGGTCTTTTCGCAAAGTATGTTACTTTGCGGAAATTTTTAAAGACTCACTTAGATAGGAAAAAGACGCGCCAAAGCGCGTCTTTTTCGCCGCATTCACGGGGTTGCTTTTACTTCGTGAGGTTCTGCCCATAAGACACAAGGATGCTCATTTGATTGCGTAGCGACTCCGAACAAAAGACACCCCGCCGCAGAGCTTTTGAATTCTTGCGACGGGGTGTCCCGCATCAGCCGCCATTGTGCCACAATGTGTACTTATGAAAATGTGGCCTCGGGCGTCTCTTTTTTGTCCCCGCAAGTCTTTTCCTTGACCTTTCCTCCCGTTTCCTGTATACTGTAAGCACAAAAAAAGGGAGGATGACCTATGCCTTACGTCGCGTCGATCGGCCTGTATTTCGTCCCCGTTCTGTGCCTTCTGGGTGCCGGCTGGAGCTATGTCCGCTGGAAAAACGAGGAGGACGAGGCGCTGTCCCAGCGTGCCCGCAAAAACTGTAAGCGCTTCCTCATCGCCGTACCGGTGGCGATCGCCGTGTTCCTGGCGCTGAAGCTCACGTTCCCGATCACATAACAAACAAAAAGCAGCGCAAAGCGCTGCTTTTTATTTGCTGCTGCAGAATTTTCAGAATTCCGGATAGCCTTCCTTCAGCGCCTCGTCATAGTGCGCCCGGTCGCCGCCGATAAACTTGGGCCGCGTCCGTGCCGCCAGCAGAATGGCGTCGCCGATGTGGTTCTGCGCCAGACGCACCGGCACCGCCACCTTCTTCAGGTGCATACCGATCAGCGTCCCGCCGATGTCCAGTCCCGCGTCGGCTTTGATCTCCTCTACCGCCACCGGGTGGGCGCAGGCCTTATAGGTGGCCGTGGCGAAGGAACTGCCCGCCTTGGGCTGGGGCACCACATTCACGATATCCAGCGTGGGCACGGCCTCATGCTCCACGATGATGGCCCGGTTCAGGTGCTCACAGCACTGGGCGGCGATGTACACGCCCATGGGGCCGAATACACTGTGCAGCCCCGCGAAAATGGCGTCTGCCACCTCCGGCGTGGACCAGCTGCCCACCTTCTTGCCCACCACCTCGCTGGTGCTGCATCCCACCACCACGATCTGGCCCCTATGCAGATGGGCGGCCTCCGCCAGCTCCTGTGCCGCCGCCGCGGGC
>ULXL01049752.1_pt1 | contig 13725 bp, 13 predicted proteins | sample 1961241 | NCBI WGS metagenome assembly ULXL01 (sample SAMEA4835837, study PRJEB28245) | human gut metagenome | biome: gut microbiome; material: fecal sample | place: Denmark | collected 2008
AACCAGGGATATGATAAGGCCTGTGAGGCGTTGAAGCTGCTGCTCTTAGATGATATTTCACAGGCGATGAATCAATATAATGGAAAATAAAAGTTTTTTGTAGGGGAAGAAAAACAAAAATTTAGAGGAAGAAGATATGGAAGTGTTGAGAGCGCCCTTCCGGCTTTCGGAATTGGGCAGTAAATGTGAACTTGCAAGGAGAAGGAAGAAGACTCCGGTGGAAATTAGCGGAACGGACGGCTTTGCCCGCTATTACACAATGGATTGTCTGGGGTCAGACCGGGTTAAGCTGATTGTGACCTACAGTGAGGACCGGGCGAAGGAGATATTAGATGCCTACAGCTTTTTTGATAAAAATATTCTGTATTATCCGGCAAAGGATGTGCTCTTTTACAGTGCAGATATTCATGGACATACAATTTTGCGTCAGCGTATGGAAGTGTTAAAGAGTATTATTGAGGAAGATATTTCTACAGTTGTTGTATCCATTGATGCCTTGCTCAATAAGGTGGTTCCTCTGGAGGAGATAAAAAATAATACAGTGACGTTCCGTATCGGGGAGACACTTAATTTGGATAAAATGAAAAAGCGTCTGGTTTCACTTGGTTATGAGCGAAATGACTGGGTGGATGGTGTAGGACAGTTTGCAATCAGGGGGGGTATTTTGGATATCTTCCCTATGAGTAGTGAGTGCCCTTACCGGGTGGAGCTTTGGGGCGAGGAAATAGACAGTATCCGGAGCTTTGATGTGGAGAGTCAGCGCAGTATAGAGAATGTGGAAGTATTGTCTGTGTATCCGGCGGCAGAGATGATTCTTGACCAGGAAAGAATTGATAAAGGGCTTAAGAAAATTGATAAAGAGCATAAAGCCTATGCAAAAAAGCTGAAGGAAGCTTTTCAGACAGAGGCTTATGGCAGAATCAACCGGGAAGTGGCAGGTCTTAAGGAGGAACTGGAATATTTTCATAGTGCCATGGGGATTGACAGTTATATTGGAAGCTTTTATGAAGAGCTTACCAGTTTTCTTACCTATATGCCAAAGGATACCCTTATTATGGTAGATGACCCGGCACATGTACTTGCAAGGGCAGAGGCATGTCAGCTTGAATTCAGGGAGAGTATGGTAAGCCGTTTAGAGGGTGGTTATATGCTTCCTAGTCAGGCAGACATATTATTTGACTACAAAGAAATGGCAGGGAAAATTGCAACAAAGGATACGATTTTGTTCAGCATTTTAAGCAAGGAGGATTCTCTGTTTGAACCGCAGACGAAGCTTGTATTTGATACGAAAATGGTGCCAACTTACCATCATAATTTTGAGATGCTGTTAAAGGATATTAGGAGATGGAAAAAGGAAGAGTTCCGTATATTGCTGTTTTCTCCTTCTGCCACCAGAGGAGAGCGTTTGACAAAAGAATTGCAGGAGCAGGATGTCAATTGCTTCTTTTTGGCAGATAAGGACAGGATTTTGGCTGCCTCAGAGATGATGGTGACGAATGGAAGGTTAAGGGCTGGCTTTTGCATTCCGGAGATTAAACTTGTTGTATTGACAGAGGGCGATATATTTGGACAGAAAAAATCAAGAGCCCGTATAAAACGGAAACCGCTGTATTCGGGAGAAAAAATCAAAAGCTTTGATGATTTAAATATTGGGGACTATGTTGTGCATGAGAAGCACGGGCTTGGTATTTATCTTGGAATTGAAAAAATAGAGGTAGATAAGGTAACGAAAGATTATATTGCCATTGAATATAGCGGCGGTGCAAAGTTGTTTATTCTGGCGTCCCAGCTTGACCTGATACAGAAATATTCCTCCAAGGAGGGACGGAAACCGAAGCTCAATAAGCTGGGAGGTCAGGAATGGGAAAAGACCAAGTCGAGAGTACGGGGGCAGGTAAAGGAAATTGCCAGAGAATTGGTTGAACTCTATGCTGTTAGACAGTCAAAAGAGGGGTATGCATTTTCACAGGACACAGTATGGCAGAAAGAATTTGAAGAAATGTTTCCGTATGAAGAGACAGAGGACCAGTTAAAAGCGATTGAGGAAACCAAACAGGATATGCAGAGCTCTAAAATCATGGACCGGTTAATCTGTGGAGATGTGGGATACGGAAAGACAGAGATTGCTATCCGGGCAGCATTTAAAGCCGTACAGGATGGGAAGCAGGTTGCGTATTTAGTGCCCACAACCATTCTGGCGCAGCAGCATTACAATACCTTTAAAGAGCGAATGCAGGATTTTCCGGTTCATATTGGTATGCTGTCAAGGTTTTTGACACCAAAGGAGCAGAAAAAAACATTAGACGATTTAAAAAAAGGGCAGATTGACATTATTATCGGAACACACCGGCTTCTGTCCAAGGATTTGGATTATAGCAATTTAGGTCTTCTGATTATTGATGAAGAGCAGCGCTTTGGAGTAACCCATAAGGAAAAAATCAAGCAGATGAAAAAAGATGTGGATGTACTGACACTGACAGCTACACCGATTCCGAGAACGCTCCATATGAGCTTAATCGGTATTCGTGACATGAGCCTGTTAGAAGAACCTCCAGTGGACAGAAAGGCAATCCAGACATATGTGCTGGAGTATAATCCGGAGCTTGTAAAAGAGGCTGTTTCAAGGGAATTATCCCGTGGTGGGCAGGTGTACTATGTATATAACAGGGTTAATAATATTGCAGATATCGCTGCTGAGCTTTCCAAAATGATGCCGGAGATAAGGATTTCTTACGCTCATGGGCAGATGAAGGAAAAGGAATTAGAGGATGTTATGTTTGCGTTTATTAATAAAGAGATTGATGTGCTGGTCACAACCACTATTATTGAGACTGGTTTGGATATTGCAAATGTAAATACAATGATTATCCATGATGCAGAAAACTTCGGGTTATCCCAGTTATACCAGCTGAGAGGAAGAGTGGGACGTTCCGATAAAACGGCATATGCATTTTTAATGTACAAACGGGATAAAATGTTAAAGGAAACGGCTGAGAAACGGTTAAAGGCAATTCGTGAATTTACGGATTTGGGCTCCGGATTTAAACTCGCCATGCGGGATTTGGAAATACGGGGAGCCGGTAATCTGCTTGGGGCAGACCAGTCAGGGCATATGGCAGCAGTAGGTTATGATTTATACTGTAAAATGTTAAATGAAGCCATATTAAGACAAAAAGGAGAACTGACGGAGGAGGAATATACGACCTCTATTGAGCTTCCTGTGGATGCTTATATTCCAGCAACCTATGTAAAAAATGAAATGGTGAAGCTGGAGCTTTATAAGAGAATATCCGGAGTGTGGACGAGGGAAGACTATGAGGATATGCTGGATGAGCTGACGGACCGTTTTGGAGAGCCGCCTTATGAGGTGTTAAATCTTCTTACCATTGCAAGACTTAAGGCAAGAGCACATGAAGCCTTTATTATGTCGATTACTTATAAAAACAAGCAGGTGCATATCGAAATGGCACCGGGAGTTAAGGTGAAGATGGACTGTCTGGAAGCATTTTTAACAAAGTACCTCAATAATATCCGGGTAGTGGCAGGTAACAGCTCGGGCTTTGTGGTGGATTTGGAAAAGAAAAGCCTTAAAAATTTTATTCATGAGCTGGAGAGTATCATTGAAGATATTGATATGTTGATTGAAAAATAAAATTAGTGTACAATGTGCATATAAGTATGTGGTTATGGGATAAAGCATATATTTTGAAAGGAAAAACATGTCAGAGAAAAAGAAGAAGCAAGGTAAGCAGAAAAATAGAAAAGCAGACAGGCTGTATTCTGAAAAAGGGGAAAAGCAGGAAACACATAGCGGTAGAAAAAAAAGGTTAGTATGGATTGCCCTGGCGGCTGTTGTGTTGATTGTTCTGGTGGCTGTTGGTTTATGGAAGCTTTCCGGGACCGGAAAGAAGCCCGCCAGTCAGTTGGTGTTTACGGTGGGACAGGAGGAGGTTTATCTGGATGAGGTGAATCTTTATATTCTGCAGAACGTAGTAAATCTTGGCCTTACAGGAGATTACCTGGAAAACACGACTGCACAGGATGGAAGTAAAGCGTCAGAATATTACAAGCAGCAGATTTTGGAACTGATTCGGGATTATAAGGTTATGTATAGTATTGCAAAAAAGCAGGGAATTGTGCTTTCTGAGGAAGAAGAAAAATCTGTCCGGAGTGATGTGGTACAGTTTATGGGTAGTATAAATGGAACCACATTAAACCGGTTGGGAATCACACAGGATTGTGTGACAGAGGTGTATAAACAAAGATATCTGGTAAAGAAGCTGGAGGAGTCAGTTAAGAAAGAAGTGACAGTGGAGGACCAGAATTATGCTACCATGTATATACTTTTTTTTCCTAAGGTAGAGATGACGGAGGATGGCGATTATAAAAGACAGGAGGACGGAAAGACTCCGGTTATGCTTTCTGAGGAAATGATTGCCCGGCGCAAAAAAGATGCAGATGAGGCGTATAGAGAATTGTCAGATGGTGCCCGCATAGAAGAAATTGCAGAAAAATATGGAGTGTCAGCATATTCTGGGGAGGAGAGCAATCTTACCGGAAGCTTTGGAACTCCTTTTTCAGAATATGCAGAATCTTTAAAAGAAAATGAATATAGTCCGGTAATAGAGACAGAAAGCTGTTATGCAATTTTAAAAATGGTGGAGGTTAACAACCAGGAATTGGCAGACCAGATTATGAGCTATTACAAAGCAGATTTGGAGGAGGAAAAGATAGCAGAAAAGAAAAAGGAATGGTATAAAGAAACTGGGGTAAGTGAGGAACCGGATTTTGCAGGTAGTATTTGGAAGGATATTTCTTTATATGATTTTACAGAGTAGGTGGAGGAATAGTGTATGAGATATGGAAAAAGAGCGGCGGTTGCTGTAATTGGTTTATTGTGTGTTTTTATCCTGATTTCATGTGGGAAAAAAGACAATGAAAATACAGAAAAGGTAGTATATGAATTTGGCAATGCCACAATTACCTATGGGGAATTTTATATCTATGCGAAAACCGTGGAGGAAGATTATCAGAAAACATATGGAAATGGGATATGGAGCCTGGAACTGACAACAGATGATGGAAAGAGCAGTGTAAAGGATGTTACAATCCGGGATATCATAACCAATATTAACCGGGTTAAGGTATTGGTTGCCCAGGCGGAGGATTTGAAAATATCCTTGAGTGATAACGAGAAGGCAGAAGCAGAAAATGTGGCAGAAGTATTCTATAATGGCTTAACGGAAAAGGACATTTCAGAGACAGAGGTTACCCGTGAATTAGTGGTTCAGGTGATTGAGGAAAACCAGATTGCGGACAAGGTTTATAAACAGATTATTGCAGATTACGATTTTGAAATATCCGAAGAAGAAGCACGGATGACTACATTTTATGATATAGTATTTGAATGCTATCAGGCGAAAAAGGATGGAACCGTGGAGGAGTATACGGATGAGAAAAAGGCAACTCAATTGGAGAAAGCCAATGAGGCATTATCCTCACTGGCACGGGATGAGGATGTCAGCTATGATACGATTGTGAACAAATATGATTTGAAGTACTCTGCATCCTATACGATGTCCAGAACGGAAATGATTGAAGAATATGGAGAGTCAGTTGCGGATAAAATTCTCAGTCTTTCGGATGGTGAAGTCAGTACAGTTATTCAAAGTGAATACGGATATCATATATTTAAAATGTTGAAAGCGAATGACGAAGAGCTGACAAAGAAAAATAAGGAAACAATCATTGACCAAAAGCAGAAGGAGTATTTTGATGGGGTATATGAGGAATGGGCAAAGAAGTATGAAGCACACTTTAACATAGAAGAGGATGTAAATATGGAACTGGCAAATAAGTTTCCATTTTAATGCCATTGGAGAACAGGAGGAAATGACATGGATACCCGACACGCGGAAGTATGTGAATGCAATGCTATTCATCAGGATGTGGTAAAAAGAGTAAAAAAGCATATGCCTGAGGAGGAGACGTTGTATGATTTGGCAGAATTATTTAAAGTATTTGGGGATACTACGAGAGTCCGGATTCTCTGTGCGTTGTTTGAGAGTGAGATGTGTGTATGCGATATTTCTATTTTGCTGGGAATGAGCCAGTCTTCTATTTCCCATCAGCTGAGGGTGTTAAAATCCGCAAAGCTGGTTAAGAACCGGAAAGAGGGAAAAGTCGTGTACTATTCACTGGATGATGAGCATATTAAACATATATTTGAACAGGGCTTAGAGCATATTAGTGAATAAAATGGGTAGCTGAAAAGCGTATAAAAGAACCGTTACAGTAAGGCATTGCTGTAACAGTTCTTTTTATTATGGAAAATCTGCTATGCTTAAGTTGAATTACTAAACTAAAACAATACTGGTTCAGGCAAACAATCCTGTGATGCCAAAAAGGATGATTATTAGTATACCTGTCAAAATACCGATTATGGAAGTTATGATACCGACAACTGCCATGCTGGGTTTTTTGTTAAATTCATCCTTTGGCTGGACACATCCAAAAATAATTCCCAGTATACTCATAAGGATGCCCAGTCCGCAGCAACAGCTGGTTAGGATACTCAGGATGCCCATAACCAGGGAAGCAATTGCAAAACCAGTGGAAAATTCGGCAGGTTCTGATACCACATTGTTGTAAGAATTGTATGTAGTGGTTTCACTGTTTTTTTCAGAAGAGCCGGTGGTGCTGCCGGATGAGGGATAATAAGCAGGAACAGGTGTGGAATCTGCTTTTTGTTCAGATGGAGCTTTTGTGCGGTTATCCTCTGGCATTTCAAAAGCTGAAATTGATTTGCCGGAATCATTTTTGCCAGATTCCGGGGTGATGCGGTTATTCGTGTTCTCTGTTTCGTTTACATTGTTATTGTTTTCGTCCATATGGTTCTCCTTTTGGTAAATAAGATATAGGCTATAATAACATTTTTAGATGGTTTCTGTAAAGAAAAACCAGGTTTTCAGACAAAAACAATGGTAAGATTAGATGCAGACATACTTTGTGTAAAAAATGCAGACATATTCTGCTTATGGCAATTTGCCTTTCGATATGTTAAAATGGAAAAGCGGTTAACAGAAGATTTAGGAGAGAACAGATGGATAACAGGAAAGACATAATCAATTACAAAGTATTGTTCAGGGATTTTGTTATAGTGAATATCACTGCCGGTGGGGCTTTATTATCCATGCTGCTTGTGGTAATGCTGCAGCGTTATGATATTCTTCCGTCATTTCCTTGTGGAATTCATGAGCTTTTTAAGGTGTATTGTCCGGGATGTGGTGGGACCAGGGCAGCCTTTGCATTGCTGCAGGGTCATGTTCTGCAGTCATTGTTCTATAATCCCGCGGTATTATTAGGAATCCTTTTAATTTTATACTATGAATGCGGAGTGATTATTACTCTGGTGAGAAAGGATGGGAAATGCTATTTTTATAAAAGAACCGTACTGATATATGGGTATCTTTTTATTGTTCTGCTGTTTACAATAATCCGGGACTGGCTTTTGCTTGGATATCAAGTAGATATGCTGAATGATTTTATAAAATAAAGAAATTACAAATTTCCCTTGATTTTTTGATAAAAATGAGATACTATATAACAGTCGTTGAAAATGACTGGAATGCAGAAGTGGCGGAATGGCAGACGCGCTAGATTCAGGTTCTAGTGGGGTAACACCCGTGTGGGTTCAAGTCCCATCTTCTGCAGTGCAAAAAAGAATGACCACCCGAAAAGGGTGGTCGTTCTTTTTTGTCGCAAAGAGTCCCTTGAACCCGTGGGTTCAAGGTCTTCGCTCCGCTTCGGTCGGCGCAGAACCGATGTCCACAGGACATCGTGCGCCCCATCTTCTGCACTGGGTTGAGAAAGTGCTGGATTCTTTGATTTACAAAGAACTTCGGCATTTTTTTGTTTGTAATTTATTGTGATTTGTTATCAAAAACGGTATTTTGGCAATGGAAAGAGGAGGTGTGCCAGATTGTGAAATGATCTGGCACACCTCCTCTTATCAGCTTAGAGTCCTTTACATTGAACCGGGACCTGGCAGTGGTATAAAAAAATACTTTGGTTCTATGTACAGTATTCTGCAGATACTGAAAAACAATTCAAAAGAAAAGTGTTGGTACTGGTTTGGGCTTTCAATGCGGCTTAAATAAGACCGCCCGACTCCCAGCTGGTCTGCCAGCTCCTGTTGTGTTACACCGGCTCTTCTGCGGTAATAGGCGATGTGGAGACCTAAGTCCACAAAGTCACTATTGCTATCAAAGTCTTCAATATGCTTTTGCTTTTCTTGTTCCATATGAATACCTCCTCTGTAAAATGGGTAGTGTTTGAAATATGATTTTCATGTTTAATTTTAATACAAAAAGAGCAGTAAATACACAAATGTTTATCAATAGTAAACACAAATTTTTGCTTTTTTTGCCGGGAGATGTCTATTTTGAAAAAATTATGTTTTTTCTTTTCATAAAGAGGGTTTTATGATATTCTACATAAGATTATCATGCACTTTTCTTAGACACAGGTGTAGCAGCAATATTGGAGAATGAAAGGTGGGAAGGAAAATGGCAAAAAAAGAAATTAAGACAAATGCAATGCGGATACTGGACAAGAACAAAATTGCATACCGGACGAAGATCTATGAGTGTGATGCATTTATAGATGGAATACATGTGGCGGATAAGAATGGCGACTCTTATGACCAGTCCTTCAAGACTTTGGTTACGGTTGGGAAAACGGGAGCTTACTATGTGTTCGTGATACCCGTAGATAAGGAAATAGATTTTAAAAAGGCAGCAAAGCTTGTAGGTGAGAAGGCCGTTGAAATGATACATGTAAAGGATATAAACTCCGTTACCGGATATATCCGGGGTGGGTGTACACCCCTTGGAATGAAGAAGTTATATCCGACTATCATACAGGAGAGCGCCCGTAATTTTGATGAAATTATTATTAGTGGTGGAAAGCTGGGTCTCCAGATACTGCTCAATCCTATGGATTTGGCGAAGGTAGTGAACGGCAGATTTGAAGATATCATAATGTAAGATTTTTTCAAAGATTCTTTTATAAAATATAATAACCCTATAAACTTTTTCTGTTCAAAGACCGATACAACAGATGAAAGGGTGAAGTGGCGGAACATGGAGGCTCTGCCACTTCTGTTTTTCTAATAATCCAATATTTCATGGAAAAGAAGGGAGTTGAGTACCATGAAAATCGACAGTAGTGCAGTGGCAATGTCGGGCAGGCAGAGCTACAGCCACTATCAGGAAACGCATGTATCTACTACGCAGATGCGGGCATCGCAGTGGCGGGCATTGCAGGCAGCAGAAGAGGATGCAGCGGAAGTATCTATTTCGGATGAGTCCCGGGAAAAGCTTGCGGATATGCAGGCAAAGGAAAATGAATCATCTGACAAGTCTGTTCAGGAATATTTAAAGGATGTTCAACAGATGAAGGAGACAAAGCCGGCAGCAGCAAAGATTCGTACGGCAGACAAGGATGAGCAGATGTTAAAGACGCTGCAGCGTATTCTGGAGATGTTGAAAAGAATACGGAAAGGGAATTTATTATCAGCAGACGGCTTTGTAAGGCAAATTAGTACATATAGTCTGTCCAATGCTGACAGTTCTTTTTCCTCCACTGCAAACAGACTGGGTCAGGAATATTCTAATGTACAGAGCTGGTCTGCCATGGATTTACGGAGTAGTACGGGAGCAATGGTGATGGGCAGTGCCAGTGGGATGTCATCCGGAGCTGCTACGACATGGATTCGACATACGGAAAAGAGCGGATATGTGCTAGAACAGGAAAATACTTCATTTTCTGCAACGGGCATTGCTAAGACTGCAGACGGCAGAGAAATTGAATTTGGTGTGGAATTGAACATGTCCAGAGGCTTCGCTGGTTCATTTTTCTCGTCAAAGGATGAGGAGGTTGTATTAACTGACCCGTTGGTTATCAATCTGGACAGTAGTATGGCGAATGTGTCTGACCAGAAATTCTTTTTTGATTTGGATGCAGATGGTAAAAAAGAAGAAATATCTTCATTAGGTTCCGGAAGCGGCTTTCTTGCATATGACAAGAATGGGGATGGCATCATAAATGATGGTTCGGAGCTGTTTGGAACAAAGTCTGGTGACGGATTTGCTGATTTGGCACGATATGACCAGGACGGAAATGGCTGGATTGATGAAAATGACAGCATATTTGACAATTTGAAGGTGTGGGTGAAGAATGAGGACGGTACGGACCGCCTCCTCAGTCTGAAGGAAGCAGATGTTGGTGCAATTTATTTGGGAAGTGCCGATACACAGTTTCATTTGAATAATGCATATACGAATCAGACCAATGCAGTTATCCAGAAAACCGGAGTGTTTTTGAAGGAAAGTGGTGGGGCTGGAACGGTACAGCATGTTGATTTGGCTTTATAAGACAGCAATTGTTTGAATAATTATATAAAGCAAGGCTTCTGTTTAAAGGGCAGATGATGATATAACCGTATCATTGTCTGCTTTTTTCATATCATAGGAAAGTGCAAATTCTCTTAGATTTAACTTGTCATATAGTTATATATTGTTGTAAAATGGGAAATGATGAAACTATAACTGGATAATAGCAGTGTTCAGACTATAAGGAAAGGATATGACATATATGCGTAAAACAAAAATTATCTGTACATTAGGACCGGCAACAGAAGACGACCAGGTGCTGAAAGAATTAATGATAGAGGGTATGAATGTGGCACGGTTTAATTTTTCCCATGGTGATCATGCCCAGCATAAGAGAAATCTGGAAAGAGTCAGGAGCTTTCGTGAAGAATTGGGACTGCCTATTGCGGCATTGCTGGATACAAAGGGTCCGGAGATTCGCGTAAAGAACTTTAAAGAGGGAAAGGTTATCCTGAAAAATGGACAAGAGTTTACTCTGACTACAAGAGAGATTGAGGGAGATGAACATGCTGTTTCGATTACCTATAAAAATTTGGTTCATGATGTAAAGGCTGGTACAAGAATCCTGATTGATGATGGACTGATTTCCATGCGGGTAGAGACCATAACAGAGACGGATATTATCTGTGTTGTGGAAAATGGAGGTCCGGTATCAAATCATAAAGGGGTGAATGTTCCAAATGTACCGCTTTCCATGCCATATGTCAGTGAAAAGGATAAAGAGGATATCGTTTTTGGTATTGAACAGGGATTCGACTTTATTGCAGCATCCTTTGTGCGTACAGCAGATGACATATTGGAAATTCGTGATATTTTGAGCCAGCATAATTGTAATTTTATTAACATTATTGCAAAAATAGAGAATATGCAGGGTGTTGAGAATATTGATGAAATTATCCGTGTTTCGGATGGTGTTATGATTGCCCGGGGAGATATGGGCGTAGAGATTCCTCTTGAGGATGTTCCTTCTATCCAGAAAATGATTATTAAGAAGGTTTATAATGCAGAGAAGATTGTTATTACAGCAACACAGATGCTGGACTCTATGATGAAAAATCCAAGACCGACAAGGGCAGAGGCGACGGATGTGGCAAATGCAATTTATGATGGAACATCTGCAATTATGCTTTCCGGTGAGACTGCTGCCGGCCTTTATCCGGTGGAAGCATTAAAGACTATGGTAAGGATTGCGGAGCGGACAGAGGCAGATATCGATTTGGTGAAGCGTTTTAATAACAGAGAGAGTCTGGTTAACCCGGATATTACGAATGCGATTGCCCATGCTACCTGTACAACGGCAATGGATTTAAATGCAACGGCAATTGTGACTGTTACTAAGTCCGGGAAGACAGCCAGGATGATTTCCAAGTACAGACCGTCCTGTCCGATTATTGGATGCAGTCCCTATGAGAATGTGTGGAGGCAGTTAAATCTTTCATGGGGGGTTTTTCCACTTATGGTAGAGGAGAAGAACAATACCGATGATTTATTTGAGCATGCCATTGAACAGGCAGAGAAGAAGGGCTATGTAAAACAGGGAGAGATTACGGTTATCACAGCAGGTGTTCCCCTTGGTGTTTCCGGAACCACAAACCTCATAAAGGTTCATGTGGTTGGACATATTCTGATTAAAGGGCGGGGTGTCAATAACCGGAAAGCAACAGCAAGTCTTTGTGTCGGAAAGGATGAGATGGACATTGTAGATAATTTCAAGGAAGGTGACATCATCGTTCTTCCGGAAACCAGCAATGATATTATGGATGAGCTTCGTCAGGCATCCGGTATTATTGTGGAGAAGGAGGGGCATAATTCCCATGCCGGCATTGTAGGGCTGAGTCTGGATATACCGGTTATTTTGGGCGCTGCAAATGCAACAGAAATATTAAAATCCGGCGCAGTTGTTACAATGGATGCAGAAAAGGGGATTGTGTCATCCAATTAAAGATTTACAAGGGGAAAAAGGAGTAGATATGGCAGAGATTAAGAAACAAAGGGTTATCTGTCCAAAATGCGGCAGCCAGATAGAAATTGGAATATGGGATTGTATTGAAATGCCATATGATATAGAGCAAAAAGAAAGTATTATGAATCAGACCTTCTTTAAGCAGACTTGTGAAAGTTGTAAAAATATTCTTCCCATTGCTTATAAATGCATTTATAACGATATGGAACAGAAATATATGATATGGCTTGTGCCACGGTTAGGTGATGATGAACTGGAAGAAATAAATGTTTATAATGCGAAATTAAAGAAAGACAACCGACTGCGGCTTGCCCAGGGAGGATATCGGTACCGGGTTGTCCGCAATGACAGAGAGTTACGGGAAAAGGTGTTTATTTTTGATGAGGGACTGGATGACCGTTATATTGAAACGATGAAGACCATATATGCACCGGTGATTAAAAATAAAATGCCGGATAATTGTAAGATTATGGGAATTTATTTTCATAAGGCCCCGGACGGCAACGGTTACCAGCTGGTAGTTGTGTCTGATAACCAGCCACCTATGAGTACCCGGGTGAATATGGCTATTTACGAAGATATGAAGGAAAAGCTTTGCACTATAGTTGAGGAAAAGACACCGGAAGGACTGATACCAATTAATGTAAACTGGGCAGTGGATATTATGACAGCCCCGGTTGATAATGGATTTACAGTATGATAATCCATCAGAGAGACATACTATCACTATACTATTTATAAAAGGAGGTCATGAGTATGGCAGTTGTAAATATAACAAAGGAGAATTTTGAGGAAGAGGTTTTAAAATCAGACAAAACAGTGTTAGTAGATTTTTGGGCAGACTGGTGTGGACCATGTAAAATGCTGGGGCCGATTGTAGACCAGGTTGCAGAGGAGCATCCGGAGATTAAGGTTGGAAAGGTTAATATTGATGTAGAGGCAGCTCTTGCCATTGACTATAAGGTAATGTCCATTCCTACACTTCTTGTTTTTAAAAAGGGAGAGATAGCAAATCAGAGCATTGGGGTAATCTCTAAATCTGATATTCTGGATTTATTATAAGAAGAGATTTGGAAGGAAAGAACACAAATGACAAATATGACGACCCTTTGTTATATAGAACAGGGACAGGAATATCTGATGCTGCACCGTGTATCAAAGGATAAGGATATTAATAAGGATAAATGGATTGGTGTAGGCGGGCATTTTGAGGAGGATGAAAGCCCTGAAGAATGCCTGCTTAGAGAGGTGAGGGAAGAGACAGGCCTGACGCTTACCTCGTACCGGTTTCGGGGGCTGGTAACCTTT
>ULXL01021842.1_pt1 | contig 13723 bp, 9 predicted proteins | sample 1961241 | NCBI WGS metagenome assembly ULXL01 (sample SAMEA4835837, study PRJEB28245) | human gut metagenome | biome: gut microbiome; material: fecal sample | place: Denmark | collected 2008
GGTAAAATGACCGATGCGCCCATTCCGACACCTGACCCCGATCCGGATCCCAATCCTGATCCCGAAGTGAAGAACGGCATCGTCAGCGAGGACGGCGAGCTGTATTACTATGTCAATGGTGTCAAGACCTACGCCGGCCTGATTCAGATCGATGGTAATTACTACTATGTGAACAGCTACTGCAAGGTCATCACCAATCAGCGCTACTGGGTGTCCAAGACCAATGATCTGCTCCCCGCTGCATTCTACAACTTTGACGCAGAAGGCAAGATGACGGATGCGCCTATTCCGACACCCGACCCCGATCCGAACCCTGATCCCAATCCCGAGGTGAAGAACGGCATCGTCAGTGAGGACGGCGAGTTGTATTACTATGTGGACGGTGTCAAGACCTATGCTGGTCTGATCCAAATCGACGGCGATTACTACTATGTGAACAGCTACTGCAAGGTCATCACCAGTCAGCGCTACTGGGTATCTAAGACCAACAACCTGCTGCCTGCCACATTCTACACCTTTGGTGCAGACGGCAAGATGGTGAGATGACAGAATAACCCATGGGGTATGGCACGTTTAACGCCATACCCCATGGAGAGAAACCTTTCAATGGGGGTATGTTTTGCTTAATCACTTAACAGTAATTTTCTGGACATTGGCATATGTAATCATTGTTCTGTGCGGAATTCAAAATAGAAAATCCCATCTATTGCTTATGCCGTTGATAGCAGGAAGTTTAAATTTTGCTTGGGAGATTAATGCGCTGCTGCTTTCGAGAGGTTTTTATGGGCATGTGCTGTGGACGGGATTGGATGTCCTCATTGTTGTTCATAATGTTCGTTTTTTAGAAAAGGGTAAACGCAAGAAGTACTTGCTCTTAATTGTTGTATTTATCTTAGTTCTATATGGAATGTTCCGTATTCCTAATGTCGATGGACAAAGAATTTCGATCTTTGCCATAGATCTCATTATGGCAATTGAGTACGTCCTGTGCGCAAAGCAAATTGCACCCCAAGGAAGAATTTCTGTCGGGGTACTGAAACTCTTGGGAGATTTGTTTGCATGGCTATCCAATATGCAGAGTTCTGTATTTGTGGCAGTTTGTGGCTTAATAGTGCTACTTCTAAATTTGTTCTATTTGGCTATTTGCTTAGAGCAGAGTTCTCATAGCCGGAAGAAGGTGCAAAGATGATGTCATGGCTTCAAACGAATTCACTATATCTGTTACTAACAGCAGGAACTATCTTCAATGTGTTCTGGCTGTACAGGATGCGGCGACAGCTCCAAATGAAATGGTATGCCGTACTGATCCTTTCAGTATTGCATACTGCTATCGGCGTATGCAGTGTGAAAGTCTTTGCTTTTCTGGAAAGCGGTGACATAGGAAACATGAGCCTGTTTGGCGGTGTGTTTTTTATGCCGGCAGCCTACTGGCTGGGAGCCAAGCTTACCAAGCGGCCTTACTGCAAAGTGTGCGATGTGTTTACTCCGTGTATGCTTTTTACACTGATGTGTGCTCGGGTCAACTGCATCGTCGCTGGATGCTGCTCCGGCTTAGTTATACCGGGAACGCATTTTCACTTTCCAACAAGGGAACTCGAGATTCTCTATTACATTGTGATGCTGATTCTGCTCATTCCCAGAGCAAAAAAGAGCAAGAACCCCGGCAGTATTTACCCACTTTATATGGCATCCTACGGAGCGTTCCGCTTTCTTGATGAATTCTTCCGGACGTCCTCTACGGGGATGCTGTTCCATCTCTCTCATGTCTGGGCAGCCATCGCATTTGCGGCGGGACTCAGCATTTACATAGAAATAAACGCCAGAAATCATCAAAGAAAGAAGGTAATAAAGAAATGAAAAGCACATTAAAGCGATTCCTTTCGCTTGTGCTCTGCATGTGCATGGTTATGGCACTGTTACCCAATGTGACCATGACAGCGTTTGCGGCAACCAGTGGTACAGTGACAGGCTTAGCTGACGAGAACATTGGACTGAGTTTTACAGGCGACGCAGATGATGCTTGGTCGGCCAATGGTACGAGCATTATCGGCGCAGCTACCAGCACGGGTGGAACATGCAGCGATACATCCTATAAATCCACACTGACAATTACAAATAAGAAGTCGACAACAGCAACCCTTTCCTTTGACTACTCTATTGAGCAGAACAGCGGAAAAATTCAGGTGGATGGTACAGAGGTTTCTTCGGGTGCCAGTTTTACCAAGGAACTGGCGGCAAACGGGAGCGTTAAAGTATACATCAAATCCGGCAGCACCAGCGCCGCCACCAAGATCACCCTTACCAACGTGATTCTGGTAAGCGATGTCAATGCAACTGCGACTTTCGTGCCTGCTGAAAACGGTTCTTATACAGTAGACGGAAAACTCATTACCGAGGAATATAGCAACACGCAAAGCTCCATGACTGCTTATCAGGTAGTGGCGACTCCGGCGGATGGTTATCAGTTCATGGGCTGGTATGATGTTTCTAACGAGAAATATATCAGCACGTCTGCAAAGGCTGCGTTGAACATTGAAAATGACTGCACCATCACAGCGCGGTTCGCAAGTAAAACGGCGGCCCTGTTTGAAACCGGCGGCCAGCGGTTTGACGATCTGGGCGATGCGGTTTCCTATGCACAGGCAAACAGCCAGTCCAAGATCACCTTGGCTACTGATGGCTCCATCAGCGGTACCTATACCATTCCGGCTGGAATTACACTTCTGATTCCGTTTGATGAGGCAGGAACGCTGTATACGGATGCTCCTGCGGCAATTCGCACGGCCCCGGCTTCGAAGCCGTTCCGAACACTGACGATGAGCGATGGCGCTTCTATTACCGTCAATGGTGCCATCAGCTTGGGCGGCAGATATTATGCTGCTGGCGGCAGTGATCAGGGACGTTCCGTTGGTGATTATGGATACATCAAAATGGCCGAAAACAGCTCCATCACAGTGAAAAACGGCGGCAACCTGTATGCGTGGGGCTTCATTTCCGGCAGCGGCTCTATTCTGGCAGAATCGGGCGCTACGGTGTATGAATTCTATCAGATTGCAGACTTCCGCGGCGGCAGTGCCTCTTCCAATATGGGCAACAAGGTATTCCCATTTTCGCAGTACTTCGTACAAAACATCGAAGTTCCCTTGACGTTGAATGCCGGCGCCAACGAACAGGTTTATAGCGGCGTTTATGCAATGAGCACCACATATACTACTGCTATTAATTTCATTGGTGACACCGGTATGTTCAAAGTGGAATCCGGTAGCTTTACTAAGGATTACGATGAAAAGGCAGATCGTCTTGTATTCACAGTAAACGGCGAGGCGGCATTGAACACGTTGTCGCTAAAGCTTGCGGGCATGAGTGTCAACTCTGCAAGCTATGTGCTGCCCATCACCAATAACGTCACCATCAATATCCAGTCCGGAAATGTGACCATCAATCAGGACGCGGCTCTGCTGGCGGGCGTTGAGGTCAACATTGCCGAAGGCGCTGGCCTGACAGTTGCAAACGGAAAGAATATCTATTTCTATGACAGCGATGAGTGGAACTCCGACAACTTTGTCTGGGGCCCCTGCAAGTTTAAGTCCGTGGCCTATGCGCCGGGTAAGGCATACAACCGCTCCAATAACGACTTGGTTGATGCGAAGATGGATGTGAACGGCAGCGTAACGGCTATTGGCGCCATCTACACCACCAAGGGCGGTGCAAATATCTGCTCCAGCAACGGCACCGGCAAGTACATTCAGCAGGGCGCACCCGGCACGGCGACCGCAACCTATCAGTATAATGCAAATGGCAATAGTGCGGTGACCATCCCCATCACCGCCGCCAAGCTGCACAACGCCGACGGTACCTATACGGAAACCTCGTCCGCAAGCGCTGGCGATGTCATTAACTATGTCAATGGTGTTTGGGGCGGCGAAGCACCCACGGAGCTGACGGTTACCTTTGAAGCAAACGGATCTGAGGAATACCCGGCCGAAGGCACGATGGCCCCGCAGAGCGTAACCGCAAAGAAGGATACGGCGCTGAATGCAAACACCTTCACTCGTGAAGGCTACAACTTCCTGAACTGGAATACGGCGGCTGACGGTACTGGCGACTCCTATGCGGATGGTGCGACTGTTAATCTAACCGAGAACACCACTCTTTATGCCCAATGGGAGGACAATCATTCTCTCACCAAGGTGATCAACAAGAAGGATGCCACCTGCACTGAGGACGGCTACACCGGCGATACGGTCTGCGCCATCTGCGGCAAAGAAATCATCAAGGGCGAGGCCATTGAGGCTAAGGGCCATATCGAGGCCATTGATGCTGCCGTTGAGCCGACCTGCACGGAACCCGGCAAGACTGAGGGTAAGCACTGCTCCGTCTGCAACGAAGTTCTCGTTGCGCAGGAAGTGATTCCCGCGACCGGCCACAAGGAAGAAACCATTCCTGGCAAGGAAGCGACCTGCACCGATACCGGCCTGACGGACGGTACCCGTTGCTCTGTCTGCGGAACGGTGATCAAAGCACAGGAAGAGATCCCCGCCAAGGGCCACAGCTGGAATGAGGGCGAGATCACGACCTCTCCTACCTGTGAGAATGCCGGTGTCAAGACCTACACCTGCACAGTTTGCAATGCAACCAAGACCGAAGCAATCGATGCAACCGGGCATACCCCTGTTGAAGTTGCGGAACAGCCCGCTACCTGCACCGAGGCTGGTCATACAGCCGGTACGAAGTGCTCCGTTTGTGATGCGATTCTCTCCGGTATGGAAGAGCTCCCCGCGACAGGCCACACAGAAGTAATCGATGCAGCAAAGGCTCCAACCTGCACTGAGACTGGTCTGACCGAAGGCAAGCACTGCTCCGTCTGCAATACTGTACTCGTTGCCCAGGAAGAAATCCCCGCCAAGGGACATACCGAGGTCATTGATCCGGCAGTTGAGCCGACTTGCACCGAACCTGGCAAGACTGAGGGCAAGCACTGCTCCGTCTGCAATGAGATCATCGTTGCACAGACAGAGATTCCCGCCAAGGGGCACACCGAAGTCATTGACGCAGCAAAGGCTCCGACCTGCACCGAGCCTGGCCTGACGGAAGGCAAGCATTGCTCTGTTTGCAACGAAGTCATTGTTAAACAGGAAGTGATTCCGGCTACCGGTCACAAGCCGGAGATTCGCAATGCGGTCGAAGCGACGCTTACGACACCCGGTTACACCGGCGATACCTACTGCTCTGTCTGCAATGAACTGCTGAAACAAGGCAAGGAAATTCCTAAGACTGGCGCACACATCACCTGGGTGATCGATAGCGAGGTCGTTGCAGAAGAAGATTATCTAAAGGGTACCATGCCTTCCTTCAAGGGCAGCACAGATAAGGCTCCTGACGAGAACTACCGCTACACCTTCACCAGCTGGGACCCGGAGGTTGTGGTTGCTGAAGAGGATGCCACTTATACGGCACAGTACTCTGCAACTGCCCGTGTGTTCTACACCATCACCTTCAATGCCAACGGCGGCGAAGGCAGTATGGAGCCTCAGCGCTTTGAAGTCGGTGTGGACACTGCCTTGAATACCAACGCCTTTACCCGTGAGAGCTACAATTTCATCGGCTGGAACACTGCCGCAGATGGCAGCGGAGCCACCTATGCCGATGAGGGCGCAATTCTTGAACTGACCGGAGATATAACGCTGTATGCACAGTGGCAGTTCTGGAACGGCTGGTTTACGGATGTGAACGGCAAGCAGTACTACAAGGACGGCGAACTGCAGAAGACTGGTTGGACAGTCATTGACGGCAATACCTACTATCTGGACACCGAAAACGGATACGCGGCTACCGGAATCACGACGCTGGTCCCCGATGGAGCAACGGAAGAAGCCCGCTGCGTCTTTGATGCGGAAGGCGTATTCCAGAGCGACGTTACCGGTGTTTACAGCGTCGGAGCGGACACCTATTGGCTCAACAGCGGCATCATCGAAGAAGAAGCCGGTTTGAAGCGCGTTGTCAAGGAGAACGGCGAGGTCAACTATTATTACTTCGCAGTCCAGAAGAATCTGGAGGAGCGTGACGGACTGACCCTCTCGGCGGCGGTGAAGAGCACTGTACTGAACGGCAAGGATTGCTGGCTCCACAAGACCAATGGCCTTGCGCTTCCGGAGTGGGGCTACTACTTCGATGAAAACGGCATCATTCTGCACGACGAGGATACCGGCAAGAACGGAATCCTGAAGGCTGGCGAAGACCTCTTCTACTATGTCGACGGCATCAAGGCTCCTGCAGGCATGATCAAGATCGGTGATGATTACTACTATGCCAACAGCAAGGGTCAGTTGATCGTGAACCAGACATACTACTGCTCCAGAATGAACGGTCTGATGGAGGAAGGAACATATGCCTTTGACGCAGAGGGCAAGCTCATTCAGGGCGCAACGGACAAGAATGGCATCGTAAAGGACGATGACGGCGTGCTTCGTTACTATGTCAACGGAAAGGTAACCTATGTTGGCCTGATTGAAATTGACGGTGATTTCTACTATGTCCGCAGCAACGGTGAGGTCGTGACCGATTGTGTGTACTGGATCACCTGGACGCATGGCCTGAAGGAAGCCGGTTACTACACGTTCGATGAAAACGGAAAGCTGACCGGCACTCCGAAGAATGGCATCGTCGAGGAAGATGGCGTTCTGCATTACTATGTCAATGGAAAACTGACCTATGCGGGCCTCATCAAAATTGGCGATGATTACTACTATGTGAATTCTAAGTGTGAAGTGGTACGCGATTGCGATTACTACATTTCCTGGACACATGATCTACTGCCGCAGGGTAAATATCACTTCGACGCAGATGGCAAACTGACAGGCAGCGTCGCACCTCTGAAGAACGGAATCTACGAGGAAGATGGAAGCCTGTACTTCTATCGGAACGGCGAACGTGCTTATGCCGGTCTGATTCAGATCGATGGCGACTACTACTATGTACGTTCCACTTGTGAGGTCGTCCATGACCGCAGCTACTATGTGTACTGGACGCACGGCCTGATGCCGGAGGGATATTACAACTTTGACAGTGCTGGACGGATGATTCTGGACAGCGAAACCGAGTAAATACACTGGAACCGCCGGGGCGCACCTTGGCGCCTCGGCGGTTCTCTTTTATCACACAACATCGGAGATGAGAAGAATGAAAGTGCTGTTTGTCAATTTGGTATATGGAACCGGAAGCACTGGAAAAATCATCGCTGATATTATGAACCTGCTAAAAAAGTATGGCAATGATGTAAAGGCTTTATATGGAACGGGAGCATGCTCCGACAATGCGGACGCAGTGAAAGTATCCGGGGATTTCGGTTTTTACTTTCACAACGCAGTATCACGACTCACAGACCATGCGGGACTATATTCCTGGGCAGCGACCAGAAAGATGATCCGAGAAATCAGAGCGTTTCAGCCTGATCTTATCCACCTGCACACGCTGCACGGCTTCTATGTGAATTACGAGATGCTGTTCCGCTTTTTGAAGGAAGCGAATATCCCCGTCGTTTGGACTTTGCATGATTGCTGGACTTTTACCGGACATTGCACACATTTCTCGCAAGTCAAGTGTGTGCAATGGCAGACGGAGTGTCGGGACTGCAAATTGCTGTACCGATATCCGCAATGCTATTGGAAGGGCGATGTAAGGCGCAACTTCCTTCGCAAAAAGAATGCCTTTACCGGTGTAAAAAATCTGACCATCACAACGCCCTCGCAGTGGCTTGCGGATCAGGTTTCCCAGTCGTTCCTACAGAATTATCCGAGAACTGTTATCCCCAACGGAATCGACCGCACGATTTTCTGTCCACAGTCCAGCAGCCTGCGTGAAAAGTATCACCTGGAAGATAAGAAAATCGTCCTCGGAGTCGCCAATGCATGGAATGCACGCAAGGGATTGCCAGACTTGCTGACGCTTGCTGGCCGACTCGGCTCTGGCTATCAGGTGGTTTTGATTGGCCTAATCGAAAAGCAACTGCCGGATATTCCTTCCGAGGTGCTGGGACTTTTACGCACGGCAAATCAAACAGAGCTGGCACAGTGGTACTCTGCCGCAGATGTGTTTGTGAATCCCACTTATGAGGAAACCTTTGGCCTGACTACGGTAGAGGCTCAGGCATGCGGAACGCCAGTGGTGGTATATGAGACGGACGGTTGTCCTGAAACGGTAGCACTGGGAAATGGATGCTTGGTTTCGCAGGGCGATATGCAGGCATTGGAAAATGCCGTGAGAGACGTGGCAGATAGCAACTGGCGTGCGGAGCCTAAAAAAATGGAGCGTTTTGACAAAGACATGGTGTATCAGGGCTATGTAGAACTCTATGAAAATATTTTGTCTACTTTGAAAAAGGGCGTGTGATGGCTACATGAGAATTCTTTTTTGCAGTAACTACTTTACGCATCATCAGATCCCCCTATCCGATGCCCTCTATGAATTGACAAATCACAACTATTGCTTCGTGGCACATAAAGAGATGGATGCGGAGCGAAAGAATCTCGGCTGGGGGAATGATTTGGCGCGTCCGTATACCTGCTCGGCGGCAGATCAGGAGGTCCAGAAGCAGTTAAATAATCTGGATGTTTTGATAGCAGGTTCCTTCCCGGAGAGCCAGACAAAAGAATACAGCAAAAAGGCCAAATTGTTTTTCCGATATTCCGAGCGAATCTTAAAAACAGGAAATTCGCTTCTCAAATATCCAAAACGATTTTTCCACTGGCACGCTTGCAATCCGCCGTGGCGAAAGGCATATATGCTCTGCGCCAGCGCCTATACCGCGGGGGATTATGCCAAATTCGGCCTTTTCCATGGTCGGTGCTATAAATGGGGCTACTTCCCCGAGACGATACGGTATCCCAGCATTGATGACTTGATTGACCGCAAAGCAAAAGCAACCATTTTGTGGTGCGGACGCTTCTTGGGTTGGAAGCATCCGGACGATGTGATTGAGGTTGCAAAGAGACTCCATGAGGCAGGATGCTGCTTCAAAATCGAGATGATCGGTACCGGTGAGATGGAGCGGCAGCTCAAGCGACAGGCTTCGGAAGCTGGACTTCTGGATGAAAATGTACGGTTCCTTGGCGCCATGTCTCCGGAAGCCGTGCGTCGTCATATGGAAAGCGCAAGCATCTGCTTATTCACAAGTGACCGCCAAGAGGGCTGGGGTGCTGTGTTAAACGAGGCCATGAACAGCGGCTGTGCGGTAGTTGCCAGCGACGCAGCCGGGGCAACCCCTTACCTTGTAAATGACGGCGTGAATGGAAGCGTTTATCACTCCGGCAATATTCAGGAGCTTTATGAAAAGGTACGACGGCTTCTTGAAAATACGACTATGCAGTATAGCTTTGGAAAAGCGGCGTACCAGACGATTACAGAATTGTGGAATGCGGAGGTTGCCGCAAAGCGATTTTTGCAGCTATCGAACGCCCTTTTGAACGGTAAAGACGCTTCTGGGTTGTTTGCGAACGGTCCATGCAGCCCCGCAAAGCCGCAGCGGGAGGACTGGTATCAAAGATGAAGTTGAAGACTATCAAAAAAAGAATTGTGATATACCTTGTCAATCATACTCTGGCGGGAACCCGGTTCTTCTCTGAAAAGAGGAATCTTCTCCGTTCCATCGGCTATGAAATCGGAGAAAATACCAAAATTGTCGGGCCAATTTATAATACAGGAACGCTTCGCATTGGCGCAAATTGTTGGATCGGATGCAATCTCACTGTTCATGGAAATGGGATAGTAACGATTGGAGATAACTGCGATATCGCTCCGGATGTTACCTTCCTGACGGGAGGACACCATATGGGCAACCACAAAAGGCGGGCTGGAAAAGGCGAATCCTATCATATTACAGTGGGCCGCGGCGTCTGGATCGGTGGTCGATCTACCCTCCTATTGAATACGAGCATTGGAGATGGAAGCATGATCGCAGCCTGTGCCTGTGTTTCCACGGATGTGCCGGCGGATACACTGGTGGCCGGTGTCCCAGCTAAAGTGGTGAAGGAGTTTGAAGATTTTGCTGCAGTCGCTCAGAAAGAATAAAGTTGTTAAAAATGCCGGATGGATCATCGGCGGCAAAGTGGCGAACAAGCTGCTGGCCTTTGTCGTTGGTATTTTTGCGGCGCGCTATCTTGGCCCAAGCAATTACGGCCTGATCAATTACGCAGCGGCATATGCGACATTCTTTGCCTCGCTATGTACGCTTGGCATCAACAGTGTGATCGTCAAGAACTTTGTGGATCATCCGGAGCAGCAGGGCGAAACAATTGGAACGACCCTGTTGCTGCGGGCGATTTCAAGTCTGCTGTCTGCATTGGCAATCATCGGTATTGTCAGTGTCGTGGACAGAGGAGAACGTCTCACCGTTGTGGTTGTAGCGCTGTACAGCATTGGCCTCATTTTTCAGGTGTTTGATACCCTCAACTACTGGTTTCAGGCCAGGCTCCAGTCCAAGTATTCCGCCATTGCCGAACTTGTCTCGTATGCGGCAATGTCTGTGTACAAAATTATTTTGCTTGTGCTTGGGAAAAGTGTGGAATGGTTCGCCGTTGCAAGCGCATTGGATTACATCGTACTTGCGGTGTTTTTGCTGATCGCTTATTTCAAAAATGGCGGAACAAGATTCCGTTACTCTCTGAAAAAAGCAAAGGAGCTTCTGCAAAGCAGCGGCAGCTTTATCATAGCCGGACTGATGGTCTCCATCTATGCCTGTACAGACAAGCTGATGCTCAAGCAGATGCTTGGCGCAGATGCCGTTGGACATTATTCCCTTGCTTCGACGGTCAGTGTTTCATGGGCCTTTATCCTCTCGGCAATCATTGATTCCCTTTATCCGGAGATTGTGCAGAGTTTTCAGAAGGACCGCCTGCGCTATGAGCGGAAGAACCGGCAACTCTACGCAATTGTTTTTTATGTGTCCCTGTTCGTATCCGCAATGATCTGCCTTGTCGCCAAGCCTTTTATTTTGATTCTCTATGGAGAAACCTATTTGCCGGCAGTTGGACCTCTGCGCATCGTGGTTTGGTACACGGCGTTTTCCTATCTCGGTGTTGCCAGAAACGCATGGATGGTATGCGAAAACAGACAGAAATATCTGAAATACCTGTATGTCAGTGCGGCTGTGCTGAATGTTGTGCTGAATCTTGCGCTGATCCCGTCGTGGGGAGCATCTGGAGCCGCTGCGGCCTCGCTGATCACCCAGGCTTCGACAACAATCCTGCTTCCTGCGCTGATTCGTCCGCTACGTCCAAATACAAAACTAATGCTGGATGCCGTACTTTTGCGCGGCGTGCTGCCTGAAAAACAAAGAAATCATACAAAGGAGTAAGACCAGATGATATCGTTCAAAGATAAAATACTGCTCATTACCGGTGGGACAGGCTCCTTTGGCAACGCTGTGCTGCGCCGCTTCCTGACCACCGACATTGCAGAGATCCGCATTCTCTCACGGGATGAGAAGAAGCAGGATGATATGCGGCACACCTATCAGGAGCTGTATCCGCAGCACGCGGAGAAAATCAAGTTTTACATAGGAGATGTGCGGGATTACAATTCCATTCTGAATGTGTTCCGCGGTGTGGACTATGTATTTCATGCCGCAGCTTTGAAGCAGGTGCCCTCATGCGAGTTTTATCCCATGGAGGCGGTCAAAACCAATGTGGCCGGTTCCGACAATGTGATCTCCGCCTGTGTGGCAAACCATGTGAAGAAGGCCATCTTCCTGTCCACGGACAAGGCGGCTTATCCCATCAACGCTATGGGCATGACGAAGGCTGTCATGGAGAAGAATGTGATTGCCCGTTCCAGACAGATGCTGCCTGGGGATCCGGTTCTGTGTTTGACGCGGTACGGCAACGTCATGGCTTCCCGTGGCTCAGTCATCCCATTGTTCTGCGACCGGATCGACGAGGGAAAACCTCTGACGATCACGAATCCCAATATGACCCGTTTCATGATGACGCTCAGCGATGCCGTAGATCTTGTGCTTTATGCCTTTGAGCATGGCGAACAGGGTGACCTGTTCGTGCAGAAGGCCCCTGCTGCGACCATCGAGACGCTGGCACAGGCTGTGCTGGAGCTGAAGCACTCCGACCTTGGCTCGACGATTATCGGAACGCGCCATGGTGAAAAGCTCTTTGAGGTGCTGGTCACTGCAGAGGAAATGATGCGGGCGGAAGATCTGCCCGGCTTCTTCCGCATTCCGGCAGATAATCGAGATCTGAACTATGACAACTATTTCAGCAAGGGAAATCCAGAGTTCGGCAAAATCGAGCAGTATACTTCGCACAATACGCACCGGCTGAATGTGGAGGAAATGAAACAGCTTCTTCTAAAGCTGAAGCTGTTCGGAGGAACTTGCTGATGAATGTACTGATCACCGGCGCAAACGGATTTGTCGGGAAGAATCTGACGCAGCGCCTTTCCACCATCAAGGATCGCAGAGACAGGACCCGGCCCGTACTGCAAATCGAGGAGATCCTTTTATGTACGCGGGATACTTCGGCAGAGACCTTGGCGGACTACTGCAAAAAGGCAAATTTCGTGGTCCATCTGGCTGGCGTGAACCGGCCCCAGGATCCGGGAGAATTTGCAGCCGGAAACACGGACTTCACCCGTACCCTGTTGGAGATACTTCGGAAAAGCGGTAACCGGTGCCCGGTATTGCTCTCCTCCTCCATTCAGGCCAGTCTGGCCGGACAGTATGCCGGGAGTCCCTATGGGCAGTCCAAGAAGGCGGCGGAGGAGCTGCTTCTTGCCTATGGCAGAGAAACTGGCGCAGCCGGGATGATCTACCGCCTGCCCAATCTGTTCGGAAAATGGTGCCGCCCCAACTACAATTCCGTGGTGGCGACATTCTGCCATCATATCGCACGGGATCTACCTATCACCGTTTCGGATCCGGCAGTCGAACTGGAACTGGTCTACATTGACGACCTGATCGACGAGATCCTAAATGCCATGGAGGGCCAGCCCCACCGGACGGATGGAGCATATTGCAGCGTTCCGGTCAGTTACCGCGTGACGCTGGGCGAGATCGTTCGACTACTCCAGACCTTTCACGACCAGCCGCAGACACTTCTGCTCCCGGAGATTCCGGAAGGCAGCTTTGAGAAGAAGCTCTACAGCACCTATCTTTCCTACCTGCCGCCGGAAAAAATCGCATTCCCGATGAAGATGAATGTGGACGAGCGCGGCAGCTTCACAGAACTGCTGAAAACGAAGAACTGCGGTCAGATCTCCGTGAACATCACAAAGCCCGGCATCACCAAAGGGCAGCACTGGCACAACAGCAAGTGGGAGTTCTTTATGGTCGTGGCCGGACACGGGCTGATTCAGGAACGCCAAATCGGCTCCGATGAAAAAATCGAATTCGAGGTCAGCGGTGACCGGATCCAAGCCGTCCATATGCTGCCGGGCTATACCCACAACATTATCAATCTGAGTGAGACGGAAAATCTGGTGACAGTCATGTGGGCCAATGAGCAGTTTGACCCCAGCCATCCGGATACCTACTTTGAGGAGGTGTAGCAATGGGAAAGCTGAAGCTGATGACGATCATCGGCACGCGGCCGGAGATCATCCGGCTGTCCGCCACCATAAAGTGCTGCGACCGGTACTTTGAGCAGATTCTGGTCCACACAGGTCAGAACTACGACTACACCCTCAATCAGGTGTTTTTTGACGATCTCGGTCTCCGGGC
>ULXL01059514.1_pt1 | contig 13655 bp, 10 predicted proteins | sample 1961241 | NCBI WGS metagenome assembly ULXL01 (sample SAMEA4835837, study PRJEB28245) | human gut metagenome | biome: gut microbiome; material: fecal sample | place: Denmark | collected 2008
CTGTGCCTCCTGATTCAGTTTAGCACGCGGCTCCGGCAGTTTCAAGCCGGAGCCGCTGCTTTTTGCGTGAAATACCGGTCAGCTGCAAAGCTTCTCTGCGGCGGTGCGGGCGAGGGTGATGCAGGTCCGGATCGCAGTTTGGTAATCTGCGGGATCGTTGCAGATGATGCAGAGCAGGAAATCCGTCTGCGGGGTAAAGACGATGCCCACGTCCGCGCAGCACAGGCCGAGCAGATCGCCGGTTTTATGGGCGCACTGCGTGCCTTCCGGCAGGCCCTGCGGGATGCGGTCGTTCACCTGCTGGGCAAGCAGGTGTGCAAGCATCTGCTCCGAGGCCTCCTGCGAAACGCACTGCCGGTTGTAGACCAGCCGTAAAAACGCCGCGCAGTCCTCCGCGCTGACGTAGTTCTGCGTCCCGTTTTCCACGAGCATCAGGCGGTTATAGCGCACGGCGGTGCAGTCGATGGAAGCGGCGAAGCGCTCCACGGCGGCGCGGCCGTCCGCTTCGCTGCCTCCGCCGAGCAGGCAGGTCAGCTCATTTGCGGCGGCATTGTCGCTGACGCTGATCATCTGGCAAATAGCGTCCTCCTGCGCGCCGGGCGTCAGGGTCCCGCTGCGCTCCGCGTCATAGACCGCACCCATGATAAACAGCTTGATGAGGCTTGCCGACACCATCTGCGGCGCGTCAGGGTCGATATTTTCCTGCACATGGGCATACGTGCCCTCCTGCAGCCGCTCTGCCCAGATATCCCATTTGTCGCTGCTTCCCTGCAGCTGCTCCCGCAGCGCCTCGGCCAGCGCCGCGTCCTCCGTCAGGGACTGCCTTTGCAGCCTTCTAAAGTAAGCGTCAACGCCGTCGGCGATCCCGGCTGCGATCTTTGCCCGGTACGCATCCGTCGCCATTGCCTCGTCCTCGGACGGGTTGGTCATAAAGCCCATTTCCACGATGGTGACCGGGACCTCGCTGTAATTGATGCCGGTCATGGTGTCTGTCTGCCAGAGCGTCCGCTCGTTCTGCGGCTTGTCAAGCGCTGCGCCAAGCCGCTCGAGCACGCAGTCGGACAGGGCGCGGCTTTTTTCATATAACGCGCCGTTATACGGGTTCGACGGCGTCATGCAGATGGTCATGATCCCGCTGGCGGCGGCGCTTTCGCTTGCGTTGGCATGGACGCGGATGAACGCGCCGGCCTGCTGCGTGTTCGCGATCTGCGCGCGCTCGGCATTGGATATGGAAACGTCGTTCTCTGTCCGCGTCATGACGACCGTATAGCCGCGCGCCGTAAGCTCCTGCTGCAAAAGCAGCGAGACGGCCAGATTCAGCTCGTATTCCGGGATCCCGGTCGACACGCCGGTCGTTCCGGCGGAAACGCGCGTTTTCAGCTCCGTGCTTCCCGGGCCGACCGGCTCCTTGCCGTAATCGGCATTCAGCTGGTGTCCGGCGTCAATGACAATACACGGCTTTTCGGTCTGCACGGCCTCCGGCACGGGGGTCTGTGTCTGCACGGGCTCCGCCTCCTCCGGTTCCTTCTCCGGCTGCTCCGGAACGGAAGGCTCCTCCGGCTCGGCGGGCTGGACCTCCTCCGGTGCGGCAGGCTCCGGCCCGGCGGAGATCGTCGTTTCCCCGATCCTGTGCAGTCCGAAAAGCAGACCGCCCGCTGCAAGCAGCACGGCTGCCGCCAGAGCCGCCGCGATGATCTTCTTTTTCATATCCTGATCTCAGACTCCATTTCCAAATTCCTTAATAGTATGATTTTCCGAATTTCCGCTTCTCGTATCCGAGCATGAAGGTCGCGTTATAGAGCTCATCCTCGGATAAGTAGCTGTTCTGGTTCGCGTCAAATACGGATGCATCGATGGACGGGTAGTACCAGTCCTTTTCCGCAAAATACGCGGCGATGTCTTTATTCTTAAAGCGCCGTCCGTGGCGGGCGTAGATCTCGTTGCGCGCAAGGCAGAGCTGCTGATGGGAAAGGCCCTCCAGATCCGCCTCGGTCAGCCGGCGCTCCGCGCTCTGCGGGAGAATATACGCACTGACGGGCTGTGTCAGCACATTGTTGCAGGACGCACGCGAAAGGAACGCCGAGGCGAGGTCCTCATAGGCCGACGTATGCAGCATGGAGCTGTCCGGATATTCGAACATGAAGTAATACGCATACAGATCCCCCCACGTCTCATAGACGGACATCCGCCTGCCGCTTCCGGTGCAGGTATAGCGGCGGCTGTTTTCCGTCTCCTGCATGGAAGCCTCGTCCACGCCAAAGCCATAGGCAGTGCACAGGCGGCTGCTGCCGGGATCGCCGGCCATGTCGACCGGCGCTTCCCAGACGCGGACGAGCATATCGAGCGTCTGCGCATAATAGCAGTAGATGTTTCCGTTCACGGAGAAGCCGATTGGCGTTTCCACAAATCCCTCCGGCACGGAAAAATACAAATCATAATCGCCGGTCACGACCACCCAGTTCAGCTGACCGGGCTGAAGCTCCAGAATACGATCCGGCTGGTACGCCCCGGCATCCTCCTCCGGCTCCTCCTGCGCGGGTGCTTCCTGTATGGGCGCTTCGGGCACGGTGTCCTGCGGCGCGGCTTCCGCTATGGTTTCCGTATATGCCGGTTCCTGCACGGCGTCCTTTTCCCCGCGCAGCTCCAGGATCAGCTTGACCGCCAGCGCCACGCCAACCAGCAGGACCAGGCTTGCAGCCACAGCAAGCAGCACGGTCTTTCCATTGCCCGGCTTTTTCTGTCTGGGTCTGACAGGGCCGCCGGCAGCGCCTCTGCCGCTGTTCATATCCCCATAGTGATAGCTGTCAACCGTCGGCTCGGCGGAACCGAACATATCCTCACCGCTGCCGACAGGCATCCCGCACTTGCCGCAGAAATTCCCCGACGGCGGAAGCTGCGCCCCGCAGTATTTGCAATATCGTTCCATTTCTTTTCCTCCCATTCGTTCTGTCTGTCCCGGCTCTTATAACCGCGGCGTCCCCGCCCGGTTCATGATGGGAAATTCAGGCGAATCCTACTTATCATTAACTTTAACACGCCGTCCCGGAAAAGTCCACGCCTTTCGGTGAGAAATTCCAGAACTGGTATATCCGCGCCAAACCGAAACGCCGCATTCCGGCTTTCATCGGAATGCGGCGCATTTGTTTTCCAGCCGGTCCCCGGCTTTATTTTCGCGTCTCGTCATGGCCCTCGGCGGCGATCATGTGCATGGCGTGCTCCAGCGCACCGATGACGGCGGCAAGGTTTTCCCCCGGCGGCATCAAGGCGGCTGGTGCAGATATCGTCGCCTACGGCGCGCCGGTCCTGCCGGGCGCGATGTTCCTGCTCGGCTATTTTGAGGACGGCACGCCCGTCATGGGCCTGCCCGGCTGCGTCATGTACGCGGGCGCGACGGTCTTCGATCTGATGCTGCCCAAAATCGCGGCGGATGTACCCGTCACGCGCGCCGACATCGCCGCGCTGGGTGAAGGCGGGTTGTGCCTCGGCTGCGCAGAATGCCATTATGTGTCTTAACGGCACATACCCTTTTTGTCAGCAACCCTTGTCCGGCAACTGCCATATTATTTGTTTCGTGAAACCTGTTTTATGGACAGCTGCCTGCCGGGGAGGATTTTTATATTTTACGCCTCAAGGCTCGACGGATACTGCTCCAGCAGAGAGACGTTCGGGAGTTCTGCGCCGAAGCGGGCCATGCTGCGTTCGCATTTGCGGCGGATGCCGCAGCCGTCCTTTTCGTCGACCGGAATGTGATAAATATAGTTTTTCACTGCCGCCTCCAGCAGCAGCTCCCGCGTCTCGGGATGGGACAGATACTGCCCGTTCCAGAACGCTGCGTCTGCCCGTCTTCCGCGCAGAATGGCGCGGTGGCGTTCCGTGTCGATCTGCGCGTCGGCAGTCACATAAATGCTTTTTCCGGCAGCGGAGATCCAGTATACAGCGTGCAGGGCTTCGGCCATACCCGGAACGGGGATGTGCGGAAAGCGGCTGCATTCGACCGTAAACGGGCCAAGCTGCATCATCAGGCGCTCCGGCGTGTTCGGCTGCGGAAGGAAAACCGGTGCGCCGCAGGCCGCGCGGAGCTGCTCCGCGCGGCTGGCGCTGTAATGGTCGGGGTGCGCGTGGGTAAACAGGACGCCGCAGACGGCGTCATAGGGCGGCTCGCCTGCCAGCATTTTCGCAAAGGCTTCAGGCGGCAGGCCGTAATAGCAGCGGAACTGCTTGTTGAGCGCGTCGATCAGGAGCGCGCTCCCATCCTGCTCCAGCACAAGGCCGCAGCTGCTGACGAGTGTGATCCTCATTGCAGCAGCTCCAGAAATTCCTGCTCGGACAGGACCGGGATGCCCAGCTCGTTGGCCTTTTTCAGCTTACTGCCCGCGTTTTCGCCCGCGACCACATAGGTCGTCTTTTTGGAGACGGACGAGGCCGCCTTGCCGCCGAGGCTTTCGATCTTCTCCGTCGCCTCCTCGCGCGTGAAGAGGCTCAGCGCGCCGGTCAGCACGAAGGTCTTTCCCGCAAAGCGGGTGTCCGTGATCCGGTTGGTCGACAGGAAGTTCACGCCAGCCTCGCGCAGACGCTCAATGAGGTCCTGCGACTGCGGGCTTGCAAAATAGTCGAGAATGTTCTGCGCCGTCGTCTCGCCGATATCAGGCACGGCAGTCAGGTCTTCAAGCGCCGCGTTCTGCAGCGCGTCGAGGCTGCCGAATGTAGCAGCCAGCACCTTGGCCGCCTTGCTGCCGACCTGCCGGATACCGAGGGCGCACAGAAGGCGGGACAGATCGTTCTGCTTGCTGGCTTCAATGGCCGCCTCCAGATTCGCGGCAGACTTTTTGCCCTGACCGGGGAGCTCGGCAAACGCGGCGTAGTCCAGCCGGTAGAGGTCGGCAGGATTGGATACCATCTTCTGCTCGATCAGCTGATCGAGGATCGCGCTGCCGAGGCCGTCGATGTTCATGGCCTCGCGCGAAACGAAATGCGCAAGATTGCGCGACAGCTGTGCGGGGCACTCCGCGCCGGTGCAGCGCAGAGCCGCGCCGTCCTCATCGCGCACGACGGGCGCGCCGCAGACGGGGCATTTGTCCGGCAGGTGATAGGGCTTCGCGCCCTCCGGGCGCCTGGCGGGCACGACCTCGAGAATTTCCGGGATGATCTCGCCTGCCTTGCGGATCTTGACGGTATCGCCGATGCGGATGTCCTTATCCGTAATAAAATCCTGATTGTGGAGCGTCGCGGCGGTGACGGTCGTTCCGGCCAGATGCACGGGAGCGACGATGGCGCGGGGCGTGAGAACGCCCGTGCGGCCCACCTGCACGACGATATCCTCCAATACCGTCTCCTTGACCTCGGGCGGGTATTTGAAGGCTGCTGCCCAGCGCGGGAATTTGGCCGTGCTGCCGAGACGGGCGCGGCCCGCAAGGCTGTTGAGCTTCATAACGGCCCCGTCGATATCATACGGCAGGTCATAGCGCGTTTCGCCAAGCTCGGCGATCAACTGCTCCGCTTTGTCCATATCGCGGCAGAGCGTATAGGGAATGACCTTGAATTTCAAATTTCGCAGATAGTCCAGCGTCTCGCTGTGGGTCTGAAATTCCGCGCCCTCTGCCAGCTGCAGATTGAAAACCAGAATGTCCAGCCTGCGCTTTGCAGCGATACCGGGGTCGAGCTGGCGCAAAGAACCCGCCGCCGCGTTGCGCGGGTTGGCAAAGAGCGGCTTTCCGAGCTTTTCCTGCTCGGCGTTGAGCGCCTCGAAGCTGGCGCGGGGCATAAAGACCTCGCCGCGCACGATCAGACGGGCGGGCGCGTGCTCCAGCGTCATGGGGATGGAGCGGATGGTCTTGAGATTTTCCGTTACATCCTCGCCGATCAGGCCGTCGCCGCGCGTTGCGCCGCGGACGAACTGTCCGTCGACATATTCCAGCGCGACGGAGAGACCGTCGACCTTCGGCTCGACGGAGTATTCCGCGTCCGGCTCCTCCTCGCGCACGTGCGCGTCAAAGTCCCGCAGCTCGTCATAGGAAAACACGTCCTGCAGGCTTTCCAACGGAACGGCGTGGCGCACCTTGACAAATTCGCTCAGCGCCTGCCCGCCGACGCGGCGCGTCGGACTGAGGGGCGAGGCGTACTGCGGGTACTGCGCCTCCAGTTCTTCCAATCTGCGCAGCTTGTGGTCATAGTCATAATCGCTCATTTCGGGGTTGTCGAGCACGTAATAAAGATATCCGGCGTGTTCCAGCTCCCGTGTGAGCTGTTCAATTTCCTGTTTCGGTTCCATATTGTTCCCAGCCTTCCGTTGTAGTCAGATGTCCCAGGTTTACGTACGTTTCAGGCACTGTGCCGACGATCACGGTCTGCGCGAGCATGACGTCGCTGTCCACGTCGACCGTCTCATAGCCGACGGTCGTCAGGATGGTCAGGCTGATGGTGAATCTCACCTTCAGCGTCTGCAGCGTCTGGTTGATCCCGGCTGCGGTAAAATCCGAAAAAAAGTCAGCGTTCGACATGGTGAGGCTGACGGCCTTGACCGGCAGCTCCGGGCCGGTTCCGGCCAATAGATCCGGCAGCAGGAGGTTCCCGAGCGGGATGCCCATCTGCTGCGTGTTGATCTGCGCGACAAGGGTATCCAGAAGTTCCAGCACCTCGACCTTTAGGCGCTCGACCTGCGTCATGTCGGTGCGAAGCGCGGTGATATGGCCCTCCACGTCCTTTTCCAGCACGATCACGCGGGAAAAATCCGTGTCGCCCCTGCGGAGCATTTCGCTGACGGCCTCTATGATGGCGTTCGACGCGGCGTTGACCGCCTGATTGCGCGCAAGCTCGCGGATATACGGTGACAAATGCAGCTCCACGAGCAGAACCAGCCCCGTCAGCACGAGCAGCGGGACGATCAGAAGCAGTCTTCTGCGTCTTCGTTTTTTCCGGCTCATCTCCATACACCCCCAGCATAGCCTATGCCGGGGTCATGGGAAGATTACAGCTTTTTCATGTGCTGGCTTGCCGTGTTTGCCATAAGGCGCTTCGTGCCGACGCCGTCGAACGCGATCTCGAGCAGCGCGTCGGCGCCCATGGGCAGGACCGTCAGGATCATGCCCCGGCCAAATGCCTTGTGCTGCACCATTTCCCCTGCCGCGAAGCTGACCTTCGGGGCCGGCTTCGGCTGCGTGTGGACGGAATAGTCCTTCTGCGGCTTCGGGCGCGTGGGGATCTGCGAAAAGTCATTATACTCGTCGCCGTAGATGCTGACGCGTCCAAACGAGCCGTACTGCCGGGGGGCCTGCTGCGAATAGCTGGGCTTCGGCGCGCCGGCGCGCTTGACGAATTCCGCCGGAAGCTCGTCTACAAAGCGGGAGGGCAGGTTCGTCGTCGTGCGTCCATAGAGCATACGCTGCCGGGCATAGGAAATAACGAGGTTCTGCTTGGCTCTGGTGATGGCGACGTAGCACAGGCGGCGCTCCTCTTCCAGCTCCTCCGGTTCGCTCAGGCAGCGGTTCGACGGGAACAGCCCCTCTTCAAAGCCCGTGAGAAATACATTCGGGAATTCCAGGCCCTTTGCCGCGTGCATCGTCATCATGACGACGGCGTCCGCGTCCGGGTCGTATTGCTCAATGTCGGTATAGAGGGCGATCTCTTCCAAAAATCCAGCCAATGTGGGCGTATCGGTGTTTTCCATGTAGGCAAGGATGCTGGATTTCAGCTCGCGGACGTTTTCGGCGCGGGTGCGCGCTTCGACATCGTCCTTTTCCTCGAGCATTTTCAGATAGCCGGTGCGGAGCATGACCTCCTCATAGAAGTCCGGCAGAGAAAGCGTCGTCAGAAGCTCGGCGCATTCCTCGATCACGACCGTGAAGGCCATGAGCTTCGCGGCGGACTTTTCAAGGCTCGGATAGCTGTACGGGTCGGAGACGACCGTGTAGAGCGGCACGCCTGCCGCAGCCGCCTGCCGCTGCGCCATTTCGAGCGTTTTGCCGCCGATGCCGCGCGGCGGGTTATTGATGATGCGCTGCAATCTCAGCTCGTCTGCGCGGTTATTGATCACGCACAGATAGGCCAGCATATCCTTGACCTCAGCGCGGTCAAAGAAGCGTGTGCCGCCGATGATGCGGTACGGGATGCCGCTGCGCTTGAACGCGTTTTCCACCGCGTTCGACTGCGCATTCGTGCGGTAGAGCACGGCGAAATCCTTGAAATTCTTCCCCTTGGACATGGAGATGATGCGGCTGGAAATGTAATTGGCCTCATCCGACTCGCTTGCCGCCTCGTAGACCGTGATGCGGTCGCCCGCAGCGTTCTGCGTCCAGAGCTTTTTGCCCTTGCGCCCCCGGTTGTGCGAGATGACGGCGTTGGCCGCGTTCAAAATGGCCTGCGTGGAGCGGTAGTTCTGCTCCAGGCGGATGACACGTGCGCCCTTGAACTGCTTTTCAAAGGAAAGAATGTTCTCGATAGTCGCGCCGCGGAATTTGTAGATGGACTGGTCGTCGTCGCCGACGACGCAGATGTTTTCATACCCGCCCGCAAGCAGCGCTGTCAGCTGATACTGCAGCTGGTTCGTGTCCTGATACTCGTCGATCATGACGTAGTGGAACTTGCGCTGGTAATACGTCCGCACGTCCTCAAACTGCTCAAGCAGCTCGACGGTCTTGAGGATGATATCGTCAAAGTCCAGCGCGTTGGCCTCGTGCAGGCGCTTTTCGTATTCGGCGTAGAGCTGCGCGATGCGGTCCATGCGGTAATCGCCGGACTTTCCGGCGTGTTTGGAAAACTGCTCCGGCCCCTGCCGCTTGTCCTTGGCCTTGCTGATGACGGAAAGCGCCAGACGCGGCGGGAGGGATTTTTCGTCCAGCCCGAAGTCTTTCAGAATGTCCTTCATGACCCGCTCGGAATCGCTCGTGTCATAGATCGTGAAGCGGCCCGTGTAGCCGTCCATGCGGCCAATTTCCCGGCGCAGAATACGGCAGCAGGCAGCGTGGAACGTCATGGCCCAGACGTCCATGGCGTAGTCGCCCAGCAGCGCCTGCAGTCTGGCCTTCAATTCATTTGCGGCCTTGTTGGTGAATGTGATGGCCAGAATCGACCACGGCGCGGCGGGCCGGAGCGCGCACAGGCGCTCGGCCTGCTGCTGCATGGCGGGATCGCGCGTTTTGAGGTAGTCCTCGAGATATGTAACGTCCGCCTCCGCAATATACTCCGGAATTTCGTTGGAGTCGGAGCCTTCGCCGAAGGCGATGAGATTGGCGATGCGGTTGATGAGAACGGTCGTCTTGCCGCTGCCCGCACCGGCCAGCAGCAGCAGCGGCCCCTGCGTTGTAAGAACGCCCTCGCGCTGCATCTCGTTCAGGTTCTGAAAGCGCGCAGCGATCACAGCGCGGCGCGCGGATAAGAACCGGGCTTCAAATGTCTGTTCCATAGCTTCCCCTTACGGGCAATGTCGTCGATTTAAGACCGCATTCTATACGAAACCCCGGTAAAAAACGGACGCAGCTGGTAGGGGCGGGGCTCTGCTCCGCCCGATGGGCAGCCGCAAATCCGTATGGTGCCCTGTAGGGGCCGATGCCTACATCGGCCGGCAGAACGCACCGCTTTTACGGTAGTCTGCAGCGAATTCGTAACTTCCAAACGGGCCGATGTGGGCATCGGCCCCTACAATCACACAAGCAAGTGCCTGCGAATTCGCCGAAGATTTTCGATTATCCGGTGCGTCCCGCAGGGCGGAGCAGAGCCCCGCCCCTACCAACCTTGTTCGAGGTTTCGTCGTGTTTGCGTGACAGGACACAGTATCAAGTGGTATGACATTGCCTTTTCAATAAACTACGGATATTCTACCGCATTTTGCCCGGTTTGTCGACATCAAAAAAATGTTCGAAGCCGTTCCAGCGCCTTCTTTTCGATGCGGCTGACCTGCACCTGCGACACGCCGATGAGGCCCGCGACGCGCTGCTGGGTCAGGCTGTGGTAATAGCGGAGCTGGATGACGAGCCGTTCCTTGTCGTTCAGGCGGGCAAGCGCCTCCTGCAGGGCCATGCGTTCGAGCAGCTTTTCCTCCATGCCGTCTGTACACAGGACATCCTCGAGGGAGAAGCCCTCCTCGCCGGTCTGGCGCTGGATGGACTCGGTCGCGCTGGTGGCGGTTTCGGCAGCCGCGATCTCCTCCGGCGAAAGGCCCAGCGCCTCGGACAGCTCGGAGACCGTCGGGTCGCGGCCGAAATCGCCGGTCAGGCGCTCACGGGCCTTTTTGATGGCGGCGGCGCGCTCTTTCACGCTGCGGCTGACCTTGACCGCGCCGTCGTCGCGCAGAAAGCGGCGGATCTCTCCGGCAATTTTGGGGACGGCGTAGGTCGAAAACTGCGTGCCGTAGGTGGTATCAAAGCCCTCGACCGCCTTTAAAAAGCCGACGCAGCCGAGCTGGAACAGATCATCCGGCTCTACGCCGCGGCCAAAATACCGCCGGGCGATCGACCAGATGAGGCCCGTGTTTTCCGTCACGAGCCGTTCGGACGCGTCCCGGTCGCCCTGCTGGGAGCGCTGGATGAGCGTGATGGTGTCGCTCAAGCGGTTTTCCTCCGCTGCACGATCCTGCGCTTCATATGTACCGTCGTGCCCTTGCCGGGCTTTGACGTGACCTGAAGCGAGGTCATGAAGCTCTCCATGATCGTAAATCCCATGCCGCTGCGCTCCGGGCCGCCGGTCGTGAACATGGGCGCGCGGGCCTTTTCCACATCCTCCATGCCGCAGCCCTTGTCGCGGATGACGATATCCAGCACGTTCTCCGGCAGAATGCGGCAGCGGATGGTCACGGTGCCGAGGCAGTCGCGGTAGGCATGGACGATGCAGTTGGTCACGGCCTCGGACACCGCGGTCTTGATATCGTTCAGCTCCTCGAGATTGGGGTCGAGCTGGGCGGCGAAGCACGCGACTGCCGCGCGGGCAAAGGATTCGTTCGAGGACCGGCTGGGGAAGGTCAGCGTCATTTCATTTTCAGCTTTCATGGACAAGGCTCCTTTCGTCTTCCAGAGTTGCTATGCGCTCAATGCCGGAGGCCTTGAGCACCTTCATCGGCTGCGGCGGAACGCTTCGGAGAATGACCTCGCCGCGCAGCTGCCGCATCCGGCGCACGCAGGAGATCACGATGGCGATCCCGCTAGAGTCCATAAACGTGACCTCCCGGAAATCCAGCACGCACACGCGCGGCAGATAGAGGTCGATTTTGTTGCCCAGGACGCGCATGATATCCTTCGCGCTGTGGTGATCAATTTCGCCGCGCAGCGCGACGGTCAGATGCTTGTCCTGCAAAAAGCTTGTAAGATTCATTTGTTCGCCTCCAAAATAGAAAATGGACACACAGGGCTTTTTCCTGTGTGTCCATTATAGAAGCTTTTACGCGCGGGTTTTGTCAAAGGGATTACCGGCGCAGACGCTTTTCACTTTCTTCGAGCTGTGCAAGCAGGGCGCGGTTCTTTTCGAGCTTTTCGCGCTGCTCGGCCACGACCTTTTCCGGTGCGCGGGAGACAAACGCTTCGTTTGAAAGCTTGCCCTCGAACATGGCGATCTGCTTGAGGCAGTTCGCCTTTTCCTTTTCGATGCGGGCCAGCTCCTTCTCGAAGTCGATCAGCTCCTCCAGCGGAATATAGAGCTTGGCGTCGTTCGTGACGACGCAGACCATGTTCTCGTGGCCCTCTGGATCAGCATCGCAGATGATGACCTGATCGGCATAGGCCAGACGGCAGATAAAGCCCGTGCCCTGCCGGAAGATCTCGCCCTTGTCGGACACGACATAGAGCGTGCTCTTCTTCGACGGCGGGACGTTCATCTCCGCGCGGCGGTTGCGGATGGAACGGATGGCGTTCATGACGGACTCCATATGTGCCGCCTCGACGGAGAAGTTCAGATTCTCGTCATACTTCGGCCAGTCAGCCAGCATGAGGAACCTGCCCTCGTGCGGGATGGCCTGCCAGATTTCCTCTGTGATGAACGGCATGAACGGGTGCAGGAGGCGCAGGAACTGGTCAAGCACATACACCAGCACCTTCTGCGCGGCCAGCTTGCTCTTTTCGTCCTCGCCATACAGTCTTGCCTTGGTCAGCTCGATATACCAGTCACAGTACGTGTCCCAGATGAAGTCATAGACCTTGGCGGAGGCCACGCCCAGCTCGTACGCATCCATATTCTCCGTGACCTCTTTGATGAGCGTATTGAGCTTGGACAGCACCCATTTGTCCTCGATCTCCAGGTCGGCGGCATCCGGAAGGCCGTTTTCTTCGACGGTCAGGTTCATGAGCACATAGCGGCTCGCGTTCCAGATCTTGTTGGCAAAATTGCGCATGGCCTCGCACTTTTCGACGTAGAAGCGCATATCGTTGCCGGGCGAGTTGCCGGTGATGAGGTTGAAGCGCAGCGCGTCTGCGCCGTATTTCTCGGCCATTTCCAGCGGGTCGATGCCGTTGCCGAGGGACTTGGACATCTTGCGGCCCTTGTCGTCGCGGACGAGGCCGTGGATGAAGACGGTCTTGAACGGCTCCTTTTTCATCTGCTCCATGCCGGAGACGACCATGCGCGCCACCCAGAAGAAGATGATATCATAGCCCGTGACCATATCGGTCGTCGGGTACCAGTATTTGAGGTCTTCGGAATTCAGATCGGGCCAGCCGAGCGTGGAGAACGGCCACAGGCCGGACGAGAACCACGTGTCGAGCACGTCCTCGTCGCGGGTCAGATGGTTGCAGCCGCACGCTTCGCACTTCGTCGGGTCTTCGCGGCTGACGTTGATATGGCCGCACTCGTCGCAGTACCACGCGGGGATCTGATGGCCCCACCAGAGCTGGCGGGAGATGCACCAGTCGTGCACGTTTTCCATCCAGTTGAGATACGTCTTGGAGAAGCGCTCCGGAACGAATTTGATCGTGCCGTCCTTCACGACGCGGATGGCCTCTTCTGCCAGCGGCTTCATCTTGACGAACCACTGCGCGGAAATGAGCGGCTCGACGTCGTTATGGCAGCGGTAGCAGGTGCCGACATTGTGGGAATACGGCTCGGTCTTGACCAGATACCCCTGCTCTTCGAGGTCCTTTACCAGGGCCTTGCGGCATTCGTAGCGGTCCATGCCGTTGTACTTGCCGCCGTTTTCGTTGATATGGCCGTCGTCGGCGATGACGCGGATCACGTCGAGGTTGTGGCGCAGGCCGACCTCAAAATCGTTGGGGTCGTGCGCCGGGGTCATTTTGACCGCTCCGGTGCCGAAGCCGATCTCGCAGTATTCATCGCCCACGATGGGAATTTCGCGGTTCATGATGGGCAGGATACAGGTCTTGCCGATGAGGTGCTTGAACTTTTCGTCGTTCGGGTTGACGGCCACGCCGGTGTCGCCCATCATGGTTTCCGGGCGGGTCGTGGCAACGACGATATCGCCGGAGCCGTCAGAGAGCGGATACCGGATATACCAGAGATGGCCGGGCTTGTCGACATACTCGACCTCCGCGTCGGAGAGGGCCGTCAGGCAGTGCGGGCACCAGTTGATGATGCGGCTGCCCTTGTAGATCAGGCCCTTGTCGTACATCTCGCAGAAGGCCTCACGCACGGCTTTGGAGCAGCCCTCGTCCATCGTGAAGCGGCTGCGCGACCAGTCGCAGCTGACGCCGAGCTTGCGCTGCTGTTCGACGATGCGGCTGGCG
>ULXL01001265.1_pt1 | contig 13642 bp, 11 predicted proteins | sample 1961241 | NCBI WGS metagenome assembly ULXL01 (sample SAMEA4835837, study PRJEB28245) | human gut metagenome | biome: gut microbiome; material: fecal sample | place: Denmark | collected 2008
TAAAGAGCGTCGAGTTTTCGGCTTTGGACTTTTTTAATACCATGACACATGTGGCTATGCTGGTTCCGAAAAACAGATTACTTGGCAACTGAATAATGCAATCTATAAAATTGTTATCAATCAAATACTGGCGAATCTTTTTTTCTGCTCCGCCACGGTACAGAATTCCCGGAAAGCAAACAATTGCCGCAGTGCCATCAATGGCAAGCCATGAAAGACTATGCATGATAAACGCAAGGTCTGCTTTTGATTTTGGGGCCAGCACTCCCGCAGGAGCAAAACGAGGATCATTGATAAGCAGAGGATTTTCGTCACCAGCCCATTTGATCGAATAGGGTGGATTTGAAACAATTACCTCAAACGGTTCGTCATCCCAATGAAGCGGATCTGCTAATGTATCGCCATGGCCAATACTAAATTTATCATAATCAATATCATGCAAAAACATATTGATTCGGCATAAATTGTATGTAGTGATATTAATTTCCTGACCAAAAAATCCAAGACGCACATTATCTTTACCAATAATCTGCGTGGATTTTAAAAGTAACGATCCTGAACCGCAAGCTGGGTCGTAGACCTTGTTTACTTGTTTTCTATCTCCCAACGCCAGACGAGTCAGAAGTTCCGAAACTTCTTGAGGCGTAAAATATTCGCCGCCGCTTTTTCCGGCATTAGAGGCATACATTCCCATCAAATATTCATATGCCTCGCCGAATGCATCAATGGTATTGTCCTTATAACTGCCAAGTTTCATATCGGCAATGCCGTTCATAAGCTTCACAAGCCTTGCGTTGCGTTGTGCAACCGTCCCCCCAAGCTTATTGCTGTTTACGTCAATGTCATCAAAAAGCCCTTTGAAATTCTTTTCGCTGGGTGTCCCCTGCGCAGAGGCTTCTATATTTTTGAATACTTTTTCGAGCGTTTCATTAAGGTTTTCATCCTTATTGGCCTTTTTTCGCACATTTTCAAAAAGCTCACTTGGCAAGATAAAAAAGCCTTTGGTTTTTACCATATCCTCACGAGCTTGCTCGGCCTCTTCGTCAGTAATTTTTGCGTAATCAAAATCAGCATTCCCTGCTTCAATTTCATCTTTATTAATGTAATGTGCCAAATTTTCTGAAATGTAACGATAGAACAGCATCCCTAAGACATACTGCTTAAAGTCCCAGCCATCTACGCTTCCGCGCAGGTCATTGGCAATATTCCATATGGTACGATGCAGTTCTGCTCTCTCTTGTTCTTTCCTATTGTCAGTCATTGTTTTTATTCCTCCCATTTTTACAAGCGATCCAGCTCTGCAATCATGTCTTTTGACAAATCTTTTTGGATGCAATAATCTTTAACCCGCATATATGCCAACCGGCTCGGTTTGGAGCGGTTATTCTCCCAGCGGTTCAGCGTTGTATAACTTATGTTCAAATCACGAGCCAGCTGTTCCTGGGATATATTCAGTTCTTTTCGTATGGATTTCAGGATTACATCGATGGTCATTGAATTCCACCTCCACTTCCTATATTATAGCGTATGCTATAGCGGATGACAACGGTTGTGGTAAATTTTACTTCCGTTTTTCTCTGACTTCAATCCACCCGCACCCTCGCCAGCATCTCCACGCCGGAGATTTTGCCCTCCACATACTCCCGCCGGGCCTGACTGGCGGCGGCAGACCAAGCCTTGAACTGTTCTTCCGTCAAATCCCTGCCGCTGTGCTCCGCAGCAAACTTTACCGCCGAACGGTAGCGTCGGGAGTAGACCTTGTTGTACTCGGTGAGGTATTGCTGCAAAAAGGCATCGGCCTCAATTCCTTTTTCAAAGAACAGCTTTGCTCCAACCTGTTTGCAAGTCCTCTTGTCTTGGTATGGCCTGTCGCAGAAATCACGCTTGCGTTTATCAACCAGCACGAAATACCGACCGCAGAGCTTACATCGCTTCACATACTGCCCGTTTTTCAACATCTCGGTAAATTCAAAGAACAGCATCTCGTCCAGATACTCGATCAGGTAATAGGGCATCAGGCTCACGCCCTCGCCGTCCTGATGCATGATCTCCAGCAGGTCGTCCAGCTCGGTTAGCTTCCAGTCGTGGATATCCCGCAAGGTATCGATATCCACCTTGCCCTTCTTTTTTGGCAGCAGTGCATACTGCATCTTCACCGCGGCACTCCCGAACTCGGGATGCCCCACCATAAACTCACATAACCGCTCGGACATAATTTTGTCCGGGCGGTTTTCTTTGTTCAGGCACATATCCACCGCTTCCCGGAAAATCTCCTGCAATTCGATAACACGTCCCAACTCCTCCAGGCAAACGGCAAGCTGCTTGAGACGTTCGGCATCGATATCGTCCTTGTAGTAGATGGGCGTGTTCACAATGTTGTTGAGCAGCCCCACAAGGAAGAAGAACACATAGCTGTGCTTGTGCTTGAGCGTCTCCGCCGCGTCATAAACGGCGTTTCTGACTTTTTGATAATGTTGCGTCGTAAGCGGAATGCTCTTTGCCGCCTCCAGCCACAGCCGGTATTTGCTCAAATCCAGCTCGACAAAATCTATCAAGCCCTGCCCGATATGCTTTTCCGCGTACTGCCCGTTATGCTCGGAGTCGGCAAACGGCATGAAATGGACAAGTCCGTCGCTGCCGTAAAAGACGCGGATGTGCGGATACTGCGCCATGCTTTTCACCTTTCTGCAAATAATCGAATTTCGGAAAAATTCATCATTTGCGCTTCCCTGTGTACTCCGGATTTTGTCTGTACGATAATGATATCACAGTGAATGGAATATTTCAAATTTCAATTCATTATCGCTCAGGAGGTGAGTCCGATGCACAATATGAAAACCCTCCCGTTGGGAGGGGCAAGCATAGCGTTCGGCTGTACGCCGACCGCATAAAAAGCGGGGCGCTGCCCCACACCCCGTGGAACGAAAGGAGCGCATGAGCCATGAAAAGCGAACGATTCAATATCCGAATGACACCGCAGGAAAAGTCGGCGATTCTCGGCAGGGCAAAACGAGCGGGCCGGACGGCCTCGGAATTTATGATCGACACGGCGCTAAACCGGAAAATCATCGTCATCGACAGTCTGCCGGAAATGGTACGCGAGCTAAAAGCTCTGGGCAGAAATCTCAACCAACTGATGATTCTCTGCAACATGGGAAAGGTACAGGCTGTTCAGCTGAACGAGTTCAAGGAAACCCTTGCGGACATCCACAGTGAGCTTCGCAAACTGACGGAGGTGCTGTGATGGCCACCTTCACCCCAATCAAAAATCAGAAGCAGACCAAGGGAGCGCTGCTGGGCACCATTCTCTACGCCATCAACAAGAGAAAAACCACCCATGAAGGGCAGAGCTTGGTATCCGGGTTTAACTGCAATGCCTACACCTCTTATCTTGAGATGATGACCACCAAGCAGCAGTACCGGAAAACCGACAAGCGGCAGTTTTTCCAGTTTGTCCAGTCGTTTCCCGAGGATAGCAACCTGATGCCGCAGGAGGTTCACCAGATCGGTCTGGAGTTTGCCGCCCGGCAGTTTCCCGATTATGAGGTGCTGGTAGCCACCCACTGCGACACCGATAATCTCCACAACCACCTGCTGGTCAACTCGGTCAGCTTTAAAACGGGGAAGAAGTTGCATCAGAATCACGATGATCTGGTACTGCACCGAAAGATTAATGATGAAATCTGTCTGGCGCATGGCCAGCCGGTATTGGAGAGTTATCACAAGGGTCAGAAGAAAAAACGCGCGCTGGCGGGAGAATACCGTGCGGCCGAGCGCGGCGAGAGCTGGAAGTTTACGCTTATCAAAGCCATCGAGGACGCCCTGCTGTACAGCCCGGACAGGGAGAGTTTTATTCAGAACATGGAGTACGAAGGCTACAAGGTGCAGTGGAGCAACAGCCGGAAATACATCACCTACACCTGTCCGAATGGGATGAAGTGCCGGGACAACAAGCTGCACGACGAAACCTATCTCAAGGAAAATCTGGAGCGATTGTTTGCCTACCGCGCCGAGCATGGCTTTATCCCCCTGACACCGGAGCCGCCGGAGGGCTGGCTGGGGCAGATGGAGCAAGAGAGGCATCTTGGTGAGGATGTCATTTCTCTCGGCAAAAATCTGGAAAGGGCAGGAGATGTATCGCCGCCCCTTGCGCCACCTACATGGACGGACAGCAAGCAGCGCCAACGTGAAGCGCTAAAAAAGCTGGCACAGGGGCACAAGCTCCAAAGTGAGCAGGAGCAGGAAATGGATATGACAATGTAGCCCCCTATGGGGAGAAAGAGGAATCCTATGGACAGAGAAAAAATGATCGCCCGGCACTATCTGGAAACCGGTGTTCTCGGCGCCTATGAAACCGCCGAGGTGATGCATGACGAGGAAGAGAACGGGAAATACGCCCCCTGCTTTGAGGACGCTACCGTTTTCTTCGATAAAACACAGACCACAGCCATCCGCTCCATGTGCATTGAGGGCCGGCGGTTTCGCATCCGTTCGGTACTTCCGGCGGCAGGGCACACCCCCACGGACAAACTCCTCGCTCTGATTGATACAGAGCTTGAAAAAGATACACATTTCGCCTGAAATCAATAGACTTGCGGCAACCGATACGGTATGATGTGTGGTACCGTATTCGGTTTGCCGCAGGAAAAGGAGGATTTTTAAAAATGGCAAACCAGGAGAAATATACGATTTTATATGGCAGGCTCAGTCAGGAGGACGAGCGCGAGGGAGAGTCCAACAGCATCCAGAACCAACGCATGATGCTGGAGAAGTATGCGGTGGACAATGGCTTTACCAATCTGAAATTCCTGTACGACGACGGCTATTCTGGCACCAACTTCAACCGACCGGCGTGGAAAGAGGTAATGGAGCTGGTGGAAAGCGATCAGGTCTCCACACTCATCGTTAAGGATATGTCGCGGCTCGGCAGGGATTATCTTCTGGTGGGGCAATATACGGAAATGATTTTCCCCAGCTATGGGGTCCGCTTTATCGCCGTCAACAACAACGTGGACAGCCTGTACGGCGACAACGATTTTACCCCGTTTGTAAACCTATTCAACGATTTCTATGCCAAGGACACCAGTCGGAAAATCCGGGCCGTGAAAAAGGCTCAGGCGGAACGCGGGGAGCGGATTGGCACAAGGCCGCCATACGGCTACAGGAAAAGCGAGAATAACCCCAAGCAGATTGTCCCCGACGAGCAGACGGCAGACGTTGTACGGCATATTTTCCAACTTTGTGCCAAGGGCAGAGGCCCCAGCCAGATTGCCAAGCAACTGAAAGCGGAACAGGTTCTGACGCCCACCAACTACTATTACCGGCAGACCGGAGTAGCACTGGTGAATCTGGATACGGAAAGGCCATATAACTGGAGCAATCGCACCGTGGCTAACATTTTGGAGGACATTTCCTACCTCGGGCACACCGTCAATATGCGCTACACTACCGTATCCTACAAGAATAAGAAGCAGATTAAGCGCCCGAAATCCGAGTGGCTGAAGTTCGAGAACACCCATGAGCCGCTGATTTCACAGGAACTGTGGGACATCGTGCAGGACATCCGCAAGCACAAAAAGCGTCCGCCCAAGCAGATGGATACGCCGAATCTTTTTTCTGGAATGGTTTTCTGCGCCGACTGCGGCGGCACGCTGGTGCTCCACAGGGCACATACCATGAAGGAAACCCAGAACAATTTTATGTGCTCCACCTACAAAAAGCGCGGCAAAGAGGAATGCACCGCCCACTACATCCGGGAAACCCAACTTAAAACCATTGTGCTGGACGATCTGAAGCGGGTAACCCACTATGCCCGACAGAAGGAAAAGCTCTTTGTCGAGCATATCACCCTCAAGAACACCGCCGAAACCCGGCAGGAGATTACCCGCATCCAGCGGGAAATCGACGCCGCTAAACGGCGTGACGGCGAGCTCACGGCCCTGTTCAAGCGGCTCTACGAGGACAATGTGCTGGGACGCATTCCCAACGAACACTTCCGGCTGCTCTCCTCGGAGTATACCACGGAACAGGCGGAGATCAGGAATAGGCTCCCGAAGCTGGAGGAACGGCTGGAACAGCTCCGAAACTCACTGACCAATGTGGCGCAGTTTATTGACAAGGCCAAACGCTACAGCGACATCACAGAGCTCACGCCGGAAATTCTGCGATTGTTTATTGAGAAGATCATGGTAGGAGAAAAGTCTCAGAAGTATTCCCGCACCGCTGAGCAGGAAATCTGCATTTACTACCGGGACATCGGCCTGATGGACACGCCTGTGGAGCCAGAAACAGCGCAGGAGGACGGGTTGGACGAGGGGGAGGCCATCTTAACGGACGATACCCCTGCCGCCGCCAGCGACGCTCCAGCATCCAGTACCGGCCCCGCTGCGTGAGAAAAAAGCAGGGCGGACAGCCCAAACTGTCCGCCCCATCACAGGGATTTATACCCGGTTCACTTTTTATCCCTATGATACCCCGCCTAACATCGTGACGCCCAGCACGATGAGCGGGATGCCCACGATTGCACCGATGATGGTGCAGCTGAGCGCCACGCCGGCTGCGGCCAGAATAAGCCCCAGGATCATCGAAAACAGTTTGCCGATTCCAAGGAAAATCACGCCGACAAGGCTCCACACCATGCGGAACGGCCAGGTTAAAACGCGCAGCATCTCAAGTACCTCCTTCGCTGAAAAAAACTCGTTTTATCCGTACCATTGGCTGACAGGGATTTCCCCTGCATGGATACATCATAGCACAGCGAAGGCGCTCGCGTACGGGTTTTAATGAAATTCTAATGAAACATTAACCACGGCGGCAGGGGGTTCAACGATCCTTGCAGCATACAGGTGAGGCGCAGAGCGTTGCATGGGAAGCAAAGGGTCCGGAGAGAAAAAGGCGCGCCATCCGGCGCGCCCCAAAAGTTCGCTTCAAGGTGTCAAGTGCCGTTACGGCATCACAACGGGAATGAATTCCAGCATTGCCGCAACAAACCTGTCCGGCTTTTCTTCGTGCATCAGGTGGCCTGCGTTGCGCACGACCGCAAACCCTGCGTTGCGCAGAGCCGCATGGTACAGCTCACAGCTTTCTGCGCTGTGCCACTTATCCTCCGCTCCCATAAGGATGAGCGTGTCCGCGGTGAGCGTGCGCAGGTTTGCGATGATCTCCTCATCTTCAAAGTATTGCAGCGAAAGGCGAACTGCCCTGCGGCCTTCCGGGTCGGAAGCCGGGCGGTAATATTCCTGCACCACATCCGGCGTGATGTTGGTAAGGTCAAACACGGCGTCATGCAGCAGCTTTTCCACTGTGCGGAGGCCGTACAGGCGGCTTGCGAGGAAGCCCAACATGGGGCTGTCGATCATGCGGATGGAAAGCGGCATCTCCGGCGTAACGCCGCCGGGCGATACGAGCACCAGCCTGCCCACACGCGAAGGGTTTTGCATGGCGAATTTGAGCGCATAGGCGCTGCCCATGGAAAAAGCGGCAAAATGTGCGGATTCAATGCCGAGTGCATCCATAAACAGGCGAAGCGCCTCGGCGTGCTCTTCGATGGTATAGCCAAACGTCAGCGGCCGGTCGGAATAGCCATGCCCCAAAAGATCCGGCGCAATAACGCGGTAATGCTCGCTCAGGCGGTTGAACACACGGCGCCAGGTGTAGAACGACTGGCCAACGGTGTGCACAAGGATCAGCGGTTCCCCCGTCCCCGCTTCAATGTAGTGGATGCGCGCACGTTCATGCTGCGCTTCCGGCACAGGCTCCGCAGCGGGTTCCGCCTCCAAAACATCGCCGCCAGGCGCGTCCTCGCCGGGCGTGTCCTCGCCGGGCGTGTCCTCGCCGGGCGTGTCCGCCGGCCCAGATTCGGGTGCGCCTGCGCTCTCCGCATCCGCGGGTTCTGCAGCCTCCGGCACAGGTGCGGGCGCGGCTTTTTTGGTGCGCGGGCGGCGCACCTCCAGCTCGCCGGGCAGCTCAATTTCGATATACTCGCCCGTATGCTCGGAATTGATGAATTTCTTGACTTCAAGCGATAAACTCACGAAAGTCCTCCTAAGGTTCCAACCGGATACATATTCAGTTTATTCTACTATTTTTCCCATTCGTTTGCAAGCAATTTGGGGGAGTGTGACGCGGATTCATGGTTTATTTACAGTTTTGTGGGGCGGTTCGCGGGCGCTTGGTCATGAAACGTTTACTGTTCATTTGGAAGGGGATATGATAAAATATGGTTTAAGCGCTTCGCGGCGTGGGAAAGCGCGGTTTTTACGCGCCCCAAAGCGACAAGAGGAAAAAGGATGAAGAAATGGAATTACGCGTAAAAAAGCTTTTGTTCATATTGATTTTGGCCGTGGCGCTCATCGTGGCGCTCGTGATTTACTGCACGGGCGGCACAGGCGGCGGCAGCAATTCACATACCGTTGAGAGCACGCTTGCCCTGAGCGAGGTCATGACGAGCAACAAGGGTTCCGTGCCGGATGAAAACGGCAACTACCCGGATTGGGTGGAGCTGAAGAACACCGGCAGCACCACCCTTGATGTGGGCGGCTTTGGCCTTACGGATGACCTTACTGCGGGAGTAAAGTATGTGTTCCCGAGCGGCACCAAGGTTGAAGCGGGCGGTTACATCGTGGTCTGGTGCAGCGGGGAGAGCACGGGCGGCCTCGTCGCTCCGTTCAGGCTGTCCGCTTCCGACAGCCTGGTGCTTCTCGATGTAACGGGCAACACGCTGGACACGCTTGTCCTGCGTGCGGTCGCCTCCGGCAACACGCTTGCAAAGGATGCTTCCGGCGCCTGGACTGAAATGAAACCGTCTCCGGGATATGACAACACCGAAGCGGGCGCGGCCGCGTTTGAGGCCTCCCTTCAGGGCGATGAGGATCTTGGCGTCACCATCAACGAATTCATGGCCGCGAATGCCACTACGCTCGCGGATGCATACGGCGTGTATTCGGACTGGATCGAGCTTTACAACAGCAACGATGCCGAGGTTGACCTTTCCGGCTGCGGACTGTCGGATACGCTTTCACAGCCGAAAAAATACACGTTCCCGGAAGGCACGGTCATCCCGGCAAAGGGGTATCTTGTCATCTTCTGCTCCGGAAACGAGGGCTTCACGGAATCGGGCGAACTGCACGCGCCGTTCGGCCTCAGGGCTTACCAGGAGGACGTGGTGCTTTCCGGCAGGCGCGGCACCATTTTGGACAGCTTCTCCTATTCCGCGCAGGAAACGGACTGTTCCATGGCGCGCATGCCGGACGGCACGGGAGAATTCGCGCAAACCTCCCACCCCACCCCCGGCTATGCCAACGATGACGCGGGATATCAGGCATTCGCAGCAAGCGTGGCCCGCCTGAAAAGCGATGTTTACATCTCCGAGGCGCTCGGCAAGAACATCAGCGCCAAGGCCGCGCCGGACGGAGAATATTACGACTGCATAGAGCTGAGCAACCGGGGGACGGAAACCGTCTCCCTTTCTGGCTGCGCGCTTTCCGACAATCCCAAGAACCCGGCAAAGTGGGTTTTCCCAGAAGGCACGGAGCTTGCGCCCGGGGAGTACCTTGTGGTGTATGCCTCCGGCGGAAATAAGAAAGACGCCAGGAACGATCTGCACACGAACTTCAACTTAAGCGCCGCGGGCGCTTCCATTTATTTGTTCGGTGCGGACGGGCTTTTGATGGACAAATTGCAAACCGGCCCTTTTTTGAACGACATGAGTTATGGCTTGGATGCGGACGGGATGTATGCCTGTTTTGAAACGGCGACGCTTGGCGCGGCGAATGGCAGAGGGCAGAAGGGCGTGACGGGCATGGTGCAGTTTTTGACCACGCCGGGCATTTACGACGGCGAGATCGAGATTGCGCTTTCCGCACCTCAGGGCGAAACCATCCACTACACGCTCGATTGTACGACCCCCACGCCAAACTCCCCGGTATATGACGGCCCCATCAAGGTTGCGAAGAATACCGTAGTGCGCGCGGTTTCTATGCGCGAAGGATATGTGACCAACTACACCGTATCCGGCACGTTCCTTTTTAAAAGCGACGATGTAAACCACAGCCTGCCCGTTGTGACGCTTGTGACGGACCCGGACAACCTCTGGAGCAGCGAGAAGGGCATATACGCGTTCGGCGAAAATTACGACCCAACGCTTGCCTATGGCGATGCGATTACTACGGCAAACTTCTGGAAATCCAAAACCGCGCCCGATGAATGGGAGCGGCTGGGCTGCCTTGGCGTGTTTGACGAAAGCGGGCGCGAGGTTTTTTCCCAGAACATCGGCATGCGCATTGCGGGCAGCTTTGGGCGCGGGCGCGCGCAGAAGGGCTTCAACCTCATTGCGCGGGACGCTTATGGCGACAACCGCATGGCATACCCTTTTTTTGAGGATTTGGACTACACGGAATATAAATCGATCGTCCTGCGCGCGGGGGCGCAGGATCAGAACAGCGGCAAGTTCCGCGATGAGCTGGCGGCTGGCCTGCTCGTGGGCAGCGACGTAAACTTTCTCTATCAGGCATATAAGCCCTATGTGCTTTACCTCAACGGCGAATACTGGGGCGTGTATTTCATGAAGGAAAAGCGCAACCGCTTCTTCGTTGCGCAGCACGAAGGTACGGACGACAACGTGAACCTGGACATCATCCGTTCGGCGGGCAAAGGCTCTGTTTACTATGGCTCCAACGCGGAGTGGCAGGAGTTTATGACGTGGCTCAACGGCACGGGAAACGACCTTTCTTCCGCTTCGAATTATGCCTACGCAGAGGAGCGCGTGGATCTCGACAGCTTCATGGATTACATGATCTGCGAGATCTACTCCGCCAATTCCGATGTTTGGAACATCCAGTATTACAAGATCAAGGGCGGCAAGTGGAAATGGATTTACTATGATTTTTGCTGGAGCTTCGGCGCAAGCGAGAACCGCACCAACCATCAAACCCTTTCCATCCGCAGGCTGTCCAGCAAGCCCTGCTCCGACCTGTTCAACGCACTTTTGAAGAACAGTGACTGGCGCGACCGCTTCTGCCGCCGCTTCGCGGAGCTGCTTAACACGATTTATGCCCCGGAGACCGTGCTTGCAAAAATCGATGAACTGTACGCTCAGGTGGAGCCGGAAGTGGCGCGCGAACGGGAAAAGTTCAACGGCGAAACATGGCTTGGCGTCAAGCAGCACAACGAAGTGCGCGGCACCTATGAAGGCTTCATAAAGCAGGTGCAAATCATGCGCGAATTTGCATCCGGCCGCCCGGAGTCGCTCAAACAGCAGATTCAAAAGGAATTCGGCCTTTCCGATTCGTATATGCAGGAGGTGTTCGGATGAGCAAGATCCCACAGTACAGGCACGAGCTGAAATATTACATCAACCAGGGCGCATACACGTTCCTTTCCAAGAAGCTTTCGCTCACTATGGAGCAGGACAAGTATGCCCGAAAAAACGGCGGAGAATATTTGATCCGCAGCCTGTATCTTGACGACATGGACGATTCCGCTTTCCGCGAAAAGCTGGATGGCATCGACAACCGGGACAAGTTCCGCATCCGCATTTACAATATGTCGGATGCGGCGATCAAGCTTGAATGCAAGCACAAGGAGGGCGGCTACATCAAGAAAACTTCCCTTGCACTTTCCCGGGAGGAATACGAACGGCTCAGAAAAGGGGATTATACCTTCCTGCTGCACCGGCCGGAGCCGTTTGCGCGGCGCATGTTTGCGGAGTTTGCAACAAAGCCGCTGAGGCCCTGCGTGATTGTGGATTATATGCGCGAGGCGTACACCTTCCCCGTGCAGGATGTGCGCGTGACGTTTGACAAGGATGTGCGCACCGGCTACCGCAGCACGGACCTGTTTAACGCGCACATCCCCACATACCGCGTGATCGACGATTACGACATGGTGTTAGAGGTGAAGTTCAACCAGTACCTGCCCACATACATCCGCTCGCTTTTACAGCTTGACGCACATGTGCGCAGCGCGGTCAGCAAGTACTGTTTGTGCAGGAAATTTGAATTGTAAGGCAATTCGGGTCCAATTGATAATTGACAATGCAGGATTGTCAATTATACTGAAAAGCAGGCTGCTGCATAAACTGGCAGGTTGAATTCAGCGAACCGAAGGCAGCAATGCAGAGCGGGCATTTCCCATCGCCCATTGTAATTTGTAAATTGACACGGAGGTTTTCCCATGAACGATTTTTCCCTTTCAGACATTTTCTCCATCACGCTCAACCCGTTGCAGGTGATCACGTCGCTCCTGATCGCGCTTCTGGTCGGCCTTTTCATCTTTTTCATTTATAAGAAGACGTTCGGCGGTGTGATGTATTCACGCAACTTCAACCTGAGCCTCATCATGCTTACGATGGTCACCTCGCTCATGCTCATGCTCATCAGCAACAGCCTTGCGGTTTCCATGGGCATGGTCGGCGCGCTTTCCATCATCCGCTTCCGCACGGCAGTGAAGGATCCGATCGACACCGTGTTCATGTTCTGGGCCGTGGGCGAGGGCATTGCCGTAGGCACGAAGTATTATGACATCGCCGTAATCGCAGCACTTACCATCGGCGTGATCATGGTGGTGCTGACGGTGTTCAAGGGCAAGGCCAGCATGCCGTACCTGCTCATCCTCCATTATCACGAGGGTGCGGGCCAGCAGGTGCGCCAAATGGTGAAACAGCTGCCGAACGCGCGCATGAAATCCAAGACGGCACAGCGTGACGGCATTGAGCTTACGATGGAACTGCGCCTCCGGGAAAACGAGACAGGCTTTGTGGAAAAGTTCCTGCGTGTGGATGGCGTGTATGATGCAACGCTCATCTCCCATCAGGGGGATATCATATCCTAAAACAGCAAAAAAGCACCCCGCCGCAGGCGGGAACGGTCATCTGTCAATCACGTAAGGAGGGGTTCCCTGCGCCATGCACCTTGTAAAGCGCTTCGTTTCTTACTATAAGCCGCACCGGAAGCTGTTTGCCATCGACATGGCCTGCGCGTTCATCGTTGCGGTGTGCGACCTGTTTTACCCGATCATCGCGGGAAACATCATCGACGATTATGTGCCAAACCAGAACCTCAGGCTGCTTCTGATCTGGTCCGGCGTGCTGCTCGGCATTTACCTTGTAAAGGCTGTGCTCAACTACGTCATCCAGTATTGGGGGCACATTGTGGGCGTGCGCATTCAGGGCGACATGCGGCGGGATATGTTCCGCCATATGCAGAAGCTGCCCTTTGCCTTCTTCGATGAAAACAAAACCGGCACGCTCCTTTCCCGCATGGTCAACGATCTGCAGGATGTTTCCGAGCTTGCGCACCACGGGCCGGAGGATCTGTTCCTTTCGCTCATCATGCTGGTGGGCTCCTTCATCATCCTCGCGGGCACGGACCTGCTGCTGACAGTTATCATCTTCGCATTTTTGCCGGTGATGGTGTTCGTTGCATCCAAACTGCGCAAGGGGATGCAGGAAGCCTTCCGCGCCACGCGCGTGGAGGTGGGAGAAGTAAACGCCAACGTGGAAACGGCTATTGCCGGCATGCGCGTTTCGCGCTCTTACACGGCCGCATCCCACGAAAACAGGAAGTTTGATAGCGCGAATGAGCGCTTCAAGCTGGCGCGCGGCCGTGCTTACCGGGAAATGGGCAAGTTCCATTCCAGCATGACG
>ULXL01055558.1_pt1 | contig 13578 bp, 10 predicted proteins | sample 1961241 | NCBI WGS metagenome assembly ULXL01 (sample SAMEA4835837, study PRJEB28245) | human gut metagenome | biome: gut microbiome; material: fecal sample | place: Denmark | collected 2008
GCGGGAAGAGCATCAGACCGTTGTTGGAATAGTAGCCGCCGTTGGCCGTATACCAGCTTTCGGGAACGATCTGGTAGCCCAGCAGCGTACCCGAACCGAAAAGCTCGCGGAAGAAAGCCACGATCACCAGAATCAGGCCGTAACCCAGTCCGTTGCCGATACCGTCGAGGAATGCGGGCCAGGGCTTGTTGCCCAGAGCGAATGCCTCCACACGACCCATTACGATACAGTTGGTGATAATCAGACCGACATAGACGGAAAGCTGTTTGGACACTTCATAGACGTATGCCTTCAGTATCTGGTCCACGAGAATCACCAGCGCGGCGATCACAACCAGCTGAACGATAATACGGATACGCGAAGGCACGCCCTTGCGCAGGCAAGACATCACCATACTCGAAAAACCGGTCACGACGGCCACCGAGAGGGCCATTACGATCGCCGGCTTCATCTGCACGGTTACCGCCAGGGCCGAGCAGATACCCAGGATCTGCACGATGACGGGGTTGTTCGCAGAGAACGGACTGGTCAGGTATTTCAAATTCTTAGCCGAGAAGATCGACTCCTTTTCATTACTCATGGCTCTCGTTTACGTTTTGCTGGTTAGACACTTCCGAACTTGCAGCCTCGTTCGCGGCAGCGGGTGCCGACTGTGCTGCGGCCTGATGCTGACTTTCGAAGTAAGGCAGGTAAGCCGACAGGCAATCGCGGAGCATGGCCGTCACGCCGTCCGAGGTTTTCGTACCGCCCGAAATACCATCTACCTCGTGCTCGGGATCTTTCGCACCGCCCTTGCGCAGGCTGACCGATACGAACTCGCCGCTCTTGAACAGCTTCTTGCCGGCGAAATGCGCCTGGAACTTAGGCGTGGCGATCTCGGCACCGAGGCCCGGGGTTTCGCCCTTGTGGGCCATGACGATACCCGACACGGTATCCATATCCTTTTCGAGCGCCACATACCCCCAGATATCGCCCCAAAGACCCATACCGATCAGCGGAATGACGACGCGACCGTCTTCGGTCTGAAACAGAATAAGACGCTTGGCATCGTAATTATCGCGGATATTCTGGTTGGTGGCGAGCATCGCGAAGACCTCCTTGGAGGGAGTTTCGGTTTTCACGCCGTCGGCATCGAGGACGAAGGATTTGACTTGGTTGTCGAAATCGGCCAGCGCCCGGTCGAACTCCTGCGGATTTTCGTCGGGGCTGTACCCGAGCGACTGGAGAATATTGCTCTTCTTCTCCTGCAACTCGTTCTCCGCCTGACGCTTTTGCAACGAGAGCGAAGCCACGGCCAGCAGAGTCGCCACGATGACGACCATGACCGTAGAATAGACGATGATATAAGTGTTGCTGTTGGGATTGTGCATCCAGCCCTTTTTCCGGCCGGACCGATCCTCCGTAAATGCCGACGAGGAAGCCTGGCAGACGGGGCAGGTATCGGGTGCGGAGTTACCTTCGTGGACATGTCCGCAAATGCTGCATACGAATTTTTTCTTTGCCATATCTCCCCTATTTTACCAATTTAACACGTTTCTTCCGGCGCGAGATGCTGGACTCGACCACGCAGTAGTCCACCAGCGGAGCCAATGCGTTCATGAAGAGGATCGCAAGCATCATACCTTCGGGATAGGCCGGATTGACCACACGGATCAACACGGCGAGCGCACCGGTGAGGAATCCGACGATATACTGGCCCGTACGGGTCTGGGCCGACGTGACGGGATCGGTGGCCATGAACACGGCGCCGAAAGCGAAACCGCCGACGATCAGATGCTCCCAAGCGGGGTAGGTCGTCACGCCGAGTGCCTGGAAAAAGTATCCCATTGCCAGGCCGCCGATAAAGACGAACGACATCGTGCGCCACGAAGCGACGCCCGTAAAGAGCAGAATCGCTGCGCCGATCAGAATCGCCAGCGTCGAAGTTTCGCCCACGCAGCCGGGAATGAATCCCAGGAAAGCGTCCGCCGTCGAATAACTCATCGCACCGCTCGTAGCGAGTTGTTCGAGGGCCGTAGCACCCGAGACAGCGTCGTCGGCGAACCAAACCTTCTCACCCGAAATAAAGGGCGTGTAGGCGAAAAACACGAATGCACGCGCCACCAGCGCGGGATTGAAGACATTCATACCCGTACCGCCGAAGACCTCCTTGCCGAAGATGACGGCGAAAGCCGTACCCAGCGCGATCATCCAAAGCGGCGTACCGACCGGCATAATCATCGGGATCAGCAGACCCGACACGAGAAAACCTTCATTGACTTCGTGTCCGCGCTTCTGGGCAAAAAAGAACTCGATGCCCAGACCGACCACGTAGGAAACCACGATCATCGGCAGCACCTCGAGGAAACCGAACCAAAAGGCTGCCCAGCCGGTCATGCCCACCTGGTAGCCCGTATTGTACATACCGAACAACAAGGCCGGCATCAGCGCCACGACCACCACGATCATCGTACGCTTCATATCGTTGCAATCACGGATATGGGCTCCTCTGCTCGTGGTCGTATTCGGCACGAAAAGGAACGTTTCGAACGCATCGAAGGTCGATGCGAGGAACGAAAGCTTGCCGCCTTCGGAGAAGGTCGGCTTGATTTTATCTACGAATTTTCTTAAACCTCCCATCGTTATGCCTCCTTGATCATTAAGTTAATACCGTCCCGGATGATCTGCTGCATCTCGATCTTCGAGGGATCGACAAATTCGCAAAGCGCGAAATCCTCCTCGACGACCTCGTAGATGCCGAGGTTCTCCATCTTGTCGATGTCGCCCGCAAGAATCGCCTTGAGCAGGTAGGTGGGATAGATGTCCATCGGCAGGTACTTATCGTACAGTCCCGTCACCACAAACGGGCGCTCGCCGCCGTTGAGATTGGTATCCAGGTCGTAAACCTTCTTCGGGCAGAGCCATGAAAAATAGGCCCTGGAAACCGAAAACTTGTTCAGACGGGGCATCGCCCAACCCAGCAATTCATAGTGGTTGCCTTCGGGAATTACCGTCACCATATTGGCGTAAAAACCGATGAAACCGTCGGCCGGGGTCTTGCGGCCCGTAAGCACGTTGCCCGAAATGATGCGGGGATTGTGGGCCGTGGGCTTCAGGTTGTCCTTGAGCACCGAAGCCACCGGAGCACCGTCGATAAGCCGATAGTACTGGGGATTTTTCACCTCGGAGCCTGCGACCGCGATGACTTTGGTTCTATCGACGCGCCCTTCGTTCAGCAGGCGGCCGATGATGGCCAGATCCTGAATATTCACCGTCCATACCCGCTCGTCCTTGTTGATCGGATCGACGTGATGAATCTGAACGCCTACATTACCTACCGGATGCTTGCCTGCAAACGTGTGGATTTCAGCCCCCTTCAGAAATGCCATTTCGCCCTCCGCACCGGCACGCACGCCCAGATGGACCTTGCCCGAAGTGAGCTTGCGCATCGCTTCGATACCCGTTTCGAGGTTCCGCTTCTCACCGGCCAGCACGAAATTGTAATCCGGAGCCAGCGGTGCGGAATCGAACGTCGAAACGAAAACGGCCTTCGGTGTGTCGCTCGGATCGGCGATGATACCGTAAGGCCGCTGGATAATCATGGGCCAAAGCCCGGACTTGAGCAAAAGATCGATAATCTCTTCGCGGGAAGCGGTTTGCACGTTCAGCTTGGCAAACTCTTCGTACATCTGGGTCGCATCGGCCTGAACCGTCACGTTGAGAATGCAACGCTTCTCACCGCGATTGATCGCCGAAACCGTACCGCTGACGGGCGAGGTGAAAACCACCCTTTCGTTGTACTTGTTGAAGAACAACGGGGTACCCGCCTTGACCCGGTCGCCGGCTTTCACCAGCAACTTGGGCGTCACACCCTCGAAATCGAGAGGCGACACGGCGTACTCGGGAGCGAGCGGCAATTTGACCAGCTTCTCCACGGCCTTACCCTGAAGATTGATGTCGAGACCTTTGCGTAATGTAATGATTTTCGACATGATTAATAAATGGTTGTTTTACAGATAATTATTTTGCATTGAGATTTCCAGGCAATGTTTGTTAGCGTAATAACACACCAAATCGCGTGCGAAGATACGATTTTTTCCGATACGAACAGCAAAGAGCAGCCTGATTTTTTTTAATCGACTGAAAAATCATAACTTTGTCTTTTCAGAGCGATCCGCATTATGAAATGCAGCATAGTCGATATCCACACGCACCGTCCCACCGGCAAGGCTTTGGAGCCCTCTTTCGCAGGGATTCATCCCTGGCAGGCGGAAACACGGCGAATCGAAGAGATCGTCCCCCGATTCGGCGAAGTCGATCTGGTCGGCGAGATCGGCCTGGACTATGCCGGCACGGTCGGCCGGGAGGCCCAGCTCCGGATTTTCCGCGAACAGCTCGACTGGGCCGAACGGCTCGGCAAACCGGTCGTGCTGCACTGCGTGAAGGCCTTCGAAGCGGTCATGCGCGAACTGGCTCCCCATGCACTGCGGGCGGTGATCTTCCACGGCTTCATCGGATCGTCCCAGCAGGCGGCCGAAGCCATAAAGAAGGGTTACTACCTCTCCTTCGGGGAGCGGACGTTCCGCTCACCCCGCACGGTCGAAGCCCTGCGGCGCACGCCGGTCGAAAACCTCTTCGCCGAAACGGACGAAAGCGACGTGCCGATCGAGGAGATTTACCGCCGAATCGCCCAAGCGAAAGACCTCGACCCTGAACTGTTGAAATGCGCGATATACCGCAATTACAGAGAGATATTCGAACGATGACTGACAACTGGCTCGAAAGAACGGAGCTCCTGCTGGGAGCGGAAAAACTCGAAAAACTGCGTGCGGCCCACGTGCTGGTCGTAGGATTGGGCGGCGTGGGCGCCTATGCCGCCGAGATGATCGTCCGGGCAGGCGTGGGGCGCATGACCGTCGCCGATGCCGACACGGTCAATCCGACCAATATCAACCGCCAGCTGGTGGCCCTCCACTCGACCGTCGGACGGCCCAAAGCCGAGGTGCTGGCCGAGCGGCTGCGGGACATCAACCCGACACTCGAACTCCACGTAGTCGATAAATACATCAAGGACGAAGAAACCGACCTGTTGCTCGACTCGGCACGGTTCGACTACGCGGTCGATGCGATCGACACCCTCTCGCCCAAGCTGGCGCTGATCCTGGGGGCGCTGAAACGCGGCATTCCCCTGGTCAGCTCGATGGGCGCCGGAGCCAAAACCGACCCCACGCGGCTCGAAATCGAGGACATCTCCCGCACCCACCACTGCCCGCTGGCCCACATGCTGCGCAAACGGCTTCACAAAGCCGGAGTACGCAGCGGCTTCAAAGCCGTATTCTCCGCCGAACCGGTACGCGAAGGCGCGACGATCCTCTGCGAAGAACAGAACAAGAAATCCAACACGGGCACGATCTCCTACCTGCCCGCCCTCTTCGGCATAGGCTGCGCCTCGGTAGTCGTCCGGGGAGTGATCGGAGAGCTGTAAGCGGACCGCAACAGCCGTCCCGCGTACAAGAAAACCGCTCAAACGGCTGTCGGAACGGATTTATGACCATCCAGAAGCGGTTAGATCCGTTTTTCGAAATATTATTATCTTTGACATAGCCTCGGTTAAATAGGCTGCGCCTCGGAAAACGGGAACAATTCCCGTTTTCTCTCGGCTTTTAGTATCTTTGTTTTTAAGATATGAATCGGACAAACTCAACCAAGTTTGGCTTAGTGTCCATCTTTTCGTATCTTTGACTTCGTCTTAGATACTCCGCCTCGGCAAAATGCAAATAAAAATTGCTTTTGCGCTCGGCTTATTCGTATCTTTGCAAAACAGCGGCGAACGATGCGAACAAGCATAGCCGAGGCAGCTCCGTAATCCGCCGGTCACGACAGATGGACGATACAGTCCGCAAACGAGATCGCCCGTGTCCGGTCCGGAGACAAGCCCGCCGGCTGCGACGCGGAACCTACGACTGTTCCGTCGAGGCCCCGGCAATCCCGATCCGTACCGGAAACTGCGGAAACACCTCCGTTTCCCGTACCCGGTACCACCACGGATCCGCAGACAATGGTACAAAAAATGATGGTCTTATTCGGCGAGGCCCCTGCTTCGGCGGATGCACATACCGAAACAAGACCCGAAATAAAACCGCAACTATGAATATCGTATTTTTAGATGAGTACAGCCTGGGAGGAATCGACCTCTCCCGCATCAAGCAACTGGGAAATTATACCGGCTACGAAAAAACGACGCCCGGTGAAATAGCCGAGCGTTGTATCGACGCAGACATCGTCATCACCAACAAGGTCCCCCTGCGGGCCGAAGCTATCAAGGTGCTGCCGCAGCTCAAACTGATCTGCATCGCCGCTACCGGTATGAACAACGTCGATCTGGAAGCCGCCGCCGAACGCGGGATTGAGGTCCGCAACGCTGTCGGCTACTCCACCCATGCGGTGACGGAAACGACGATCGGTGCCGCCATCGCCCTGCTGCGGCAGAGCATCTACTACGACCGCTACGTCAAGAGCGGCGAATACGCCGCATCCGACGCTCCGTTCCATTTCGGACGGCCGCTCCACCAGCTCTACGGCAAACGCTGGGGTATCATCGGCCTGGGAGCCATCGGGCACAAGGTCGCCGAAGTCGCCGCAGCCCTCGGCTGCCAGATCGCCTATACTTCGACTTCGGGTGTCGAACGGCAGGAACCCTCCCCCGCCATGCCGCTCGACGAACTGCTCCGCTGGTCGGACATCGTGTCGATCCACGCTCCCTTGAACGACCGCACGCGCGGCCTCGTCGGAGCCCGGGAATTGGCCCTGATGAAACCTTCGGCCCTATTGATCAACGTAGCCCGAGGTGGCATCGTCGATGAGCAGGCCCTCGCCGATGCGCTCGACAACAAGCGGCTGGCCGGTGCCGGAATCGATGTCTTCTCGCGCGAGCCGATGTCGCCGGACAACCCCCTGCTGCGTGTAACAGACCCCGACCGGTTGCTGCTCTCGCCCCACACGGCCTGGGCCCCGGTCGAAGCACTCGAAACATTGGTCGGCTGCATCGAACGGAATATCGAAACCTTTTTGGCCGAACAGCGATAGTAAGACGCCGCCGAAGCGACCGAATGAGAAAACCCCGGACTGAACTTAAGTTCAGTCCGGGGTTTTCTTCGATTTTTCTGTTATGAATCAAACAATTCCGATGCGCACCGGTCCGCGAGCCCTGGCAGCCTCGTAATCCGCATCGGTAAATGTATAAGTCCATTCCACGACGTATTTATCCCCCTCTTCATAAGCCTTGTAAACATAACGATCGGGATCCTGCAAACTTTTCGGAACCGCAACTTCTCCGAGTCCCGACGGATAATAATTTTCCATATAACAGTAAATTATAACTCCTTCTGTAAAAGAATCGTAGATAACATGAGTTTCTCTTCCGTCGAGAAAAGTCTGCAAATCCACGGGCGAAGGTCCTTCCAATTCTTTTACAGCCCGCTCTCCATACTTTATTCCCTGGGATCTCGTGATGCACCCCTCTACATAGAAATATTCGATCCTATGATTGCACCTATTCTCCCACACGAACCGGCTGACATAGGACGAATAGGTTTTATCGTCGCTGTCATTGCAACTTACAAGAGAGCACAGCACGACGCAAATCATCCACAAATAAAGAATCTTTCTCATAATTTAAATTCAGGCTGATTTGACTTCATTATAAAAGTAATAGATAATATTCGAAAATACAACTTCGTTTCTTGAATCTTTTAAGAAAATTCCCGGAAATCGAATCCGACTTCCGGGAAGAATCAAATGCCTGATATTCCTAAAAATTAAATTTCCCCAAGCGTAATATGCACCGCACCCCGGGCTTTCGCCGCCTCGTAATCGGCATTGGTGAAAGTATAAACCCAAACCAAAGCCAGACTACCGTTTTTCTCCTTATTTACCAAAGTATAGCGCTGCACGTCCTGCAAACCCTTTGGCACAGCGGAATTACCCGACCCCGACGGGTCGTAGTTTTCCATATATGCATACGTTTCGCCATCGACGACAAACTGCTCATACCACAGCCCCATCTTTCGGTCCTCAATATAGTCCGACAAACCTTCCGGTGAGCCGGACACCCGCACGGAAACATACTTTCCACGATTAATCCCGTCATGCCACCGATACCCTCCTTCTACATAAAAGAAATCGATTCGATAATCGCTCTCATTTTTCCATTCGATCCAATATTCATCGACCGGTTCGACCTGCTTCTCGTCGTCGCCACAACCGCTCGAAAAGATCAATGCCGAAAGCGCCGCAACGCAACAGATAAACTTTTTCATAGGCATTAAATTAAAATTCAAAAAAATACCCTTCACGAATATAACATCATTTATGAAAAATACAAAATATTCGGGAATAAATCCTCCCGAATCCTCTAAAAAAGATTTGCACTGAAAAACAGATGTTTTTCAGTGCAAATCAAAATCAATATAGAATCCGCTCTATATCATCTATAAGAGTTCCCCTACTTAAATTTCACCAGCGAATGTCCTGTCATGGCTTCGGGCTTTTCGAGCCCCATCAGGTCGAGGACCGTAGGGGCTACGTCGGCCAAGATACCGTCGCGGACCGTTTTCACGCGGTCGGAAACCACGACGATCGGCACCGGATTGAGCGAATGAGCCGTATTGGGCGTGCCGTCGGCATTGACCGCATTATCGGCGTTGCCGTGATCGGCGATCTGCACGACCTCGTACCCATTGCGACGGGCCGCCTCGACGACTTTGGCCACACACGCATCGACAGCCTTCACCGCTTTCTCGATCGCCTCATAAACTCCCGTATGCCCCACCATATCGCCGTTGGCGAAATTCAGGCAGATGAAATCGTATTTCTGCCTGTCGAGTGCCCCGACCAGCTTGTCGGCCACCTCGTAAGCGCTCATCTCGGGCTGAAGGTCGTAAGTCGCCACCTTCGGAGAAGCGACCAGAATGCGGTCCTCGCCCTCGAACTCCTCCTCGCGGCCTCCGTTCAGGAAGAAGGTCACATGAGCGTATTTCTCCGTTTCGGCGATACGGAGCTGCGAAAGCCCCTGCCGGGCGACATACTCGCCGATCGTGTCGGCCACGTTCTCCTTGTCGAACAGGATATGCAGCCCCTCGAACTTGGCGTCATAGGGCGTCATGCAGCAATAGTAGAGCGGCAGCGTGTGCATGCCCTGCTGCGGCATATCCTCCTGTGTGAGTACGATGGTCAGCTCCTTGGCCCGGTCGTTCCGGTAGTTGAAGAAGATCACCACGTCGTTCGGCCGGATCATACCGATCGGATTGCCGTCCTCGTCGATCCGCACGACGGGCTTCACGAACTCGTCGGTCACCCCTTCGTCGTACGACTTCTGCATCGCCAGCGTCATATCGGACGAATGTTCGCCCTTGCCCTCGACCAACAGGTCGTAGGCCACTTTCACACGTTCCCAACGCTTGTCGCGGTCCATCGCGTAATAACGGCCTACGATCGAGGCCACGACGCCCGTCGATCGTTCCCGCATGTGCTTTTCCAGCCGTTCGATGAATCCCTTGCCGCTGTACGGATCGGTATCGCGGCCGTCCATAAAGCAATGCACGTAGGTACGTTCGATGCCGTATTTATCGGCGATGTCCGTCAATTTGAGCAGATGATCCAGCGACGAGTGCACTCCGCCGTCCGAAACCAGTCCCATCAGGTGCACGCTCACCCCGTTCGATTTGGCGTATTCGAACGCCTTCACGATTTCGGGATTCTTCAGAATCGAATCGTCGCGGCAGGCCCGGTTGATCTTCACCAGATCCTGATAGACTACCCTGCCCGCACCGATATTGAGGTGCCCCACCTCCGAATTGCCCATCTGCCCATCGGGCAGGCCGACGTTTTCGCCGTCCGTACGCAACTGCGCATGAGGGTATTTACGGGTCATTTCCGAAATATAGGCAGGATGCACCTGTGCGATGACATCCCCCTTCTGTCCGTCGCCGATGCCCCAACCGTCGAGGATCATCAGCAATACTTTGCGATTACTCATCCGAAACATTACTTTACTTGTTCCACAATCAGTTCTACGGCCTTGTCGATAGCCGCCTGGATGCCATCGGGGTTCTTACCGCCCGCCGTCGCCAGGAAAGGCTGTCCGCCGCCGCCGCCGTTGATGGCTTTGGCCGCCTCGCGCACCACGACACCGGCATTGACTCCCTGCGCCACGATATCGTCGCCCAAAGCGACGGTGAGCGTCGGCTTGCCGTCATTGATCGATCCGATCACCAGTACGATATTCTTCGAACGCGAACGCACGGCGAAAGCGAGGTCCTTGATGAAATCCGGCCGGCGATCGGTCTGCGTAGCCATCAGCCGCATCCCGCCACGCTCGGGCGTAGAATCGACGATCTTCGCGGCCCACTCGGCCACCTGTTCGCGGCGGATGGCCTCCATCTCGTGCTTCAAAGCCTCGTTGCTTTCCATGATCTTCTTGATCGACTGAAGAATCTGCGGGTTATTGAGATAATCGGCCACGTTGCGCATCGTATCTTCGGCCGCATAGATCACCTCCTCGGCCTTCGCCCCCGTCGTGGCCTCGATACGTCGTACACCGGCGGAAATGGCGCTTTCGTTCAGGATCTTGAAGAACCCGATATTACCCGTAGCGCTCACGTGAGTACCGCCGCACAACTCGACCGAGGTGCCGAAGCGCACCATACGCACCCGGTCGCCGTATTTCTCGCCGAAGAGCATCATCGCCCCGGCCGCTGCAGCCTCTTCCTTGGTGGCATCGCGTTTCTCCTCGAGGGGATAGTTCGCGCGAATGGCACGATTGACCAGTTGCTCGACCCGGCGCAGCTCCTCGTGCGTCACCTTCTGGAAGTGCGAAAAGTCGAAGCGCAGGTATTCGGGCGTCACGAGCGAACCTTTCTGCTCGACGTGCGTACCGAGCACCTTGCGCAGCGCTTCATGCATCAGATGGGTCGCCGTATGGTTGTTGGCAGCCGCCTGACGTTTCTCCGGATCCACGACGGCCATGAAGGTCGCCTCGGGATTTTCGGGCAGTTGGGTAACGATATGGATAATCAGGCCGTTCTCCTTCTCGGTAGCCACGACCGGGATCCGTTCGTTGGCGGTTTCGATATAGCCGATATCGCCGATCTGACCGCCGGAATTGCCGTAGAACGGAGTGCGGTCGAACACCAACTGGTAGGAAACGCGTCCTTTGGAGGACACACGGCGGTAGCGGGCGATCTTCACCTCGGCGCTCAGCGTGTCGTAACCGATGAACTCGCTCTGCTTGATATGGATCAGCTCCTTCCAGTCGTCGGTATCGACCGCAGCAGCGTTGCGCGAACGCTCCTTCTGCGCCTGCAGCTCCTTCTCGAAGGCCTCCAGATCCACCTCGATCCCCTGTTCGCGGGCGATCAGCTCCGTCAGGTCGATCGGGAATCCGTAGGTATCGTACAACAGGAAAGCGTCCTTGCCGGAAATGCGTTCGCCGCCGCTCTTGCGAACCTCGGCCATCACGCCGTCCAACAGGTTGATGCCCGTAGCGAGCGTACGCAGGAAGGAGCTTTCCTCCTCCTCGATCACCTTCTCGATCAGCGTCTGCTGGGCCTTAAGCTCGGGGAACTGCCCGCCCATCTGATCGACCAGACCGGCCACCAGACGGCAGATGAAGGGCTCGTTGAAGCCCAGGTAGGTATAGCCGTAGCGGACGGCGCGGCGCAGAATGCGGCGGATCACGTAGCCCGCCTTCACGTTCGAAGGAAGCTGTCCGTCGGCGATCGAGAACGAAATGGCACGCAGGTGGTCGGCGACCACGCGCATAGCCACGTCGCACTTCTCATCCGCACCGTACGTTTTGCCAGACATGGCGGCGATGCGCTGGATCGTAGGTTGGAACACGTCGGTATCGTAATTCGACTTTTTCCCTTGCAGAATCATGCAGAGGCGTTCGAAACCCATGCCCGTATCGATACAGTTGGCCGCCAGGGGTTCGAGCGAACCGTTCGCCTTGCGGTTGAACTGCATGAAGACCAGGTTCCAGATCTCGATCACCAGCGGGCTGCCCTGATTGACCATCTCGCGGCCCGGCACGGCGGCAATCTCCGACTCGTCGCGCAGGTCGTAGTGGATCTCGCTGCAAGGTCCGCAAGGGCCTACGTCGCCCATCTCCCAGAAGTTGTCGTGCTTGTTGCCGCGGATGATGTGATCCGCAGGCAGGTATTGCAGCCAGATGTCGTAGGCCTCCTGGTCGAACGGCACCCCGTCTTCGGGACTTCCCTCGAACACGGTAGCGTACATGCGGCTCTTGTCCAGTCCGTACACCCCGGTCAGCAGCTCCCAGGCCCAGCCGATCGCCTCCTTCTTGAAATAGTCGCCGAACGACCAGTTGCCCAGCATCTCGAACATCGTGTGATGGTAGGTGTCATGGCCGACCTCCTCCAGGTCGTTGTGCTTGCCCGACACGCGCAGGCACTTCTGCGTATCGGCGGCCCGGGGATAGGGACGGGGAATATTCCCGAGGAAAATGTCCTTGAACTGGTTCATACCCGCGTTGGTGAACATCAACGTCGGGTCGTTTTTCACCACCATCGGTGCCGACGGTACGATCACATGGTCCTTCCCTGCGAAGAAATCGAGGAAAGCCTGACGAATTTTGTTGGATTCCATATACTGTGTTTTCAATTCTTTGCGTTGTTCATAAGACACACTCCGCAGATTCCGGCTGCCTGTGCTCAGGCTGTCATCCGCTCGAATCCGCGAAACTTAAAGAAGTTACAAGATTGCAAAATTACATATTTTACCTTAATTTTGCATCACTTCCAAGGAGTTTTTCAGATCATGGCACGAAAAAAGCAGACGTTCGATCCCCACGCCCTGACCCGTGAGGTGGTTTCGGCCACTCATGAGGTGGTCACGGTCCCGTTCCGCCTGCGCACCTACCGTGTCATTCGCAAAATCCTCATCATCTTCATCGCAGTATCGATCGTCAATGTCGTCTTCGCAAATGTCTTCTACACGCCGAAAATGTACCGCATCCTGCGCGAAAATTCGGAGCTGGTCTTCAAATACCGGCTCCTTCAGGACAAGATCCGCGCGGAGCAGCGTAAACTGGACGAAATACACCACCGCGACAACTTCGTTTACCGGGCTTTGTTCTCGGCCGACACCCTGAATATCGGAGGGATCTACACCCCCTATCCGGCGTCCAAATACGCGGCTCTGGCGGGCGACGAATACGCCCCGCTGATGATCGGCACGTGGCAGCAGCTCGACGCTTTCGGCCGCCAGCTCTACCGTACCTCCGTTTCGTTCGACGAGTTGCAAATCCTAGCCAAGAACAAGGAGAACATGTCCACGGCAATCCCGGCCATCTGGCCCATCGACCGTCAGGCCCTGCGCAGGGGTATCGAGCCGTTCGGCTACCGCAACCACCCGATCTACCACCGACGCATCCTGCACAAAGGCATCGACCTGGCGGCCAACATCGGCAACAACGTCTATGCCACGGGCGACGCGACGGTACAGTCCACCGACCTGGGACAGCCCCGCAGAGGATACGGCAAGCAGATCCTCCTGAACCACCAGTACGGCTAACAGACC
>ULXL01011176.1_pt1 | contig 13552 bp, 14 predicted proteins | sample 1961241 | NCBI WGS metagenome assembly ULXL01 (sample SAMEA4835837, study PRJEB28245) | human gut metagenome | biome: gut microbiome; material: fecal sample | place: Denmark | collected 2008
TGGGCATTTGCAAGACCGATCGCATACAATGTGAGTGCGTTGCTGCTAGGCGCCTTATGTGGTTTGCTGCTAAGCAAGCTGCTCAGCCCAAAGCGCAGCCGAGACAACCGGTTGATCCTTGCGGTGGCCATGCTTCTCATGCTATCCGGCATTTGTGCGGCTTTTGCTGTCTCCCCACTGCTCTCCTGCATGGTATTTGGGGCAGTCTATGTGAACGTCACAAAGGATGAGGGATTGTTTGAACAAATAAACGATTTTGCTCCGCCCATTACATCCATGTTTTTCGTGGTTTCGGGCATGAGCCTTTCGCTTCCCGCGCTTGGTACGGCGGGAGCTGTTGGAGCGGTTTACATGATCGTGCGCATTGTGGGAAAATACTTTGGAGCGTACTATGGCGCTGCCGTTACGAGGCAAAACCAAGTGGTGAAACGCTATTTGGGGCTGGCATTGATCCCGCAGGCAGGCGTAGCCATCGGCCTTGCATTTCTTGCGAAGCGGATTCTGCCGGAAGAAATGGGAGATATTCTGCTTGCGATCATTCTTTCATCCTCCGTATTATATGAGCTCGTTGGGCCATGGTGCGCAAAAAAGGCAATTATCCTTTCCGGCTCTCTGCCCGGCTGCTTAAAGGAACACAGAAAAAAACAGGAAACGGGCGGGCAGGAAGAAACCGGGAGCGAGGGAAAGTCTGCCGCACACAATGGCACACTGCATGGAACGGTGCTATAATACAAACAAGAAACATGAGAGATGGAGGAACGGATATGAAACTGGCAAATGCGCTGACCGAGCGGGCAGAGCTGCAAACCAGGGTACGTCAGTTGGAAAGCCGGCTGATGAACAATGCTCAGGTGCAGGAAGGGGAGCGCCCGGCGGAGGAGCCGGCAGCCCTTTTGGAAGCGCTTGATGCGGCTTATACCGCGCTTGAATCGCTCATTGCACGCATCAACCTTACCAACAGCGCAACGTATGTCCAAGGGGAAAGCCTGACCGCGCTTCTTGCGCGCCGGGACTGCCTCGCCGGGAAAATCGGTGTGCTGCGTACGTTTTGCGACAATGCGAGCGCACTTGTAACGCGGCGCACAATCGGTGAAATCCGCATCAAAAGCACGGTGGATGTGGCGGCAATGCAGAAGCGAATCGATGCGCTTTCCAAAGAACTGCGCGAGCTTGACGCCGTTATTCAGGAGAAAAACTGGACCACGGAACTTCTGGAATCTTTTTAAAACAAAATTCGGCCGGAAAGCGTGTAACGGAAGGAAGCGGGCGCGATCTCAGCCGCTTGAGAAGGAAGCGGCACAGATGGCAGCGTGCGGGGACGCGCGGGGTTCGAATCCCCGAAGCAATGTGATCCCGGCATCGTAACATCTGCAAAAATTACGTTTATCGTTTTTACCGCAGCGCCGGTCCTGCCGTGAGGGTGGGTCGCGGGCACTTCCCGGCGAAAAAGGGTGATGCATCAGAAGACGCATCACCCTTTCGTGTTCGTACCATACGGCGGTGGGAAAATCACAGCGTAAAACCAAATCCGATGGCGCTGAGCGAATTCGCACGTTCGGCCAACGAATCAAGCGGCAGGCCGTACATTTGCACCACAAAGTTTTTGGATTCATCCCCTTCAAGGAGTGTATTCTTTGTAAAATACCACGCCCCGAGGAACGTTCCTTCGGCATCATAGAAACCGATATGGATGACGTTCATTTCACAGCCCAACGCGCCTGCGCAAGTGATTCGGCCGGAAAGTGTGGTGAAGTTGGGGTAATTATCCGCAAGGTAGAGACGATCCACAAGGAGCAATGTGCGTGCGGCCTCTGCGCGGCGCGGGGTAAGCGAAACGGAAAGAGAAACCTCCATTCCGGCGGAAAGCGCGGTTTCCGAAGCCTGAGGCGCCCAAGCTGTCAAAAAAGAGGTTTCACCAGGCATCAGCACGGCATATTCAGCAAGCGGCGGCACAAAGCTGTGCTCAAAGGTTTCACCACCGGCAGTAAAGGTGAAATCGGCAGATTCGATGATGATGGGGCAATCGCCCGTGTTGGTGTAGGCTGCTGCGCCATAAAGCGTGATGCCTTCCGTGCCGTTATATATGGCCGCAGCCGTATCATCCACACGCGCAGCCGGAGTTTTTCCGTTCTCAGCGTTGAATGCAGCGGCATCTGAACCTATGCTGTCCGCTCCGGAAAGCGCAGGGGAAGCACCAACATCCACGAGCGGAGCGGATGGCGCATCCGATCCGCAGGCAGAGAGGGCAAAAAGCAGTGCCGATATAATAAAAAATGCGAGTAGGCGTTTCATATGCGCATTATATCACAGGCATGTCAAACCGTCTATAATGACGGGCAGGGGAGATATAGAAATTCACAAATTGGCAATCTTGGCTGTATGTGTTAAAATAGTATCGGTAAAAATAGGCATATTATTGTTTTTTGGGAGGATAGGTCAAAATGGCGAAAAAGACCGTTATGGATGTTGACGTGAAAGGCAAGCGCGTATTGGTTCGCGTGGACTACAATGTGCCGCTTAACGATGCGGGCGAGGTAACGGATGACAAGCGAATCACAGCGTCTCTGCCCACGGTAAACTACCTGCTTGAACACGGGGCGCGCGTGATTCTCTGTTCTCACCTCGGCCGCCCGAAGGGTGAACCCAAGCCGGAGTTTTCCTTGAAGCCCGTAGCGGTGCGTTTGGCGCAGCTCCTTCCGAACGTAAAGATCGGCTTTGTGGAGGACTGTATCGGTCCGAAGGCTAAAAGAAAGGCTATGGCGCTTAACGATGGTGAGATTCTGCTTCTGGAAAACCTGCGGTTCCACAAAGAAGAGGAAAAGAACGACCCCGCATTTGCAAAGGAGCTTGCTTCTCTTGCGGAGCTCTATGTTTCAGACGCATTCGGCACCGTGCACCGTGCGCATGCCTCCACAGCGGGCGTTGCGGCCTACCTTCCCGCCGTTGCCGGCTTCCTGATTGGCAAAGAGCTTTCCGTCATGGGTGAGGCGCTGGAAAAGCCGGAACGTCCGTTCGTTGCGATTCTCGGCGGTGCAAAGGTAGCGGATAAAATCGGCGTCATCAAGAATCTGCTGCAGAAGTGCGATACGCTTATTATCGGCGGGGGCATGGCATACACGTTTTTTAAAGCAGCGGGATATGAAATCGGTGATTCTCTGCTCGATGCGGACAGCATCGGGCTTGCAGGCGAGCTGATGGCGGAAGCAAAAGAGCGGGGCGTAAAGCTGCTGCTGCCGGTGGATACCGTTGTGGCGGACAACTTCTCTGCGGACGCGCAGCACAAAACCGTAAAGTCGAATGCAATCCCGGCGGGCTGGCAGGGGCTTGACATCGGCGAGGAAACATGCCGCCTCTTTGCGGAAGAAATCAAAAAGGCGAAAACCGTTATTTGGAACGGCCCGATGGGCGTGTTTGAATTCCCTGCGTTTGCAAAAGGCACGGCCGCTGTGGCGGAGGCCTGTGCAGAATGCGGAGGCACGACGATCATCGGCGGCGGTGATTCTGCTTCTGCGGTAAAAAAACTTGGCTTTGCGGACAGGATGACGCATATTTCCACGGGCGGCGGAGCAAGCCTTGAATTCCTGGAGGGCAAGATTCTTCCCGGCGTAGCCGCACTGAACGACAAATAAGCTTTCGGATAAAAGGAGAAAAAGAAGTATGGAACGCAAACCCATCATTGCGGGAAACTGGAAAATGAACATGACGCCCGCAGAGGCAAAAGAATTGATTGCGGCATTGATTCCCCTTGTGGCGGATGCGGCGTGCGATGTTGTCATTTGCCCGCCGTTTGTTGATCTCCCTGTTGCGGTGGAACTGACAAAGGGTACGAATCTCTTTGTCGGCGCGCAGAATATTCACTGGGCGGAAAAAGGTGCATACACGGGCGAGATCAGTGCGGCGATGCTCAAGTGCATAGGCGTTGCGTATGCAATCGTCGGACACAGCGAACGCAGGCAGTACTTTGGAGAAACGGATGAAACCGTGAACGGGCGCGCAAAGGCTGCCATTGCAGATGGCATTACGCCCATCATCTGCGTAGGCGAATCCCTTACCCAGCGCGAAGCGGGCGAGACGGAACAGGTCGTTTCCGGCCAAACGGAGGCTGCACTATCCGGCATCGCGGCGGGGGATGTAAAACGGCTTGTAATCGCCTACGAACCCATCTGGGCAATCGGCACCGGGAAAACCGCAACGAAGGAACAGGCCAATGAAACGATCGCCTGCATCCGCAAAACGGTGGAACGGCTCTATTGCCCCGGAACGGCGGAAGCTGTGCGTATCCAGTATGGCGGCAGCATGAACCCGAAGAACGCATCCGAACTGATGGCCATGCCGGAGATAGACGGCGGCCTGATCGGCGGTGCAAGCTTGAAGGCGGAGGATTTCGCTAGGGTTGTGAACTACCGAGGGGCGAAATGAAACAGATTACTGCATTAATTATTCTCGACGGCTTTGGCTGCCGGGAGAACGTCGATGGAAACGCGATCCGTGCGGACGGTGTAAAGCATATCCGGGAGCTTTGGAATGCATACCCGCATACGCAGATTGAAGCATCCGGAAACGCGGTCGGCCTTCCTGCCGGCCAGATGGGCAATTCCGAGGTTGGCCACCTGAACATCGGCGCAGGGCGGGTGGTTTATCAGGAACTGACGCGCATTACAAAGTCCATTGAAGATGGAGATTTTTTCTCCAACGAAGCTTTCCTTGGCGCGGTGGAAAACTGCAAAAAGCATAATAGCGCCCTGCATCTTTATGGCCTTTGCAGCGATGGAGGCGTACACAGCCACTTAACGCATCTTTATGCGTTGGTAAAACTCGCGCGCGAAAACGGCCTGAAAAACGTATTCATCCACTGCTTCATGGATGGGCGCGATGTGCCGCCTGAAAGCGGCAAGGGATATATCCATGCGCTGAAAAACGAGTTGAAAGCGCTTGGCTGCGGTAAAATTGCGACCGTGATGGGGCGTTATTACGCAATGGACCGGGACAACCGCTTTGAACGCGTGGAAAAAGCATATGCGGCGCTCGTTTATGGCGAAGGCATTCAAGCGGAGGATCCCGAGGCGGCAATGCAAGCTTCCTACGATGCAGGTGTGACGGATGAATTTATCATTCCTGTGGTCATTACAGAAAACGGCGCGCCGGTTGGCACGGTTCGGGCGAATGACAGCGTGATCTTCTTCAATTTCCGGCCGGACCGGGCAAGGGAGATTACCCGTGCGTTTATCCTGCCGGAGTTCGATGGCTTTGACCGCAAAAAAGGGTTCTTCCCGCTGCACTATGTTTGCATGACGCAATACGATAAGACCTTTGGCATGCGTGTGCATGTGGCGTTCAAGCCGGAGCACCTTTCCAACACCTTCGGCGCATATATTTCTTCGATGAATAAAACGCAGCTGCGCATTGCGGAAACGGAGAAATATGCGCATGTAACGTTCTTTTTTAACGGCGGGGTGGAAGCGCCCAATCCGGGCGAAGACCGCGCGCTGATCCCGTCCCCCAAGGTTGCGACCTATGACCTCAAGCCTGAAATGAGCGCATACGAGGTAACGGCGGAGGCCGTAAAGCGCATCGAAAGCGGCAAGTATGATGTGATGATCCTGAATTTCGCAAATCCGGATATGGTTGGCCATACGGGCGTGATGGAGGCTGCCGTGAAGGCGGTGCACGCGGTGGACGAATGCGCGGCCGAGGTGGTCTCTGCAATCCTTAAAGCAGGGGGGCGTGCCATCATCACGGCGGACCACGGTAACTGCGAGCAGATGGTTGGGCCGGATGGAGAGCCCTTTACCGCGCATACTACGAACCCTGTGCCGCTTATTCTTGTGGATGATATGCGGAAAGAGGCAAAGTTCCGCACGGGCGGAAGGCTGTGCGATCTTGCGCCCACGCTGCTTGCGCTGATGGGATTGCCTGTCCCGGAGGAGATGTCGGGCAGAAGTCTCCTTGAACCGTGAGTTCAGTTTGCCGAAAAAGTCAAAGTGCGTGCAAAACCATGCGGATGCGGTGAAAATGCTTGCGCTTTCGGCATCCGCATGGTATAATGCCCCTTGCAGTCAATTAGGAGGTTGTATATATTATGGAAACGTTAGGAATAATCGTTAACATAGTCCTCATTCTTGCTTCCGTGGCGTTAATCGCCGTGGTTTTGATGCAGCAGACCAAGAGCGCGGGCCTTGGCGGCGCCTTCGGCGGCGATACCGCTTCGTTCACCGCGCGCGGCCGCAGGGCCAGCAGGGAAGCTAAGCTTCAGAAGATCACCATCGTATTGGGCGCTGTTATCGGCGTGTTGGCGATTGCGATGATGATCATCGGCTGAGTTACCTCACGATTTCTTGGGTGTGCCTGCATTTTGCCGGCACACTTTTTTGCGTTGAAACGCGCGAAAGCGGGAACCCTCTGATACTGAAAAAAAAGAAGGTGAAAGGAAACGAAGGAAAACGAAATGGAAAACAGAGTGATCGAAGCGCTCCGCCGCGAAGGAAAACCGCTTGCGCCGGAAACGCTTTTAGAAGAATTTGAGGCGGAGGAGCGCGACGCAGCCGCGATGGCTGTGGAACGCCTGCTTTCTGAAAGCAGGCTGATTCTGACGCGTAAACGCAAATTGGCGCTGCCGGAACAGACGGGGCTCATCTATGGGCGCATGCAGGGCAATGCCCGCGGATATGGCTTTTTTATTCCGGAGGATGGCAGCCCCGATATGTTTGTGCCCGCAGATGCGATGCATGGCGCAATGCATGGCGACAAGGTCTGGGTAAGGCCAACGGAGACGGTCAGCCGCAACGGTAGCGCGGAAGCGGAGGTTATGCTGATCGCTGTGCGTGCGCAGAGCGCTGTTGTAGGCACATTTGAACAAAGCCACGGTGCGCCCGGCGGGTACGTGATTCCGGACGATACGCGGCTCTATATGGATGTGCTGGTATATGAGGCGGCAACAGGAGGCGCGAAGCATGGCGATAAGGTTGTCACAAAGATTACGCAGTATCCGGATGGCCGCCGCCCGCTGATGGGAGAAATTACCGAGGTGCTTGGCGGGAAGGATGAGGCGGGGACGGACATCCTTTCTGTGATTCGCCGGCTGGATTTGCCCGAAACGTTTACAAAAGCATCAATCCGCCAGGCACGCAGCCTGAACAAACCGGTCGATGCGGATACGGTTGCGCGGCGTGAGGATCTGCGGAACCTGCCAATTATCACCATCGATGGTGCGGATGCGAAAGACCTTGACGATGCTGTATCCCTTATAAAGCTCAAGGATGGGTGGCTGCTTGGCGTGCATATTGCGGATGTGAGCCATTATGTGCAGCCAGGAACAGCGCTTGATGCGGATGCTTACAAGCGCGGCACGAGCGTGTATTTCCCGGACCGGGTTCTTCCCATGTTTCCGCCGGATGTGAGCAACGGAGTCTGCTCGCTTAACGAAGGCACGGAAAAGCTTACGATCTCCTGCTTTATGGAGATCGGGAAAAACGGCAAGGTAACGGCACACCGCTTTTCGGAAACCGTGATCAAGACGGCACATCGCATGACATATGGCGACGTAAATGCGATTTTTGACGGCAATACTGCACTGTGCCAAAAATATGCGGATGTTGTTCCGATGTTGGAGGAAATGCGCATAGTAATGGAACTTTTGAATGCGCAGCGGGTGAAGCGGGGCAGCATTGACTTTGATTTGGACGAAGCGGCAATCACGCTCAATCCTGCGGGCAAACCAACGGATATTTCCATTGCATCACGCGGTGTTTCCAACCGCATGATTGAAGAGTTTATGCTGATTGCAAATGAAACCGTTGCACAGCACGTGTTTGAACTTGGGATGCCGCTCGTTTACCGCGTGCACGAAACGCCGGACAAAACAAAGCTTGCGGATCTCAATACATTTCTTAACACGCTTGGTTATGGCATTAAGAACATTGGCAATGTGAAACCTCAGACGTTTCAGAAGATCCTGCAAAAAGCAAAAGGAACAAAAGAAGAAAACGTTATAAGCCGCGTGGTGCTGCGCTCCATGCGCAAGGCACGGTACGCGCCGGAATGTCTGGGGCACTTTGGGCTTGCTGCACCATGCTATTGTCACTTTACCTCCCCAATCCGCCGCTATCCGGATCTGATGGTACATCGGATGCTGCGCGAGCTGCTGCGCGGAGAGATGACAAAAGAACGGATTGCACGCTATGAAGAGACACTGGAAGAGATCGCCCGCCATTGCTCGGAGCGGGAGATCGCAGCCATGGAGGCTGAACGCGCGGCGGATGATTTAAAGAAGTGCGAATACATGCAATCGCGCATCGGCACGGTCGAAACGGGGATTATTTCGGGGGTTGCGCAGTATGGTTTTTTTGTGCAGCTGGGCAACACGGTTGAGGGAATGGTGCGCGTGACCTCTATCGCAGGGGATTTTTATGTTTGCGATGCGAAGAATTATCGCATGGTGGGCAGGAATTCAAAGCGCGTGTTCCGGCTCGGCGACCTTGTATGCGTGCGTGTAGCAGGGGTGGATTTGGAAAACAGCAACGTGGACTTTGAATTGGTCCCGAGTGCAAATGGCGGCGCACCCAAACCAAAGAACGGGGAGGAAAAACCGAAGGGGATGCCCGGAAAGCCTAAGACGGCGGAAGAGAAGCCGAAACCAGCGGAGGGCAAACAGCCTTCAAAACGGCGCCGGCGTGCAAAGAACACGGGGAAAGTTGCAAAGGATCCAGAGAAATAGTATAATATAGAACACATTATGGAAGGGGGGAAGGCATTGCCGGTCAAGAAGGGCGTGCGGCAAATTGCGGAAAACCGCAAAGCGAGGCACGAGTATTTCATTGAGGACACATACGAATGCGGTTTGGCGCTTGTTGGCACCGAAGTGAAAAGCATTCGTGCAGGCAAGGTGAACCTGAAGGATTCCTATGCACAGGTAAAAAATGGTGAGGCGTTTCTCATTGGCATGCATGTAAGCCCCTATGAGCAAGGGAATATTTTCAACGCAGATCCGTTCCGCCAAAGAAAACTATTGCTGCATAAACAGGAGATCCGTAAACTTCAGTCCCTTGCACAGGCAGAGGGGTACAGCTTGATTCCGCTCAGGCTTTACCTGAGGGACGGCCTTGTGAAACTGGAACTTGCCGTTGCCAAGGGAAAAAAGCTTTATGACAAACGCCATGATCTTGCGGAGCGCGATGCCAAGCGCGACATCGAACGCCGGATGAAGAATGTGGATTGAGCATTTTGTGTTGTTTGTGATATAATATAAGCATAGCGCAGCAAACGCGCAGCCATAGGATGCCGCAGGGTACGGCGGCATCCTGTATGGGGCCGTAAATGGTTTCGACGGGGATCGCTGAAGCCGGATAAGCGAGCCGAAGCCCCGCGCTTCGTTAAAAGCGGGAAATTAAAAAACAACTGACGAATCTAATTTCGTACCCGTCGCTGCTTAAGCAGTGACCGTCCGTCCCCGGTTGCCCACGACCGGGATCACGGGCGTCATCAATGTGGGGAACCAACCTGCATAAGCTTTGCTGCAGGTGGGATCTTATGAAGCTACTAAAATCCTGACCCTGCCGCTGGGGGCCGGATGGAGGGAACGTTAAAACATCGGCTACGCTCGTAGAAAGTCTTGTGGACGGGTCTTCGGACAGGAGTTCGACTCTCCTCGGCTCCACCAAATCAATATAATCCGAACCTAAAGCCAGTCGGCGATGGGTTCGGATTTATTGTTTTCTTCAAGGACATCGGGATATAGCAAAAAAGGCGGGCGGCCTGTCAAGAGCAAGTAAATGAGCTTCGCTCACTCTTGACAGGCCGCCCGCCTTTTGCTTTGTGGTCATCAAGGGATGGAAGCCCACAAATGGACTTCCATCCCTAATTCAATTTAGGTAGTGCCGTTGTTCTCTGGATTCTTTTCCTTCCATTCCTCCAGAGCCTTTTGTCCTTCCTCGCTTTCATAGTACGCCTGTATTACCGGCAAGAGGCTTCTTGCCAGCGATTCAATCGCATATTCTGGTATCTCCATGCCGCTGTTGGGCTTCGGCGCCTCCTGCTTTTTCATTATTTGGCCCTCCGCGCTGCATATTCAATTTTCAAGGTACAAATCAATCCCGTTCAAACCGTCCTTTCTGCGGTGTCTGCCGCTGCTGTATTTCCCGCCTAACCTCCGGCGGGATTTTGTTTATGAACTGCCCTAGCTGTTCGTTTTCCTGTTTCAGTTTTGCGGCCTCAAGCTGCTTTTGGATGCTGCTATCGTCTTTGACCTTTTCTTTAAGGCCCGCGTTCTCCTGCGTCAGATAGTCGATGGTGGCCTGATATTTTTTCATCTGCCCCAAATGACTTTCCAGCCGGGAGAAATAAGGAACGACCATCGCAAGGATTTCCTCCCGCTTCTTTCCAGCGTTCATCACAGTGATTTCAGACAGCGCCTTTTCAATGGACTTTTGCTGCTGCGTCAGTGTGATCGACTGCTTGAACAGCCATGTGGGGATGTGCTTGCGCTTGGTGACAAGGGCGCTCTCGCCTCGTTTGAGGACGGGGAACTGCTTCTTCATGTGGGCATGAAACTCGTCCTGCCACTTGGAGAGCTGCGCCCGGTTGCCAAGAATCTCTTTTGCGGATAATCGCCCGTCCTCGGTGATGGGCGTAAAGCAAAGATGCAGATGGGGCGTCTTTTCGTCCATGTGAACGACCGCGGAAAAGATATTGCCCCTCCCGATCTTCTTCTCCATGAACGCCACGGCATCGGTGAAATAGGTCTGTATCTCTTTTCTGTCTCTGCCCTTGAAAAACTCCGGGCTGGCGGTGATGATGGTATCTACAAACATGGTGCTATCCTTGCGGGTTTTGCAGCCCGCCGCCTTGATGCGGCTGTCGATCTCTTTTCTGTATTTCTGTGTCGGCTGAACGATATGAAAATTGTACTTGCTCTTGCTCATATCAATATCCGGGTTGCTGGCGTATTTCTCTTTGGTGCGCTCATGATGGGCTTCCAACGCACCCGCAGGCCCCGCCTTGTGTTTGGCAAACCGTAAAATCGCGTGCTGTGCTTTTTGCGCCATTGTACCTCCTTGTAGAAAAATAGAACCCCGTTTCCGGGGCTCTGAATGGTTTTATACTGCCTATCTGTTTTCGCGGCTGAAAAGCCCTGTAAAATCAAGCCTTTTCAGCCTCAACTTTTCCACTCTCCGCCCTCTTTTTGCGGGCGTATTCGGCCTTTTGCTTTTTCTGCGCCTCATGCCCGCAAGCCGCGCAGTATTTGGCGTTGTTAGATGTGGAAGAAAACGCCTTGCCGCAGCGAACGCACCGCTTCAAGGCATCCTTCTGAAACAAAGCCGCTTCCAATCCTTTCCCCTCCTTGTGTTTTAGCAGCACATGACGGAAGTACTTACAGCAGACGGAATAGGAAATGCTCTGCGGACAGGTGACTTCCTCACCCCTGTCCAGATAGAGGCAATTCCCGTTGTCGTTGTAGCTGCACAGTCCTTTGATAAGCCGCACTGCCTCCCGGCGCTGCTTGTCCGTCATGCGCGGCAGGGAGCCGTCAGGCCCTCGCTCAATGGGCGGTAAACCCTTGATATTGAACATTGACACCTCTTTCTTTTGCTTTTTTTGGGCAGCAAAAAGCCGCGCCCGTCATTTCTGACTGCGCGGCTTATTCCTTGCCCTTGTATTTCTTGAACTGCTTTTTGATGGCCTCGATCCGTTTGATGACCCCGCTGTGATTTTTATACCCCAGCTTGTCCGCGACCTCCACATAAGTATATCCGTCCTGCCGGAGTTGGACGATCTGCCGATCCTTGTCTGAAAGCGTAGCAAGAAAGCGTTCCACAAAATCTTTGGCGATTACATACGCCTCAACATTCTGTGTGGCGTCCGGGGTATAGAAAATGCTGCCGTCCTCGTCCTCCTCGATCAATTCTTCCAGCGAAACCGTCTGCACATTCTTGGAACGGGTATGATACCATTTTCGCTGAAAGTCGATGCGGACATTGGTTTGCCACGGCTCAAAGTCATCGTCGCAGGGCATTTCTCGGACAACATCTAAGATGGGCTGCCAGCCCTGTTCTTCAATGGCTCGCTTGACTACCTTGCCGAAAAGCTCCCGTATGCGCTCCGGGTCGGGCAACGGTATCTGCGTACCCGGCTTCATACGGAAAAGCGCCTGTGCGCCCCAGCCTGTTTCTTCTTCAATGAGTTGCGCCCAGAGCGGCAGAGCGTAGGACAGCCGCCATACGGGGGAATAGCCGGTATAATGCTCCTTCCAGCCGCCAAACCCGAAGTGCGGGAACGCCAGCGAAGCCGCAGCGTCCATGATCTCGCTGAGAAATGCGTCGCCGGTTAGCAAGTCCATCATGGATTCTGACGCAGAGATTTCAGACAGGCAGCGCGGCAGGGCGTTCAGCGTGGGACATCGCACGATGAGGTCTGGCGGCAAGAGATAGACGAGGGGGAGATAGCGGATGTTGCTGTCGAGAGGGAATTGGACAAGCATAGAGAAAACCTCCTTTCCGAAAGAATAGTAGAGCCGTCTAATTATTTACGACATAAGTATATACTAAATGTTCCTATATCGCAAAAATAATTCCAGAAAAGAAAAGAACCGAAGTTTTTTTAGTCCTTCGGTTCCTCTTTTTGCGGAAATTCTATGCCGTTTTTAGTGAGCAAATCTTCTATTGCTTCATCAAGCAGACGACTTTTGGGTATTCGTGTATCTCTTGACAACTTGTCGAACAGTGGTACAAGCTCGTTCTTTAGTGACGATGTGAAGCGTGTTCGATATTTCAAATACGGTTCTGCCATACTTTCGCCTCCCCGCGCAGCTTCTGTTACATATTGTATATGAGATGCTATCTTCAAACAATTGGTTGCAAATAGTGTTTATATAGTGTATATTAAAGGAGCGAGATTATGTGCTGGCAAAAATGCCTTACAATTTATCCACCAAGATAGATTGGAGGCCGCAAGATGATCTGTGGATATGTTCGCGTATCAACCAAAGAGCAAAATGAGGAACGGCAGTTGATTGCCATGTCGGAGTTTGGTGTTGAAGAAAAATTCATCTATGTTGACAAGCAATCTGGTAAGAATTTTGAAAGGCCGCAATACCGGCGCTTGATGCGGAAACTAAAAAACGGCGATACCCTTGTTATCAAGAGCATCGACCGTCTTGGGCGCAACTATGAAGAAATACTGGAGCAATGGCGAATCATTACAAAGGAACGGCAAGCGGCAATCGTCGTCCTCGATATGCCGTTGCTGGACACAAGAAAAAGCCGCGACTTGACGGGAACGCTGATTGCCGATATTGTCTTGCAACTTCTCTCTTATGTTGCACAGACAGAGCGCGAGTTTATCCGACAACGGCAGTTCGAGGGAATTGCGGCGGCAAAAGCGAGAGGCGTCAAGTTTGGCCGGGAACCGATGCCACGCCCGATAGAATACGAAACCGCAAAAGAACAGTGGGAAAAGGGTGAAATATCCGCGAGGGAAGCGGCGCGACAAATCGGCACTACCCATAAAACATTTTTGAAGTGGGCGTCGGCATCAAAGATTGGATAAAATTGTAGAGTTT
>ULXL01082389.1_pt1 | contig 13503 bp, 9 predicted proteins | sample 1961241 | NCBI WGS metagenome assembly ULXL01 (sample SAMEA4835837, study PRJEB28245) | human gut metagenome | biome: gut microbiome; material: fecal sample | place: Denmark | collected 2008
GCGCCCGCAACGAGGAAAATGTTATAGGGCAGCTGCTTTCCAGCGTAAAGGCGCAGGATTATCCGCAGGAGCTGTTGGAAATGTTTGTAGTGGCGGACAACTGCACCGATGCTACGGCAGCCGTTGCGCGCGCGGCGGGAGCCAGAGTGCTGGAGCGCAGCGATACGGAGCATATCGGCAAGGGCTATGCGCTGGATTTCCTTTTCAAGCGTCTGCTTGCAGAGGGTACGCAGTGCGAGGGCTTCCTTGTGCTGGATGCCGATAATGTGCTTGCGCCCGATTACATAACCCAGATGAACAACGTTTTCGATCAGGGCTTCCGTATAATTACAAGCTATCGCAACAGCAAGAATTATAACACGAACTGGATAAGCGCGGGCTATTCGCTGTGGTTTATCCGGGAATCAAAATATCTTAACGAAGCCAGAATGAGCCTGGGAACCAGCTGCGCAATAAGCGGTACGGGCTTTATGGTGCATACGGACATCATCCGCAAAAACAACGGCTGGAAGCACCATCTGCTTACGGAGGATATAGAGTTTACAAGCGACAGCATCATTCACGGCGAACGGGTGGGCTATTCCGCGGGCTCAATGCTTTATGACGAGCAGCCGGAGACCTTCCGTCAGTCCTGGGTGCAGCGGCTGCGCTGGAGCAAGGGGTTCTATCAGGTGCTGGGAAACTACGGCAAGGAGCTTGCAAACAACATTTTCCGCCGGGGCAGCTTTGCCTGCTACGATATGCTTATGACAATTTTCCCCGCGCTGTTCCTTACCCTTTTGAGCATATGCTGCCATCTTACCGAGTTCATAAACGCGCTGGTGTCGGCAAACCGCGCGGAGCTGCTGCCCATTGCGCTTATGAGCGCCTGCGCTACGCTGCTTAAATGCTACGGGCTTATATATGTAATAGGGCTTATTACCACCATAACGGAGTGGAAGAACATAAAATGTCCCGCGCTGGACAAGATACTTTACACCTTTACCTTCCCGCTGTTTATGATGACCTACATACCGGTGTCCGTATGGGCGCTGCTGCGCTTCCGTAGCATAGGCTGGGATCCGATAAAGCATTCCGTATGCAAATCGGTGGAGGAAATAAACAACACCGAACAGTAGAAGCTCAGGGAGCCGCACGAGTGCGACTCCCTTTTGGATTGTTGCGGTTTATACAGGCTTTATGGTATTTTAACCGTTGAGACGGTGCTCCTGCACATTGTAGCCCATATTCGGGCAATAAAAAATGTTCAACGTAAAGAAATTGTGTCATAAAGGTAAAATGTTTCGCGCCGGCTGCGAATTGCTTCAATTAACGCTTTTATTTCGCGCAAGGATATTGTATAATAAACTGAACTGCAGCGTATAAACACATACGGCAGGTGGTGTAAAACGGCAAAAGCGAATTATAAATATGTAGGAAACGGAGCGATACACTGTGAGTTATAAACCGCATCGTGATGAGAATTCCTCAAAGGAGGAGCGTATTCAGAGAAGGCGTATCCGCGCGGGGAACCTGATATACAGCGTTTTTATTGTGGCGCTTGTGTGCGTTACGCTTTTCTGCGGCTTTTTTTATGTGGATAAGCATTTTAACGACTATATAACTCAAAAACGCTATGAGGATTTGGCGGGCACGGAGCCGCCGGTGTCCTCGGCGCGCCCCAGCGGCGGCTTTGTGACGGGGCTGCCCGATATTACCTTTGACCCCAATGGCACGGTGGAGCCGCACCGCCCGACAACCTCTTATGAGCCTACGGACATAGAAAAGGAGGACGGGTATGTAAACCGTCAGAATAAGGTGTGGGATCTTAAGGAGCAGACAAATCCCGATGTTGTGGGTTGGCTGTATATTCCGGAGGTTACAAACTATCCGGTGCTTATGGATGATAACGATTATTATCTCAAGCACGATATGTACGGCAACGAAACCGCTGCCGGCGCACTGTTTATGACCAGCTTCAACGAACTGAACCCCTTTGGCTACAATACCATAATTCACGGGCACAACATGACAAACGGCTCCATGTTCGGCAAGCTGAAGAATTATACCACGCTGGGCAGCCAGGCATTCTTTGACACGCACAGACGAGTTTATTTTGACACACTGTACGGCACTTACCGTTTTGAGGTATTCAGCGTTTATATTACCAACAAGGAGGACCCGGACTACCGGCGCCACGGCAATTTCGGACCGGGCGAATACGTGGAATATCTCAACCGTTTAAGAGATCGTGGGATGTTTAAGGATGAAAGCGCGGTATTTACGGAAAACGACCGCATACTTACTCTTTCCACCTGCAACTCCGACGAGGGGTCCTCAAAGAGGACAATAGTGCATGCGCGCCTTGTATGGCCTAAGCCCGGAAGCGATCAGACGGTTACGCCGAAGCCGGAGGTCACGGTTACCGTTACGCCCGATACCGTCGTGCGGCGGGTGGTGAAGCTGAATGATCCGTCCGTGCCGCTCAAGCTGCGCAGCAAGCCCAGCACCTCTTCGGAGATAAAGGGCACGCTGCCCCACGGAACGGTTCTGGAGGTGACGGAAGATCTGGGCGACTGGATAGGCGTGCGCACGCAGGAGGGGGCGGAGGGCTATGTATACAAGCTGTATACCGTGCCCTATGATGAGTTTGATTTTGATACACAGCCTACGGGAACGGCGGGCAGCACCAAAAAGCCGGAGAGCACGAAAAAGCCGGAGAGCACGAAAAAGCCGGACGGCACCGTGAAGCCGGAAAACACGCCGGAGCCGGAGGCTTCGGGAACACAGGAGCCGGAAAACACGCCGGATATCCCCGCGCCGGAGGTTTCGGGGGAGGAAACCGAAGCGCCGGTGGGGCCGGAGACTTCCGGGGAAGAATAGAGGGGTGCAGCTTTTTAGGGCGGCTGAAAATGAAGGCCGTAAAGGGGCATGCATGGAATAAAAACATTACATATTTTCGGAGGCAGATAAAGTGAGAAGCAGCGGGCTGTTTGCAGCCGGTATTATCAGCGGCGTTATATTGTTGTTCTGCGCTATTGCGTGCGGCTTTATAATGCGCCCCGAGCAGGGGGGGCAGGGTGCGGATATCACGCAAAGCCCGACGCAGGAGACGCCTGCGCCGACCCCCGTTATAACCCCGGAGCCGGTACACAGCACGGTCTTTGAGGCGGCAGAGCTGCCGGACGATATGCGTACGCCGCGGTATTATACCGCCTTCGGCACGGGCAGGACAAACGGCTATGCCTTTACCGGGGCGGACGGCAGCATATGCTACCGTGTTTACGGTCAGTTGAATATTTATTTCGGGCAGGAGCTATTGGAGCATATTGTGGGCTTTTTTGAAGCGGACAGCGAGCTTAATCCCGTTTCGGAATTCGTATTGGACCCGGAAAACGAGGCTTACGGTCAGCCGGTGCGCTGCACGGCGGCTGTACCGTCCGCTTCGGTGCCCCAGGGGTATAAGAAGAAAAGCGCAAATATATATTATTTTATCGGGGCAAACCGGCAGAAGGTTTACAGAGTATGGGCCTCGTGCGGAAACGGCAGCGCGGCGTTTTATCCCTGCGATGCAAAGGGAAGCATTGCTCCCGGCGCACTTGCGGTGGATATAAAGGCGGATGCGGAGGATATGAAGCTGGGCAGCCGGCCTCTTTCCATAGCCAATGCGCCGCACAAATATTTGGACAGCGTGGGGCCGGAAACACTGATAAACATGAATTACCGCCTGCGCGAGGATTTTCTGCCCGAGGGGCTTGTAAGCGTGAAGGAATATCTTTCCCTTGCGCCCTTTACCCTGCGGGACGATCCCACCATGGCAAACCCGACCGCGCTTTCCGCGTTTATTGAAATGATAAACGCGGCATACAGCGAGGCCGGAATAAAGAGCTATTATCTGTGCAATGTTTACCGCCCGTATTCCGAGCAGATAGAGAACTGGTCCAGCCGCGTAAAGGCCGACCCCAAATACGGCACCAATCCGTCAAAGCCGGTGGGCAGCGCTTATCCCGGCACAAGCGAGCATCAGACGGGGCTGGCCTTTGATATAACCTGCCTTTCCCATAAAACTCCGGGGCCGGGCTACGCCTCCACCCGGGAGGCACGGTGGATGCGGGAAAATTCCTGGCGTTTCGGCTTTATACTGCGCTATCAAAAGGGCAAGGAGCAGAAAACCGGCATAAAATTCGAGCCGTATCACTATCGCTATGTGGGGACGGAGCTGGCAAAGAAGCTGTATGAGAGCGGACTTTGTCTGGAGGAATACTATGATGCCGCGGTGGTATGGAGCGGCAGGCTTTCGTGAGCGCCCGTAAGGGACAAAATTAAAGGGGCATTATTATCAGACAGGGAGGAAAACAGATGAGCAATATATGGCATGATATGTCGCCCGGCAGAATAGCGCCGGACGATTTTCTTGCGGTGGTGGAGATACAAAAGGGCAGCAAGAAGAAATACGAGCTGGATAAGGAAACCGGCATGCTGCGCCTGGACAGGATACTTTACACCTCCACGCACTATCCGGCAAACTACGGCTTTATACCGCTTACCTATGCCGACGACAACGACCCGCTGGATGTGCTTATTCTTTCAAGCCAGAGCATAGATCCCATGGTGCTGGTGCGCTGCTATCCCATCGGGGTTATAAAAATGGTGGATAACGATTATATGGACGAAAAAATAATTGCCATACCGTTTTCCGACCCCATGTATAATTCCTATAAGGATATTCATGAGCTGCCTGCACATGTTTCGGATGAAATGATGCACTTCTTCTCGGTTTACAAGGCGTTGGAGAATATGTCCACGGCGGTGCAGGAGGTAATGGACGGAGAAGAGGCGCGCAGAATAATAAAAGAGGCGCTGAAGCGCTACGGCGTGCATTTTGCACCCGGCGTAAAGGTGTGAACCGCATAAAACAAAGCCGTAAAAGGGGTATTGAAGGATAAAAATGCAGAAAAACAAAAGCAAGGGCATGGCCACAAAAAGCACTGCGGAGATAATACGCGACAATGTATGCACGGTGTTCAACCTGCTGAATGTAATTATTGCCGTTGCGCTGGCGCTTGTGCATGCGTGGTCCAACCTGTTCTTTATATTTATTATTATTGTAAACACGCTTATAGGCATATATCAGGAGATAAAGGCCAAAAAGCTGGTGGAGAAGCTGTCGCTGCTGTCCATGCCGGTGGCGCATGTTTTAAGGGACGGCTGCGAGCTTGAGGTGCATCCCGACAGCGTGGAAAAGGGCGATGTGCTGCTGCTGGAAAGCGGAAATGTGATATGCGCCGACAGCAGGGTGCTTTCGGGCAGCGCGGAAATAAACGAGTCCGTGCTTACGGGAGAATCCCGGCCCGTGCTTAAGCGCGCCGGGGACGATCTGCTTTCGGGCAGCTCGGTAATATCCGGCAAATGCCGCGCGGAGGTTATACATACCGGCGAGGAAAACTACGCCGCAAAGCTGGTAAGCGAGGTCAAAAAGTATAAATCGGCAAATTCCGAGCTTATGAGCAGCATGAAGAAGGTTACGCGCATAACCAGCTTCTTCATTGTGCCTCTTGGCATCATAGCCTTCCTTGAAGCGCTGCTTGTGCGCAATATGACAATAGCCGACGCGGTGATATCCTCCTCTGCGGGTCTTTTGGGCATGCTGCCCAAGGGGCTTGTGCTGCTTATGAGCGTGGGCCTTGCAATAGGTGTTATACGCCTTTCCAAAAAGAATGTGCTGGTGCAGGAGCTTTATTCTTTAGAGAACCTTGCCCACTGCGATGTGCTGTGCCTTGATAAAACCGGCACGCTTACCGTTGGGCATATGGAGGTGGAGCAGGTTATTCCCTTGGGGTGCGATAAGGCCCGCGCGCAGCAGCTTTTAGCCTCGTATGTTTCCGCCTCCGAGGATAACAACGCCACCTTTTGCGCGCTTAAGGAATACTGCGCGCATGCAGCGCCGCAGCGCGCCTTTGCGGGGGTGCCCTTTTCCTCTGCAAGAAAATGGAGCAGTGTGACGCTGGAAAACGGCGAGTATCTTGTGCTGGGCGCTTACGAGCGTTTGGGTCTTAAGGGCGATATGCCCTTGCAGTTCCGCGAGCAGATGCAGCAGGGCAAGCGCGTGCTGTTTGCGGGCATAACAAGGCAGAAGCCGCAGGCGGACGGCGAGCTTTGCGCAGTGGAGCCGGCGGCGGCGGTGATAATAGCCGATCCGCTGCGCAAAAACGCAAAGGATACCATAGCGTATTTTGAGCGTCAGGGCGTGGAGGTAAAGGTGATATCGGGCGACGACCCCGTAACGGCCTCGGCGGTGGCTGCGCGTGCGGGCATAAAGAATGCACAGCGCTGCATAGATCTTTCAAACGCCGCGCCGGAGGATGTAAAGAATGCGGCGGATAAATATACAGTGTTCGGAAGGGTGAGCCCGGAGCAGAAAAAGCTGCTTGTAACGGCGCTTCAGGAAAAGGGACATTCCGTCGGCATGACGGGGGACGGCGTAAACGATCTGCTTGCAATGAAGCAGGCGGACTGCTCCGTTGCCATAGGTCAGGGCAGCGATGCGGCGCGTCAGACGGCGCAGCTTGTGCTGCTGGATTCCGATTTTGCCGTGCTTAAGGATGTTATTTCCGAAGGGCGCAGAGTGGTGAACAATATAACGAAATCCGCCGGGGTGTTCTTTATAAAAACGCTGTATTCCGTTTTTATAACCCTGTGGTGCGTGATATTCAACCTGCCCTTCCCCTTTATTCCCATACAGATAACTCTTATCGACCTTGTTATCGAGGGCTTTCCGTCCTTCTTTATGTCCCTTGAGAGAAACGATAAGCCCGTAAGGAGCAAATTCCTGCCAAGCGCCATAGGGGCCGCGCTGCCCAACGCCGTAGCCGTAACGGTGTGCTGCATTGTGCTTACCATGGCGGGAAGCTCCCTTGGCATAGAGCAAAGCCAGACAGGGCTTGTTACCTACCTGACATTGGGAGCAATAAGCGTTATGGGAGTGGTAAAGGCAAGCCTGCCCTTCAATTGGCTGCGCGGCGGGCTCTGCGCGGTGTCGGCGCTGGGATATGTCGGTGCGGTGGCAATACTGCCAAATCTCTTCAAGCTGCCGGCGCGCACTCCCGGACTGTTTTCGCTTTTAAGGCTGGAGAGCTCCTCCGTGCTGCCCCTTATAATGAGCATCCTCGCGGGAATTATCATAACCCTTGCCTGCGAGCTTATTATAGCGGCCGTAAGGCGCAAAAAACAGGAAAACGGCTGAGGCGTAAGGCTGTTTTTTGAAGAATGTATTCAGGGCATACCGCCGCACGGCGGCAAAAAAGCACGGAATACGGCATACGGGCGGCAAAAGTAAAAAAATGCTTGCATTTTAACGCCCGGTGTGCTACAATCAATCTGCTTATGTTTGGGAGGTAGTGGATATGACGACTATGCAGATCGTGGCAATAATTCTGGCGAGCCTGCTTATTATAGACAGCGGCGTACTTATTTGGGCGGTTATGAAGCAGAAGGGTACCACCGAGGGGCTCAGCAGCATTATGGGCGGCAGCAACAGCGACAGCTTTTTGGGACGCAACAAAACCAAAAGCGCGGAGGGCAAGCTGGCCCTTGTTACCAAGATCAGCGTGGGCATAATCGTTGTGCTGGCGCTGGCACTTGCGGTCATCGTCTCCATTTGAGAATACAGGCTCATTTTATGACGATTGCTGATAATGCACCGTTCGGACGCCCCGCACAGGGGCGTCTTATTTTTTAATACAGGGTGCGCTGCGGCAATAAAGAGTAAAAAAATTACAAGGAGAAGCATTTTGAATATACAGCAGAGAATACTTGATATACTGGCTTCGGGCGGAGTATATACCCCGGAGCAGATTTGCCGTGCGCTGGGGCTGGAGCGCTCCGACAGGGGCATGATAATTCGTGTGCTCAAGTGCATGGAGGAGGTAGTGCAGACGGACGGGGGCTTCGGTCTGCCCGGAAGCGCCGGAATCCTTGAGGGCACGGTGCAGGGCAGCCGCGGGGACTATTGCTTTGCCGTTCCGGACGACCGGGAAAACGGGGAGGATCTTTATATTTCCGCCGCGAACTCCATGGGCGCGATGCACGGGGACAGGGTGCGCTACCGGCCGCTGGACAGCGTACACGGGGAGCGCTATATTCCCGACAGACAGGATAAAAACAGGCACGCAAAAGGCAGAAAGCCGCCCGTTAAAAGTGATACGCGCAGGGGCGGCGAGGGCGAGATAATCGAGATACTGGTTCATGCCAACGAATATATAGTGGGCGAGCTTATAAAGCAGGGCGGGCGGTATTATGTGCTGCCGGACAACCCGCGCCTGCACCGCCCGGTGCATATTCCCTCCGGCAGGCTGGAGGGGGCAAAGCCGCAGCAGAAGGTGCGCTGCCGCGTAACGGTGTTTACTTCAAGCGGCGCGCTGGAGGGAGAGATAAACGAGGTGCTGGGTTATCCCGGCGATAAGGGCGTGGATATGCTGGGCATAATACGCGAAAAGGGGCTGCGCGACGCATTTCCGCCGGAGGTTACGGCACAGGCCGAGAAAACAGCGGCGCATCCGCCCGTAAGCGACGGGCGGCGCGACCTTCGCGGCGAAACGGTGTTTACCGTGGACGGCGAGGACGCGCGGGACCTTGACGATGCCGTAAGCGTAACAAGGGAGGAAAACGGCTGGCTGCTGGGGGTGCATATAGCGGATGTTTCCGCCTTCGTGCGCCCCGGCACCGCGGTGGACGAGGAGGCATACCTGCGCGGCACCAGCGTGTATTTCCCCGACAGGGTGCTGCCCATGCTGCCCAAGGCTCTTTCAAACGGCGTATGCTCCCTCAATCAGGACTGCGACCGTCTTACCCTTTCCGTGCTTATGCACATAGACGAATCGGGCAGGGTGACGGACAGGGAGATATTCCCTTCGGTTATACGCAGCGTGCGCCGCTGCACCTATGAGCAGGTAAACGAGCTGTTTTCCGGCAAAAGCGTGCCGTTTCTTGCGCCGATAGCCCATCAGCTGTTTCAGGGGCGGGAGCTGTCTTTGGTGCTGGAGAGCATGCGCCGCGGGCGCGGAGCCGTGGATTTCGAGCTTCCGGAGCCGGAATTCACACTGGACGAGCAGGGGCGTGCCGTGGGTCTGCGCGCGCGGGAGCGCGGCGAGGCAAACCGCATGATAGAGCAGTTTATGCTTCAGGCAAACGAATGCGTGGCGGATTTTATGCTGCAAAAGGGGATCCCGTCCATGTACCGTGTGCACGAAAAGCCGGATCCGCAGCGGCTGGAGGATTTTAACACCCTTATAGCGCCCTTCGGGCTGTCGCTGCCTGCGGATGCCTCCTCAAAGGATTGCCGCGCGCTGCTTGCGGGCGTGCAGGGCACGCAGGAGGAAAGGCTGGTTTCCGGAATGCTGCTGCGCAGTATGAAAAAGGCGCGCTATGACGGCGAAAACATGGGGCATTTCGGGCTTGCGGCGGCGGAATATCTGCATTTTACATCGCCGATACGCCGTTATCCCGATCTTACGGTGCACCGTATGCTGCACTTCTTCTTTGAGGGTAATGACGCAGCGCTTAAAAAGTACAAAAAGCGCATGCAGGAAACGGCAGGGCATTGCTCGCAGTGCGAGCTTGCGGCGGCGGAGGCCGAGCGGGCTGCGGACGATATAAAAAAGGCGGAGTACGCGCAGAGCCTTGTAGGGCAGTGCATGGAGGGCATTATCTCCGGCGTGAGCGCCTCCGCGTTCTGGGTGGAAATGCCCGATACCCTTGAGTGTACCGTGCCCCTTGCCTATTTAAGGGACGATTTTTATAACTATGATGCACAGAACTGCTGCCTTACGGGGGAGCGCAGCGGCAAACGCCTGCGCATGGGAGACGCCGTGCGCGTGCGTCTGCTGAGCGCCGACCCCTCTCAGGGCAGAGTGGAGGCGGAGCCGGCGGAGGAAGAAGGCGGGCGCAAAAAGAGCGGCGCTTTCGGACAGGGGAAAAAGCGCGCAGGCTCAGGCGGAACGGAAAAAGCGGATAAGCCGGCAAAGAAGGAGGAATCCGCAAATACGGACGCAGAGCCGGATAAAAGCCGGGGAAAAAATAAAGCCGCGCAGAGCCGGGACAAAAAGGCTTCCGTGCAGGATAAAAACGGAAAAGGCGAAAAGAGCAAGCCGTTATCCGGGGCAAAGACACCCTTCGAGAACGGCACTGCAAGGCGGGAGCGCGACGGCGGCAGAGCCGACAGCCCCCGAAGCGGCGCGGAGAAGGGAAACGGCAAAAATCCCGCCTACGGGAAAAATCGCGCAAAAGCAAAGGGAAGCGCAAAAGCAAAGGGAAGCGCAAAAACCGTCCCCGAAAATGCTGCGGGAAAAGAACGCGCCCTTGTCGATAAAAGCCGGCAGCAGGAAAAGAGCAGAGAACAAAAAAGCGGGCAGGATAAAAACGGACAGAACAAAAGCGTAAAGCCGGCAAAAAGCGGGAAGGCAAAAAACAGCGCGCCGGCGGAAAACGCCGCCGAGCGTAAGCCGGGCGGGCAAAACGGAGAAAAGAGAAGGCCGCAGGCTGCGGCAGAGAGCGGAAAAACGGCACAGGCAAGGGGTGCCGTGCGCGGGCAGAGCGTAAAGAGGGAAGGACAGAGCAGGAGAAACGGACAGCCGGCAAAGGCCGAAGCGGACAGGAGGGAGGCAGGCGGCAATGGAAAAGGGAAAAACCGTAGCACAGAATCGTAAGGCGTGGCATGACTATTTTGTGGAGGAAACCTACGAGGCGGGCATTGAGCTTTGCGGCACTGAGGTAAAATCCATCCGTCAGGGCAAGGCAAATCTGAAGGATTGTCACGCCGGGGTGCATAACGGGGAGATGTTTGTATACGGCATGCATGTCTCGCCCTATGAGCAGGGCAATATTTTCAATCGCGATCCGCTGCGCACCCGCAGGCTGCTTATGCACAAAAAGCAGATAAGGGAGCTTGCCGGGCGCGTGCAGAGGGACGGCTATACGCTGATTCCCGTGGAGCTGTATCTCAAAAACGGCAGAGTAAAGGTATCTCTTGCGCTGTGCCGGGGCAAAAAGAATTATGACAAACGGGAGGCCATCGCGCAGAGAGATGCAAAAAGAGATATCCAGCGCGCGATAAAATCCGGAGAAAGATGAGAAGATTTTTCGTAAACAGCCTTCCGGCGGAGGGCGTATGCTGCCTTGACGGCAGGGAAGCACACCATATATCGGCGGTACTGCGCCTTCGAGCGGGGGAGCATGTGCTGCTGTGCGCCGGCGACGGCAGCGAGGCGGAGGCCGAGCTTGTAAGCGTGGAGCACACGCAGGTTACGGCGCGCATTCTTTCAAGATCGGCCGGAAAAAACGAAACGGCCTGCCGCATAACCCTGTATCAGGGCATACCAAAGGGGGACAAGCTGGAGCAGGTGTGCAAATGCTGCACCGAAATTGGCGTATCCGCCTTTGTGCCGGTAAGCTGTGCGCGCTCGGTTTCCAAATGGGAGGAGCAAAGCGCAAGGCGCAAGTGCGAAAGGCTGGGGATAATAGCGGAGCAGGCCTGCAAGCAGTGCGGCGGGAGCGTTCCTCCCAAAGTGCATATGCCGCTTACAACGGCGCAGGCAGCGCGTGAAGCGGGCGGGCTGCGCCTTTTTGCATATGAAAACGAGAGGTGCATAAGCCTTGCGGAGGCAATGAAGCAGGCGGTGAAAAGCGGAAACGCGAGGGAAGTAAGCCTGTTTATAGGGCCGGAGGGCGGCATTGACGCACAGGAGGCCGAAATGCTTTTGCGGTGCGGCTGGCAGAGCGTGTCCCTCGGGCGCAGGATACTGCGCACCGAAAACGCCGGCTTTGCCGCGGCGGTGCTGATACTTGGCATTGCCGGCGACCTTGACGCGGCGCAAAGCGCCGATGATTTGCATATCGCGGAGGAAAAATGAGAACTGTTGCTTTTATAACGCTGGGCTGCAAGGTAAACCAGAGCGAAACACAGGGAATACAGGAGCGCTTTGAGCAGCAGGGCTTCAAAACAGTGTCCGCAAGGGAAAAGGCCGATGTATATGTTATAAACACCTGTGCGGTAACCGCAATGAGCGAAAGCAAAAGCCGCCAAATGATATCCCGTGCTTACCGTCTGAATCCGCAGGCCTGCATAGCCGTAACGGGCTGCTATGCCCAAAGGGCAAAGCAGCAGCTGCTGGAAATTCCGGGGGTGTGCATTGTGGCGGGCACAAACCATAAATCCGAGCTGCCCGATATGTGCATAAGATATCTGCAGGATAAAAAACGGGAAAGCGCATTCAGCGAAACGCGGGAGCATACCGCCTTTGAGGATATTCCGCTTTCCGGGCACGACGGTCATACCCGAGCATACATGAAAATTCAGGACGGCTGCAACAGCTATTGCAGCTATTGCATAATACCCTTTCTGCGCGGGCCCATGCGCTCACGAGGCCTTGATTCCATAGCCGCCGAGGCACGCCGGCTTTCCGCAGCCGGTTTTCGCGAAATAGTGCTGGGGGGCATACATCTTACGGCATACGGGTGCGATAACGGCTCCACGCTGGGGCAGGCGGTGCTGGCATCGGCGGTTCCCGGAATACGGCGCGTCAGGCTCGGTTCCCTTGAGCCTATGGGAATAACGGAGGATTTTCTTTGCGAGGTGGAAAAAACGGAGCAGCTGTGCCCGCATTTTCATCTCTCCCTGCAATCGGGCAGCAAAAGCGTGCTGGCAAGGATGAACAGGCGCTATACGCCAAAGGAATATGCTTCCGTTGCGGAGGGGCTGCGCCGGCGCTACCCGGACTGCGCTCTTTCCACCGATGTAATCGTGGGCTTTCCCGGCGAAACACAGGAGGAATTTGAGCAGACTCTCCGCTTTGTAAAGCAGATGGGCTTTGCGTTTGTGCATGTTTTTGCATATTCCCCGCGCGAGGGTACGGCGGCGGCTGCGATGCCGGAGCAGATAGCCCCGCAGATAAAAAAGGAGCGGGAGCATATCCTCATGCAGCAATGCGCCCTTGATAAGGAAAAATATCTCTCCGGCTTTGCGGGCAGGCAGGAGGAGGTGCTTATAGAGCGCGCGGGCAAGGGGGTAAGCCGCGGGCTTACGGCGCGCCATGCCGAGGCGGTAATAAAGGGCGAGCTTAAGCCGGGAACAATGGCGCGGGCGGCCGTGGAGTCTGTTTCGGACGGGGTGCTGCAATGCACCCTGATAAAGGCGGATATCTGAAAACGCCCGTGGTACTGCGTAAAAATTTTAATGGTTGAGTGTTTATTTATATGCCTTCTGAAAATAACAGGTCGGTAAGACGCACGGCGGCGGAAACCTACCTTGGGAAAACCGTGAATATTGCAGTTGATCATCCGAAGGGATGCGTGCGTGCATCGGGGGAGCGCACGGTAAGATATCCGATAAATTGCGGTCATGTTCTGAAGGAGGAAACGGGCAAAAAAACCGAGGTTTATCTGCTGGGCGAGGAGGCTTCGGTAAAAGAGTATACAGGCAGGGTAATCGGCATTGTGTACAGGAACAGCGGCGCCCGTTACAGGCTGGGT
>ULXL01038942.1_pt1 | contig 13474 bp, 8 predicted proteins | sample 1961241 | NCBI WGS metagenome assembly ULXL01 (sample SAMEA4835837, study PRJEB28245) | human gut metagenome | biome: gut microbiome; material: fecal sample | place: Denmark | collected 2008
AGCGCAGCGGCGGCACGCTTGAGCTCAGCGAGATCCAGTCCTCAAACACGCTCTATGCCGCGCCCGACGGGAATTTCTACGACTGGATCGAGGTACTTAACCCCTCGGATTCGCCGGTATCTCTCTCCGGCTACAAGCTCTCGGACCGCACGAACAAAACGAAGTACGCCTTCCCGGACGAAATGCTCGGCGCGGGCGAATATAAGATCGTATGGTGCGCCCCGGGCGTGGAGGGCGCGGAATATGCGTCCTTTGCGCTGGCGAGCGCGGGCGGGGAAACAGTCGTGCTCACAGCGCCCTCCGGCGCGGAGAGCGAGAGCGTGGAACTGCCGATGCTGGAGAAGAACACGGCCTATGCCAAGGAAAACGGCGAATGGACGGTGTCTCACCGCCCGACGCCGGGATATTCCAACGACGACGCGGGATATGAGGCGTGGCTGCGCTCCGGCGGCTACGAAAACGACGAAATTTACATCACCGAGGTCATGGCTCAAAACCGCGGTACGCTCGCCGACAGCGACGGCGACCTCTCCGACTGGATCGAGATCGCAAACCTCGGCGAGACGAGCGTCGATCTTGCGGGCTGGTATCTCTCGGACGATCCGGACGTGCCGGACGAATGGAAGATCCCGTCGCTGACGCTTGCGCCGGGCGAGTATGCGGTGATCTTCGCCTCCGGCAAGAACAGCACCGAGGGTGAGCTTCACACGAGCTTCTCGCTCACCGACGGCGACACGGTCATTCTCTCCGCCGGAAACGGCGCGGAGATCCGCAGCGTGAAGATCGAGGCCGTGCCGGAGGGGTCCTCGCTCGCGATGCAGCCGGACGGCAGCTTTGCCGTGACCGACTTCCCAACGCCGGGGCTTGAAAATACCGCCGAGGGCTACGCCGGATTCTGCGATGCCGACACGCGCACATCGCCGCTTCTGCTGTGGGAGATCGTCGTGTACGAGGCGGGTTCGCCCGACTGGGTGGAGCTCAAAAACGTGTCGGATGAGACGATCGATCTTTCCGGATACACGATCTCGGATAAATTCAAGGAACTGGCGCTCGACGCGCTGCCCGCCGTGACGCTTGCGCCCGGTGAAAGCTATGTGTTCGAGTGCGAAAACGTGGGGTTGAGCGCGCAGCGCGACGAGCTCTATCTCTTCGATGCTTCCGGCACGCTCTGCGACTGGGCGTTCCTGCGCGATATCCCGGCCGGCGGCAGCTATGGCCGTCTAAACGGGGAGAACGGGTATTTCTATTTTGCGCAGAGCAGCCGCGGCGCGGACAACGGCACGGGGTACCGCATGGTGGCGGCAAAGCCCACGGTCGATATCGCTGCGGGCGTGTACGACGACGCCGAGAGCCTTACGCTGACGATCACCGGAGAGAACGTGCACTATACGCTCGACGGCAGCGACCCGACGGCGGACGATCCGGCCTATACCGCGCCCATCACGATCACGGAAACGACGATCGTCCGCGCCGCGAGCTTCCCGGCGGACTCGCTGCCGGGCAAACCGGCGACATGGTCGTACTTTCTGCGCGAGAACAGCACGCTGCCCATCGTCAGTCTTGTGACCGACCCGGACAATCTCACCGGCGCGCAGGGCATTTACTCCAACCACGAACGCGCGTGGAGCGAGAAGTGGGAGCGCGAGGCGACCGTCGCCATGTACGAGGACGGCGGCGAGTTCTCCATCGACTGCGGCATCCGCATGCACGGCCGCACGAGCCGCCGCGTGAGCGAAAAGAAATCGTTCACGCTCAAATTCCGCGGCCGGTACGGCGGGGATCTCAATTACGACGTGTTCGGCGACGGCGTCGTGACGGACTTTTCCTCGCTGCTTCTGCGCGCGAGCGTGGAGGATACCTACACCTCCTACATGCGCGACGAGTTCTTCGCCCGCATCGCCATGGACTATACGGATGTGCCCGCGCAGAATTACCGGTATGTTTCGCTCTTCCTCAACGGCGAGTACTGGGGCATTTACGCCATCCGCGAGCACCACAGCGCGGAATATTTCGCCTCGCACAAGGGCGTGGACGCCGACACCGTCGATATGCAGACGGGCGAGTTTGAGGGCCAGACCGCGTGGAGCGAGATCTTGAACTACGCGCGCTACAACTCGCTGAGCACGCCGGAGGGCTGGGCGTACATCCAGGAGCATGTGGACATCCCGGAGATGATTGACTGGCTGATTCTCGAGTGCTGGTCGGGCGATATCGACGTATACGAAAACGTCCGTTTCTACGCGAGCCCCGAGTACGAAAACGGGAAGTACATTTACGGTCTCGCGGACATGGATCTCACGATGATGGGCATGGACTCGATGAGCGTCGGCTTCAACAACTTCCAGCTCCACGGCATCATTCCCTCGGCGCTGCGTTACAACGAAGAGTTCCGCGATATGTTCCTGACGCGTCTCGGCGAAATGCTGCGCGGCCCGCTCTCAGACGAGAACGCGCAGAAAACGCTCGATGAGCTGCGCGCGATCGTTGAGCCGGAGAGCGCGCGCGATCTCGCCCGCTGGGGCAAGTCGTCCACGTTGTTTGCCACCCAGATGGCGAATCTCCGCGGCTTCGTCTCCGGTCGCGCCGCGCGGATGCAGAGCGAGGCCATCGCCTTCTTCGGCGTCTCCGCCGAGGATGCCGCCAAATACTTCGGATAAAAGCGAAAAGTATCCTGCCGCGATGAAGCCGGCGGAACATTCGGGAAAAGCTTTTTATTAAGGGAGGAACCTATGGCAGAGAAAAAGAGAGAGTTGTGGGCGGATTACGCCAAGGGGATATGCATCCTCCTGGTGTTCATCGGCCATTCGGACGCGATACCGCAGGCGGTGCGCATCTTCATTTACCTGTTTCACATGCCGATGTTCTTCTTCTGCATGGGCTACTACAGCAGCACCGCCGGAACGTTCGGCGCCTTTGTGAAAAAGCGCTTCCGGCAGCTCATGGTGCCGTTTTTCGCTTATGGCATCCTCTATCATGTGCTCTGTCTCGGCATTGTTGTGCCGCTGCTGCGCGGCGGTGCGGACTGGGCGCTCTGCCGGGACAATATTCTCGGCCTGCTCGTTCAGCTGCGGGGGACCGATCTCGTCGCGCCGAAGTGGTTCCTGACGGCGGCGTTCGTGGCGAGCGTCCTCTTTTATGCGCTGCGAAAGTACGTTCACGACCGGAGGATCGAATTTCCCGTTGTTTTTGTCGTGTCCGCCGGGTTTGTGTATCTCAGCAAGTCTACCGGCATTGTGCTACCTTGGTATATCGATGTGGCGTGCCCGTGCCTGCTCTATATGTATCTGGGGCAGCATGTCCGGGAAAAGAGCATGGAGATCACCGGGAAAAAGACGCTGATCCTCGCAGCCGTTGGTATTGCCGTTGCCGCCGGGCTGACGCTCCTATTTTCGGATTCCCCGGAGAAATATTGCATCGATTACCGCGTGATACGGCTGACGCCCTTTGTGCCGGTGATGATCGGCGGCTTTGCCCTGTGTCTCGCGCTGTACGGCGCGCTGAAAAACGTGAAGAGAAAAGGGGTTCTCTCCTATATCGGCGTGAACTCGATGCTCTTCTACCTCTTCGATAATCTTCCGGAGCTGCTGGTAAAAAAAGCGATGGGGTACATCGGCGTGACGAACGTATATATCGTGAGCCTCTGCCAGCTCATCGGCATCCTTCTCCTCACGCCGGTCATCGTGATGTTTGTGAAGTATTTTGCGTGGTTCCTGTTCGGGCTCAAAAAAGAGAGCTGGAGTTTCGACTACGGAAAACTCTTCAGAGTCAAAAAGAAAGAAAGTATATAAAGCTCTCTCGGATGAGGGAGCAGCAGCCGAGTTCTCGACAAGCTCAAATGCCGGACGCACTCATGCGTCCGGCATTTTTCATATATCGCATCTTTTAAAGAGTAATTCTTTGATTAAATACAAGAGAGCAGAAAGAGGATTCTACGGCAATTACTGCGCTTTGTCCTTCGCCCTTTCCTTTTTTCCGCGGTACTGCGTATCGCCGATGACAAACAGCAGCACAGACACCACGAGCCATGTAAGATGACCCTTTGCGAGGATCATGCTCTCATATATTCCCTGTAGCAGCACCGCTTCGATCCCGTAGTTTTGAGTCAGGAAGTACACCAGCATAATAATGGAGTATACAAGCGCTCCGGTAAATGCAAATTTCAAGCTGAATTGTTTGCGCTCCTCGTCCGGTTTGGGGACAACGGCGTAGAAGATCATTGGCACGGCGGCGATCGGATATGCCGCAGCAAGAAGAGCCTCGGCCGCCTTCAGCCACACGTCACCGATCACGGGCATGGCCAGCAGTACGGCGAGCACCGGCGGCAACCATTTTTTCCATGCGGCGTCGGCGGAGGCTGCGCCGTCGGAGGATTCCAGGCTTGCGGCCGCCAGCCAACGGCGTCCGGACGTAAAACCCATCGCCATAAGCGCAATGCCAAGGATGGCAGCGAAAATCGCGGCCAGCACTCGTCCCGCCGGATTTCCTATGCCGGCGACGAGAATTTCAGAGAGAGTACAGCCTGCTCCGTTCGGGCAGCGATACGCCGCAACGGCTACAGCGGCGATGCCAGCGGCGGAGAGAAGAATGCCTGCGGCAAACGGCACAAGCGCGCTGTCCTTCCAGAAGGGCTTTCTTTCTCCCGGTTCTCCTGTGTTCTGCAGGAGCGTAGGTGCAAGCGCGAGAAGAACGGCGATATTGCTTTCAAGATACGTTTTGCCCGTTGGGGCGGCTGCCGGCGCCGCGGCGGCGCCGGAGCCAAGCAAGACAACAAACGCCGCAATGCCTGCAGCGACGGCCGCCAGCATCCCTACCAGAGCCGCCCGCGAAAGCTCCCTGCACTCGGCCACGGCGTAGGCCGCGGCAACAAGAAGCACCACGAGAACGACCCGAAGCACCGGGCTGCCCGGCTGTCCTACGGCGGCGAGAAGCTGGTTTGCAGAGAGGCTCGCAACCAGCGGGACAAAGCAGATCGGCCCGGCAACGCTTCCCAGAATCACCGCGCCGGGACGCTCCAGCTTTGAGCCCCCCGAGGAATACAGCCATGCGCCCGTCTGCGCCATGTGCTGTCCGGCCCGTCCCGCAAGAAACGGAAAGACGGCAGCGGCGAGTACGAGACGGCAGAACATCGGCACGGCGGTCATATACCCGCCCGTCCCGGCATCCGCTATGGGAAAAAAGAAAAACAGCGTTCCGATGCTGAAAAGCGCAACAATAAGCGTATGACGGAGAGACGCGGCGCGCGATTTATTCTGGCTCATGGGATTCCCTCTTTCTTCGTCGTCGGTTAGGTTTCTTCCCTCCGAGGCTATAAGCCCCGGAGGGAAAGACAGGCTATGGGATTAGTTCTTTTTGGCGGCTTCAGCAACAGGTTCGTCGGCGAAGAGCTTTTTGATCTCCACTTCGGTCATCATACCATAGTCCTCACGGAGCTGTTTCGCGACATACCAAAGCAGGAACACTTCGACAAGCAGGATGGGCAGCGCGACAACGATGCCCAGAGACTTGAACACGTTGAGGTCAACGTTGATAAGCAGGCAGACCAACGGGATTACCGTGCAGAGGATCGACCAGCACAGACGGTGCACCGGGCTGGGGTCAACACCCTCGGGACGGTTCTTCTCGATGATGTTTGCGGCGGTAAACGTGGAGCTGTCAAGCGTAGTAGCCAAGAATAGCGCGCCTACCACGCAGAACACAAGCGCAACGACCTTGGGCATCGGCAGCGTTTTGAATACTTCCACGATCGCCTCGTAGCTCTGGCCGTTGGCGGTCATGCCGGTAAGATCGACGATGCCGTTCTTGTCCAGCCAAATGCCGTAGTTGCTCATAATGCCGTTGTAGCAGAAAAGGCCGAGCGGTGTACCGGTCGCTACGCCGACGGTGATGGAGCGGAGGCTGCGGCCCTCGGAGATACGCGCAAGGAACAGGCCGGTGAAGGGGCCGAAGCTGGCACTATACAGCCAGTCCCAAACCGTCCACCACTGCGGGAAGCAGCTCTCGCCGATGGGGTCAAGCCACAGAAGCATACGCGGCAGGTTGTTGAGCGTCATGGAAACGCCGCTGAGATAGCTGTCGAGAATGAAACGGGTCGGCCCGACAATGAGAACATACGCGCCCAACGCGATGACGCCGTAGCAGCACCAGTTGGATATGTTCTTCATGCCCTTGTCCAAACCGATGTAGGACGTGATGAAGTACACAAGCGCAATGGAAAGAATAAGGATGTAGTAGAAATTCTGACCCGGCGTGAAGTTGAACACGTAGCCGGCAGCCTGACCGATCGCAGGAAGGCCGAGGCCGACCGTGATAGCCGCGCTGGAAATAACGCTGAAAATGAACACGACGTCAACGATGCTGCTCATGACTTTGGGCTTCTTGACCTTGAAGTCGTAGCTCATCGTCTCGCCAAGGCTGAGCGTTGTCGTCTTTTTGCGGTTATAGTAAAGATAGCCGCAGGCCACGCCGCACGCCGTATAAATGAGCTGCACAAACGGGCTCCAGTGGTGCCAGTGATACGCAAACGCCCACTCGTACCGGGCAACGTCGCTCACAACGCCGCCGGAGGTGACCAGCGGATTGGCGTTATAGAGGAACGTCCACTCCACGATGCCCCAATACATGGTCGCCGCGCCGAGGCCGGAGGTGAAAATCATGCCGAGCCAGGAAAACGTGCTGTACTTGGGCTTTCCCTTGCCGAGCTTTACGTTGCCGTACTTGGAAAACGCGATATACAGGCTCAGTATGATCAGCGAAAGGTTCATAAGTTGTACGGGAGTTCCGGCTGCCGATGTACACCAGTTGAATGCAGCAGAGATGCCGTTGTTCATCTGTGTCGGGAAAAGCAGAAGCAGAATCACGAAAAAGACAACAAGCGCGAAGGCCGCCAGGAACAGCGGAATATTATACTTCTCTTTGAGTTTCAAACAAATCCCTCCTCGGATTATTTTAAACGTCGGATTATGCCGGAAACCGGCGGTCAAGATTCCTTCTTTGCTTCCAGAATGCGGATGATGTCGGCGGATGTATAAACATTGCCGAAGCCATAATCGATGAGACGCAGCGTTGCATCTTTCACATCGTCATAGATCGCTCTTGTGCAGTCAGAAGCAAGCGTTACCTCATATTCATAATGGAACGCGCTGGAGACCGTAGAAAGTATGCACTGCTCTGCCAGAACTCCCACCACGATGAGCGTCTTGATTCCTTTGGTGCGCAAGCAGTAATCCAGATCCGTGCCGAAAAACGCGTCGTAGCCTCGTTTCTGGATAACAAGCTCACCGGGCAGCGGTTTCAGCTCATCAATGGTTTCTGTGCTGGGATCGCCCACATAGCAGCAGCGCTCACCGCCTTCGTCATAGTCCCTCTCGCACTGCCACAGGCGTCCGTTCAGATTCGGGCAATCCTTGGAATAGACGAACTCGGTAAAATACACCGGCAGATTATTTCCGCGGAAGTACTCAAGCAGCGTCGAAATCGCCGGGACAAGCTTTATGTTCTCCGAGCTGTAGAACTGTTTGCCGGGATAACAGAATCCCTTCTGCATGTCCACAACGAGCAGGGCGGGCTTTTCATACGTGAAAATGTCTGCTTTCTTATTGGTGTAGCTGTGAATGTTCTCGTATGTCATATAGTTTCACCTCCTGTCAAACTTTATAATTGTATTTCACAATGAAGCCGAGGCGGGTTTTGATTTCTGCGCCGCCCCGCGCCGATGTGCCGATGGGTCAGGGAAGATGCTTGTGCAGCGGCAGATTGCGGATGCGCACGCCGGTAGCGTCGTAGTAGGCGTTGGCGATAGCCGGGCAGACGGGGAGCATTCCCATCTCGCCGACGCCCTTCGCGCCCTTCGGGCCGAGCGGGTCGTAGTTGTCGACGAAGATGACCTCCATGTCCGGCGTGCCGTCCATCTGGATCATCTTGTATTTGGAAAGCATATCGGTCTTGCTCACGCCGTTTTCCACAACGAAATCCTCGTCGAGCGCCATGCCGAGCGTCATGATCATGCCGCCCTCGAGCTGGCGGCGCGCCGCCTCGGGGTTGATGACCGTGCCGATGTCGGCGGCCTCGATCATTTTGAGCACCTTGATGCGCTTCGTCACGGGGTCCACCTTGATGGCCACGGCGAGCGTCAGGTACGAGTTCGTATCGTGGATGCGGTATTCTTTCGGCGGAATGACGTGGTTCTCGTTGCAGTCCTCACGCGGCCACATGGTCTTGGGCAGACGGTGGTAGTCGTGCACCGTCAGCTTCACGCCCTTGGCTTTGCAGAGCTTCGCAAGCTCCGGCAGCGTGTAGAGCTGCTCGCCGTTGCGGTAAACGATGCCGCCGCGGAAGTCGAACTCCTCCTCGCCGCAGCTGAAGTAGCGCGCGAGGAAGTCCTTGATCGCACGCACCATCTTCTCGCCGACGCCGATGGCGTTATGGCCCCAGAGGAACGTGCCGCGGCTGGACATGACCGCGCCGCCCCAGGAGAGCTTATCCGTTTCCATCGCGCCGAGACGGATGGTCTCATACGGGACATCCATTGCTTTGGCCGTGAGCTGCGCCATGGAGATCTGCGTTTCGTTACCCATTTCGGCTACACAGATGCGCAGGAGGAATGTGCCGTCGTCCTGGAAATCCAGATCGGCGTTCGAGTCCTCGTCCGGGCCGAGACCGCCGGACGTGTGCCGCCACGCGGATGCCACGCCGATGCCGATCGTCGGGTCGGCCTCCTTCATGGGAAGAAGGACCTCCTTCACGCGCTTTTCCACCGCGTCGAGCGTGGCGATGTAGGCGTGACCGTCTACGGCGAGCTGGCCGTCGCCGCACTCCGCGCCGGGATAGAGTCCGTTGAGACGGCGGAACGCGAACGGATCCATGTTGAGCTTGCGGCAGGCCTCGTCTATGGCGCTTTCCACGGCGAACAGGCACTGCGGCGAGCCATAGCCGCGCATCGCGCCGGAGGAGACGTTGTTTGTGAACGCCACAACACCGGTCGAATCGAAGTTCGGGATGACGTAGGGGCCGCTGCTGTAGCAGACGGCCTGCGGCATGATGCGCGTGCTGAAGTAGGTATACGCGCCGCCGTCGCCGAGCAGATAATTCTGCAGGCCGAGAATGCGTCCGTCCGCGGCGACCGCGAGCTTTTCGTGCATTTCAAACGGATGGCGCTTGTTATGATAGCGCAGGGAGTCCTCGCGCGAGAGCGTGACGCGCACGGCGCGCCCCGTGACCCGCGTGCCGACGCACGAGAGCATGCGGAGAAGATGGTCGCCCTTGCCGCCGAACGAGCCGCCGACCTGGATCTGGCAGAAGTTCACCTTTTCCGGGTCGCACTCGAGAGCGCGTGCGCAGTTGTCGCGCGCGCCGAAGGCGGCCTGCGAGTTGCTGTAGTTCACATAGCGCCCGTTTTCGAGCGGCACGGTGATAGAGCACTCAGGCTCGATGTAGCCATGCTCGATGCGCTGGGAGCTGTATTCCTCGTCGATGATGACCGCCGCCTCGGCGAACGCTTTTTCCACGTCACCCTTGCCGAGATGCAGCTTCAGCGTCACATTGCCGTCCGACTCCGGTGCGGAATGGCCCGCGATGGGAATGCCGGGCTTGGCGTAATCGGTCGTGACGCTCGGCGCGCCGGGAGCAAGCGCCTCGTGCGGCGAGAATACCGCGGGGAGGATCTCATAGTCGATCTTCACGAGCTTGGCCGCAGCGTTTGCGATCTCCTGCGTTTCCGCAAGCACGAGCGCGAGCGGTTCGGCACGGCTGCGGATACGTCCGCCGCAAAGCACCGGCGCGTCCATCGTCAGCGGGCCATAGTAAAGATCCGGGCAGTCGGCGTGCGTGATCACGCGCACCACGCCCGGCACGGCGAGAGCCTCCGAGGCGTCAATGCCCAGAAGCTGGGCACTCGGCTCCTCCGACCAGACGACCTTGCCGCAGAGCATGCCGGGAACATAATAGTCATCCACGTATTTCAGGCTGCCCGTCACCTTGCCGACGGCGTCCACCATCGGGTACGAGCTGCCGATCACGTCGTCAAAAACGCGCTTTTCGTCCGTCCACTCGTCGCCGCGCATAATAGCGGCAGCGCGGTGGATGGCCTTGATGACGCGCGGATACGAGCCGCACCGGCACAGCACGCCCTTGAACGCCTTGTCGATCTCCTCGCGGGTGGGCGTAAGCGTTTTGCGCAGCAGCCCCGCCACAGCCATGATCTGGCCGGGCGTGCAGAAGCCGCACTGCATGACGCCTTCCACGATAAAGCTCTCCTGAATGGGATGAAGCTTATCGCCGTCGGCAAGGCCCTCCACAGTCAGGATATCCTTGCCGTCGAGTTTCTTCATTTTAAAAAGGCACGACCGGCGGCATTCGCCGTCGATGAGCACGTTGCAGCTTCCGCACTGGCCGCGGTCGCAGCCGCACTTCGCGCCGGTCAGACCGAGCACCTCGCGCAGATAACGCAGAAGGCTCATTTCCAGGTGCTCGTCCGCCACCTCGTAGGGTTTGGCGTTGATCGTCACCGTAACAGACATAAAAATCCCCCTTTTCGTCTGTTTGTTCCGCATGGATCCGAACCCATGGATCGCATATGGTTTATTTTCCAGAGGCTGTCTTCCATATCCTCAAAGAATGCGGGATTCTCTTTCTCCGGCTTATGGGTAAGCAGGGAAACGACGACCATCGACACCGCCGAGAAGTACATGCCGATGGAGAAGATGATCATTATGGAGATAAGCTCGGGAGGCTCGATGTCCATGATAACATATAAAAGATGCAGCTGATGCTCCGCATCAGTAAAAAGCCCAGGATGTTCCGGATGCCTGCGCCGCGGGCGTCGCCGTAGGCCGGGACGCCGGTAATGTTGTACAGAGCGTAACCCCCAGCCTCAGGATCGCCACCATTTTCGGTGTTTTATCCTTCTCCTCCCGAGGGGAGTGCATCTTTGTGCGCCGGTATACCGGTCGTAAAACAAAAAACCGCGGACAAAGAGCTGCATCCGTTGCATTTCATTCTTACACGGAGCGCTTCCCGTATCGAAAAACTCAGCGGATCCAGCCGTGTCCACGGCCATGTTTTTGTTGAGTTGATTGAATTATATTCGTATTTTTCGGCAAAGTCAAGCCGGTTTTGACAATTTAGCAATTACCAACAGCGCCGCGCCGCCTTTTTCTACTTAACTCACAAAGAGCAACTTTTCTCTTGACATTTCCCGGTAAAGCGTGTAGGCTCAAAATTACCGGTATACCGGTGTGCAAATACGATTAGAATAAGAATTTTATTTTTAGAAAGGGAGTATTGCAACATGCTCGAAAAGAAAGTCATTCGCGGCGAAGGGATCAAGGTTCCCGTCCATAAGCTGAACTCCGTCCTCCAGATTGGCGATTACATCATTACCTCCGGTGTCTCCCCCAAGGACTTCGTCACCAACGAGTGGGCCGTCGGCATGCACGATCAGGCTCTTATGTGCCTGAAGAACATCCAGACCATTCTCGAGACCGCGGGCGCCACGCTCGAGGATCTCATCTCCATCGAGGTCTATATCAATGACGTGCGCTGGTACAAGGAGTTCAACGATGTCTGGAACGAGTTCTTCGCCGACGTGAAGTGCCCGCCCACCCGTTCCACGTTCCAACTCGGCCTGCTCGCTCCCAACATGCACATTGAGATGCGCGCCTACGCCGTCAAGAACACGAAGTACGTCGAGGAATAATCCTCCATTATAAAAAAGGAGAGATCAACTATGAGCAAAACGCTGATCCGCAACATCGGCTGCCTGCTTTCCGGCGACATTCATGAGCCGATCCTCGGCGCCGATGCCGTTCTCATTGAGGACGGCGTCATTCATGAGATCGGCACGGGACTGACCGCGGAGGACGCCGTCGTTTACGATGCGAAGGGCTCTACGCTCATGCCCTGTCTCATCGACAGCCACGTTCACGTTTCCATCGCCGAGTGGGCGCCGCGCCAGAGCACGATGCAGTATCTGGACGCCTACGCCGCCTCCGGCATCACCGGCATCATTTCCGCCGGTGAGACCCATGTTCCGCACCGCCCCTCCGATCCCGAAGGCGTTAAGGCGCTCGCGGAGCTTTCGCATCGCATCTATTCGAGCTACCGTCCCGGCGGCGCGAAGGTGTATGGCGGTGCGATCATCCCCGTCATCGGTCTGACTGAGGAGGATTTCAAGCATCTGCACGATATCGGCGTCATCCACGCGGGCGAGTTCGGCCTCGGCAATGCCGTTGACCCGGAGACCGCCGGCCCCATGGCCGAGTGGGGACGCAAGCACGGCGTTCGCACGATGACCCACACGGGCGCAACGTTCCTCGCCGGCTCCACCGGCATGAACACCGAGCGCATTCTCGGCATCAAGCCGGACGTGATCTGCCACGTTGCCGGCGGCGGCATCCCCATCGACGGCATGCGCCGCTTCCTGGACGAGCTGCCGAACGCCATGATGGAGATCTGCGCGGTCAATCGCCCGTCGCCGAAATTCTGGCAGGCGCTCATCGACATGATGCGCGAGCGCAATGCGTTCAACCGCCTCATCCTCGGCACGGACACCCCGTCCGGCTACGGCATTTTCCCGCACGGCGTATGGGAGGTCATGGCGCTCCTGTGCGGCTACTGCGGCCTGGAACCGGAAATCGCCGTTGCGGCCGGCTCCGGCAACACTGCCGCCTGCTATGGCATCACGAGCAACACCATCAAGACCGGCTATGCCGCCGACATTATCCTCTGCGACGCTCCTCTCGGCTCGGCCTATGAGACCGCTGCCGACAGCCTGAAGGCCGGTGTCGTTCCGGGCGTGAGCGCCGTTTTCATGGACGGCGAGATCCTCGTTTCCGGCGACAAGGTCAACACGGCGCCCGCCAAGCGTGCCGCCGTCCGGCTCTGAGCAAGAAAGAGAGGTATTGACGGATATGAGCAAAACTTTGATCCACAACATCGGAACGATCCTGTCCGGTGCTTTTGAAAACCCCATTCTGGCCGGGGATACCGTCTGCACCGATGGCGATAAGATCGTCTTTATCGGCAATCGCGCCGACGCGCCCGCGCTCGACTACACGCTCGACATCGACGCGAACGGCCTTACGCTCTGCCCGGGCATCATCGATGCGCACGCCCACCCGCCTCTTGCGAACTATCTTGAAGCCTATAAGGCTTATGACTGGGTAGACAACTACGCCGGCGCCGGCATCACGAGTCTTGTCAGCCTCGGCGGGCATAACTTCGCCGGTGCCGCCGGGGACGTCGTCTCCGCCAAGGCGCAGGCCATCTATTCCAAGTACTACTGGGATCACAACCACCCCTCCTTCGCCAAGATCCACGCCGGAACGGTGATGCTCCAGCACGGCATGACCGATTCCGACTTCGCGGAGCTTGCCGCGCAGGGCGTCCACGTTGTCGGCGAGATCGGCATGAGCGATGTGAAGGACGTGGAGGAGGCAGCGCGCCTCGTCGCGATGGCGAAGGCTCACGGCTTCGTCAC
>ULXL01023624.1_pt1 | contig 13442 bp, 7 predicted proteins | sample 1961241 | NCBI WGS metagenome assembly ULXL01 (sample SAMEA4835837, study PRJEB28245) | human gut metagenome | biome: gut microbiome; material: fecal sample | place: Denmark | collected 2008
TTAACGTGCGGCTTGCTTCTTTCGAATTTTGCCTTTGCCATTTTATTTTCCTCCTGTTAAGTTATTTTGCGGCGATTTTCTCCGCGATATTCTTGGGTACTTCCTCGTAGTGGTCAAACTGCATGGTAAACTGTCCGCGGCCCTGTGTTCTGGAACGCAGGTCGTTGGAGTATGCAAACATCTCGCTCAGCGGAACCATTGCATGGATAACCTTGGCTCCGGCTCTGTCCTCCATGCCCTCCACGCGGCCGCGGCGGGAATTGAGGTTTCCGATGATATCGCCCATGTAGTCCTCGGGAACTACAACTTCAACCTTCATCACAGGCTCAAGCAGTACGGGATCCGCCTTGCGGGCAGCCTCCTTGAATGCCATAGAACCTGCTATCTTATATGCCATTTCCGAAGAGTCAACATCATGGTAAGAACCGTCAAGCAGCGTTACCTTGAAGTCCACACATTCGTAGCCGGCCAGCACACCGGACTTGGCAGCCTCCTGAATACCGGCGTCAATAGGAGCAATGAACTCCTTGGGTATTGCGCCGCCCACGGTCTTATTCTCAAAGGAATAGCCCTGACCGGGTTCAACAGGCTCGATCTCAATAATACAGTGACCGTACTGTCCGTGACCGCCGGTCTGACGGACATACTTGCCCTCCTGACGCACCTTCTTGCGGATGGTCTCGCGGTATGCAACCTGCGGCTTGCCCACGGTAGCCTCTACCTTGAACTCGCGCAGCAGACGGTCCACGATAATCTCCAGATGCAGCTCGCCCATACCGGCAATAATGGTCTGACCGGTTTCCTGATCCGTATAGGTCTTGAAGGTAGGATCCTCCTCTGCCAGCTTCACAAGAGCCATGGTCATCTTTTCCTGACCGGCCTTCGTCTTGGGCTCGATGGCAACCTGAATAACCGGATCCGGGAACACCATGGATTCAAGAATGATCTCATGGTTCTCATCGCACAGCGTGTCGCCGGTGGTGGTATCCTTAAGGCCCACAACCGCCGCTATATCGCCGGCGTAAACCTGATCGATCTCCTCGCGGTGGTTTGCATGCATCATCAGTATGCGTCCCATTCTCTCCCGCTTGCCCTTGGTGGAGTTATACACATAGGAGCCGGCGGTAAGAGTTCCGGAATATACGCGGAAGAATGCCAGTTTTCCCACAAAGGGGTCGGTAGCGATCTTGAAGGCCAGCGCGGAGAACGGCTCGCTGTCGCTTGCGTGACGGTCCTCCTCAATATCGGTGCCCGGCAGTACGCCGCGGATAGCGGGAATGTCGGTAGGCGCAGGCATATAGTCCACAATAGCGTCCAGCAGCTTCTGCACGCCCTTATTGCGGTAGGAAGTACCGCAGGTAACGGCGTTCATCTGGTTGGCGCAGGTGGCCTTGCGGATGCCGGCCTTGAGCTCCTCTATCGTAAGCTCCTCGCCCTCAAGATATTTCATCATCAGGTCCTCGTTGACCTCGCAGGAAGCAACGTTCTCCACCATTTCATCATGGTATTTCTGCGCCTGCTCCTTCATGTCCTCGGGGATGTCCGTGATGTCAATCTTTTCACCGAGATCGTCAAGATAAATATACGCCTTCATCTCTACCAGGTCGATAATTCCTCTGAAGGAATCCTCGGCGCCGATAGGCAGCTGTATCGGCACGGCGTTGGACTGCAGTCTGTCCTTCATCATGGATACCACGCGATAGAAATCCGCGCCCATTATATCCATTTTGTTAACATATGCAAGCCGCGGAACACCGTAGGTGTCAGCCTGTCTCCAAACGGTCTCGCTCTGAGGCTCAACACCGCCCTTAGCGCAGAATACGCTTACCGCGCCGTCCAGCACGCGCAGGGATCTTTCAACCTCTACCGTGAAGTCAACGTGGCCGGGGGTGTCAATAATGTTTATACGGCAGCCCTTCCAGAAGGCGGTCGTTGCGGCGGAGGTAATGGTTATACCTCTTTCCTGCTCCTGAACCATCCAGTCCATGGTGGCAGTGCCGTCGTGCGTCTCGCCGATACGGTGAGTTTTGCCGGTGTAGTACAGAATACGCTCCGTAGTAGTGGTCTTACCGGCGTCAATGTGCGCCATAATACCGATATTACGGGTATTTTCCAATGAGTATTTTCTTGGCAAATCCAGCCCTCCTTTAGCTTATCAGGCAAAAGACTACCAACGGTAGTGAGCAAACGCCTTGTTTGCCTCCGCCATCTTGTGTACGTCTTCTCTCTTCTTCACGCTGGCGCCGGTATTGTTTGCAGCGTCCATGATCTCGGCTGCAAGGCGTTCGCACATGGTGCGCTCGCTGCGCTTGCGCGTGAAAGTAACCAGCCAACGCAGGCCCAGGGTCTGCCGTCTGTCGGGGCGAACCTCAATCGGAACCTGATAGTTGGAACCGCCTACGCGGCGAGCCTTGGTCTCAAGCAGCGGCATGATGTTCTCCATCGCCTGATTGAAAACCTCGATAGCCTCGCGGCCGGTCTTTTCGTTTATTATATCAAAAGCATCATATACAATACGCTGTGCAACGCCCTTTTTGCCGTCGTACATAACCTGGTTGATAAGCTTTGTAACAACCTTGGATTTATACAGCGGATCGGGAAGCACATCGCGTTTGGGAACTCCACCTCTTCTGGGCATAGTTCTAACCTCCTCGAATTTCAGAAAAAGAAATACAATTCAAAATAAACAGGCATCGCCCCGCAGCATACGGGACTGGATCCCCTCAAAGCACGCCTTCCAGCGGAGAAAGCTTACTTCTTGGGTCTCTTTGCACCGTATTTACTTCTGGCCTGCATTCTCTTTGCAACGCCGGCTGTATCCAAAGTGCCGCGAATAATATGATATCTTACACCAGGCAGGTCCTTAACTCTTCCGCCGCGGATAAGCACCACGGAGTGCTCCTGCAGATTGTGTCCGATACCGGGAATGTAGCAGGTACCCTCCATGCCGTTTACCAGTCTTACCCTGGCAACCTTACGCAGTGCGGAGTTAGGCTTTTTAGGAGTCATCGTCTTCACATTCAGGCACACGCCTCTCTTCTGAGGGCACTCCTGAAGAATAGGAGCCGAAGACTTATATTTAGCCTGCTGTCTGCCGTTCTTGATCAATTGGTTGATAGTTGGCATTTACCACTTACCTCCTTTCGTGATCTGTAAATAGTATATAACTTTCTCGCAACCCATTGAGAAAATTAGCGAAAATTATTGAGCACGGCGCACGCCGCACAGCCCACCGCTATGCCGCATAAGCGCCCCAGCTCCTTCATGGAATCAGCCCTTTTCACCTCAACGCCGTAAACAGCGCAAAGCGCAGAGATACGGTTTTTAACCCTTTCCTCCGCGTCCTGTGCCAAAAGCACATATGCTGCATTGCCCGCTTCCACCGCGCGCTCGGTCTGTCTGGTTCCCGCTGCGTGCGGCACGCTCCTGAGGCTGTCCATCACAAAATACCTCTGCTTTGCCGGAATTAACCAACATAAGCTAATATCCAACATCGCATATAATATCATTCCGGGGGCTATAATGTCAATCGTTTTTCCGGCTGTACCCCCGCATTTTTGCAAAATGTTCGTAAAAAAGCCCTCTCTGCGGCATGCTTGCATGCCGCAGAGCAAGCTTTATCATCTTTTATCGTCCGCCCTTACATCGGCTCAGCCGCAGCAGTTGTCTCGGGGGGCGCAACCGGCGCCTTGGGAGCGTCGATCACCACATCCTTGTATCTCTTAAGTCCGGTACCGGCAGGAATAAGCTTGCCGATAATAACATTTTCCTTAAGACCTGCAAGCGGGTCGATCTTGCCCTTGATGGCGGCATCGGTAAGCACTCTCGTGGTCTCCTGGAACGAAGCCGCGCTCAGGAAGGATTCCGTAGCAAGCGACGCCTTGGTAATACCCTGAAGTATGCGCTTGCTCACGGCGGGGCGTCCGCCCTCGGCCACCACACGGGCATTTATCTCCTCAACGCGGTTGATATCCACCATCTCGCCGGGCAGCAGCTCCGTATCGCCCGCCTCGTCGATGATTACCTTTCTGAGCATCTGACGCACAATCAGCTCAATGTGCTTATCGCCTATCTCAACGCTCTGGCGCTTGTAAACCGTCTGCACCTCACGCAGCAGGAAGGCCTGAAGCTCCTGAACGCCCCTTATGCGCAGCACCTCCTTGGGATCGGGTGAACCCGGAGTAAGCTCGTCGCCCGCATGCACCTCGTCGCCCGTTTCCACAAGCGGCTTTACATTGTAGGTGGGGTTGTATTTGTATTCCTCGCCGTCCTTGCCGGTAACGGTAATCTGATACTGCTTTATCTGCTTGCCCTTTTCCGTAACCGTAGCAACACCGTCAATGTCGGACAGAATAGCCAGTGCCTTGGGCTTGGGCTTGCGCGCCTCGAATATCTCCTCAACGCGCGGCAGACCCTGTGTAATATCCGATCCCGATACCGCACCGCCGGTATGGAAGGTTCTCATGGTCAGCTGCGTACCGGGCTCGCCGATGGACTGCGCCGCTATGATACCCACCGCCTCGCCGGGGGATACCAGCTTTCCGCTGGACATATCCGAGCCGTAGCACTTGCAGCATACGCCGTGTGCGCAGCGGCAGGTGAATACCGAGCGGATATATACTCTCTTTATCTTCTTGGATTCGTCATCGCCGCCTATGGCCACGATCGCATCCGCAATCTTATCGTCGATAAGCTCGTTTGCATGCACCACAACCTTGCCCGTATCCGGATCCACTATCTCGTTTACCGAAACGCGGCCCAGTATCCTCTGGCGCAAGGGCTCAATAACCGCCCGCTCATGCACAACCTCGCTTACCCACATTCCCTTGGGGGTGCCGGTGTCCGGATGGGTCTCCCAGCAGTCCTCCTCGTTAACAATAACATCCTGGCATACATCCACCAGTCGTCTTGTAAGGTAACCGGAGTCTGCAGTACGCAGTGCGGTATCCGCCATACCCTTTCTGGTACCGTGAGAGGAAATGAAGAAATCCAGCACCGTCAGACCCTCACGGAAGTTTGCCTTAATCGGTATTTCATAGGGCGAACCGTCCGTCTTTGCCATAAGTCCGCGCATACCCGCCAGCTGGCGAATCTGATCCTTGTTACCGCGGGCTCCGGATTTGTTCATCATGTTTATCGGGTTCAGGTCGTCAAAGGACTTCAGCAGCACCTCAAGAACATCGTCCGTCGTCTTTCTCCACAGCTTGATGGTGGCGCTCAGACGCTCCTCGTTTGTTATCATGCCGCGCTCAAAGCTGCGGTTGATGCGGCGTACATCCTTCTCCGCCTCTGCAACTATCTGATATTTCTCCTTGGGCACAACCGCATCCTTGATACCTACGGTTATTGCGCCGCGGGTGGCAAACTTGAAGCCCAGCGCCTTTATCTCATCCAGAACCTCACTGGTTCTGTTGGCGCCGTGCGCCGCGAACACATGGCTGATTATCTGTCCAAGCTCCTTCTTGCCCACGCGGGTGTCCACTTCCAGCTTGAACATGTCGTCCACCGTTTTGCGCTCCACCATGCCTATATCCTGCGGAACCGCCTGATTGAATATGGCGCGTCCCACCGAGGTGTTCACTATCCGGCTTACCTTCTGCCCGTCTATTTCCTTTGTGTAGCGTATGCGCACCGGCGCATGCAGGGGCAGATTGCCCGTGCTGTATGCCAGCATTGCCTCATCCAGGTCGCGGTATACGCAGTCTTTGTATTGCTCGCGCAGATTCTCTTCCACAATGGTAAGATAATATACGCCTATGATCATATCCTGAGTCGGAACCACAACGGGGCGTCCGTCCGCCGGCTTAAGAATGTTGTTGGCAGCCAGCATCAGATAGCGCGCCTCTGCCTGAGCCTCCTGGGAAAGCGGCACATGCACAGGCATCTGGTCGCCGTCAAAGTCCGCGTTGAAGGCGGTACACACAAGCGGGTGGAGCTTTATGGCTCTTCCGTCCACCAGCACCGGCTCAAAGGCCTGTATGCCCAAGCGGTGCAGAGTAGGCGCACGGTTTAGCAGCACGGGGTGGTTTACCACCACATCCTCCAGCACGTCCCATATCTCGGTGCGGCCCTTGTCTATAAGCCTCTTTGCGCTCTTTATGTTGTGCGCAAAGCCGCGCGCCACCAGCTCCTTTATAACAAAGGGCTTGAACAGCTCAATGGCCATTTCCTTGGGCAGGCCGCACTGCGTCATCTTCAGGGACGGTCCCACAACTATAACCGAACGGCCGGAATAGTCAACACGCTTGCCCAGCAGATTCTGACGGAAGCGTCCCTGCTTGCCGCGAAGCATATCGGAAAGGGATTTGAGCGGGCGGTTGCCGGGGCCCGTCACGGGGCGTCCGCGGCGGCCGTTGTCAATAAGGGCGTCCACCGCTTCCTGAAGCATTCTCTTTTCATTGCGCACAATGATGTCCGGCGCGGAAAGCTCCAGCAGCTTCTTAAGACGGTTATTGCGGTTTATTACTCTTCTGTAAAGATCGTTCAGGTCGCTGGAGGCAAAGCGTCCGCCGTCCAGCTGCACCATAGGACGAATCTCCGGCGGAATCACCGGCACCACATCCAGTATCATCCACTCCGGCTTGTTGCCCGACTTGCGGAACGCCTCGGCCACCTCGAGACGCTTTACAAGGCGTGCCTTCTTCTGCCCCACATTCGTCGCGTCCAGCTCGCTGCGAAGCTGAGTGCACAGCTGCTCAACATCTATCTTTTCCAGCAGCTCCTTTATGGCCTCCGCGCCCATTCCCGCACGGAAGGAGCCGGCGCCGTAGGTCTGGCGCGCCTCCTGATATTCCCGCTCGGAAAGTATCTGCTGGGGCTTAAGTCCGCTTTCGCCCACATCTATCACTATAAACGCCGCAAAATACAGCACCTTTTCCAGATCCTTGGGCGTAATGTCCAGCATCAGTCCCATACGGCTGGGGATTCCCTTGAAATACCATATGTGCGATACCGGCGCCGCCAGCTCAATGTGGCCCATTCTCTCGCGGCGTACCTTTGCGCGGGTTATCTCAACACCGCAGCGGTCGCACTTGAGTCCCTTATACCGGGCGCCCTTGCGGTACTTTCCGCAGGCGCACTCCCAGTCCCTGGTGGGTCCGAATATGCGCTCGCAGAACAGTCCGTCCCGCTCCGGCTTAAGCGTCCTGTAATTTATGGTCTCCGGCTTCTTCACCTCGCCGAAGGACCATTCCCGAATCTTCTCCGGGGACGCCAGCCCTATCTGTATGGAATCAAAGTTATTCAATTCAAACAAGGGGTAATCTCTCCCTTCAATTTTTTATTAAAGATCCTCGTCTTCTTCCTCAAGCACGAGTCCGTCGTCCTCTTCGTCATCATCAAACAAGCCCAGATCGGACAGATCCAGCTCATCATCATCGTCGTCGGCTATCAGGCTTGCCGCATCCTCATCGTCAAGGTCGTCAAGCTCCAAATCGTCGCCGCCGAAAATGTCCACAAGCGGTCCGGTCATCTCCGGAGCCCTGTGCTTGTCTATGCCCTCAAGAATGAACTCCTGCGCATCCGCATCGTCGTCCAACAGCTCGCGCATATGCACTTCCTTGCGCTCCTGAGTAAGTATCTTAACATCAAGAGCCAATGAGCGCAGCTCCTCAAGCAGCACCTTGAAGGATTCCGGAATACCCGGCTCGGGGATATTCTCCCCCTTGATTATGGCCTCGTAGGCCTTCACTCTGCCCACCACATCGTCCGATTTGATGGTCAGTATCTCCTGAAGCGTGTGCGCCGCGCCGTAGGCGTACAGCGCCCACACCTCCATCTCGCCGAAGCGCTGTCCGCCGAACTGCGCCTTGCCGCCCAGCGGCTGCTGCGTAACCAGCGAATAGGGTCCGGTGGAACGGGCATGAATCTTGTCGTCCACCAGGTGAACCAGCTTCAGATAATACATTATGCCCACCGTTACGGGGTTATCAAAGGGCTCGCCGGTGCGGCCGTCATACAGCACCGTTTTGCCGTCGGGGCGCATCCCCGCCTGCGCAAGCGCCGCATCCAAATCCGCTTCCTTGGCGCCGTCGAATACCGGGGTGGCAATGTGCCAGCCCAGCTTTCTTGCCGCCATGCCCAAATGCACCTCAAGCACCTGTCCCACATTCATTCGGGAAGGCACGCCCAGCGGGTTAAGCACTATCTCCACCGGAGTTCCGTCCGGCAGGAAGGGCATGTCCTCCTCCGGCAGTATGCGCGAAATAACACCCTTGTTTCCGTGACGGCCCGCCATCTTGTCGCCCACGGAGATCTTTCTCTTCTGGGCAATGTATACACGCACCATCTTGGAAACGCCCGGAGCCAGCTCGTCCTTGTTTTCACGGGTAAAGGTCTTTACATCCACTATGATGCCCGCCTCACCGTGCGGCACGCGCAGCGATGTGTCACGGGTCTCACGCGCCTTTTCGCCGAATATCGCGCGCAGCAGACGCTCCTCCGCCGTCATCTCGGTCTCGCCCTTGGGCGTAACCTTACCTACCAGTATGTCTCCCGGACGCACCTCCGCACCTATGCGGATAACGCCGTTTTCGTCAAGATTCTTCAGCGAATCCTCGCCGATGTTGGGTATCTCCTGGGTTATCTCCTCAGGTCCCAGCTTCGTATCCCTTGCCTCGCACTCATACTTTTCAATATGAATAGAGGTGAATATATCGTTTTTGACCAGCTTCTCGCTCAGCAGCACCGCGTCCTCGTAGTTGTAGCCCTCCCACGGCATGAACGCTATCAGCATGTTGCGCCCAAGCGATATCTCGCCCTGATCGGTGGACGGTCCGTCCGCAATGGTCTGACCGGCAACCACCTGCTCGCCCTGCTTTACTATCGGGCGCTGGTTTATGCAGGTGCCCTGGTTGGAGCGCTTGAACTTCAGCAGGTCATACTTCTGCTCTCTGCCCTTTTTGTCGGTAATAATTATCTTCGTTGCATCCACATAGGTAACGGTACCGCTCTTGCGCGCAAGCACCGTAACGCCGGAATCCTGCGCCGCCTTGTATTCTATGCCGGTTGCCACGATAGGCGCCTGCGGGCACAGCAGCGGCACTGCCTGACGCTGCATGTTCGCGCCCATCAGCGCACGGGAGGCGTCGTCGTTTTCCAGGAAGGGGATCATCGCCGTCGCCACTGATACTACCTGGCAGGGGGATACGTCAACATAGTCCACCTGCGAGGGGCGCACCTCGGTAAACGCCTTCTCTCTGCCCACGCGCTTGCCGCGCACCGCGACCCGCTCGTTTATAAAGCAGTTGTTCTCATCCAGCGGCTCATTGGCCTGCGTAATTACAAAGCCGTCCTCCTGATCCGCCGTAAGATAATCCACCACGTCCATTACATGGTATTTCTTGTTGCCGTCCTTGTCGGTTATCTCCTCCACGCGGCGGTACGGCGTTTCAATAAAGCCGTACTGGTTTATGCGCGCATAGGTGGCAAGCGAGCCGATAAGCCCTATGTTCTTTCCTTCAGGGGTCTCTATCGGGCACATGCGTCCGTAATGGGTGTAGTGCACGTCACGCACCTCAAAGGAAGGCCGGTCACGGTTAAGACCTCCCGGTCCCAACGCGGACAGACGGCGCTTATGCGTCAGCTCCGCAAGCGGGTTGTTCTGATCCATGAACTGCGAAAGCTGTGAGGAGCCGAAGAACTCCTTTATCGCAGCGGTAACGGGACGGATATTTATAAGCAGCGACGGCGTAACGCTGTCCATGCCCAGGGTGCTCATGCGCTCCCTTACCACACGCTCCATTCTGGAGAAGCCCACGCGCAGCTGGTTCTGCAAAAGCTCGCCCACGCAGCGCACGCGGCGGTTGCCCAAATGGTCAATGTCGTCATGCGTGTGGGAGCGCTTTATCGCGTCCTCCTGGCTGTCCTCGTCGGAATCGTCGTCATCATCGTAATAATCGCACAGGTTTATGCCGTAGTTGATTGCGGAAAGAATATCGTCCAGCAGTATATGCTCCGGAATCAACTCCTCCCTGCGGGCGCGAAGCTCGTCCTTAAGCTCCTCCCCGGCCAGACCCGAATCCAGTATCTCACGCAGCACGGGGTAGTAAACAAGCTCGTTGAGCCCGCACTCCGCGGGGTCAAAGTCAAGATATGCCCCCGCCTCCACAAAGCGGTTTGCAAGCACCGCCTGCGGCTTTGTCTCCACCTTGCCCTTGTCGTTCTTGCGGCGGATGATTATGCGCACCGAGCGTATCCCGCTGTTCTGCACGGCCTTGGCCTGCTCCGCGGTAATCGTATCTCCCTTGGCGGCCAGCAGCTCGCCCGTTTCGGGGTTCACGATGTTTTCAAAGGCCACCTGCCCCTCAATGCGGGCGGCAAGCGAAAGCTTCTTGTTGAACTTATAGCGTCCCACTCTGGAAAGGTCGTAGCGCTTGGGGTCAAAGAAGGTATCGGCAATGCGCTCCTCCATTGTCTCCACGGTGGCGTTCTCGCCGGGACGCAGCTTCTTGTACATCTCGGTAAGGCCGTCTATATGGCAGGCAATGGGCGGATTGCTCTCCTGATCCTTTTTAAGCGTCTGGCGGATAATATCGCAGGCAAATATCTTGCCCTCATCCGAGGCCAATCCCTGCGCCTCTCCCTTATCATAGCCCAGAACCTCTATTATCTGCTCGTCCGAGCCCATCTCCGGGCTTAGCGCGCGCAGAAGCGTGGTGAAGGTCACCTTTCCGGTGCGGTCCACCTTAACGCGGAATACATTCTCTTTATCTATTTCAAATTCCAGCCATGCGCCGCGGTTGGGGATAAGTGTGGCGGTATACTGCTGTTTTTCCGCGCGGTCGATTTTTTCAAAATATACGCCCGGGCTTCTTACCAGCTGGCTGGTAATAACACGCTCCGCGCCGTTTATAATAAAGGTGCCCGTCCTTGTCATAAGCGGGAAATCGCCCATAAAGACGTCCTGCTCGGTAATATCGCGCACCGAGCCGTCCTCATCCTTTACCGTCAGACGCACCTTCACCTTCATCGGGGCGGCAAAGGTAGCGTCCCGTTCCTTGCTCTCCTCCACGGAATATTTGGTTTTGAAGCGCTCTACCCGGTAGCTGAGCTCGTCATACTCCTCCTCGCCCTCATCGGCGCTCACAAGCCCCAGCTCTTCCTTTCTGTCATGCTCTTTCTTCTTGAGCTTGGATTCCGCCGCCGTCTCCACAACAACCGGCTTTCCGTCCGCGCCCTCAAGATAGCAGGTCAGAAATTCCAGCCGCATATTCTGGGAAAAATCGTCAATGGGCGAAAAATCCCCGATTATGCTGCTCAGATCCGAGGCAACGAAGTTCTGGAAGGAGTCCTTCTGAATCTCAATCAGATCGCTCATCTTTTCGCTGGGCTGAATCCGAGAGAAACTCTTTCTGGTCCTTTTTCCCATCTGCACATCGTGAAGCATACATTCACTCTCCCGTATAACATACTGCCTTACAGTGTAAGAAAACGCATTTTGTCAAAACCGCTTGATATTTTCCCGTTTGTGTGGTAAAAATATTTAAGCCGAAGGACAAAACGCCCCTTTCCCCATGGCATGTAAGATATTACTCCCCACATTACCCTATAATGCAATTGTAAATTATATCAAAAAGCAGCCGCCGTGTCAAGAAGAAACTGACCTTTTCCGCCGTAAATTCCTGTATATTTTCGTTCTTTTGCCGTGAAACCGTCCGCATAATGCTTAACCCCCGCATATATCAAAAGCCGCGAATCTCTTCGCGGCTTTTTTGCCCTTGCCCCTATTGCGGCAGGTCCAGTGGGTTTATCTCACAGTTTACCTCAACCTCTCTGTACGGCTCCTTAACGCTGTATTTATGTCCCTCGATAATCTTTATACTGTCAATTATAAGCTCCTCATTATCGTCCGTCCGTGTATATTCTATAAACGCAAGGCCGTCCCGAAGATAATGCACGGTCATGCCCCTTTTCCCGTAATACCTTGTAATCGAATCTATTCCCTCCACTTTGGAAATAGGATCTCCCTTTTTCAATGTTTCAAACTCAGCCCGCGTATGCGCCTTACCTACAAGCAGCGGATACCCAAGGCTTGAGTACATCCCGTTTACCGAGTTATCATAAAACAAATAGTACCTTACCCCGTCCTCAACATCAAATACAAAATATACTCTTTCTCCGTCCCCTCTTACCGCAGTGGGATAAAGCTCCGCAGCCTCTTCGCCCTTATAATATACACTGTCTAACTGCGCACGCCATCTGTACGGAATCGCCAATCCCATTTTACTTTGATCAATCTTTGGCACATTTGCAACAGCAACCTCTGCGTTATCCTGTCTTATCCTCGCAATAAGATTCGCATACGCTTGGGATATTTCGCTGGAATCGGCATGACCGGTTTTAATTTTAATAAATTCATCAAGCGCCGCCTTGGTTTTTTCCAGCATTTCCGCCGCCTCCTGCGGCGGAACAGTATTTATCGGTGTCTTTGCCGTCTCGGTAACCCCTGCCGTTACGGTATCCTTCGTTTCCGTTACCCCTGCCGTCGCGCTTGACGACGGATTCGTATCGCACCCCATCAAGCCTATTGCAAACAGCACCGCCGCAGCAAAACACAATGCTTTTTTCATTTTTTTGCCCTCCCTTTGTTGACTGCTTCTGTCCTTTTATTGCGGCAAATCCAACGGGTTTATCTCGCAGTTTACCTCTCTGTTAAAATCATCCTTGTACACATATCCGTCAATATACTCTATGCTGCTTATAAGCATATCTCCGTCATCCTCCGTAGGTATGTATCTTATTATCACAAGCCCGTCCTTAACATAATGAATCGAGCCCACCTGCGATACCGCCCCGCGCGTACTGTCCACCGTTGCATAGCTGTAATCGGTATCCCACGCGCCCTTGAAACTCTGTGCATAATACTCCGCCAACGGTTCTATCTGCTGCACCTTTTTTATGGAGTCTCCAATCTTTAGCCCCTCAAAATCCTTCTTGTCGCGCACCTTATTCATAAGTATCGGATATCCGGCCGTGCAGTAATAATCGTTTACGGCTTTATCACAGAACGCATAATATCTCGCGCCGTCTTCAACCTCAAATACAAAATACGCTCTGTCTCCGCTTGTGCGTACAGCAGTCGGATATAATCTCCATATGTAAATTGCCAAGCCGTTTTCATATTTTATGCCGCTGGTTCTTTCAAAAGCTCCCACACTTCTTCCCAAACCGGTTAGTAACGAGCCTTCTTTTATTGTCCTTACGGGAATATTTTCAAGCGCTTTATTTGCATCACTTACACCTATTTTATTAAACAAGTCACTTATATCCGCCGCTATCCTCTCACCTTCACCCCACGGCTCGTATTTAAGGCATTTTTCAACGAATTCATCCAATGCGGGATTTCTCTCCTCCGGCGAGGTTGGCTTCCACGGAGAATCGGTATTTATAAGTGGCTTGTTTGTCTCGGTAACCCCTGCCGTTACGGTATCCTTCGTTTCCGT
>ULXL01071530.1_pt1 | contig 13367 bp, 26 predicted proteins | sample 1961241 | NCBI WGS metagenome assembly ULXL01 (sample SAMEA4835837, study PRJEB28245) | human gut metagenome | biome: gut microbiome; material: fecal sample | place: Denmark | collected 2008
AAGGCATCTAAGCGTGAAGCCGACCTCAAGATAAGATCTCCCACCAGAAATGGGTAAGACCCCTGGAAGACTACCAGGTTGATAGGTCGGAGGTGGAAGTGCAGCAATGCATGCAGCTGACCGATACTAATAGGTCGAGGGCTTGATCAAAGTGAGTTTACGAATTATGCAGTTTTCAAGGTACTCAAGGAAACTTAATACCTTACCATTCCGGTGGTTAAGCTAAGGGGATCCACCTGTTCTCATACCGAACACAGAAGTTAAGCCCTTATACGCCGAAGATACTTGGCTGGTGACGGCCCGGGAAAATAGGTAGCCGCCGGATACCAAACATCAAAAACGCCTGTGTTGCACGGGCGTTTTTCTTAGGTATTTAGGGCTTTTTTGCTTGCTTGTGCTCATTTTGTGCTTTCGCTCTGGCAACTTTCCGGCAACCTTTTTTTGAAAGCGTCCATAACTGCGCCCGCGCTTGCGTCCTCTTTTTCCTTTGAAAGGTGTGAATAAATTTCAAGCGTCACCTTTACGTTGGCATGGCCGAGGAATTTCTGCGCAGAAAGCACGTCAACGCCGGCATTATAGAGTATGGAGGCGTAATTATGACGGAAGTAGTGCGGCGTGAGGATAGAGGCGCCGCCCTCTCTCGTTTCAATGTCCGGCTCCAACTCTGCCATGCGCTCCATCAGCGAACGCCATAGCCTATTTGAAGAGGAATTACGGTAGTATGTTCCATCGGGAGCGGGGAATACGAACGCCTGTGGGAAACCCCGCACGAGCATTTCCGCCAGCTCGTCCGGCAGGGGTATATCCCTTATGCTTTCCTTCGTCTTGGGCGGGGTTATCGCGCCCTTCCTTAAATTGACCTGCTGCCGGACGTGTATGACCTTCTTCCTGAAATCTACACATTCCCATTGCAGGCCGAGGGCTTCTCCGAGCCTCATTCCGGTATAGTATAGCAATGCCACCAGCAGGCCGTTTTCCTCTTGCATCAGCTTCTTTGCCGCCGCTTCCTCTGCTTCCGTCAGCGCCCGGCGGCTTGACTTTTCTTTCGTGGGCTTGACCAGCCCCACGGTAACGTCCCGCTGGATTATCCCCTCGGAGTATGCCCGCTTAAAGACGGATTCTAACACATGGTGTACATTTTCGATTATGGTTACGCACGTATCGCCCTTGGAGTTAAGCAACTCCTGCAAATCCATAGTGGATATTGCGGTGAGCCGCTTGTCCCCCAGAACAGGCAGTATGTGCTTGTTGAGTGCCGTCTTATATCCGCTCTGTGCCGATTCCTTTATGTTCGGCTTTTTGTAGACGTTATACCACTGTATGGCGTATGGGCCGAAAAGCGCGTCCTTCTGCGCGGTGCGCCCGGTGATGAACTCCTGTTTGACCGCCTCCTTCGCGGCCTCAAGCTCCTTCTTTGTGCGCCCGGATACATATTTTATCACGCTGCCGCCGTTCATATCCTTGCCGACGGTCACCTTCGCCCGGTATCTCCCGTCACTTTGCCTTGCCATTTACAAAAACCTCCCGTTGTGCTAAAATCGGAGGCGGAGAAGCATCCACCTCTGATCCCCCTTGCGCTGCACCAACAGCCGGGGGATTTTTTACCTTAAACCCCTGCCCTTAGGCATATATTCACGCCATCCGGCGCAGGTACTGTCCACATATTCTGCAAACGTGTCACTGTCACAATACATTTCAAAAAAATCATAAAAAAATTCGGTTCGTTCTTCGGTATCGTTAAAAATCGCACGTCTATAATCTTCTTGGCCTTGCTCATAACCTTCATACCATCCACCAGACTGCGCGTCTCCATCAAAGCAAAACTCCTCAACTGCTGACTCGTATCCATCGTTCTTGCCTTCGGAATATCCGACATTGTATCCTTTGTTGTATTGGACGCTTGCTTCCGTACTTGCTCGTTCCTCCGCAGCTCTGGCCGCCTTCTTGTCTATTATATAATCATCTTCAAAAGGACCATCGACGCAAGCTGCAACCAAATATAATATAAATCCTACGGCAAGGATTATCTCCATCACCTTACCAGACTTGTTATTCGCCATACCTCTTACAACCTCCCATCTAAAAACCCGCTTCTCATCAGTCCCGTTATCCACCCTTTATCGAGGTGCATCATATCATATACCAGCATTCCTATGACCGCCGCCATAACAATAAAAGTAAATACTGCTATTATCATTATCGTGCGTTCCAGCTTCTTTATCTTCCGTTCCCTGTACTCTAACCCTCTCTCGTATAACTGCGTCAATCCTTCCGGCTCACACACCCTATCCTCGTCCAGATCGTTCAGGCTCCCGCCCATGGCCTTTACCAGCTTGCAGACCGTATCAAACCCCGGATTTTCCGTTAAGCCCTGAAGCACACGGTTTACCGTGGCAACGGGCACACTGCTTTTGTCCGCTATCTGCTGCGCCGTCATATTACTTGCGTCCTTCATGGCGCGTAAATGTTCATATAACAACAAAAAGTATCACCTTCTTCATTTATGTGTGGCGAAAAAACAAGAATGTTAGCGAATCACCTATTATGAGTATTTGATTTGAGCGGCAAAGTTGCTATTATCAATTCAGGACGGTTCACAAGATGCTTCTCCACCGTCTTAGGCGGAGGTGAGCGGCTCCCGCTCACTCTGCCGGTTAAAGGCGAAACCGAGGCACGATTTGTGCAACATTGTTGAGCGCAGTCCCCCTTATGGTACTCTCATACAAATTCCCCCTTTCTTTTTGAATCTAACGTGTTATTATCAAAACAGAACAAGTGTTTGGAGGCAGAAAGATGACTGAACATGAAAAAGAACGAGCTTTTATTGAAGCTTTAAAAGACCCCGAAAAATTCAAAGCTATTTTTGCGATAATACAAAGTGATCGACGAGAACGCGGGCTTCCTGAGATAATTCTCTGTAAGCCAGTATAAGCTTATACTCGTTTTCGGACACAAGCCTATGAAGGTTCTCGACCTCTTGACGCCCATACAGGTAATCCATATCAACGTTGTATATGTCGGCTATCGTTTCGAGCAATTCATCATCAGGACGACGCTCATCGCGCTCGACCATGGAGATTGTGCTTCTTGACACTCCGACAAGTTTCGCTAATTCATCCTGAGTATGGCCATGCTCTTTTCTCAAACGCTTAATTCGGCTACCAAATAAAGCCATTCAAATCACCTCGACACCACTATAACACAGAGAGTGACAAATGTAAATAAAAAATGTTACAAATAGTGTTGACACGCTTAGTGTCATGGTGCTATACTTAAAACACAGAAAAGAATGGGAGGTGAAAATCATGCCCACGCGAGAAGAGATAGGACGTAGGTTGCGCGAATGCCGCAAGACAAAAGGTATAAGTAGCGAAAAAGCAGCTATTGAAATGGGGCTTACGGCATCGTCCTTGCGAAAATATGAGAGTGGTGAAAGAACACCCCGCGATGAAGTCAAAATCACAATCGCGGGTTATTATGGTACAAGCGTACAGGCAATTTTTTTTGATGTAGCATGACACTATGCGTGTCAGAAAGCGAACAGACAACATGGACGGTGAGCGGCACCATTGCAAACTAACGCCTTTTGCGCTTGTTGGCGTCTTTGATGAATGCAGAACATATAGGCGCAATCACCACGAATAAAATGGCGGCAGCCTCTACACCTTCCTTGAAGGTTTTCCATGCTTTCTTTAACCAGGGCTCTTCTGCGGCAGGCTCTGTTATATCGCTCGTGTCGTAATAAGAGTAATAAGGTGTCGGTGCCGGCGTTATTTTAACGGTTGGTTTTGGAGTAGGATGAACGGTTACGGACGGCATCGAACGTGAGGACGACGAGCTGCTTTCCGAGGGAGCATCATCATAAGGGCAAATCCCATCAGGATGATAATGCGCTCTATGGCCGTGGTGATAGTGGTAATCACCGTTTGAGCGATCATAATGACCGCCGTTTGCGTCTGTACGACCTGAATGTGAAAAAACAGGGGAGAAGGAAATAAGAAGAAGGAACACCAATAAAAAAGCGGAGAAACGTTTCAACAAAATCACTCCCTTTGACAGTGAACTAACGATAGCGTAGCACAGACAATGCGGAGATGCAATATAGGGGAAGGGTATGGGAAGATGAAGGATCTGTTGACAATGCTGACGTTTCTACTGGACGGCATGGCAATAGCGCACCTGATTGAAGCAGCGCGTAAAAAATGCCCGGCGGAACGGTCAAGGCACTGGGGAACCGCACGGATAACCGCCGTATTGAGCGTTGTTACTTCATTGATGGCGCGGAATTTGTTTTAGAGATGGAGGATAAGACGGAATGGATATCCATATCAGGCAGGAAAGCGAAAAACGCATTTATGAAGCCGCAAGAAAAGTGGCGTTAATCTTGGCAGAGGTCAACGCCACATACGAAGAGGTAAATTTGATACTTATGACAAGTAAGAATTTTCTGACAGTTACTTCTTCTTCAGAAGCTCCAAAGTATCACTTAGATTAGCCAGGAGAAAGGAATCAGCCATGGATAACTTTGACAAACTCCTGCGGGATATGATAACCGCCGCCGTGGACGAGCGTATAAACAGCGTTGAAGCGTTGGAGGAGCGCATGGTGAAGATGCACGGCGAGTATGTCACCACCAAGCGGGCATCCGAGATCATCAACGTAGACCCCGGCACCATACGCGCCATGTGCAGGGATGGGCGCCTCATGGCGACCGCCGCCGACGGCCACGCCCCCCTCATACTGGTGCGGAGCATGGCCTCCATGGTAGAGGATAAGACGGCGGATCAGCCCAGGGTAAAAGCTGCCCGCCGCCATAAGTACGACGATTGTAAATACAAAGTGCAGTAGCTCCCCGTGCGAAAGGGGAGAGCAGAGGGCGGCATCTTGGGCCGGTGTCCGATGGGCAGAGTTTATAATCTCCTTTTTGATATACACAGACCACCTGATATGTCCGACAAAACGCTGCTTCTGCTCACCGCCCTCTGCTGTCTCCTTTCGCCGGAGGTGATGCGAATGACCTAACAATTCCACAACAGCACGTTAGCAACTCGACCGGGCGAGTATAAACAGGATTCAGGCCCGGTGCGTCTCCCGCGGACGGGTTTGCCGATAGCCCGCGCCGCCGGAGGGTATCAGATCACCAAGGAGAAAGACAATGAAAAGCAAACGCACAAAAGCGTGTGAGATACCGCAAAAGGTCAAACGGTGGGTATGGGAGAGGGATCATCATTGCTGCGTCCTGTGCGGCAGGCCCGGCAACCCTGACGCGCATTTTATCCCTCGCTCCCATAACGGGAAGGGAATAGAAGAGAACATCGTCACCCTATGCCCTGAGTGCCACAGGGATTACGACAATTCCGAGCGCAGGCCGGAGATCAGAAAGGCCCTCCGGGCGTACCTTATGGCCAAATACCCGGATTGGGACGAAGAAAAGCTGAGATACCGTAAGTGGAGGAGTGATTACATATGCAAGTAAGGGAGCTTTTACCCATAATCGCCCTGTTGAAAACACAGCGGGTACGACTGTACCACTCGCCGGACGGGGCGCTGATCGGAGACTTCAGGAGGGAGGATATTCTTCCCGCCGTCTGCGACAGAACGGTAGCCGCCCTGCTCGATGCGTCCCTGCTGTGCATGGACGCCAACAACAACTACATCAATTTATACGTTGCAACGGGAAAGGACAATTGATATGTGGGGAGCATTTTTTAGCTGGGGAGTGCCGATGTTTGTTATCGGTATAATGACAGGCTTTGCCTTCGCGCCCCGCAAAAGGAGATAGACATGGAAGCGTGCACAACCGGACAAACCCTGTGCTGGCGTTGCCGGAGGGCGACCAACGCGCCGGGCATGGGCTGCAGCTGGTCTCGCCGCACCGATCCCGAACCCGTTGAGGGCTGGGAGGCAAGGGAGACAACGCTGAAGGGCAGCGAGTATTACCACGGCAAAAACTACACGACAATTATACAGTCCTACGTCATCCGCGCCTGCCCGCTGTTTTTACCGGACGGAAAAAGCGAGCCGCCGCGCATATACAGGAAGTGGATCGTCGAAGTGGACGGCGAATGGCTGACAACGCAGGAGACGAGGGAGCGGCTGGGCATCGATAGGCACGAAATATACAAACTGATCGAGCGCGGCAAGCTCAACGCCAGACAAGTGGAGCAAATGAGTTAAAAACATATCATAGGGAGGACATAAAAAATGAAATTAGGAGAACTACCATTCGGAAGCAACATCAAAATCCCTGAGCGCCGCAAGGATGGCACATATGAACTGGCGGACTACACCCTGGGCTTCTTCGGCGTTGGCGTGGCTGCGCTTATCCGCAAAGACATACACAGCTTGTGCCGATTCGGCGACAGCGCGGAGTACGCCGGATCAGACCTGGACAAACGCATGGTAGAAATATATGACAGTTACCCCGACGAGTTTAAAGAACTGATTATCCCAAGCACGATCCCGTTATATAACGGCAGCGGCGCCGAGAATATAACCCGCAAGGTGTTTGCCCCCACGTTGACCATGGTAGGCTGCGGCGACAACCACGGAGTAGAAGAAGGCTTAACATGGCCTATATTCACGAGAAGGAATAGACGCAAAAAAAACTTTAACGGCTCGGCGACCAGCTGGTGGTTTTCCTCGCAGTTCTCCTCTGACTTCGCTCGGCATGTCGACTCGGTCGGCTCCGCCTACATCCTCGGCCCGTCGTTCGCGAACGGGGTTGTCCCCGCTTTTGTAATCCCTCAATCGGTACAGATTGACGACACACCGGATAATGACGGCAGTTACAGATTGACGGTGCTGGAAAGCTATTGCTCGTAAAAAGACTACGAAAAAACATATCAAAGGAGGACAAACAAAGTGGAAACAACTGAAAAGACTTTCGGCGTTTGCCGCTACTGCGGGCAGCTGCTCAATATCAAGAGCTATCTGGCCCTACACCCAAACATCGACGACCCGGACGAGGACGGGATAGCTACCCTCATATGTGACTGCAAGGAGGCCAGACGCGACCGTGACGCTCATGAGGCTGCCCTTCGGGGAGAGAGCGACCGCATTGAGGCCCTGCAAAAAGCAAATGACGTGATCGAGGAGCTTTTTACCGGCAACCCGCGCCAGAAGCGCATGGCCGTGGACGAGCAGACGCGGGAGATATTGCAGCAGCTTGCCGAGCGGGTGTACGGCGGATTTGTGGATAAGGCGGTCATCACCACCACGGACGGAGTTAAGGCCACCGTAAAGAGCACCGGCTCCGCCGCTATCGGCATAGCCATAGAGCGCAGCGAGACCAAAAAAGAGAAAAAGGAGATATAGCCGTGGATAGGAAGGTACTGGACGTAACGTGCGGATCCCGATCGATATGGTTTAATAAGCACCACCCGGCGGCGGTTTACTGCGATAAAAGAGAAATTGAAATGACGGGCATATGGGGAAGTGAGGAGGGGCAGAGCGAACGCAAGTGCATTATCAAGCCCGATATAGTATGCGACTTTACACAGTTACCTTTCCCGGACAACGCTTTTGCGCTTGTTGTTTTTGACCCGCCACACCTCACAGGAGCAAAAGAAACATCGTGGCTGGTTAAAAAATACGGGAAGCTTGACGACAACTGGCCACAAATGCTGCATGATGGGTTTGCGGAATGTATGAGAGTGTTGAAACCCGATGGAGTGTTGATTTTTAAATGGTCGGAGTACGATATTCCGGCTGAAAAGGTTTGGAAAGCCATTGACCAAAAGCCACTATTTGGGCACCACAGCGGGAGAAAAAGCAAAACCTTTTGGGGGTGCTTTATGAAGGGGGTTATATAGCCATGGAGGGCCGGGAGATACTCGAAATGTTTATGCGCTCCGTGGGCGAGCACATGGACACAAAAGGTCGGGCCGCTGTCAGCATCAACGGCAGGCCCGCCCTGATAGTAACGATAGACCGGGAGACCGGAGAGGTTACCGCCCGCAATGCGATCACCGACACGACCGCCGCCGACGCGGTAATAGACTACCTCAACACCATCGCCGGGACTAAATACCAAAAAACGCCGAAAAACCGCAGCTATATCAACGCCCGCATTGGGGAGGGCCATACGCCGGAGGACTGCCGCCGGGTAATAGACAGCCGCTGGGCAATGTGGAAGGGGACAAGCATGCAGGAGTATATGCGCCCCTGCACCCTGTTTAACAGCGAAAAATTTGAGGGCTACCTGTCGGCGGCGAAAACCGGCGTCAAAAAGGGCAATGGCAGCTACTTTATGAGCCACGTTCAGCGTCAATACTCCGCCAACGAACTGGCCGGCATAGGCGTTGACCTGCTGGGGGAGGGATAGCATGCAAAAAGCGCTTTTGTCATCGAAAGACATGAACTGGTGTACACCTCAAAAGTTTTATGACGAACTGAACGAGGAATTTCACTTTGTGTTGGATCCAGCAGCCACTGATGAAACGGCGAAATGCTCTTTGTATTACACGCCAGAAACGGACGGGCTTTCGCAGAGCTGGGATTGCGGTGGAGCGGTATTTTGCAATCCGCCATACGGACGCGAGATCGGTAAATGGATCGAAAAAGCATACAAGGAATCGCAGAAAACTGAGCATCCGATAGTGCTGCTCATCCCGGCACGGACGGATACGAGCTATTTTCATGACTACATTTATGGCAAGGCAGAAATGCGCTTCTTGCGAGGACGAATTCGATTTACCCATAAAAACGGAACTACATATAATGCGGCTCCATTCCCATCAATGATTGTTATATATAACAGCCAGAAGGACTAAAGAAATGAAAAAGAAGAAACTACCCACCTATACCATCCTGATCCGCACACCCGCCGGGACGCAGACCATTATTAAGACCAACGACTTTGCGAAAGCCAGACGGACATATGCCCAGTACAAGGGCTCATGCCGCCTGTGCATCGACGGGCGGGAGCTGAGGATACTCGAGGCGGACGAACTGATGAACGACCACAGCGACAAAGTAATGGAGCAGATATTTATCCCGCGCCGTGTCAAAGAAAAAGAGGACATACACAAATTAAAGCCTGCCCGGTAACACGGGCAGGACTTGACCTTTTGCCGGGTGCGGCAATCACCCGGTCCTCCATTGATAGGGTGGCGGCAGGTACGGCCAACGGGAAAACGCCCGCACCGCAAACCACCGCCCCCGGCAAAGGGCCAAGACATGATTATTAAAAAAGGAGGCCGCCATGCAGCGGGTACGGCGTGATATATATTCCGGCGTGGTGCTGGAGCGGATTATATACTCCGTGGGCGACAGGACACAAAAACCCTACCGCCCGCGAAAACCAAGGTTTAAGACGGACGAGGAAAGGATACGGTTCAATGCCGAGGTAGCCCGCCGGGCACATACCCGGATCATCAACGAGAACTTTACTCCGGCCTCACTATACAGCACATTGACGCAGGACGACGAGCACGAGGTACATACGTTTTCGGAGTTTAGACGCCTCTGCGTCAACTTCCGGCGCCGGCTGCTCTACGCCTACCCGGAGGCAAAAATCGTTATCTACATGGGTCGAGGCAAAAACACCCACCGCATACACGCCCACATGCTGACGGACGGAGTGCCGGAGGAGGCCATACATAGACAATGGACGCTGGGCAGCGTCAACCGCTGCGAGTACCTTCGGGCCCATGTCCACTATGACGGCATAGACCACGGCCCGGACTATACGGGATTAGCCAATTACTTGTTTGATCACTGGACGCCGGAGCAGGGCGGCCATCACTATATGGCGACCCGCAACCTTGCCCCCTGCGGCAGGGAGCAGGCAAAACCAATAAAACGCAACTACACGCCGGCAAGGCCGCCGCACACACCCAAGGGCTACACCCTCGTTGAGAACCACGCGACCGAGTACGGCTTTACCTATTTCAAATATGTAAAGACCCCAGAAAGAAAACGGCGATGTTAGCCGGAAAAGTTTAGGCCTTATGCCGGGGCCTTGTAAATGTGTCGGATTTTACGACGATATCAAAAAGGAGGTAAAAAACAATTGCTGAAAGATTACCACATGACCCCCAACCGGGCCGGGATACCCATATGGCGGCCTGCCCAGCCGGTAATAGGCAAAGAGGAAGCGCACCAGACCGCCCTGACCAACTGGGCGCGGATGATGCGGACGCAGTATCCAGCCCTGACGCTCTACCACCACATACCCAACGGCGGCTTACGCGATAAGCGCACCGCTGCGCGGCTGATAGGGCAGGGGGTACACTCCGGCGTACCCGATGTATTTATCCCTGCTGCCCGGGGCGGCTACCATGGCATATACGTCGAGCTCAAAACGGGCGACAACCGTCCGACCCCGAATCAAAACGAGTTTATGAGCGGCGCTATGGCCGAGGGGTACTATTGCGCGGTCTGCTACGGCTGGCCCTGCGCCGCCGCGGTGATCGAGGATTACCTGCGCATGCCGGCCTCCGGCTGGCGGGACGCAAACAAAGAACTGCCAAAAGAAAGAGAGAGGTAGCGTAATGAAAAAGTACACGCAAGCGGATTTTGACACCTTTGAAGTAGATAAGTTTGGTCGTAAGATATGTCCTACTGGGGATTATACCGCCATAAAAGGCTTTGGTGAGCAGTGCAGGTTTGGCGAGTGGTGCAGCTTTGGCGAGCAGTGCAGCTTTGGCGAAGGGTGCAGCTTTGGTGCGTATTGCCACTTTGGCAAGGGGTGCAGCTTTGGCGAGGTGTGCGGCTTTATTAAACAGTGCAGCTTTGGTACGTATTGCTACTTTGGCAAGGGGTGCGGCTTTGGTGAGCAGTGCAGGTTTGGCGAAGGGTGCAGGTTTGGCGAAGGGTGCAGCTTTGACGAGTGGTGCGGCTTTGGCGCGTATTGCATCTTTGGTGAGCGGTGCAGCTACGAAAACGGCGCAGTGAAAAATGGCCGCTATGTCGCTGTGGATAGGATAGGCAGCGCAAACCGAAAAGCCTATTTTTACATAGACGATAACGGCAATATGTTTGTCCGCGCCGGGTGTTGGTTTTCGGCTATGGCGGCATTTAAGGAGCGGGTTAAAAAAGTACACGCCGGGACAATTCACGAGAAGACATATCTGGCGGCGTGTGATTTGGCAGAACTGATGCTGAAAGGAGGCAACGAGGACTGACAATGGCTAAAGAGTACATAGAACGAGAAGCGGCTAAGGCACGGCTTAGAATGTGGATCACAGATTGCGTATTAGCCGGGGATAATGAGGCGGCAGACTGTTTCAGGGGCTGTATAGACCTCCTTGACAGTATCCCTGCCGCCGATGTTACCCCGGTGCGGCGCGGACGGTGGATCGAAGAGGATGGCATACAGATTTGCTCGGAATGCGGCGAAGAACATGAATGGGAAGATTACAGAGCGCTGTACTGCGATACCTGCGGAGCAAGGATGAACAAGGAGGACGGAGAATGAGTAAATATGTAAACGCGGCAGATGTTGCAGAGAAGCTGGCGAAGGAGAAAAAAGGTCAGTATGGCAATTAAATATTATTGCGATAGATGCGGCAGTGAATGTAACGAAAGATTTATTGTCGAAATAACCAAGGGCAGTACGGAATTTCAGCACGAGCATCTTGACCTTTGCGAAACGTGCAAAACGGGGTTAAATCTTTATCTGAAAAGGTACGGAAACTGCGGAGCAAAAAATGGACGGATAACGAAAGGAGAATGATTATGGACGAAACAAAAAACTACCCGCCTTATTTGGATTACCCAAAGCCATACAAGGCGAGTGCAGATGAGCACAAACACAAAATAAAAACATCATTCGCCAGAATTATTGTGGAAGGGACACCTGCAAAGCCATATTACAACATTGAATACTTTGACCCAACGGATAAGGAATACCATATTGGGTTTGGCTCGTACTACCTCGATAATGTGTTTAATTGGTTTGCAGAGGAATTCGAGATCACAGAATCCCACACAGACACTGACACTGACTGCATCAGCAGAGCAGCGTTGATTGCCCGATACGATGCGGAGCATGTTGGCCCATCGGGCAGAGCAAGGGAATTGATGGCAACTGCACCTGCCGCCGATGTTGCTCCGGCTGTGGAACTTGAAGATTTGAGGGCTAAGTATCAGGCGCTCGTCGCTGAAAAAGACAAGAACAGTGGAGACACGGCCGAAACGTATACAACCGGGTATCGCTATGGTCACAGAAACGGGCAGATTGAATTGCTCCAACAGATTTTGGACATTTGCGATGGTGTAAGTGAGCAGGAGGAGGAAAAATGAAACGAGCAATAGCAATAACAATATTAACCCTGCTGACCCTCGCCCTGTGCGGGTGCGTAAAGGCTGAGGCTGGCAATCGTAGACTGTGGGTACTGGATGCGGGTGCGACGTATGGAATATATGTCGATAACCTCACGGGGATCCAATACCTGAGCACATACAAAGGCGGCATATGCATAATGGTAGACGCAAAGGGAAGGCCACTAATATGGGAGGGAGAAAAATGATAACGATCCACAACAACGAAGAGCCGCTGTACAAGCTGGCGAAGGAAATACACGAAAACGCTGTTGCTCATGGCTGGTGGGATGAGGAGCGGAATCTGCTGGAGATTGTCGCCCTTTGCCATAGCGAGCTGTCCGAGGCGGTAGAGGAGTACCGCGCCGGCCGCGGCATGATTTACCCCGTCGTGGGCGGCAAGCCCGAGGGCATAGCCGTCGAAATGGCCGATTGCCTTATTAGGATACTGGACTGGTTCGGGCATGAGGAGCTGGATGTGGACGGCGTTGTACGAGAAAAAATGCTCTACAACAAGGGCAGGCCATATAAGCACGGGAAGAAGTGTTGAAATGGTTGAAATGAATGATAGAGAAAAACGTTGGAGGGTTCGGGGGCAGCTCCGCCGGTGGGGGAACACGGCAAACCTGTGCCGGAGGAAACAGGCCGAAATCGCGGAATATATCGGGCTGATCGATGCCGCTGTTGACACACTGGGCGCACAGATCATTAGCGGAGCACCGCGTGGGACGGATACGAGCGACCCCACAGCGTGGGCGGCACAAAGGGCGGAGGCACTGAGGGAAGCCTATCGCGGGCGGATAACCGAATTGCAAATTGATATATGCACTGCCCTGGATTTGGCGCGGCACATGGACGAGATCGTAACCGAGCTGCCCCCCGACCAACAGGAGGTTATCGACAAACGGTATAAGCGCCGCTGGGGGTGGGGCAGGATAGGCGCGAAATTATACATCAGCGATAGGCAAGCACAGCGCGTGGAGGCGGAGGCGGTCACGAGGCTTGCAGAATATATGGATTTTGAGCGAATGGAATAAAAAAAGGGCTGCGTTGAGCGGCCCATTTTTGCTGCGTTAAAATCATACGGCGGCGGGGGCGGC
>ULXL01059341.1_pt1 | contig 13314 bp, 9 predicted proteins | sample 1961241 | NCBI WGS metagenome assembly ULXL01 (sample SAMEA4835837, study PRJEB28245) | human gut metagenome | biome: gut microbiome; material: fecal sample | place: Denmark | collected 2008
GATGTTGTGACCCAATTTAGCCAGCTCTTCAGCTATCTGGATATTACCAACAGAACCGAAGATAGTACCAGTAGAGCTAACCTTAGTAGCAATCTTCAATGATACGCCTTCCAGCTTAGCAGCCAGTTCTTCAGCATCCTTTTTGATTTTCTCCAGCTTGTGAGCACGTTGTTTCAGCTCTTCAGCCAACATTTTCTTTGCAGCCGGTGAAGCGATGACAGCTTTACCAGTCGGGATGAGGTAGTTACGACCGTAACCAGACTTTACTGTTACGATGTCGTTCTTATAACCCAAGTTTACGATGTCTTCTTTCAATATAATTTCCATACTTTCCTCCTCCTATTATTTCATCATGTCAGTTACATAGGGCAGCAACGCCAAGTGACGTGCTCTCTTCACAGCTCGAGCTACACGACGTTGGAACTTCAAAGAAGTACCGGTAATACGACGCGGAAGGATTTTACCTTGCTCATTCAAGAATTTCTTCAAGAATTCGGGATCTTTGTAGTCGATGTACTTAATACCGCTCTTTTTGAAACGGCAGTATTTTTTCTTCTTAACGTCTACTGAGGGCGGAGTTAAATATCTGATTTCTGATTGAACTTGTTGTGCCATGATTAATCCTCCTTTTTAGTTGATTTAACACTTCTTCTCTTCGCAGCATATTCAGCAGCGTACTTGTCTTGCTTGAAAGTCAAGAAACGGATAACGCGCTCGTCACGACGGAAGTTTATTTCCAGTTTCTCAATGACAGTAGGTTCTGCATTGAACTCAATCAGCTGATAGAAACCGGTTGACTTCTTCTGGATAGGATATGCCAGCTTCTTCAGTCCCCAGTTTTCTTCATTTACAATCTCAGCACCTTCAGCAGTAAGGATGCCTTTGAATTTTTCTACCGCTTCCTTCATCTGAACATCAGACAAAACGGGAGTCAAAATGAAAACGGTTTCGTATTGATTCATACTCGTTTAATTAAATAAATAAATTATTCGTTTTAAAAATGCGGTGCAAAGGTAGACATTTTATTTTGAACTACAAACATTTAATGTTTTTTTGTGTAGGGATATAGGAATTGTCTTCGGCTTGCACTATCTTTGCAAAGTTGTTTAAACAATAATTTCATGATAGAGCAATTCAACTTTGATATCCGCCTTATCTTTGCCATACTGAACGGTAAAGTGTCGGCTGCCATTAACCGAAAGCTGTCCCGCAACTTCCGCCAGAACGGTTTGGAGATTACTCCGGAACAGTGGACCGTCCTCATCTTCTTATGGGAAAAGGACGGGGTGACGCAACAAGAGTTGTGTAATGCAACTTTCAAAGACAAGCCCAGCATGACGCGCTTGATAGACAATATGGAGCGTCAGCATCTCGTCGTGCGCATATCGGACAAGAAAGACCGCCGAACCAATCTGATACATCTGACCAAGGACGGCAAGGAGCTGGAAGAACGCGCGCGCGTCATTGCCAACCAGACCCTCAAAGAAGCCTTGAAAGGCATCACCATCGAAGAGCTCAGTGTGAGCCAGGAGGTGCTGAGGAAGATTTTCTTCAATACGAAGGACTAAGATATAGGGATTAGGGGTTAAGGATTAGAGATTAAGGGAGGAGAAAACAAGGGGATGAAGCGTCATTTTTCATTCCTCATCTTCCATTCTTTATTAAAATATGGATTTTTTGCAAAAATAATTTCGCTTGTTAAAGAATTATGCTTTTCTTTGTGACAAGAATACGAAAGAATATAATAATCTAATTAAAATACACACACATGAAAGGCTTATTAAAAAATCTGGGATTGATATTAGTCGTAATAGGAGCTGTAATCCTGGTTGCATGTTCTTTTACCGGCAATGTTAACAACAATGCCATCTTGGGCAGTTCTGCCGTTTTGGTTGTAGTGGGATTGATTTCCTACATTGTCATCAACAAGAGAATTGTCGACTAATATCAAAAGAAAAGAAATAAAGAAGGCGGTTAGCATATACATGCAGACCGCCTTTTTTATTTTCTCTCCCCCAGAGGAGCCGAGTCTCATCAAGACTCAGCTTCCGGAGTAATCAGTTTATATCCTTTTCCGTGAATGTTGATGATTTCAATCGAATCATCTTCTTTCAGGTGCTTACGAAGCTTTGTGATATATACATCCATACTACGTGCATTGAAATAGTTGTCATCAATCCAAATAGTCTTCAACGCAAAGTCACGCTGCAGAATTTCGTTGGCATGTGCACAAAGCAAGCCCAGCAGTTCGGATTCTTTGGTGGTCAGTTTAGTCTGCTTCTCGGCAGTCGCCAGAATCTGTTTCTGCGTGTCAAATGTAAACTTACCAATCTTATAGATGTTGCTCTCCTTGTTCTTCTTTCCGCGAACACGTCTCAGGATAGCTTCAATTCTGAAAGTCAGCTCTTCCATACTGAAGGGCTTGGTGATGTAGTCATCGGCACCAATCTTGAAACCTTCCAGAATATCTTCCTTCAATGTTTTTGCCGTCAAGAAGATAATAGGTATTTCGGCATTGGCCGCACGCACTTCTTGTGCCAGTGTGAATCCGTCTTTCTTCGGCATCATCACATCAAACACACACAAGTCATATTTATTCTTCAGGAAAGCCTTGTATCCTGCTTCTCCATCGGGATATAACTCGGCAGCGTAACCTTTTGCTTGTAAATATTCTCTTAAAAGCATGCCAAGATTTTCATCATCTTCGCACAATAAAATACGCAGTTTCTCGTCCATATCAATCAATTTTTTAATAAAGGTAATGCAATAATAAATTTAGTTCCTACGTTCAGTTCACTTTCTGCCCGGATAGTTCCCTTATGATCCATGATAATCTTCTTCACATAAGCCAGTCCCAAGCCGAAGCCTTTCACATCGTGCAGATTACCTGTATGCACGCGATAAAACTTCTCGAATATCTTTTTCAAATTCTCCTTCTTGATGCCGATGCCGTTATCTTGGATGGAAATCATCAGTTTGCCAGGCTCATTCCAAGTCTTCACCGTCAGTTGCAGATCCGCATCCGGACGTTTATACTTCACTGCATTATCCATGAGATTGAAAATCACATTGGTGATATGCATCTCATCGGCAAAAATGGCAGAGTTGGTAGCTTTAAGCTCCGATTCAATCTTTCCATTATAACGCTCCACTTTCAGTGTAAACGTGTTGATAACACCCGCTATCAGCTCGTTGGCATCCAGTTCCTTATTCTTCAAAGTAGCCTTCTGACGGTCAAACATCGACATCTGAAGCACTTTTTCTACCTGGAACCTCAAGCGCTTCGTTTCATCGTTGATGACACCCGATATATGCTGGAACATAGTCGGAGACTTGCCCACAGCCGGGTCTTTCAACATCTGTGCCGCCAGAGAAATCGTCGATATCGGCGTCTTGAACTCGTGCGTCATATTATTGATGAAATCATTCTTCATCTCCGTCAGCTTCTTCTGGCGGAATACGATGTAAATCGTAAAGATGAACGTCACCAGCAGTACAAAAGTAAATATCATCGACGGTATCATAAACCTGACCGAATCGAAGATATAATCCTTCTTTCCCGGAAAATGTATCTTGACGATACTCATACGGGCTGGTGGGTCATTCAAAAACAATGGCTGCGAATAAGAGCTTTCACTCCCTGCATCGCTATAATCCGCACAACGGTATACCTCCCGACCTTCCCGGTCTATCACCTTGAAGTGATAATCCATATCACCGAGACCATTCTCTATCAGACCTGCTTTTAGATACTGGTCCAGACTTTTGAAATTAACACGCTCCTCAATCGGCTTGTCGCTGGCATTGTATACCATCTGCAACACCACCTCGTCTACCAATGCACGCTGGTAAAGATAGCGGTTTTTAAGCATCTCTATCTGCGAGCGTGAAGTCTGAGGAATGGTTTTTGCTCCGTGTTTGCGTGAAATCATTGCTCTTGGCAATTCAGAAGGCTCGTTACTGAAAGTTTTCAATTCCACCGAAGAACGGACACTGCCATCCGGAGCTGTCATCACAAACCGCTGGGTACGCATCACTCCGCTACTGCTTTGCGATTGTTCCCACGCCTTCTTTTCCGCCTCGGAGATATCCTCATTCAGCCAACGCACAACCTCTGCGGACTCTGCCTCTTTCGAAGCAGCCATCAACGCACGCTTCACCGATTCATCAAATTGTCCGTTACGCATCTTCACCATTTCCTCAATATAGCTTATCTGCAGATACAGCAAACTAAGGAAGGAAAGCCCCATAACAACACCTAATATCCATATAGTTGACTTTTTCATAGTCACAAAATTAACACTCCCTAATTAACACTCCTAACCAATTAACCTGATTTAACCGGACGTTCTCGTAAATTAACCGAAGACCATTTTTTAGGTTGTATTATGAGCATTATAACAAAAACACAAGCCTTTGGTTTGCAAATTTAATAAAAAATTAATCATTCAATTCACAATTCTGCATGTTCTTAATCTACGTTAATGAAAAAAGCCGTTATTACTTGCCATGAAGTAACAACGGCTTTAACAATTGTTATATTAGCAGCCGGTAGTTACAACAGCCAAACTACCAACCCCTGAAAATCATTCTTCAGCTTGCTTTGCCTCAAATTCCTTAATCAGTTTATCCTGCACATCACTCGGAACGAGTTCATAGCTGGCAAACTTCATGATGAACGAAGCACGTCCACCGGTCAGTGAGCTAAGTGCCGTAGAGTAGGATGACATTTCCTTCAAAGGCACCTTAGCACTCAGTTTTTCGTAACTGGCCTCGCTGCTCATACCCATAATCATGGCACGGCGTCCCTGCAAGTCCCCCATCACATCACCCATCTTGTCCGACGGAACAAATACTTCCACGTCATAAATGGGTTCTAGAATCTTCGGGCCTGCATTCTTGAACGCTTCGCTGAACGCATTCCGTCCCGCCAGCATAAAGGAGATTTCATTGGAGTCAACCGGATGCATTTTTCCGTCATATACGATGACACGTACATCGCGAGCATACGAACCAGTCAACGGTCCCTGCTCCATACGTGACATGATACCCTTCAAGATGGCCGGCATGAAACGTGCATCAATGGAACCACCCACAATACTATTGACGAATACCAGCTTGCCACCCCATTCCAATGGAACTTCTTCGGTACCCTTGACGTTCATCTTGAACTCCTGACCATTGAATTTATAGGTTTCGGGCAACGGCATGCCTTCGTAGTAAGGCTCAACAATCAGATGAACTTCACCGAACTGGCCTGCACCACCCGACTGCTTCTTATGGCGATAATCCGCACGAGCAGCTTTGGTAATCGTTTCGCGATACGGTATTCTCGGTTCTTCAAACTTGATTTGCAGTTTTTCATTGTTTTCCAGACGCCACTTCAAGGTACGCAAATGGAATTCACCTTGTCCGTGTACAATAGTCTGACGCAATTCTTTAGACTGGTCTATCACCCACGTCGGGTCTTCCTCTCGCATACGGTTCAAAGCAACCATCATCTTTTCTGTATCCGACTCGTTCAACGGCTTGATAGCACGTGAGTATTTGGAGTTCGGATATTTAATGAAGTTGAAACGGTTTTCAGAGCCCTTACCGTTCAATGTATTGCCGGTATGTACATCCTTCAGTTTCACTGTACAGCCGATGTCACCGGCTACCATTTCCTCTACCTTGATACGGTTGGCACCGGCACAAGCATAAATCTGCGCGATGCGTTCCTTGGAACCGCGGTCTGCATTGGTAAAATCATCACCTTCGTGCACTTTACCACTCATAACCTTGAAGTATTGAACATCACCGATATGCGGCTCAACGGCAGTCTTGAAGAAATACAAGGAAGTCGGTCCGTTAGAATCCGGCTTCACCACCTCACCGCGTGTATTGTGCACCGGTGGCATTTCGTCCACAAACGGCACCACATTACCCAGGAACTCCATCAGACGGCGTACACCCATATCCTTGCCGGCACAGACGCAGAATACCGGGAACATACCTCGTGAAGCCAGTCCCTTGCGGATACCTTCGCGCATTTCGTCTTCTGTCAAAGAGTCCTGCTCAAAGAATTTTTCCATCAGGCCTTCGTCATGTTCGGCTGCAGCTTCTACCAAAGCCTTGTGCAGTTCTGTAGCCTTTTCCATTTCTTCGGCCGGAATTTCTTCAATAATGGGAGCGCCACCTTCGGGTCCCCACGAATATTTTTTCATCAAAAGTACATCGATCAACGAATTGAAGTTCGGTCCGGTAGCCAGCGGATATTGCACGGGCACCACCTTCGGACCGTATATGGTTTGCAACTGCTCAAGCACCATATCATAATCGCACTTTTCATTATCGAGCTGGTTTACCAGGAAAATAACCGGTTTGCCCAGTTTCTCGGTGTAGCGGAAATGGTTCTGCGTACCTACCTCGGGACCGTATTGCCCGTTCAGCAGCAGAATGGCAGTATCTGTAACGTTGAGCGCCGTCATGGCAGCCCCTACAAAGTCATCACTACCCGGGCAGTCAATGATATTCAGTTTCTTGCCGTTCCACTCCACATGGAAAACGGTGGAAAACACAGAATAGCCGTATTCCTGCTCCACCGGGAAGTAATCGCTGACTGTATTCTTGGCAGTAATCCTGCCGCGACGTTTTATAATACCACTCTCAAAGAGCAGCGCTTCCGTGAGAGTGGTTTTACCCGAGCCGTCATTGCCAAGGAGGGCAATGTTCTTAATTTCATTCGTCTGATATACTTTCATGATATATTAAGATTTTAAGTGAATAACCTGACATACGATGATGCCGTTAACTTTTTGTGAGGCGCAAATTAGGCATTAATTCAAAGAAAAGCAACATCGGGAAGCATGTTATATAACACACTTCCTCCACCAACAAAGAATATAATGTTCTTCTGCCAATAAACTGCCCGAATTCACAAGTCATCCAACTTCTTGGACGGCTTAAATATTTCTTATAACTTTGCAGGAAAAAGAATCCCCCCCGAAAACCATGAACAAACTACTGTTAACAGCACTGCTCGTTCTATGTCCATATTTGGCAATGGGACAGTCCAACCAAAAAACAACCAGGAAAGCCCCTCTCATCGGCATTTCCTGCTCACATCCGGGCCGAAGCTCATCCACACAGATGACGTATACCGAGTCTGTAATCCAGGCAGGTGGAACACCTATACTGATTTCCATCACTACCGATAGCCTTATCTTGACAGACATTGCCAACCGGCTGGACGGTATCATTCTGATAGGAGGAGGAGACATCCACCCTTCCTATTTCAATGAATCGCCCATCGAACAGCTGGGAGAGGTGGACTCCCTGCGTGATGTATACGACATGGCACTCATCCGCCTGGCTACCCGGCGTAACATTCCGATGTTTGGCATCTGCCGGGGAGAACAGTTAATCAATGTAGCTTTCGGCGGAACCCTTTATCAGGATATCCCTACCCAGCATCCCGACACCACTGTCTGCCACCAGCAGCAGGAACCGAGCAGTATACCAACTCATACCGTCCACCTCACTCCCGGTTCTGCCATGGCATCCATAACCGGACAGACACAACTTTTCACCAATACTCACCATCACCAGGCGGTCAAGCAAGTTGCCCCGGGATTCAGCGTAACGGGTTGGTCGTCAGACAGTATTCCCGAAGCTATAGAGTCTTCCCACGAATATCCGATATGGGGTGTGCAATTCCATCCCGAAGCTCTGGCTACGGCAGGCGACAGCATCTCTGCCAGATTCTTCTATTTTCTGGTTCAAAAGGCAGCTACCTACCGGCATGCCAAAGAGATTCACCGCCGCATCCTCTCCCTCGACACGCATACAGACACCCCACTTGATTTTGACGTTTCCTATAATATAGGTACGCGCGAAAAAACGCAGGTTTGCCTGCCCAAGATGCGAGAAGGAAAATTGGATGGACAATACCTGGCATGCTGGGTGCGCCAAGGCCCGTGCGATGAAGAGAACAGTCTGAAAGCCATTGACCGAGTGGATGAGTTGATACGCCACATCTACCGACAAGTGGAGATGAACGGGGAGCAATGTGCCATAGCCCGCACGCCCGATGATTTGTCCAGGCTCAAGACCGAAGGAAAGAAAGCCTTTTATATTGGCATCGAAAACGGATACGGCATCGGCAAGGATTTGAAGAATATCACCCGTTTCCATGATGCAGGCGTTACCTACATCACCCTTTGCCACACCCGCAACAATGACATCTGCGACAGTTCTTCGGACACGACTGCCCGTTGGAACGGCTTAAGTCCCTACGGTAGAAAAGTGGTGAAAGAAATGAACCGGCTGGGAATAATGATAGACCTTTCCCATGCAGCCGAAAGCACCTTCTGGGATGTACTGAAATATTCAAAAGCACCGGTCATAGTCTCCCACTCCTCTGCAAGCGCCATCTACAGACACGACCGCAATCTGACCGACGAACAGCTACGCGCCCTTGCCGCACATGGCGGTGTGGCTCAAGCCTGCCTGGTAGACGAGTTTCTGAACCCGGATGCCAAGAAAACCAACCTTACGGACTTCATGAAACACCTGCTGCACATGGTTGAAGTGGCAGGCATAGACCACGTGGGCATTGGCTCGGACTTCGACGGTGGAGGCGGGGTCAAAGGATGCAATGGGGACAATGATTTCATCAATATCACCGTCCGTCTGCTGGAACATGGATTTACAGAAACAGACATCGCCAAGATATGGGGTGGAAATTTCCTCCGGGTGATGAAACAAGTACAAACCAAATAGAAAAGACCGAAAAACATCACAAAAAGGAGAGATTAGAGCTATAATCTCTCCTTTTTGACACATTTACATACCCTCCATTTCTCAACTTTCGCATATCTTTGCCCAAAACATAAACGATTTATTAATTATCTAATACCGAATTCTTAAATGAAAAGGAAAATTATTTGGAGTTTTGCATTGCTGGCCTGCCTTTGCTGCCTGCCATCTGCAAAAACAAAAGCACAAACGAAAAATGCCGCAATCATACCCGGGGAAGTATGGAAAGACACCGACGGCAATCCCATCAACGCCCATGGCGGCGGCCTTCTTTACCACGAAGGGACCTACTATTGGTATGGCGAATACAAAAAAGGGGAAACCATCCTGCCCGAATGGGCTACGTGGGAATGCTACCGCACCGACGTAACCGGTGTCAGCTGCTACTCTTCAAAAGACCTGCTGAACTGGAAGTTCGAGGGTATTGTACTTCCTGCCGTGAAAGATGACGAGAAACACGACCTGCACCCCAGCAAGGTGTTGGAACGTCCCAAAGTGATTTACAACGAAAAGACAAAGAAATTCGTCATGTGGGCGCATGTGGAAAGCGCCGACTACAGTAAGGCATGTGCCGGCGTAGCGATCAGCGATTCTCCTACCGGGACATTCACCTATGTAGGCAGCTTCCGTCCCAACGGTGCGATGAGCCGCGACCAAACAGTGTTCGTTGATGATAACGGCAAGGCATATCAGTTCTACTCGTCGGAAAACAACGCTACCTTATATATAAGCGAACTAACGGATGACTACCTGAAGCCCACTGGTCGCTATACACGCAATTTCGTGAAGCAAAGCCGCGAAGCACCCGCCGTATTCAAGTATAACGGCAAGTACTATATGCTCTCTTCCGGTTGTACCGGCTGGGATCCCAATGTTGCCGAACTGGCTGTGGCCGACTCCATCATGGGGCAATGGACTACCATCGGCAATCCGTGTACCGGTCCTGATGCAGATAAGACCTTCTATGCACAAAGCACTTACGTGCAGCAAGTATACGGAAAAGGAAATGCCTACATTGCCATGTTCGACCGCTGGAAAAAGAAAAACCTTGAGGACTCACGCTACGTATGGCTCCCGCTTGAATTCGGCAAGGACGGCACAATCACGATACCCTGGCGCGACAGCTGGGACCCGCGTACCCAATGGGAAGGACAAGGCGACTTCTCTGCCGGCAAAGGAACATTCCTATTGAATGGCAAGCCGTTTGTCATCAAAGCCGCAGAGCTGCACTATCCACGTATCCCCAAAGCCTATTGGGACCAACGCATCAAGCTATGCAAGGCACTGGGCATGAACACCATCTGCCTTTATGTATTCTGGAACTCCCATGAGTCTCAGCCGGGAGTGTTCGACTTCACCGGACAGAATGACCTGGCGGAATTCTGCCGCCTATGCCAGCAGAACGACATGTATGTCATCCTGCGCCCGGGACCGTATGTCTGTGCCGAATGGGAAATGGGCGGACTGCCCTGGTGGTTACTCAAGAAAAAAGATATCCGCCTGCGCGAATCCGACCCCTACTTTATGGAGCGTGTAGGTATCTTCGAAAAAGCCGTTGCCGAGCAGGTAGCCGGTATGACCATACAGAACGGAGGTCCCATCATCATGGTACAAGTAGAGAACGAATACGGCTCCTACGGGGAAGACAAAGGCTACGTATCGCAAATCCGCGACATCGTACGCGCCAACTACCCCGGCGTAGCACTGTTCCAATGCGACTGGGCGTCCAACTTCACCAAGAACGGACTCCACGACCTGGTATGGACCATGAACTTCGGTACAGGAGCCAACATCGACCAACAGTTTGCACCGCTGAAGAAACTCCGTCCTGATAGCCCGCTGATGTGCTCCGAATTCTGGAGCGGCTGGTTCGACAAGTGGGGAGCCAACCACGAAACCCGTCCGGCTGCCGACATGATTGCCGGCATTGACGAGATGTTGTCCAAAGGCATCTCCTTCAGCCTCTACATGACCCACGGAGGGACCAACTGGGGACACTGGGCAGGAGCCAACTCACCCGGATTCGCCCCTGACGTAACCTCTTACGACTACGACGCCCCCATCAGCGAATCGGGACAGACCACTCCCAAATACAGGGAATTGCGAAAAGCATTGTCCAAATACATGAACGGCGAGAAGCAGGCTAAAGTTCCCGCTTTAATCAAGCCCATCCGTATTCCGTCTTTCCAATTTACAGAGATGGCTCCTTTGTTCGACAATCTTCCTGCTGCCAAGAAAGACCGCAATATCCGTACCATGGAGGAATATAACCAGGGATTCGGAAGTATTCTCTACCGCACCACACTGCCCGAGATGAAAACCCCGTCCCTGCTCACTGTGAACGATGCGCACGATTATGCCCAAGTTTTCCTGGATGGCAAATACATCGGCAAACTGGACCGCCGCAACGGTGAAAAGCAACTGGAATTCCCCGCCTGCCCCAAAGGTGCACGCCTCGACATTCTGGTAGAAGCCATGGGCCGCATCAACTTTGGACGTGCCATCAAGGACTTCAAGGGTATCACCCAAAGCGTAGAACTTACCGTAGACATCGACGGCCGTCCTTTCACCTGCAACCTGAAGGATTGGGAAGTCTATAATCTCGAAGATACATACGATTTCTATAAGAACATGAAGTTCCAGCCCATCGGCTCACTGAAAGATGAGTTAGGACAACGCATTCCGGGTTGCTACCGTGCCACCTTTAAGGTGAACAAGCCCAGCGACACATTCCTAAACTTCGAGACTTGGGGCAAGGGACTTGTCTACGTCAACGGGCACGCCATGGGACGCATTTGGGAAATCGGCCCGCAACAGACCCTCTACATCCCGGGATGCTGGTTGAAGAAAGGTGAGAATGAAGTGATTGTCTTCGACATCATCGGTCCCAAAGAAGTTAAGTCCGAAGGACTGAGCGAGCCATTACTGGACCAGTTGCTCGTCACCAAACCGCTGACGCACCGCAATGAGGGTGAAAATCTCGACTTGTCCGGTGAGCAGCCCGTCCTCTCCGGCAGCTTCAATCCCGGCAACGGTTGGCAGGAACGCAAATTCGACCAACCCGTCACCGGACGTTATGTCTGCCTGGAAGCCTTGAGTGCACAAGATGGAAAAGACCTGGCTTGCATTGCCGAAATGTATCTGCTGGATGAGAATGGGGAACGTCTGTCACGCGAACCCTGGATTGTCAATTATGCCGACAGCGAAGACGTATCCCACGTCAACTGTTCTGCGGACAAAATCTTCGACCTCCAGGAATCAACCTATTGGAGCACAACAAAAGACACTCCATACCCGCATTCTGTCGTGATTGACTTGGGTAGTACCCGCACCCTGACCGGCATACAATATCTACCCAGAATGGAAAGCGAGGTACCGGGTGGAATCAAAGACTTCAAGGTTTACGTAAAATCCAAGGCTTTCAACTATTAGGCCGGATTTACAACACTAATAGATTCTTTAGACACGGATTACATGAAAAATCATGGATAATAAATGAAGAATATCCATGATTTTTCGCGTAATCCATGCCTAACTTAAAATCAATCAAACAGATTTTCCGTACAATTCATCGTCTACCACAGCCAGCATTCCCTCCACTTGAGCCAATGCCAGCATACGGCCATGAAAAGAATAACCTGCATTGTACCCTTTATCCTCGTCGCCCAACATCATGCGACCGTGGTCCACACGCATCGGCAATCCCGGATTTTCTTTCTCAAAGATACGAATCAAATCAATGAGGTGTCCCCTTCCCTCCAGATGGGAACTTTCGATAAAGTTTCCACCCGGTATTGCCTTCGTACTGCGCAAATGCACAAAGTGGGTACGCCTGGCAAACTTCCTTGCCAGTTCACGGGTATCATTCTGTTCACCCGCACTCAATGAACCGGCGCAAAAAGTCAGGCCATTATGGGGATTGTCCACTGCACTCAGTATCCAGGCAATATCTGCCTCGTCTGTCACAATGCGCGGCACCCCCAATACCTGAAAAGGAGGGTCATCGGGGTGTACACACATATTCACCCCATATTCCTCGCATACCGGCATGATGGCAGACAAGAAATAACGCATATTCTCGCGCAGAGCCTCCCGGTCTATCCCTTTGTATAGCGCCAGCAAACGTTTGAACAGGGTTACCGGCTCCTTGTCACCTTCCTTGATGTTGCCATTTACGAATCCTTGTGTCTTTACGATAATCGTATCTACCAGCTCTGCCTTTTCAGACTCCGTAATCACCTTATCCAGTTCTGCCACCTTGTCCAGCTCTTCCGGAGAATAATCGGCTTCCGCATTCTCCCGTTCCAATATCTTCAGGTCGAAGTAGGCAAAACGGATTCTGTCGAAATAAAGAGAAGATGTCCCGTCTTCCCAGGGATGTTGTAAGTCCGTGCGAATCCAGTCAATCACCGGCATGAAGTTGTAACATACCGTCCGGATGCCTGCCTTGCCGAGATTGGCAAGGCTTATCTTGTAGTTCTCTATCAATCGGTCACGCTCACTCCCCGCATATTT
>ULXL01024873.1_pt1 | contig 13271 bp, 7 predicted proteins | sample 1961241 | NCBI WGS metagenome assembly ULXL01 (sample SAMEA4835837, study PRJEB28245) | human gut metagenome | biome: gut microbiome; material: fecal sample | place: Denmark | collected 2008
CAAATCACCAACAAGCAAGAATATGCTCAGCGCTGTTGGGAACAGATGGTATGGCTTGTTAAGGATGAAGAATTTAGTGGGGATGGAACTAGAAGACTTTCCTGGGGAGAGGATTCTAATGGATTCCTAGATGCCGCTATGGTTACCTATAGTGTGGCATTTGCCTATAATTATATTAAGGATACCTTAGATGCTAAGCAGAAGGAAATTGTAATTAAAGCATTATATGAGGAAGGCTTTTATTTCTTTGAGACCCTCCAAAATGTTAATGTATTGTTACATGGTAATAATCACTGTCTATTGATTTGTGGTAATTTAGCATTAGCTGCATTATCTACCCTAAGCTATGATGGTGAGGTAGACGTTACTGTACGTGGTAATTCTTTTAAAATCAATGTAAGAGAAATGTCTACTCAGGTTATTATCACTGCGTTTAAGTTTTTACAGAATGGATTAGTTCACTATTCTAATTCAGGTGGATTCCCTGAGGGCCCTGCTTATTCCATTTATGCACACAGAAATATGGTTTCCTTACTGGCAACCCTTAGAAACCTATATGGAGAAACGGATGGTAAGATTAATTCCTTTGGATTAAGTGATGTACAAGGAATTATGAACTATATCAATTACCCTCTTTATACTTCCAGTCCAAATCATGAATCCTTCTATTATGGAGAAAGTGAATATTCTAACAATCAGCCAGCATTGTTGTGGTATACCAAGATTGATGAAACCAATATCAATGCGGCAATTTTAAGTAAACTAGCAGATGAAAATGAGCAATACAACATTTTAAGTCTGTTATGGTATACACCAGGCCTTTTTGATAAGATTGAGCTTCACAATATGGAAGAGTTGGATTACCTTTTAGAGGATCACGAGCTTGCTACCTTCCGTTCTGCCTTTGGAGATGAAATGGCAATCTTTACTGGGTTAAAGGGAATTGACTGTGCAAGTGGTTCCTTTGCTCATAAGAATCTAGATAGTGGTACCTTTGAAATCTATGCATTAGGAGAGAGATTCATTGGAAACTTCTGTAATGAGACCTACAATGTGATTGTTCCTAATGGCTTCTGGGACTATGACTATCAGCGTTGGACATATTACCGGAAAAGTGCACAGGGTCAAAATACATTAGTATTTAATCCAGAGAAAAATCCAGTGCTTCAACAGGATCCATATGCTACAGCACCTATTGTGGCATTTGATTCCAATAGCTCAGGTGGATATTCCATCGTCGATTTATCCAATGTATATAAGTCCGATGCTATCACTGCAAAACGAGGTCTAAAGCTATTTGATGACAGAAGTGTGATAATGATTCAGGATGAATTTGTTTTACGCGATGAGTCTACGGTTTACTGGAGTGCTCATACAGAGGCTCAGATTGAAATTATCAATGAAAAGCTTGCTAGATTAATTGTAAATGGCAAGAGCTTATATGCGTATATCAATAGCGAGGTAGGAACCTTCAGTGTTATGCCAGCAACAGCTCTACCAGGTACGATAGGTGAATTCTGTAACCTAGATAACCGAGGCATTAATAAGCTTGTCATTCGCTTAGATAATGTGGTTTCTGAAACATTATGCGTTGTTTTTGTTCCTACGTTAGAAGAAATTACAAGCTTTGAAAAATATGAAATTGTTCCTCTAGCTAACTGGAGCTTAGATGAACCAAAGAAGCTTCCAGATATCTCTGTAGAAAATATAGAGTTTGATGCTGAATTAGGAAACAAGTTTAAGTATATCTTTAATCCTTATCAGTATCAGTATGTGGTTAAGCTAGATCAAAGTGTAAAAGAGGTTCCTAATTTAGAAGTTACCTACAATCAAGAAAAATATAGGGTGACCATTGAAAAATCCAAGACCTTCAATCAATTTACTAAGGTGATTGTTGAGGATATTGAGACGGGAGAAACAAGAACCTATTCTTACCGCTTTATTGTAGATACCATCATTGATGGATATGAGGATTATACTCTAATTCCAGTTGGAAATGTGACAGGTTCAGCAGGTGTAGAAAACCTCCTGGATGGTGAAAAATCAACAGTCTTTACCTCTGAAAAACGAGAGATTGTAATATTTGAATTAGAGGATGTTAAAACAGTAACTAACGTTCTTATGCGTTTTTCAGGCGGATTATTGAATACCTACTATTTTGATATCTACTATAGTGTAGATGGCATAAACTGGACAACCTGTTATTTTGGTGGTCAAAGTACGAACAATATGGGAGATGAGGTATATAGCCTAGGCTTTGTTGAGGCAAAATACTTTAAGATTGTGTTTAACGGAAATAACAATGACTCCAAAACTACCATTTCTAAGGTTGAATTTTATCATAATAATTATGAGCCAGTTCAACCGGCAGAGGATAATTCTGTGCTACCTATCATCTTAGGATGTGTAGGAGGCGCTGTAGGAGTAGCAGTACTTGTTACAGTTGTAATTATAATATTGAAAAAAAGGAGAAAAAAAGATGAAAAAGCTATTGATGATGCTGATGCTAATCGTGACTAGTGTTTTAACATTGGCTTCTTGTGGTGGTAAAGGGGATGAGATGACCATTTTCCTTTATCAGGAAAACTACATCTATAAATCAGATATGCCTGTTTTCCAAAAAGCAAATGAATATGCTGGCATAGAGCTTAAGGGTGTTTTACAAAAGTATGATACCAATTATGATACGATTTATAATTTAAGAGGAAAGGATGCAAATCTAGTTGTTAACGATCAGGATACGATTGAGGCTACTGCGTTAAAGGATGGCATTTTCCTTGATTTAACTCCATTGATTGAAGCACATGCACCTAATTTAAAGAAATTCTTTGATGAAAATCCAGAGAAAAAGGCATGGGCTACAGCTAGTGATGGCAAGATTTATGGTATTCCATTCTATACAGATGGAAAAACTGCAAAAGCATTCTTTGTACGTCAGGACTGGGTAAATACACTTGCTGACAATGGCAAGCTTCCTACTGGTATTACGAAGACTAATTTAAATGATTTAACCGTAAATCAATTCCATGATTTATTAAAGGCTTTTAAGGATAATAAGAATTTGCTTACCAATGCCTATAATATTTATCCATATTTTGATAAGGATAAGGATTTTGCAATTTCAGAGCTAGCATCCCTATGGGGAGCAACAGCAGAGTACTACCTAGATAAGGAAGATAAAACTGGTGGTGCAAATGGTACTGTAAAGTATGGTGCAATTCAAGATGAATTCAAAACAGCTATAGAGCAAATCGCAGGCTGGTTTAAGGAAGGGTTAATTGATCCAGATATCCTTACCCCATCTACAGAGGATAAGCGTGTGACCTTCTTTGCTCAAAATAGTGGTGGAGCAACCCATGACTGGATTGGTACAACCTATTCCTTTAATGATGATGTCTATGCAGAGAATTTAGTAGACGGCTTTGAGGTGGTTTGTATAGCTCCTCCTACAAGAGCGGATGGTACAAAGTATGAGCCTACCATTCGTAAACAGATTGGTACGGTTACTGCAATTAATGCCTCTACAAGTGAAGAAAATCAAATTAAGCTTATGAAGTGGATTGACTATTTCTTTACAGAGACTGGACATGAGCAGCTTAACTTTGGTATTGAGGGTGAGCATTTTACAAAGAATGGTTCAACCTATACCTATACAGACAAGATTAAGAATGATAAAAATACAGCCTTAGCGAATTTGTATACAATTGGAGCTCAGCTACAAACTCCTGGTGTTCAAACCTTCACCTATGAGGAGGCTTGGTTATCTGAGCCTGCTAGAAATGCAATGAATATGTATGAAGAAAAAGGATATTTAAATTTAAGCTATAATGAGTTAATCTATCCTAATGTTAAGCTAAGCAATTCTGATTATCAAACCATCAATGCATCTAGAAGTGCAGTAACAACGGTATACTTAGATCAAATTAGTAAATGGTTAAATGCAGGTACTACAAATATTAGTGCAGATGCATGGTCTTCCTTTGTAAACGCAATGAAGAAGGCTGGAACGGATCTTATCACATCCACCATTCAAAAATATGTAAAGTAAAATAAATGGCAGAAGGAGAGTTGATTTTAATGGAATTTTATAATCCAGATAATGGCACCTATTTCTTATCCTTGCATGTTTTAAAGGATATGGATAGTACGGTCATTCCCTATATCTTAGATCAGAAGCCAATGGAATTTCCCATTTCTAATCAAGGATATTATATGATTTTCCTAGATCAATTCTCTTTTTGCAAAATTGAGGATAGTCAGGATATTAAAATCACTTTAAGGCGTTGGAATAAAAGCTTTTTGGAAGCAATACAGGGATGTAAGAATTCTCTATTAGAAGCTCCAATAGAAAATACCATTCTCTTAGAAAATCTATATAAAGATTTACCATTGGAAAATACGGAGCGTATATATCACATTTTTAAAAGATTACTACAGCTTGCCAAGCAAAGTAAAAAAGCAGGAGATGATATTTTACAAGAAGCCGTATTAAAGGAGCTTAAAAGTCAAGTGGTAAAGGAATATTCTGGCAAAACCAATTATATTGGAAATTGGTGGGTATATGAAATTGGTATTCCTAGATGTTTAAATGAAATACTTGTCCTATTTTATGAGGATATCTCTAAGGATGAGCTATGCTGGTATTTGGCAATTGAAAATTTCTATATCCCTGAGGCCATCTATGAGTATTATCGAAGAAACTATCCAAATATAAATAGACTTCGAACGAATTATGCGAATTTGGCAGATAATATTTATATTTGTCTATTGAGAAATATCCTATGGCACAACGAAGAAGAGGTAGAAAGGCTGTATGCCCTTTTACCAGAGTTGATTCAGGTTACCAAGGTGGGGAATGGATTTCATAGGGATGGTGGATTTATCTATCATACGACAATTCCATACACAGCCTCCTATGGAGAGGTTCTCCTGCATTCTATAACAAAAATCCTGGAAATTTATTATTATTTAGGACAGGATTGTACGGAATATTTAAGTGAGTTATATGCAGTTATTGAAGAATCTTACCTGCCATTTTTGTATCATCAAAGGGCACTTGATTGTGTTAGAGGAAGAGCCATCAGTAGAAGAGCGGATTGTCATTATAGCTTTAAGACGATTTTAGCTGCTTTTCATCGCTTGGCCAAGCTGTATAGTAAACAAGGCTTTATTGATTTAATCTTTAATGAAGAGGAATTTTTCTTCTATACACCTAAGGCTTACGCCTTTAATTCTATGGACCGGTATATCAAAAGAAACAATTCCTATTTGCTAGCTATATCTGCTCATTCTAATACAGTTGCCGATTATGAAAGTATCAATGGTGAAAATCTATTGGGATATTACCAATCTAATTACACCTTTGATTTATATTATAATGAAAGTCCAGAACCAGATGAGGTTTTAAAAATAAATCCATTTTATCGAAATGGTTCTACCAATCCTCTTTTGGAAGAACAACCGAATCAAACTATGGATAACCAAATCACAGCGGGTGTAACTATGGATACTTGTCTAAATACCTGCTTTCATCAAAATAATCAGGTTAAGGGCTACTTTTCTAAGATTGTTTTAGAAAATTCATTATTGGCGATTGGGTCAAACATATCTTCTGATTTAGAGTATGTTTCAACCATATATAATTTTGAAGGGAATTACCTGCAAAATAAGAATGCATTTGAAGGTAAGGCCTTTCTACTTTATACAAAAGATTTACCAATTGTAGAGACAAAAAAAGAAAAGAGATCCTATTTTGATTTAAACCAAAATGAGAAGGATGAGCCTAAAGTATTTACCATTACTCGCTTTTATTATAAAAACCCGAAGGAATATGTGTATCAGCTTTATCCTAAAAAGAATTGTTTGGAGGATGAGTATGAGATAAAGATTTTAGAGCATGCTCATATAGTAACCTATAAATCCTATATTTTCATCAATCTATTTCAAAAGGGATATAAGGTAGAAATTGAGGGTATGTCCATTCAGGGATGTGCTTGTATAGCGGTAAAGAGAACCAATTCAGACATAGAACTGCGTCTCGCAGCTAGTCAGCCTCAACCGATAAAAATATCTATTCCAGGATATCATCTGGAGGAAGCAGATGTAACGGTTGAAAAGGATTATCTTATGCTGGAGGATGAATTTGAGCATTCTCTGCGATATAGGAGGGACGTATGAGGGGTATAAAAAGAGGAATAATGCTTCTATTTCTTATGGTCTCTATAGCTACAGGAATCACTAGTTTGGCAGCAGAAAAGGGATATCTAGAGGCGAAGGATTATATTTCAAGTTCATCTACAGATGTATCTAGTGAAGTATCGGATTTTCTAAAGCTTTGTAAGGCTAGGGGAGTAGATGCCTTCTTCAATCAAGGGGTTTATCCTATAACAGGAACGATTTCCCTGGCGAATGGAGTTTCTATGATTGGAGAAGAAGGGACTATTTTTCAGGGAACAGGACTAGAATATCAAAGCTATCTTCGGGATAATGCTGAAAATGTTAAAAGCATTACCATAGAAAATATCATCTTTGATAATGTGACTATTTATTTTCAAAGCTATGGTTCTACAGACATAACCATTCAAAACAATATCTTCCTCAATGCGAAAAAGGTAGATTTGAATGTGAACAATGGTTTAAAGCCAGATAGTTCAAATAAGAATGGTGGAGAATCTACAGGCTATTATATTTTAAAAAATCACAATAAGATTGATATAATTTCTAACTTATTTTTCAGGGATTCTAGTAGCTTGGGAAGAGGAATAGGACTCTACAAGACTCAAAATGCAGTTATTCAGGACAATTATTTTGGAATGCTGGAGGATATAGATCAAAGCATTGTTTCAGCGAAAACGAAGGCATTAAAACAAAGTGTGCTGAGCTCAGGACTATTAAAACAATCCTCTGACCAAGGTCATTTTATGACAGGAATCAATGTGATTAATTCCGATATAAACACAAAAATTATTGGCAATGCGATGTCTTTTAATAAGGATATAATAGAAGCTGGCTATGAGGATGGGAGTCAATCTACCAATGGATATAATCGGGATCATTTCATTTATGCAAAAATGTTTGATGGCTTGGACATTGTTGGAAACTCCTTCAAGGGAATGAATAAGAACCAGGATGGCGCAATTAAATGTCGCAATGGAGAAAACCTTCTCATCTATAAAAATATATTGATTGATTCCTTGATACTGCTATATGTTCAAAATGCTCAAACCAATTTATTTTTAAGAAATGTAGTGGTTCAGGAAAATATCTTTATCAATAAGGATTACTCCACCGAGCTCATTCAAATTCCTAGTGGAGATAAGGTTTTAAATAAATATATAACCATTGACTATTTGATTCTTTTAAAAAATTATGAGGAGTCGGCAGAACTGACTAATATCTCCTTTGTTGACAATGTTATATACTCAGCAGATTTAAAGAATGAACAAATTAGAGTAGATAATACGGGATTTGCAATGCCAAGTAATTTGACTATTCAGGGCAATGAAAATCTTCTCCACTCTAATACGAGAATCACGATACGAAATACATTAAATTCACAAAATATTGATCAAACCACTGATTTTTCCAATGGGGTAGCTTATAGCTGTGACATTGCAGAAGAATACCTAACTATTAAAATAGAAAATTTAGCAGAACAGCAGGAGATTCCTTTTCAAATTAAGGATGGAAGGCTTGTATCTTCTGCAGAAGACATGTATATAGATGGTCTTCCCTATACAAATCAGACGCTAAGCGAAGAAAGAGAATATCTGCTCTTTCTAAGTAAGGCTACAACATCCACTGTTTCCGTTGAAGGAGTGGAATATCAAGTTCCTTCTCATTTGTATACGGTTTGTAAAATTTCTATTCCAAAGGAAAATACCTATTCCATCACATTTGAAAGAAATGGTCATGGCTTGCAGCCAGAAGCTTTGAATCAGGCAAATGCTCTTCCAGAGAATCTACCAGTTCTTGAGGAGGAGGGATACATCTTTAAGGGTTGGTATTTGGATGAGCAGTTCTTGAATAAGGCACAAGGAGGAACGGAAATCTCTTCGGATACTATCCTTTTCGCCAAGTGGGAAATAGAGACCTATAAGATTAGTTTTATGGATGGGACTACTCGTCTTACAGAGGTTCAAATTCCTTATTTGCAGCAGCTAAATCAACCAGAAGCTCCAACCAAAGAGGGCTATAATTTCTTAGGCTGGTCAATGAAAGAAACTGAGTTTATAGAATATGATTTTAAGAATGTAGTAAAACAAGAATTCTCATTATATGCACATTGGCAGATTAAGAAATTTAATATTGCCTTTATGCTTAATCGTACAGATATGTTCAGTAGTATAGAAGCTGAGTATGGCCAAAGGATTGTTAAACCAAATGATCCAGTCCAAAAGGGGTATCGTTTTGAGGGCTGGTATGAAGATTTGAATATGAATACAGCCTTTGATTTTTCTACTCCCATAACACAACCTACAACGCTATATGCAAAATGGGATATAGAGGAATATGTTGTCACCTTTAAGATTGCAAATGAAGAGGTTGCCCAACAGCTTGTTCACTATGATGCCTATGTTCAGGCTCCAAATATATCTATAGAAGAAGGATATATTCTTGAGGGTTGGTATAAAACAGAAGAGCTAAAGGAGCCCTTTGATTTCACATTAGAAAAGGTTCAGGAAAATATTTGTTTATATGGAAAGCTTAAGAAGGTAGTCTATACGATAGCTTATGACGTGCAGGGACATGGTACACCAGTCGAAGCTATCAAAAATGCGACCACATTACCACTACAGCTCCCAAGCCTATCTGAGCCTGGATATACCTTTCTTGGCTGGTATTTGGATAGAGAGTGTACAACACAGGCAGCTCCAGGAACTAAGATTTCTTCTGATATTACTTTATATGCGAACTGGAAAAAAATTAAGGTTTATACGGTAGCCTTTCATTTGATTGGTACTGGAGAGGTTGCCAAGATATCTATAGAAGATGGTGACTTGGCTGCCCGACCTGATGATCTAACCCTGGAAGGCTATCGCTTTGATGCTTGGTATCTCGATGAAGCCTGTACGGAACAATGGGATTTTGCAGAGGATAGGGTAACCGCTAATCAGACTTTATATGCAAGATGGGTTGAGCTACCTTCTCAGGAGTCCTCCCCCTCTATTATGGTTATGTCCATTGCATTTTCAACACTAGCCGTTGTTTTAGTTGGGATTGGAGGCCTAGTCTTCTTTTTGAAGAAGAGGAAATAAACACCCTCTTTATACTTTTTTGGTTTTTTGATATAATAAATGTAAAATTTTGGTAGAAATTGATAAATCAAAAGAAAAGGTTGGGGATGCAGTATGGTCGTTGATAAAATTAAACTTGAAAGTGTATTGGTAAAGGAGCATGTTCTCTTTTCAAAGACAGAAAAAACAATTCACAAGTATATATTAGAAAATCCTGAACAGGTTATCTATGATACCTTGAGCAGTATTACAATGAAACTCCATGTAGGAGAGGCTTCTGTAGTTAGATATTTTAAAAAATTAGGGTATTCTAATTTTATTGCCTTTAAAATGGATATCTATAAGGCTTTACAGGAAATTGATACTAGAAGTGGAATTCCTTTTATTGATAACGTCTCAGAAAATATGATTGATGTCATCAAAAAAACAAAGGAATCCATTGATATGAAGGCAGTAGAAAGTGCTACAGAATTTATTTTAAATGCTAAACAGGTCATTATTGCTGGTATGGGAACTAGCCATACCACCGCGTTAGATATGTTCAGCAAGATTTTAAGAGTCGGTGTGAATGCAATGGTAGTAAATGATAGTCATTTTTCCTATATGCATACAGCAATTTTGGATGAGCGTGCCTGTGCGGTGATTTATTCCTTTAGTGGAGAAACTGAGGAAATGGTTAAATTCGCAAGACTTTGTAAGGAAAAGAATGTGAAAATTATTGTGATTTCTAACTATTCTAATTCCACGCTTTATTCTATGGCAGATGTATTCTTAAAAACAAATGGTTTTGAAAATGAAATTAGTGGAGGATTTTTCTGTTCCAAGGTTTCACAGGTTTTCGTGACAGATATTTTGGTTACGAGCTGTGCTTTAAAGGATATAGAAAAAACAAAAAAATATACGCAAAGTGTGACAAACACAGTGCTAAAGTAAAGGAGTTAATTTATGTGTCAAATACATAATGATATCTTTCGTTTGAGTGTCTCAACAACTGGTGCTGAGCTAGATGAGTTATGCATTCATGACATAAACATTCTTTGGAAAAAAAATAAAATTTGGAACGCTCAGAGCCCTCTTTTATTTCCTATTGTTGGTTGTTTAAAGGATAACTACTATATATATAAGGATAATAGATATAGCTTGCCATGTCATGGCTTTCTTAAAAATCAACCATTTCAGATAGTTAATAAAACAGATTCTATGGTGGAGCTCATTACATACTCTACAGAGGAAACCTTAAAAAACTATCCTTTTCCTTATGCACTTAAGGTTACCTATGAATTGCTTGATTACCATATCCATATTTCCTTTGAGCTTACAAATCTAGGAATAGAGGATATGCGATTTGGGTTTGGCTTTCATCCGGGGTTTGCCTATGATGGACTAGAAAAGGTATTAGGTAAAGATATCAAGGTTTTGTTTCAGGATAAGGAAGCCATATCTGTCGAGTTCAATCCTTCCTTTGTTACTAAAATGAGAAGGGACAATCTTGAGGAAATTAGAAATCTGAAAGATATTTCCAAGAAACTGATGGACAAAAGAACTCTTTGTTATCAAGACATAAACGATGTAGAGCTATATTCCTCCTTGGGTGTTCTTCAAATAAAACAGGATATGAAGTATATGGCCTTTTGGCAGAGTGAACCAGAAAATCCAAAATTTCTTTGTATAGAGGCCTGGGATGGACTGCCTGATGAAGAGCATACCAATCATCAATGGTCTGACAAATGGTATATGCAAACCTTAAAGTCCAAGGAATGCTATAAAAAAAATATTGTTATAAGCTTTATAGATAAAGGAGCACAAAATGAAAATAATTAAATGTAAGAATTATGAGGAAGCTAGTAAGGTAGCTGGAGAAATTATGTCAGAGGCAATCCTTTTAAAGCCAGATTTGGTTTTGGGACTTGCGACAGGATCTTCTCCCATTGGAACCTATAAGAATTTGATTGAGGATTTTGAAAATAAAAAGATTTCCTTTAAGGATGTTAAAACCTACAATTTGGATGAATATGTTGGTCTTAACCGAGATTGTCCTCAAAGCTATTATTATTTTATGAATGAAAATCTTTTTGACCATGTGGATATCAAGAAGGAAAATGTACATATTCCTTATGCAGATCCAAAGGCATTAGAGGAATCCTGTAAAAAATATTCTGAAGAGTTGGATAAAACCGTAGTAGATATTCAGCTTTTAGGAATAGGAGCGAATGGGCATATCGGCTTTAACGAGCCTAAGACCTCCTTTCAGCAGAAAACCTTTATTGTAGATTTAACTGAGAAAACAAGGTTAGATAACCAAAGATTTTTTAATTCCTTAGATGAGGTTCCTACGAAAGCAATCACGATGGGAATTGCTGAAATCATGAAGGCTAAGAAGATCGTTTTGATTGCGACAGGGAAGAATAAGGCTCTTGCAATGAAACGGCTGTTGTCTAAGGAAATTACAGAGGATTTCCCAGCTAGTGCGCTGCATTTACATCCAAATGTTGTGGTTATCACAGATGAAGAAGCATTAAGTCTGGTGAGCTAGTCTATGAAATTTAAAGGATTTAAAAATACGAATATCTATGTTGCGGGAAAAGGAATCGTTAAAACCTCCTTACGAATAGACCAGAATCAGATTATTGAAATTAAAGATGACCTAGAAGATTCAAATTTAATAGAGCTGGATTCTAGCTATATTGTAGTTCCAGGATTTATAGATAAGCATATTCATGGGGCGAATGGTTCTGATTTCATGAATCCAAGTGAAAAGGATATCCTGACTATTGGAAGGGCGATTGTCCAGGAGGGAACGACAAGCTGTCTTGCAACGACAATGACGCAATCCAAGGAAAATATCAATAAGGCCCTTCAAAATATTGCTGCTTATATAAATAAAAAGCCTACTGGCATTGAGATACTAGGCATTCATTTAGAAGGTCCATTTATCAGTCCTTCTCATGCAGGTGCTCAGCCAAAAGAATTTATCATTCCTTGTGATAAGGAAGCCTTTGAGGAATTTCAATCCTCTGCTGAAGGGCATATTAAACAGGTGACCTTAGCCTATGAAGAAAATGGAAAACAATTGACAAAGCATTTAGTAGACCAGGGAATTGTAGTTTCTTTTGGACATACCGATTGTAACTATAAGCTTGCCTATGAGGCTATGCAGGTAGGAGCAACCTCAGCAACACATACCTTTAACGCAATGCGAGGATTACATCATAGAGATATTGGAGTTTTAGGGCTAAGCCTCCTGCAAAAAGAAATCAATTGTGAGTTGATTTGTGATTTGATTCATGTATCTAAACCGGCAGTACAGCTTTTATTTCAGAATAAAGGAAAAGAAGGCGTTTGCTTGGTCACAGATTCTATGGAAGCAAAATGGATGCCAGACGGCTTATATAAGCTAGGTGGTCAGGATGTGATTGTCAAAAATCAGGAGGCAAGACTTAAAGATGGTACACTTGCAGGCTCTACTTTGAAGATGAATCAAGCAATTTTAAATTATATGAAAACAACAGGAATTTCATTGACAGAGGCAATAGATTGTGCAACGATTATTCCCGCAAAATGCTTGCATGTAGACCACTATAAAGGAAGTATAGAGATTGGCAAGGATGCAGATTTAGTAGTTATTGATAAGGATTTAAATGTCTATATGACGATATGTCGTGGTGAAGTAGTTTATTCTAATTTGTAGAGGAGTGTGATGGAATGTATATATTTGGAATTGATGTTGGAGGAACATCAATTAAAATAGGGGTATTTTTAGAAAATGGAACGTTAATTGAACAGTGGGAAATACCGACAATTCCTCAACATTTAATGGAAAACTTAGGAAATAGCATTTTAGAATATTTAAGAAATAAAAACATTAAAACAGAAGAGGTATATGGCTACGGTATTGGCATTCCTGGGATTGTTAAAAATGGAATAGCGTTAAGCTGTGTAAATTTAGGCTGGGAAAATGTGGATATTCGGAAGGAGCTTTGTAAGGTACTTGGATATTCTGCCAATGTGTATGTATTTAATGATGCAAATATGGCA
>ULXL01015634.1_pt1 | contig 13175 bp, 12 predicted proteins | sample 1961241 | NCBI WGS metagenome assembly ULXL01 (sample SAMEA4835837, study PRJEB28245) | human gut metagenome | biome: gut microbiome; material: fecal sample | place: Denmark | collected 2008
TATACCACAAGTACCCTGAGGATGTCAATAGGTACAAACCCCATTAGGACAAATCCCCTTGACAGCCCTTTGAATCTGTGGTATAATCCAAGACCCCAAAGGAGACAGCGGGCACCCGCAGGCACCCACAGGCACCCCCACGGGGGCACACACGCACGTGAACTCGTTAAGTGTGGGTTCACAAATTTTGTCAATTTTTATGATCCCCTTAGTTACCTGTGGATAACTCTGTGGATAACCTGTGGATAACTTTAAATAAAACCCCTCAGGAACCCGTTAAGGGAACCTAAGGGGGAACTGGAAGTAACTATAAGCTAGACACAAGAGTACGTAGAAGAGCATCAACAGTAGACACATCCCCGTTAAACAAAGACATTATAAAGAGGATGATGATAATGATGATTTTGATGGTGATGAATACTTTATTTTTAGTGTTATTGGTATTGTTCATTAAGGTCATTCCCATAAGGGTCTATAGGCACCTAAGGATTCCCATAAGGGTCTATGGACTCCAATAAGGGTCTATAGATCCCCATAAGGGTCTATAGGTATCCTAAGGACTTTCTTAAGACTCCATCATCACTGATACCTTTTACTTCTGATACTTTCATTTCTAACAAAAAGGGGGAGCTAGAAAAGACCTATATGTATATCTATATATGTCTTTCCTAGCCCCCCTAGGAGTATGGATTTTATTCTGAAATACCCTGTTTTCTCTATTACATTGTCTTTATTATTTACTAAACAAGTGTTCAATACTAATAAAGCATATTTCAGTTATCATTTCTTGAACGTGTAGCCTTTATCCTTATATCTGTCTACACCCTTAGAGGTACCTTTAGGGCTGTGTCTATCTTCAGTTACCATCACACCTCCGATATTGGACGTATAGAATCCATACAGGGACTCCATAGACTCCTCTAGCCATTCTTCGGTTAGTTCGTTAATACCTTCATCAGCATCTACGCCCATGAAGTCCACAAGGTATTTAACTCCGATTGCCAAAGCATCCAGACGGTCATCATGAATAAGGGCACCCCTATCAACAGTGATACGAGTGAGCTGATAGAAACAAGCATATTTGTAGTCAGATTCAGGTACGGTTGAGTAGTCATTCCTGATACACTCAGGGGTGACACACATTTTATGATTAGAGATTACAGGTTCAAGAGTGTCAATGATACGCAGTTCTTTTTGTCCTGTAGATTTAACTTCAGTAACCCCGCAGTTACTATAGGTTTTCTTTAGGACAGGTTCAAATAGTTTGATGTACATGCCATCACCGAAGTTTCCTTCAATGACCACTTCATTGACTTTGTACTTCTTAGCTACCTTAGCTAGCTTATTGAGGACTACATCAGAGTAGCCTCCCAATAGACCTCCCACTTCCATGACGTAGATATACCCATTTAGGTAGTAGAGAACAGCATAACCTGTTTCGTCTTTACCTCTACCTGAGGGGTCAACGCATAGGATCTTATGGGCATACGGGACTACCTCATTGGATGAGGCATGATAGTAGAAGTAAGAGTCTCCCTTAAGACCCATCGTAGGACACTCATCAACTGGAACCCTCTTAGAAGGCTCAGGGAGCCACGTGAGCTTCATTGGGGCCTCGTCTAATGGGAACATACCTACGATGAGGTCACGAAGCCGTAGGGGGTATTTATCGGCGTCTGAGAGGGTCGTGTCAAGCATGAACTGCAGAGCGAAGCCTGCCTTACGATAAGATAGTTCACGCTTCTGTAGATCTTCTTCAGAGAACCTAAGGGGGTCTGTAGGTTTACCTGCCCAACGTTTAGGATCCTTGTCGTACTTGTCAGCAATGATAGAGGCCAATCTATCGCCATAGGATGCTCTATGAGAGTCATCATAGGGGTACCTAGCGGGATAGATTACAGCCGTGTATCCGCGCTCCTGTAGCTCGTTATAGAGGCTCATCTCGTTCTGAGGGGTGCCCAGATAGATGATCTTTTTACCTTCACCAGGCTTTAGGACAGCGTCGAACTCTTTGACGAGCTCAAACAACTGATCTCTAAGAACCTGAGTGAAGGAGTTAGATGGGACCTCAACGTCGTCTGCGACAATGATGTCTGCACGGGAACCCGTTAGCTGGCCCTTAATACCCACAGACTTAACTGAAGGTGAATGGTCTGGTAGGGCAGGGCCCACATCAAAAAGGTTCTGAGTATCTCTTTGACCTTCTCTAGCCTTTAGGTGGCTCAGAAAGGGCAATTCATTGATGATTTTCTTAATAAACGTAGCATTAGCGTCTGCTCGTTCTTTGTTAGCAGACACTACCATGATCTTAGTCTGCGGATCCCTCCAGAGACTCCAGACAACGTATGCACACGTAATAAAGGATTTAGCTACACCACGGAAACCCATAAGGATCATACGGTCACTAGGAGGGTTCTGGAGTAGCTTTGCGATGTCTACCTGCAGTGTGGTAGGAGAAGGCAAACCGATCGACTTCCAAACCAAAGAGGTAAAGAGTGGGAAGTTCTCATAGTAGGGGAGTAGCGCTTTAGCTTCTTTCTCAGTTAACACTCATGTCTCCCCTATAGGAATTCTCGAAGTTCTCCTTAGTAGCCTTCAGGAGCTTACTAAGTGCATTCTCTTCACCCTCCCCAGCCTTAGGGACACAGTCAATGCCATTACGTTCAAGTTCCTTAATGATTGCATTATAGAGCTGTGGAGACCTCTTATCGGGGTTCCTAAGGTCATTAAGCATGTTCTGAAGCATCTCCTCATGGATGTTACCTAGGAGGCTCTCAAGTCCTTTATAGTCCATTGTTCTTTTCCTTTCTTCTCTTTTCTAACCAAGGTTCTACCCAATGCTTTTTAATCATTGTGCAGATACCTACAAAAGTATAGATAATTGTGATGACGTACACCCAATCACTAAGGGGTAACCCGAGAATCACAGCACTGGATACTGCCAATGAAAGAGCTACCTGTGCTATGTTCTCTGCTAGGTTACCTGACTCCTCATCAAGGGTACTCATTCCTCAAAGAACTGCTCAAAGTTAGCTTTCTTGAACCCAGTGCCCTTTAGGAGCTTACCGTCAGCCCTAAATTGAGGGTTGTAATTACCCTCACTGTCATAGAACTTACTGGAGTATTCAGACACCAGTTCATTCATACCTTTTTCAAGGTCATAACCGCAAGCATTAGCATACTGGATACAAACCCAAAGGAGGTCACAGAGTTCCTTCATGTCGTTAGGAGTGCTAGGCTTTTCAGCGAGAAGCTCCTTATGCTCCTCATTGATCCACTCAATGTAGAGACTACGGAGGTCTCGGGTGTTTCGGTTTTCGTGAGTGGCAACCAGAAGGTCATTAAGGGCAGACTGGACATTGCCCATGGTAATCTTAGTTTTATTCATTTTATCTTTACATACTCTTTCGTTCGTTAATCTCAGCCATCTTTGCATCGTTCATTCTGGAGTTGCCGTTGATGTTAGAGTACCCCAAATAACCACAGACACGGGAGATGACAGACAGGTTACTAGAACAACAATAGGGGCACATATTACCCACATTAAAGCTGTGCTGGTGACAATCCTCACAGTAAGCCGCATCAAAGTTCACACCCTGATAGAACCCACGAGCCATACCTCGAAGGATCGTGCTCATTAGAGCCCGCTTATTCTCTGGGTTGTCAATACGGACATACTGGATGTGTCCTCCCTCGATAAGATGGAAAAGCTCAAACTCAAGATCCTGCTTTTCAAAGGGAGTAATGTCGGCAGACACATGGATATGGAATGAATTGGTGAAATATTCCTTACCTTCAAATTCATCCTTAAGGTTATTCTTTGCACAATACTCATGGTACTGAGTCATCTGAGTGCCGCAAAGGGACTCTGCAGGGGTACCATAGAGTGCATAGAGATATCCGTCTTCCTTCTTAAACTTCTGCACTGCATCATAGATGAACTTAACGACATCCTTAGCCGCCTTCTGTCCCTCAGGAGTCTGAAGATCCTTACCGCCAGTAAAGAGGATAGCAAACTCATTCAAGGCAGAGATACCAAAAGAAGCTGTCATATACTTGGTAAGCTCACCTACCTCATCTTCAGGCTTAAGGAAGCCCTTATAGAAACCACCCTGACAGAATGCCATAGGATTCGTACTGGCCTTAGAATGCTTAATCATATCGTATCGACGTTTAAGGAATTCTCGAATCTGTTCAAGGTTCACCATAAGCTCTTCCCAGAAGTTACCCTTAGATGCCTTAAAGATCAACGGGAGGTTGAGAGACACCGCACCAATGTTGCATCGACCAACAGACACATACTCGTTAGTCTCAGGATCCTTCCAAGGAGTGAGGTACGCTCTACACATAATGTTCATAATTAATCGTTAGTTAATTACCTGTTTATACAGCTGTATGTTTCCATACAGTTCAGACTATATCATCTAGACTATTGAATAGCCTAGTACCACATTTCAGAGACACTTGTCTCTTACGCCTTTCTTGGCTAGTCGTTAGACTCACAACGAAAGATTTGAATACCCAACTCAGGGAGCTTACCATCAAAGAAACGCATAACAGTCTTCACACGTTCTCTGGGGATCCCAAGGCTCTTAGCACAGTCAGTCATGCTTTCGAAATAAACCTTAGGAGTGGTGTTGATGTACACACGTTGCTTAGTAAACTTGCCCTTACGGTACTCTTTGTTTTGAAGGTAGCCCTTCTTGACATTCTCGGAGTTAGTAACCCACTGAAGATTGGTGTACACAGAATTAGTCTTGTCACCATCAATATGGTCTACGCACTCCTTGTTATCGGGATTAGGAACGAACAGCTTAGCAACCTCTCGATGAATGTAGATCTTCTTACGTCGAACTACACCTTGCCTTCTTGTGAAGAGATCAGCGGTAAGATAACCGTGATTGCTAGTTCTGATGGTAATGAAATGCTTCATTCGCTTAGACCACACTCTACCAATGTTAGAAATAGAGTATGCGTCTTCCCAACCGATAATGTCTTTAAAAACTTCTTTCATAATATCCTTCGAAATATTCGATTAGATTGTTGTCAGTACGGGATTGTCTTCGGCTTTACCCGCTAAGAGTTTCCCCGTTTAATGGTATTTTATATGGGCAGTAGTTATCGACCCATAGGATGAATCACACACTGCTTATTAGACGCCCTGTAGGTTTCAGACACAGTGCCGTTAGGAGCGTTAATAGCTAGAAAATCAGGGTACATACACTTACTGGAACACTCAACAGCCTTCTCGAACACGTTAGCGTGCTCATCACTGCCATGTTGTTCCCAATCATAGAGATACACGAGCTTAGGGAACACAACCTGTTTACCCCCGTGTCCCTTCATGCGAGTCTCCAGGATGGTCTCACAAATCATCTCAAGAAGCTCCTTGTCATACTCAGGGAGATCATTGCTCCACTCACCAAACGTAAGCGTAGTGAATGCAAAGTCACCACGGGAACACGGAACAGTGTTTAGCTTCAGTTCAAGAGACTGGAAGCCCTGCACAAGTTCACGCTTGAGATCTTGCATAGCCATTGCGCATGCCTCATCGAACTCCATATTGCACTGGTCAAAGTATTTCTTAAACGCATGTTCATACGTTTTCTTAGCATACGGGAGGAGCGTCTTGTCAATCTGAGGGATAGTGAACCCACCGAACTGCTGAGCAGTAGCTACAAGGGTGATGTCACCGATCACCTGAAGGGCACTAAGGACACTCGTAGGCTCCGTATAGGTGACATTGGACATATTAAAGCCACCCTTAAGAACAGTAGCCATGTCAAAGAGGCAACAGTTGATTGATCCAAAGATCATGTCTCGAAGGTCATGGATGTAATACTTACCGACCTTAGTAGCCTCTTTCTCTTCCTTAGTAAGGTAGAATTGCTTATACAGTTGCTTAGTCAGATAGCCCTTGATAAGTGAACCTTTTGTAGACACAAGGGAACTATCGAAGTTGGCGTTTTCCTTGTCTCCCAAAAGGAGGACAGTGTCTGCCTCATTCTTAACAGCTTCGAAAGCCTTAGCGTAGGTGTTCTTGTAGTCTCTGAACTCCTTATAAGATTCTCCGATCTTCGGTGCGTACTTACAAAGAGCTTCAATGACAATAGCGTGTAGCTTTTCAGTAGGCACCTCAGCATAGTTGCTGTAGACAATGCTCTCGATATAGCCCCTAATCTTACCAATGTCATACTCAGAGTACGTAGCGTTAGCCCTCTGGGCGGCCTTATGAATAGCTACTTCAATCTTGTCCCAGTCCCAGCCTTCGTGGGTACCATCTTTCTTAATTACTTCCAGTTCCATAGTGTATTTAGTTATTTAATTAGTGTTGCTCTTATCCGTGAACTGTGCCTTAGCAAACTGCTTTATGGCGGGGACTTCCTCAGAAGTAAGTTCACTAGTAATATTAGCGTAAATCTTCTTCGTTACGTTGTTGTCTTCACTATATACGATGACATCAAAGGTAACCTTAGGAATGTTAGGTTTAGTTGTAAAGAATGCCTTACGGTTCTCATACTCACAGGCGCCTACATTTCCATCCCAATAAACTTGTATATTCATTTACTTAGTCTGTTAGATAGGCTCAGTAGTCCTACGGTAATTACTGTGCGTAAGTCATTTAGGACTACTGAAACCCCTGAATTACTTGCTCTTCTCAATGCTAATGAGGTAGTACAAAGCCTTTAGGGCATCCTTATAGGCTCGGATGTCTCCCTCAGTATGGTAAGACTCCTTGTTACGCTTCTCAATAACTTCAAGAAGTTTATGCTTAGCCATCATAAAAACATTATCTTCCCATTTAGCGTCAATCATCTTTGTATTTCTCCATAATATTAATTAGTGCTTCACCATCAGACTTATCGAATTTAAAACCAAGGTATTCAACAGTACCACTCTTATCGAATGCACTATTAGTGTTAATGGTTTAGTAGCTTAGGTTAAACTAGAATGCTCTAAGGCTATAGCTACTGAAAAGCCTAGCATTCTGAGAGGTAATTTAGAGTGTACCTCTCGTGACACTATAGGTAATCTAAGCGAGAACCTTATGGAATCCCTACTTTAGCCAGTCCGATGCTCGGAGTACCTTCAGTGTCCTCACAGAACACTTTGGGCATCACAGGCCACTCAACGTCTCTAGGGAAACCACTCTGAAGAGTGATGTCCCTAAGAGCCTTTCTGTAGTTCTTAACGACCTCAAGAGTCTCAGGATCAGCAGGATAGTCAGGCATCATGTACCAGTCAGTTTCTGCGAGCCTTCTGTCTCTCTCAGTTCGTATCTGAGACGCGAGTTCGTCGATCGTCGGTTCATGGTTCTGTTTTAGAATGTACCCCGAGCCGATCAATTCGACGTGAGCTCCGTTCGCATCGGCCCACGTTACAGCTTCGGATGGATATGCGCCCTCGTAATATTTATCAAGTTCAAATTTCATCTTTTTCACACTCCATAACGAGCGGGATAGAACATACATTCATCAGCACTAGATTCCACATTATCCCCCTTCATTACAGGAAAGATACCTCTGTCGGCAGAATAATTATCTGCGCTAATAGGCAACTTCGTTCCATTAATGGTGATGTACTGAGTCTTTCCACCTGTTCCAGCAAGCATAATGAAGTATCGAAGAAACCCGTTCGATTGAATCGTAATAGGCGTGTTAGCCGCAATCGTGGAACCCGCCCCATAATCAGGCGCGGCGAACTTAGTAATGTTTCCGATTGTCTGTTGAATGTCTGAGATTTCAGCTTGGACCTGTGCGGTAGCGGACATAACATTCTGAATGTCCACAGAACCCACATTAGTAGCAATACCGTAGGCTACCACGCACATTACCCATTCGTGTGCCTCGACTTGAACGGTATCAGAACGCCCATAAATTGGGTTTCCGTCCTTAAGTGAGACTTTATATGTACTCCCGTACCTCCAAGCGCCATCGGTAAGACCCCCCCATTGGTCCACCGACTCTTCTTCGGATATAGTACACATACCTGATGTGGTGTTATCTCCGTAGTATGCAGGGCTCCCGAGCTTAAACCATCCTTCTGAGTTCGGCAACCCTGCTTGATGATACTGCGTAGCCTGAGCCACCCCCATAGCAATCTGCTGATAAGGAGCAAACTTAGGAGTCCTAAAGTTCGTACTACCATCACCAGAAGAGTAGAACGGGCAGAACCCATTGTCTCTATTAGCAATCTCTTGCCATTCAGCTTCAGTCTTCACCCACCCTTGAGTTGTAATATAATCAAAGAAGTCTTTGTACAAAGCTCTAGAATACGTAGCTCCATTACAAATAATGGAGTCAGCAGGCACTGTACCATATGGGTGAAGATAGTGGAAACCTAAGGGCCTCACAGTACCGAGTTTACTGAGTTTCTCAGCTAGTTGATTAAGAAAAGTTTGATCGTCCATTTAGTAATCCTTTAGTAACCACATACGTACCAAGTACCTCTAGGCTCAATAACTACAGCTTTAAAGCCGGAGGTTGTTTTGTCATAGCAGTATCCAAAACCATAGTTAGATGCTACATTATATCCACCAGTCACGGTTGAATGGTAATTGGTTGTCGTCATTTTCTTGCTAAGCGTGATGGGATAGTTGCTATTATCTGAAGATGTATAAGTACCACCCTGTTCAATCCACCCATCACTCCACACTCTATACCAAGAGGTACCATCAGAACTCTTACCAGTCTCCTTAACATACCTTCTGCTTTCCAACTGACCTAACTGAGCCTGAATGGTAGCTAGTGCTGACTTAATGTCATCAAGAGTAGGATCACCTGCGTGGATAGGGTTAGCGCCATTCATAGCTTGATCGCAAGCATCAAGGATACCTTGTTTCTTGGCATACGTAGGAGACAGAGTGTCACCAATACCATCAACCTTAGAGGACACATTAGTGATGCTCTCACGGATAGCCGTAAGGTCTACCTGAAGTGTAGCATCATTAGTCTTAGCATCCAAGGCAGTCTGAAGGTTAGTCACATTGGCAATAGTATGCGTATGCGAGGCATTAGCTTTACCTGCAAGACCCATCTGGAGCTCATTCTTAGTAGCAAGACCGCTAAGATCTTGCTCAGGAGGAGTACCAGTGATCTCACTATACGCAATGCTGTCCTTAGATGCAAGGGCACCAAGCGTAGGCTTGTTCTTGATGAATGCCTTAGACTTAGGATCAGTAACTTCCCAGTCAGCATTTAGCTGTCCAGAAGCCGAATCTTCAGCATAACCCTTAGCAAGATCAGCTTGCTTCTTAGCTTCGACTTCAGAAGCCTTAGCATTAACCTCAGAGGCACCTGCCGCAGTCTTAGACAGAGCCGCATTATCTTCAGAGAGCTTAGCCGCCTTAGCACTATTGCTAGCCGCAGTAGCCTGAGCAGTAGAGGTGCTTGCACTATTAGCCGCATTAGTGGCACTAGCCTTAGCCTTAGTGGCATCAGCGTTAGCCGCAGTAGCACTATCCTCAGCCTCGCTAGCCTTCGTAGTAGCAAGGGTTGCCTGCTGTGTAGCGATGGTAGCCTGAGCTTTAGCTAAGGAGGCACTATCAGAAGCACTCACCTTAGACGCCTTAGCGTTCACTTCAGAAGCCTTAGCGTTCACTTCAGAAGCCTTAGCGTTAGTCTCAGACACTTTAGCTTCATCAGCCTTTTGAGTAGCAATTACAGCATTGTCATAAGTATTACTCTCAGAGGTTTCAATATCGGTTTGGAGCTGTCGAGCATCTTCAAGGATTGCTTGGTTCTCTGTCTTGACAGTATCAGCATGATTAGCCGCAGATACTGCAGTACCCGCAGAAGCCTTAGCGGTGACTTCAGACTCCTTAGCATTAACTTCAGAAGCCTTAGCGTTCACCTCAGAGACCTTAGCGGCATCCCTAGCGGCTTCAGCCTTTAGCTTAGCCTGATAGGCACCCATAGCATCATCTTTGTAGACCTTGAAGCTAACCGCATCGTTGTCACCAATAGGATCACCAACATTCACAATGCGGTGCCCCTTAGCATCCCAATTGCCTTCCTTGTCTACAATGAGTGCGTCATTGATGATGTCTCTGCCTTCTTCAGCAATATGAATAGTCTGAATTGCAGAAGCATCAAGGTCTTTAGCCTTGAGTACCGAAGCGTCCTTAAAGGACACAATACGGTCAGTAGCAGACGTATATCTGCGAATAATAATTTCAGTACCACTAGCGGGAGCTGTATTGAATCTAATGGTAGTCTTATCTACAAAGAAGTAGTCTTTAGTGGTGTCACCGTAGTCACCCCCAAGTTTCTCTCGGGAGTCTACGGTGACCTTCACAAACTTCTTTGCTAGATAATCAAAGGGCACACTGAAGTCTGTAGTAGACCCATTGCCCTGATAGTTAGCAATAGTAGAAGCCATTGTTTTAGTTAGTCGTCCTTATCGGATAGCATGTTATAAGCACCCCATTTATAGAATGGGAGGTTCGTGGAATTACGGATAGCTCTTGCAAATTTCTCTTTTTGATTCTCTAGTTGCTCATCAGTGAAGTTCGCATCACCTGTCATACGAACTACATTAGCAGAATACCCAGCAATGTCCATGAAAGACTTGATGGTAGAGTATCCAGGAGCCAAGTCTCTAACCCACTTGTCAACGTCAAAGCCTCCATACAGCTCATCCCTTTCTTTCTGAGTGGAGAAGCCTTCAGTGGTGGTCTTAACGTCAGTGTTCACACCAAGAGTGTTTAGTGCCAAAGACGGGGCTGCAAAGACGCTAGATCGCATAACACCATTAATACCAGCCTGAAAAACAGTGTCCAAAGTAAGTCCTTCTTCAGGGTCATACTTTAGAGTCTTCTTAAGGTACTCCTTTCGTTGTTCCTCAGTCATACCTGCGGTGTTAATAATGGTGTTAGTCAGTGCACCCAAGGTGCCCAATGCGGTAGACAAGAAGATACTATAGGCTTGTCCAAGGGCATCACCCTCAGCCATTCTACCTAGAATTTTCTTAAGTCTCTTATCGTAGGATCTAAGAGCGAACGTCTTGAACTGCAAGAGCAACTGCATGAACGGATTCTTTTGGGCACCCTCCCAAAGGAAAGTGTCACCCAAGGTATTCTTCTGGATTACCTCATGAGCAACATAGTCGCCCATACGTCTAAGAGTTGCAAGAGCGGCAGGATCCTTAGAGAGGATAGCATCAAGGTTATCAATAGTGATTTCCTTGTTCTTACCTACGGTAGTGGATTCCTTAAGGATCTTCAATAGATTATCAAAGTTCTCCTGAGAGATCCCATTACGTTGCATAAGTTCCTTATTAAGGAAGCCCTTCTTGGAAATAGACTTGTTATGAGCGTACTGGATAAGCTCACCCAAGAACATGCCTTGAGAAGCCTCTACAATAGAGTTCTCAGTATTCTGAATGAACTTAGTAAACGGAGAAGCCTGAGCAAGAGTATCGGTTGCCGCAACAAGAATAGACTTAGCCTTATCGCCATTGAACCTACGTAGTTGCTTCTCAAAAGATTCCGTAGCAATGTCTCTAAGTAGACCAGTCTCTCTTACGGACATGCCAAAGATAAGAGACTGAGCCTGTCTAATCTCTGCATTGGTCATGCCGTTATTAGCCCAGTTATCAAAAAGCTCTCTAACAAGAGGGACACCCTTAAAGAAATGCAGGGCCCCATAGTGTTTAATAGCCTCCCCCTGTTCAAAGAGATTAGCAACACCCATCATGGCATTCTTAGAGAAGAACGTAAGGTTTCTGATGACATCCGCCATAGCACCAAGCCAAGAGCTATTGACATCAGACATGCTATGGTGCTTGTTGTAGATCATGTTGATAAGTTGTTCCTGAGCTTGTGCAAACTTCTTAGCGTCAACTCTACCACCTACGGCAGAATTAACCTCCTCAGACCACATCTTACCCAACATACTCTCAAAGTCACCCAAGTTCTCACACCCGTAACTAAGGAGGATATTGTCACCAATAACCTTGTTATGGTGCATACGGACAGCCTCAAGAGGATCCCTACGTAGCTTGTCAATAGACAACCCACTACGGGTAGTGACAGAGGTATCCCAAGGGATTCTAGTCACCTCAGGGTCGTACTTGATGTTTGCAATGTTACCATCAGTGATGATAGCCCTGCCAATGGAAGTACCTTGGTCGATCCAACCAAGGGCATCCTCCCTAGCTTCTTTTTGCATCCATTCAAGCACATCTTCCCAGTCAGGCTCATCAGGTAGAGGCTCAAGATTATCCTCAAACTTCTCCTGTCTAACCATGTCCTGAGCCTTGTGTTGCTGTCTCTGGACTTCACTAACCTCTCGTTCCTTAGCCTTGATCTTATCTGCAGTTTCTTTCTCTACAGCTTCGATCTTCTCAATAATAGAGTCTCTATCCTTGATGAGCTTATTCTCAAGTTCCTTAAGTCTCTCGGATTCTCTCTTCTGGATACCCTCTACTCTAGATTCGTAGGATTTCTTCTTGTTTTCTAGGGTATTCTTAAGTCTCTGCTCTTCTGCTTCGAGGGCCTCAAGGAGAGCTTCCTTCTTAGCTTCTCTAGCCTTAAGGGCATTCTCTTTGAGTTTCTTAGCTCTCTCTACAAGGGTAGTGCTTACGTACTTGTCGTACCTCTTCTGTGCGGCATTAGCTTGCCCTTCGGTCTCAGCCTTAGCCTTAGCCAACTCTTTCTTTAGTTCAGCTTCTTTTCTAAGACGCTCAATCTCTTTGTTGATTTCGGCATCAATGTCGGCATCAGAGGTTTTATCGAGTTTATTGTACTCTTTCTCTAGCTCTTTGGTTTTCTTCTCAGATTTAGCCTTAGCTTCATTAACAGCATTATTGTAGTCAGCTTCAGCCTTATCAAGATCATTAGAGATATCCTCAGAGATCTTATTCTTAGCCTTGTTGTAAGCAGGTTCTAGCTCATTGTATTTATCAGCTAGATTGTCACCTCTAACGTCACCTCTTTCTTGGATACGCTCAATACTTCTTGAGGCTTGAGCGGACTTGTCAGAAATAATCTTATTGGAAGCCTTAGCTACCTTTTGGTACTTTATGTCCTTTTTCTTGTCTTGCTCGGCAATCTGTGCTTCCCTTTCTGCCTTGAGCTTATCGTAGACATTCTTCTTGTAGTAGTCAAGGATTCTCTGTCTTACTTCAGGCTTATGAACTGCGCCGTCAACAAGAGCGTGAGAAAGCTCATCAAC
>ULXL01025703.1_pt1 | contig 13175 bp, 13 predicted proteins | sample 1961241 | NCBI WGS metagenome assembly ULXL01 (sample SAMEA4835837, study PRJEB28245) | human gut metagenome | biome: gut microbiome; material: fecal sample | place: Denmark | collected 2008
GGCTTGAAAAAATCCTTATTGTTGAAAGAGATAAGGAGCTTGGCGGAATACTTAACCAGTGCATACATAACGGCTTCGGCCTTCACTATTTCAAGGAGGAGCTGACCGGCCCCGAATACGCAGGCAGATTTATTGAAATGCTTAAAAGCACAAATGTCAGCGTTATGACAGACACAATGGTTCTTGAAATAACACAGGGCAAGGAGGTGCACTGCGTAAACACAAAAGACGGCTATCAGATTATCAAATCAAAATCAATAGTGCTTGCAATGGGCTGCCGTGAAAGAACAAGAGGCGCAATTTCAATTCCGGGAACACGCCCTGCGGGAATTTTAACAGCAGGTGCGGCGCAGAGATATGTTAATATCGAGGGCTATATGGTTGGCAAAAAAATCGTTATTTTGGGCTCGGGCGATATAGGTCTTATTATGGCAAGACGAATGACCCTTGAAGGTGCAACGGTGCTTGCCTGCGTTGAGCTTATGCCCTATTCGGGAGGACTTCAACGAAACATCGTTCAATGCCTTAACGATTTTGATATTCCGCTTTATCTTTCACACACAATAATAGATATAAGAGGCAAAAACAGAGTTGAAGGAATAACGATTGCAGAGGTTGGTGCAGACAGAAAGCCGATTGCGGGAACAGAGATTGATTTTGAGTGCGACACCGTGCTTCTTTCCGTTGGTCTTATTCCCGAAAACGAGCTTACCAAAACCGCCGATATTGAAATAGACGGCAGAACAAACGGAGCAATTGTTTTTGAAAATATGGAAACCTCCGCAGAGGGCATATTCGCCTGCGGAAATGTTGTTCATGTTCACGATCTTGTTGATTTCGTTACGGCAGAAAGCCAAAGAGCAGGAAAGGCGGCGGCTGATTATGTTCTTAACGGCGAGAAAAACAGAAGCGAATTTACCGCTCTCAAAGCCTCAAATCAAATCGGCTACACCGTTCCGCAGAAAATCAGAAAAGGAGCAGACGGTGCCGAAATCTTTTTCAGAGTTAGGCAAATATTTAAGGACAGTGCAATAGTTGTTAAGGACGGCGAAAAGCAGATTGCACGCTTTAAGCGAGAGCACATGGCACCGGGCGAAATGGAAAAAATTACCTTGCCGAAGGTGCTTCTTGATAAAATAGACTCAAACGAAATAACCGTTTCGGTTGAAGAGAATTAGCGTTGCTGCGGCGCACAACGAACGATTTTTGCAGCAGAAAGGTTAATGATTGATATGACAGAGCTTATTTGCATAACCTGCCCCAAGGGCTGCCATCTTACCGTTGATGAGGAAAACGATTATGCGGTTAAGGGAAACGCCTGCCCACGAGGAGCCGAATACGGCAAAAACGAGCTTAAAAATCCAAAAAGAGTTGTTACCTCAACCGTTAAAACAACAAGCAAGGAGCACCCTCGCTGCCCCGTTAAAACCAACGGTGCAATACCCAAGGGAAAAATGCTTGAAGCAATGGAAATGCTTAACAGCGTTGTTCTTAAAACGCCGATAAAAACAGGCGATACGGTTATTGAAAACCTTTTCGGAGCAGGTGTTGATTTTGTTGCCTGCAAAAATATTGAAGAGTAAAAATCAATACGAAAAAAGCGCTTTGCAGGAAGATTATCCTGCAAAGCGCTTTTTTATTTTTCATATATATCGGCGCAGTTTGTTGCTTTGATATGCTTTTTATTTGCGTAGGTGTTGCCCGAAAGCGTTATTCCTCTTGAAGATTTCGCCTTTACGCAGCAGCCGGAATAGGATTTAAAGGTGTTGCCTTCGACAGCGATATTCTCGTGAATATATTCCGAATGAACGGAATTTTCGGGATAAATAAGTATCGGCGTTTCGCCGCAGTATTCAAAGGTATTATTCTTAATCGTAACATCCTTGCACGGACCGCTTTCGTACCAGCTTTTAGCATCATTTGAAAGGAGAATACCGCTCATCGTTGTACTCTTAAAGCGATTATTCTCAACGGTTACCCTGTCTCTTGTTGTGAGCAAAAGCCCTCTTGTTATAATGCGTGTTGAATCGTTGCCTGCAAAATATACATCGGGGCACATCGTGATATTTTCAACGGCGTCGCCGCACCTTGCCGCCTCGGCATTATCAAGCTCAATCTCAATATTATATTCATCAATCATTCTTGACGCCTTGATAATTGCTCTGCCCTTTTCGGCAAGCGACTGCGGACAGATAAACGCAATTTCATCGCCCTTGTTAAATGCATTATATCCGTAAGACTGCGGGTGCATAAAGCGAACAGTTATCCTGTTTTCCTTTACGCTTTGGATTTTAAGGTGCATTCCGTGAACATTCAGCAAATCGTCGCCCGCACCGTCAAAATAACTGTTTGTTACGCTGATTTTCCCCTTGCACATACAAATTTGTATAAAATCGGCACAGGAAGCCATTTTGCGCTCTGCGCCTTTACCCGCCGAAAAATCAAGCCTTTCAAGAGTAATATTTTCTGTGTTTTGCGCAACGAACGCAAGTGAATAATTAAATCTTTGTGCAACCTCGCAAAGAGAAATATTTTTTGAGCTTTCAACAAATATTCCCGCATACTGCCGCCTTACATCATACGGATAATACCTGTCTCCCCTGCTGAATTTTGAGGTGCTCGTGTAATGAATTCTGACAATTCTGTTTCCTAAATCCCTGCACTTAACGGAATTTACAAACAAATGCCCAACCCTTTTAATTTTATCGGGTGTGTTTTCTTTTATCTGCGCAATATGCCAAGCGGTTCTGTATTTTTTTAAAGCGTTATAGCAATAGCCGTTTCCTTTAAAATAAAGGCCGCCGTTTTCAACATAATATTGCGTTTCGCCGTCAATCTTAAAATCAACATAAAAAAGCCCTTTATTAACAACACGCATTTCGTGCAAATCGGGATTAACAACCTTGATTTCAATGCCGTTAATTTCAATATTCTCGCAAAAGCGAACAGCAGCATTTGTTGCTTTTCCGTCAATAATAAAGCAGGCACCGTTGCCCTCTATTTTAAGATTTTTAATATTTTCAAAACAAATTGCAACCCTTTGAAGATGAGCAGGAGGCGTTTCCCCCTTTTTAAACTCATTTTCGCCGATTGTATTTGTTATGTAGAGCATTTTTTCCGGACATTTTTCAGCCGTTAAATAATAATCTCCCTTTTCAAAAACAAGTGTTTTTTCCTCATCTGCTTCGGCAAAAGAGGCCAAAAGCGCATTTAATTTTTCTGAAACCTCGTCTCCCGGCTTTATTCCGTGTTCAATTGCATTGATAATCATATTTCAATACCCAATTCACACACCTTATCTCTTACGGCAAGCCAATCGGCAAACGCAAGCTCCTTGTTGTTGGGATTTCTTAAAATTGCGGCGGGATGATATGTTCCCATCATAAGCACTCCGTTTCTCTCATAAAAAACGCCGTGCTCCTTCGTTACCCTGAAATCCTTATCTATAAGTCGCTGTGCGGAAATTCTGCCAACGCAGATAATAATTTTCGGGCGTATTATTTTAAATTGCTCACGAAGCCAATTAATGCACATATCCTGCTCCTCGGGCTTTGGATCTCTGTTTTTCGGCGGACGGCATTTAACCATATTCGCAATATAAACATTTTTCTCTCTTGATAAATCAACGCTTGCAAGGAATTTATCAAGAAGCTGACCGCTTCTGCCAACAAAGGGTCTGCCCTGCAAATCCTCGTTTTCTCCCGGTCCCTCGCCTATCAGCATAATATCGGCGTCCTTTTTTCCCTCGCCGAAAACAAGATTTGTTCTGCCCTCGCAAAGACCGCATTGAGTGCATTCTCTGCATTTTATTTCAAGCTCATCAAGAGTCATTTTAACCACCCTCATCCGTATTTTTTTAATTGATATATACATTGTAGCATAAACAACGGCAGGCAAACAAGATTATTTTATTAATTTACTATTGAAATTAAAATAAAAGAGGTATAAAATATTCTTGTATTTATTTTCACGCCCTGCACGGCTGCGGCAGGAAAAGCGTGTTTTAACTTTTGCAGCAGGAAGGCTATGGATTAATATGGAAAACAATGAGGTTTTAGTTGAAATTTCCGCCCGCCATGTTCATCTTTCGCAGGCGGACCTTGAAACACTTTTCGGTAAAGGCTATGAGCTGACTGTTAAAAAAGAGCTCTCTCAGCCCGGCCAGTTTGCTTCAAATGAAAGGGTTAGGGTTATTGGCACAAAGGGCGAATTCCCCGCAGTTTCAATTTTAGGTCCCGTAAGAAAAGCAACGCAGGTTGAGCTTTCGCTGACTGACGCACGCTCAATCGGAGTTAGCGCTCCCGTCAGAGAAAGCGGCGATATTGCAGGCTCGGGTGCGTGCAGGCTCGTTGGCCCCGCAGGAGAAATTGAAATTTCCGAGGGCGTTATTGCCGCAAAGCGCCATATTCACGCAACCGTTGCAGATGCAGAAAGAATGGGACTTAAAAACGGACAGATTGTTGCGGTTGAAATTCCAACGGCAAACGAAAGAAGCCTTACCTTTGGCGATGTTGTTGTTCGTGTTTCAGACAGCTATGCACTTGCAATGCACATTGACACCGACGAAGCAAACGCCGCAGGAATGGCACCTAATTCAATAGGAATTATTACTGATTAAAGCACATAATAAAATATTACAGCACAAAAGCTTCGGATTGATTTCCGAAGCTTTTTTAATGCAAATAGCAAGAAATGAAAAGCGCCGCCGTTAACACGGCAGCGTTTTTCATAAGGGGTAAAAATTTATGTTAAAGCAAAATCATTGCTTTACGGCAAATTATGAGCAAATAAATTGCTCTATATAAAACGGATAGGTTAATTATTCTGCTTTGACGGCTTATACTCGCCTGCCGCATAAAGCTCTGTTACGGGGCGGAGAGAGTTTTTAATGAGCGGTCCCTTTAACATAAAGAATGCAAGGTCCTTGCTCATTGCCTCGTAATCAACATTGAGCAGCTTTGACGAGATGTGCTTATTAAAGAAATTAACAAGCGGACCCATACAAAACGCAGTTATAACCGTTCCTATTCCGATATTTTTGATTTGAGAAAGATTTCCGCTAACAAGAGCAGAAACGCCTCCGCTGACTGCAAGACCGATAACAACAACCGAAATATCAGTTATTACTCTGGTCCATTTGCAGGGGATTTTTGTGCTTTGGTTTATCATAAAGCTTAAAGTGTCATAAGGGCCAACGCCGACATTTGCCGTAAAAAACAAGCTGCTTGAAAGGCACATTATGATTATTCCGCCTGCAAGAAGAAGAATTCTTATATAAAGCTCTCCGCCTTCTGCAATCGGCGAAAGAAGCTTTTGGAAAAACTCACACGAATATCCAACAAAAATCATATTGAACACCGTGCCAACTCCGACAAGCCCGCGATGCGCAACAATTATAACGAATAATAAAATTGCCGCATTGATGATAAGCTGATATGTTCCGAAGCGCATTCCGAGCGCCTGGGCAACATTCATATTCATTGATGTGAACGGGTCAACGCCGAAGCCCGAAAGAGAAAAAAGAGAAACTGCAAATCCTGTTATGAAAACGCTGATAAACGAAAAAACCGTGCGCTTAATCATATTGTGCTGAATGAACATATCCTTTATGTAGCCGTAAGCCTCGTTTTTTAAACCTTTCATAAACACTCCTGTGCTGTTTTTTCCTCTCTTGGCTATCATTATAGTCTGCTATTTTAAAAAATCAAGTTTTTTGTGCAAAGTTCTGTTTTTTTAATAATTTGAACAATATAATATTAATTATTTTGTTTATTATGCACAATTATTTGCCGATTTTTGAACATAATAAAACGCCGAGCGGAAAATCTCCCTCGGCGTTTTTTCATTATTCCATCTGTTTGCCGAGAAAGGCGGCAGCCACCTGAATTAATTTAATATCGGTTTCGCTCGGAAGCTCGGCACCGTCGCCCTGCATAAGAGCAACCGCACCCGAAACATCGCCTCCGTAAATAATCGGATAAACAACATCTGCCTTGCGTTCAAAGCCCTCAACGGCATTAAGCGGCTCAACCTCTTTTGTTGTTATATGAATTGCTCTGCTTTCCATAAGCTCTTCAAGATTTTTTGTTATTCTTCGCTCAAGTATTTCCCTTTTGCTGATTCCCGCTGCGGCAATAACATGGTCGTTATCTGTTATTGCAACGGGAAGTCCTGCGTTTTTATATAGCACCTCGGCATACTGACCTGCAAACGCCGAAAGCTCGCCTATCGGGGAATATTTTTTAAAAATAACCTCGCCCTGTGCGTCTGTGTATATTTCAAGAGGGTCGCCCTCTCTTATGCGAAAGGAACGGCGGATTTCCTTTGGAATAACTATTCTGCCCAAATCGTCAATTCGTCTTACAATTCCTGTTGCTTTCATATAAACATTTCTCCCTTATCTGCTTAAATTTGTAATTTTCTCTGTAATATTTTGCTCATTGTGTGAAAGAGTATTCTAAACAAATAAAGAGATTTTTTGGAAAATTATTCAATATTTTAAATATAAAAACAAGCAGACAAAGACTGCGCTTTGCCTGCTTGAATTATACATATTATATTACAGATTAATCTCTGCGGGGACGGCGATGATTATCTCTGCTGTCTCTTTTTGGCTTTCTCGGTGCCTCGTCAATATCATTTTCGGGCTTTAAGCCGTCAAGCTCGATAAGAGCATCTCTTCTTGAAAGATTGATTCTGCCCTGATCGTCTATTTCAATACATTTAACGATAACAGTGTCGCCCACATTAACAACATCTTCAACCTTTTCCGTTCTCTTAACATCAAGCCTTGAAATGTGAACAAGACCTTCCTTGCCGGGAGCGATTTCAACGAATGCGCCAAAGCTCATAATTCTTGTTACAACGCCGTTATAGAATGCGCCAACCTCGGGATCGGAGGCGATAAGCTTAACAACATCTGCCGCACCGTTGCATTTATCAATGTCGATACCGCTGATATAAACTCTGCCGTCCTCCTCAATGTTAATCTTAACATCAAAATCAGCCTGGATTTCCTGGATAACCTTTCCGCCCTTGCCGATAACATCGCCGATTTTATCGGGATCTATCGTAAGAGTAACCATCTTGGGAGCATATTTTGAAAGCTCCTTGCGAGGCTCGCTGATAACGGGAAGCATAATTTCATCAAGGATATAATTTCTTGCCTTATGGGTTTTTGCAAACGCTTCCTTGATGATTTCGGGAGTAAGGCCGTGTACTTTAAGATCCATTTGAATAGCAGTTATGCCGTCCTTTGTTCCGGCAACCTTAAAGTCCATATCGCCGTAAAAGTCTTCAAGTCCCTGAATATCAACCATTGTCATAAAGTCGCCGTAAACGCCGTTGTCGCCCGTGATAAGTCCGCAGCTGATGCCTGCAACGGGAGCCTTAATCGGAACGCCTGCCGCCATAAGCGAAAGAGTTGAGCCACAGATTGAGCCCTGCGAGGTTGAGCCGTTTGAGGAAAGAACCTCTGAAACAACACGGATTGCATACGGGAACTCATCAACGCTCGGAAGAACGGGAACAAGTGCCTTTTCAGCAAGCGCGCCGTGGCCGATTTCTCTTCTGCCCGGTCCTCTTGACGGCTTTGTTTCGCCTACGCTGTAAGACGGGAAGTTATAGTGATGAATATATCTCTTTTCTGTTTGCTCGTCAAGTCCGTCAAGCTGCTGAGCGTCGCTCATCGGGCCGAGAGTTGTTATTGAAAGCACCTGAGTTTGGCCTCTTGTGAAAAGACCTGAGCCGTGAACTCTTGAAAGAAGGTCAACCTCTGCATTAAGAGGACGGATTTCATCAATTCCTCTGCCGTCAACTCTCTTGTGCTCATCCTTGAGCCAAGCACGAACAACATGCTTTTGAATAAGATACATAATCTCATCAATTTTTGCTTCGTTGCCCTCAAATCTTTCGTCAAATTTCTCGTGAACTGCGGCATAAATCGGAAGAAGCGCCTCATCACGAACAAGCTTATCGTCTGTGTCAAGAGCCTTTTTAACATCCTCAATGCAGAACGCTTCGATTTCTGCAAGAATTTCCGGATCGGGATCTGATGATTCGTATTCAAACTTCGGCTTGCCGATTTCGTCAACAATGCCCTGAATGAATTTAACCATCTTTTTGTTTTCCTCGTGGCCTGCCATAATAGCGTCAAACATAAGGTCATCGGGAATTTCATTACCGCCTGCTTCAATCATTGCAACAAGGTCTGCCGTTGAAGCAACAGTAAGGGTTAAATCGGTTTTTTCTCTCTGCTCAAGAGTTGGGTTGAGAACGATTTCGCCGTCAACAAGACCAACATTAACGGAAGAAATCGGGCCGTCCCACGGAATATCGGAAACTGCGATTGCGGCAGAAACGCCGAGAGCGGCAGTAACCTCCGGTGAGCAGTCGGGATCAACAGACATAACGGTTGCAACAACCGAGCAGTCATTTCTTAAATCCTTTGGGAAAAGAGGACGGATAGGACGGTCTATGCAGCGGCTTGTAAGGATAGCCTTTTCGCCTGCTCTGCCCTCACGACGGAGGAATGAGCCGGGAATTCTGCCAACCGAATACATTTTCTCCTCATAATCAACCGAAAGAGGGAAAAAATCAACGCCCTCTCTTGGCTTTGCGGAAGCAGTTACGGTGCAAAGCACCTCTGTTTCGCCATAGCGTGCAAGGAATGCAGCATTGGCAAGCCCTGCCATTTTGCCGGTTTCGAGAGAGAATTTGCGTCCTGCAAATTCAGTTTCCCAAACCTTAAAGTTTTTGAAAAACATAGTTTTACCTCACTTTTTCAATATTTTTATATTTCCGAAGGAGGTGCAATAGTAATAAGCTCAGCACATTTAAAAGCCTAAATGCGTTCAGCTTACTACTATTAGTGCCCTCCTTTGGTTACTGAATAAAAGATAAAAAGCAGACGGTAGGCTTAGTACCGTCTGCAAAACAGCAATTATCTGTCGAGGGTATCACGAATTCCGAGCTTTGCGATAAGAGCACGGTATCTGTTGATATCCTTTTTATAAAGATATGAAAGAAGGTTTCTTCTGTGTCCAACCATTTTAAGAAGACCTCTTCTTGAATGGTTATCCTTCTTGTGAACCTTTAAGTGAGCGGTGAGCTCGTTGATTCTTGTTGTGAGAACTGCAATCTGAACCTCGGGAGAACCTGTGTCGCCCTCGTGGGTTGCATATTCCTTCATAATTGCCTGCTTTTCTGCCTGTGTCATAGCATTTCACCTCATTTAAAATATTTACCGATTATCGAAAAACACAGTAACGGGAAAGGTGAATCCTTATTTGGCAATGCGCCAAGGCTTACACCCGAAACCGAGTAATTCGAACTCAGCGAAAGAATTATAACACATTAAATATAATTTGTAAAGAATTATTTTTTAATATCAACATATAGAGGTATGTTATTCCAAAAAACACAACGGCTTGATTAATTAAAGCAAACGGCTTAATTACGGGGTTTTTTTATAAAAATAAACTTGACAACAACTGCCTGTTCTGTTATACTTTTTACGCCGCTTATTATAGGCTTTAAATAATGCGTTTGCATTAGCCTGTCGTAGCGAGTCTTAATAAAGGAAGGTAAAACTCTATGTACGCTGTTATCGTAACAGGTGGTAAGCAGTACAAGGTTTCCGAGGGCGATGTTCTCTATGTTGAAAAGCTCGGCGCAGAGGCAGACGAGGAAATCACATTTGATAATGTTCTTGCAGTTAACGCAGGCAAGGGTATCAAAGCAGGCAAGGACTGCGCAAAGGCTACCGTAACTGCGAAGGTTCTTAAAAACGGCAAGGGCAAGAAAATCACAGTATTTACTTACAAGCCGAAGAAGAACGAAAAACGCAAGATGGGACATCGTCAGCCATACACAAAGGTTGAAATTACTGCTATCAATGCGTAATTAACGATGATCAAGGTTGAATTTTTCAAATCGGAGGGTCTTTTAAACGGCTTCACGGCGCAGGGCCATTCAATGAGTGCTCCTCACGGGCAGGATTTGATTTGTGCATTTGTTTCAAGTGCATGCCTAATGAGTGCAAACACCGTAACCGAAATTCTTTCGTTGAAGGCAGACGCCTCGGCGCAGGACGGTTATTTGAGGCTTGAAATAAAAGAAAATCCGACAAAGGCACAGGATACATTAAACGGCTTGCTGCTTCATTTGAGCGAGCTTCAAAAGGATTATCCTGAAAACATTAATGTGATTATTTCGGAGGTGTAACAATGCTTAAATTAGATTTACAGCTTTTCGCTCATAAAAAAGGTATGGGTTCAACAAAGAACGGCCGTGACTCCGAGTCAAAGCGCCTTGGTGCTAAAAGAGCAGACGGTCAGTTTGTTCTTGCAGGCAACATTCTCTATCGCCAGAGAGGAACTCATATTCATCCGGGCAACAATGTTGGCATCGGCTCAGACGATACACTTTACGCCCTTATTGACGGTACTGTTAAATTTGAAAGAATGGGCAAGGACAGAAAGAAAGTTTCTGTTTATCCCGTTGAGCAGTAATAGGTTAATATAATGCAAAGCCGCAGGCAAACCGCCTGCGGCTTTTTCTTTTATACATAATCGCAAATATAATGCGTTGCTGCCCCGTTTTCTATAAATCCTGCAAATCTGCCGATGTTATATCATTTTCAAGATTGTCCCGTGCCAAATCGTTTTCAATTTCAGCATAAGCATCCGAAATTGGCTTTTCTTCTTTTTGAGCGCTCAAGGACGGCTTTGTGTGATAAACCTTTTGTGCAGGAGCGCTTGTTCCTGCAATAATCGGGGGTGCCGGCTCCTTTCCGCTTTTTGCTTTGCCTTGAATTTCAGGCACCTGCGCCTGCTCGTTATCAGGCTTTGTGTGCGTGCGCTCGGGGCGCTTCATTCCTTTTTTAGCCATTCACTTTCACCTCATAAACAGTATTTCACAGCAAATTGCATATATTCGGTTTTTTATTAACAAGTGCCGCAGGGCACCTCAAAATTTGGAACCTCGTTTCAAATCCCTGCTTTTTGATTATACTAAAAAGAAAAAAGCACCCAACGGTGCTTTTTTTCTTTTTAGCGCAGATGCAGGGATTTTCTTCTTGTTATCGGAAGGTCCACCGGACCTTTCTCCCAAATTTTTTCTGCCTTTGGCTTCAAAATTTGGAACCTCGTTTCAAATCCCTGCTTTTTGATTATACTAAAAAGAAAAAAGCACCCAACGGTGCTTTTTTCTTTTTGGCGCAGATGCAGGGATTTGAACCCTGGAAACGGTTTGAGCCGTTTACACGATTTCCAATCGTGCTCCTTCGGCCAGCTCGGACACATCTGCATATAACAGGCGGTGTTTTTTTACCGCCCATATAATTTACTACATTTTTTTCAATTAGTCAAGTACTTGATAGTAAGGAGAGAATAAATTTAATTTTTCTTCAAATTTATCCTTTGGCTGCTCCTTTGGAACCTCAACAGGATAATTGCCTGTGAAGCAACCGTCGCAAAAGCCGATGCTCGTTTTTTCCGCAAGATGATGAGTTGCATCAACAGAAAGATATGCAAGCGAATCGGCACCTATAACCTGTGCGATTTCCTCATTGCTCGAATACTGACAGGCAATAAGATTTTCACGACTGTCAACATCCGTTCCGAAATAGCAGGGATATTTAAACGGCGGAGACGAAATGCGAACATGCACCTCCTTGGCTCCCGCCTCTCGCAACAGATTAACTATTCTTGCGCAGGTTGTTCCCCTAACTATTGAATCGTCAATCATGATAACACGCTTGCCCGCAATGTTTTCCTTAACAACATTAAGCTTTATGCGAACAGCATCCTCCCTTTGGTTCTGGCTCGGCTGAATGAAGCTTCTGCCGATATACTTATTCTTAATAAAGCCGATACCGTAAGGAACGCCGCTTTCAAGCGAATAGCCCAATGCCGCATCAAGCCCTGAATCGGGAACGCCGATAACAACATCTGCTTCAACAGGGCTTTCCTTTGCAAGAAATTCTCCCGCCTTCATACGGGCATGCTGAACCGAGGAGCCCTCTATAACAGAATCGGGACGGGCAAAATAGATATATTCAAAAACGCACATACCGCCCTTTGTTTTTGCACAATGCGCTTTGTTTGATTTAACTCCGTCTGTTCCGATTGTTACAATCTCTCCCGGCAAAACATCACGCATAAATTTTGCTCCGATAGTATCAAGGGCGCAGGATTCGGAGGCAACAACATAGGCTCCGTCATCTGTTTTACCTATACAAAGCGGACGAAAGCCGTAAGGATCTCTGAAAGCAATAAGCTTTGTTGCCGTCATAACAACGCAGGAATATGCCCCTTTAATATGAGACATAACCTTTTCGATTGCTTCCTCCGTGCTTTTACTTGTTAAGCGTTCAAGCACAATTGAATATGCTATTGATTCAGTATCCGAGGTTCCGTGAAAAATTGCGCCTCCGAGCTCAAAATGGCGGCGAAGCTCTGCGGCATTAACAAGATTTCCGTTATGCGCAACGGCAAGATTTCCCTTGATATGCCTAATAACAAGCGGCTGAATATTATTTGGATTTTGCCCGCCCGTTGTTGAATACCTAACATGGCCTATCGCCATATTTCCCATTCCGAGACTGTCAAGCCTTTCCTTTGAAAAAACATCGGGAACAAGCCCGTCGCCTCTGTAATGAGAGAACACACCGTCGTCATTAACGGCAATTCCGCAGCTTTCCTGCCCTCTGTGCTGAAGTGCATAAAGTGCGAGATAAGCCGAATGAGCAACATAGGTTGTTTTATTTTCAAAAATTCCGAAAACTCCGCATTCCTCGTGGATACTGTTGAACATATTTATTATCTCCTCAGTATTTTAAAATAGGTTAAATCCGCCCGAAAGATTTAGGCGGATTAAATTTTATCAATTTGCCGTGTAAAGATTTGCATACGGCCTTGATGTTGCCGGAACAAGCTTTTTAAACGGCTTTGCCATTATTTCATTATAGTCTGCGCCGAAATATTTGCAGTATTTTTTAACATAGCCGTTAAGCTCCTTTTTGTCCTCATCGGTAAGATTTGCAACCTTAATATTTGCAGAAAGATTTTCCTTTGGGAATGAGCCTCTGACGAAAATTTTGCCGCCGTGCATACCCGAAGCACAATGAGTGCCGAAAAGCTTTTCGCCTCTTTTAAGGCCTAAGCCGAGTAAGA
>ULXL01028763.1_pt1 | contig 13161 bp, 17 predicted proteins | sample 1961241 | NCBI WGS metagenome assembly ULXL01 (sample SAMEA4835837, study PRJEB28245) | human gut metagenome | biome: gut microbiome; material: fecal sample | place: Denmark | collected 2008
CCTCGGAGGATATTGAGGAAAGCTCATTTGAAATCAGCGGAGAAATATTAATAACAATTCCGACTGCGCAAAACAGAATAATTATATTTGAAGCAAAAATTATAATATCCTTTTTCATTTCATACACCATATATAATGTTATAATTTATATTTACTTATATTTATCTATATACATTATATATATGAAAAAATTTTACAATTTATCCCACAAGCGCATACAAATCCTGCTCGCTTATATCGGGTTGCAGGCAAACATTAATGCTCATACCGATAAGCTTTGCGCCCTGCTCGGTGAGCCTGTCTATTTCACGGGGAGTAACGAAAAGAGAGGAATCCTCCTTGCCGGAAATAACTGCGGTTGAAACAACCGTTGGAATACCGATTGAAATTACGGGAACGCCAAGTGTTTTTTCGGATATTTCAAATCTGTGATTGCCTACTCCCGAGCCGGGAGAAATACCCGAATCTGAAAACTGAACGGTTGTGCCCAGCCTTTCCGCAGAAGAAGCGGCAAGTGCATCAACGGCAATTACGCAGGAAGGCTTAATAACATTTGCTATGCCCTTTATAATTTCTGCACTTTCTATTCCCGTTTCTCCGAGCACTCCCGTGCAAACAGAGGAAACGCTTTTCAAATTTTCAAAGCCCATTCTTCTGCGAAGCTCGGCAGAAATATGCCTTGTGGCAAAAACATATCCGCTTGTTTTCGGCCCGAGCGCATCCGCCGTTATATCCATATTACCAAGACCTGCAACAAGAATATTGTCGCAATGCGCAGGAAGAAGATTTTTTAATATTTTTGCCGTTTTTGAAAGCCTGCCGTCAAAAATATCGGTATCGTTCACAAAGCTTTCAACCTCAACGGTTATATACCTGCCTATCGGCTTTCCTATCTCCCGTGCGCCGTTTTCGTCTGTTACGCTGACAACAGTTACGCCGTTTTCCTCTTTAACGGTTACTCCGCTGATAAGCGTTTTTTCACTGCTTTCAAAGCTTTCCACCGCCAAATCTGTTCGATTTTGCATAGATAAACCACCCGAAATCCCTTAATATTACATCAATTTCAATAAAAGTATGCCCAAAAACAAAAAAATACTTGCTTTTTTTCAAAAGTTGTGATAATATACATTAGCATTAAATAGATAATACTTTTGATACGAAATCCGATTTAAAGGAGTGAAAATTATGCCACAGATTAAATCAGCTAAAAAAAGAGTTAAGGTAACAGCTAAAAAGGCCGCTGCAAACAAGGCAGAAAGCACAGCTCTTAAAACTGCAATCAAGAAGGCTAATGCCGCTATTGATGCAAATGCAGACAACAAAGAGGACGCAGTTAAGGCTGCTGTTAAAAAGATTGACCAGGCTGCTGCTAAAAATCTTCTTCACAAAAACACCGCAGCAAGAAAGAAGAGCAATCTTGCAAAGAAATTAAACAAAGCATAAACACACAAATTTGCGCTCCTGTCGAAAAGTCGGCAGGAGTTAATTTTTTATTAACTTTTTATTGCTTGACAACAGCATATAATACCTATATAATTGTATCATAAGAAAAATTTGGGGGTTAATATAATGAATATCAAAAAGATTTTGCAGGTTATCGGCGCAATCGTTGCTATTGCAGGAATTTTTGCTGCCGTTTACCTTGCTGTTAAAAAGCTTACAGATAAAAAGGAGCCTGAATATTTTGACGACAATGATTTCTTCGAGTGCGATAACGAGCTTGAAATAATCGAGGTTGACAAGGCCGAGGAAGCTCCGGCAGAAAAAGCTCCTGCAGAGGAAGCTCCGGCAGAGGAAAAGAAAGCTCCTAAAAAGAAAAAAGCCGCTAAAAAGGCAGAATAATTAATGATTACTCAAAGCAGAGCAACGGTTTTTATAATTGTTGCTCTTTTGTTTTTAAGGTGAGAAAATGAAGGGTTCTTATAAAACAGGCTTGGTGCTTGAAGGCGGCGGCACACGCTCAATATTCACAAGCGGCGTGCTTGATGCTTTTATTGAAAACGGCATTGAATTTCCGTATGTTATCGGCGTTTCCGCAGGAAGCTGCAACGGTGCCTCCTTTTTAGGAAAGGCACACAAGCGCCAGCACGATATTATAATTAATTATGTTAACGACAAGCGCTATATGAGCCTAAACAGTATGATTAAGCACGGAGAATATCTTAACAGTGAATGGATATTTAATGATTTAAGCTATGATATTTATCCGCTTAACCAAGACAAATTTGAAAAAAGCGGCGCCGTTTTCTGCACTGTTGTTACAAATGCAAAAACGGGAAGGGCTGAATATCTTTATCCCGACTCTCTGCGAGAAAGAGGCTGCCCCGAAATAAGAGCAAGCTGCGCCCTGCCCGGCGTAACCAAAGGATATGAAATCGGAGAAGAGCTTTATTTTGACGGCGGACTTGTTGATTCAATTCCGATTGAACGGGCATTTGATGACGGTTGTGAAAAAGCAGTTGTTATACTTACTCAGCACAAGGGATATATTAAACCCGCTATGAATTCGAGGCTTCAAAAGGTTTTCAAAAAATATCCCAATGTCGGAAAGGCTATTGTTAACCGCCATAATATATATAATCAGCAAGTCAAATATGCCGAGGAAGCGGAAAAGCAGGGAAGGGCGTTTATAATAAGACCTGCAAAGGCGCTTAACTGCTCAACGCTTGAAAAAAACACGGATAAGCTTGAATTTATATATCAGCTCGGCTATGAACAAGGCAAGCTGAACATAGAAAGAGTTAAGGAATTTTTGGGCTGATGGGAAAGAAAGACGACAAAACAAATGTTATGCGCTTGCTTGACAGCGCAGGAATTAACTACTCATTCCGAAGGTACGAGCCGAACGCTTCGCTGACAGGTGCAGAAATCGCACACCTTTTGGGAGAGGAACCCGAAAGGGTTTTCAAAACTCTTGTTACCGTTTCAAAATCAAAGGAGCATTATGTTTTTATGATTCCCGTTGAAAAGGAGCTTGATTTAAAAAAGGCGGCTAAGGCGGCAGGCGAAAAAAGCATTGAAATGATTGCGCAAAAGGAGCTTCTGCCGCTCACGGGATATATTCACGGCGGATGCTCACCGATAGGAATGAAAAAGCAGTTTAAAGCCTTTATAGATGAAAGCGCAAAGCAATTTGACAAAATAATGTTTTCAGCAGGCAAGGTTGGATATCAGGTTGAGGTTTTAACGGCAGACGCTGAAAAAATTATACATTTCAGCTTTGCGGATTTGGTTAAGCAGTAATATTTTTTAAAAAATCTTGACAACAAAATATTTAACTGTTATAATACAAAGGCTGTCTTATCAGGCAGTAATCCTTGCCCGAAGCAAAAGGATTTCGGGCCAAAAGTCCAGAAGGAGGTGCACAGGAATGGCATTAAAGAAGTATGAACTCGTGTTGGTTTTCTCACTTTCAAAAGGCGAGGAAGCAGTTGAGGCTCTCAAAGCTAAATTCACAGGAATGATCAGCGCTAATGGCACTCTTGGCGAAGTTGAGGAATGGGGCAAGCGTAAGCTCGCTTATCCTATCAACTACGAAACAGAGGGTTATTACATCGTTGCTCAGTTTGAAAGCGATGAAAGCTTCCCGGCAGAGCTTGACCGTGTTATCAACATCACAGACGGTGTTCTCCGTTCATTAATCGTTGCAAAAGGCGAATAATCGGAGGGGATAATATGATTAATTCTGTTGTTTTAATGGGCAGATTAACATTTGACCCCGAGCTCAAAACAACATCAAACGGCATTTCGGTTGTTAGCTTTCAGGTTGCGTGCGACAGAAATTTTCAGCGCGCAGGCGAAGAAAAAAAGACTGATTTCATTGATGTTACTGCTTGGAGACAAACTGCCGAATTTATTTCCCGCTATTTCCGCAGAGGCTCTATGATAGCTATTGAGGGCTCTATCCAAACAGATAGCTACACAGACAAGGACGGAAACAAAAGAAAAAGAGTTCAGGTTGTTGCAAACAATGTTTCGTTCTGCGGTTCAAAGGCAGAAAGCGGAAATTCAAATCCTGTTTATAATCAGCCTGCCCCAAGCTATGCTTCGGCAGACAACAGCGATTTTGAAGAAATTGTTGACGGCGACGATGACTTACCGTTTTAATTTGAAGGAGGAAACCTATTATGGCATATAATAAGGGTGGAATGAGAAAGCCACGCAGAAAAGTTTGCCAGTTTTGCGTTGATAAGTGCGAATGCATTGATTATAAGGATGTTTCAAAGCTCAACAAATTCACTTCAGACAGAGCAAAGATACTCCCACGCCGTGTAACAGGCACATGCGCAAAGCATCAGAGAGAGCTTACAACCGCTATTAAGCGTGCTCGTCAGATAGCTCTTCTTCCGTACAGCGCAGACTAAAATCAAACACAAAAAAATTAAACCGCCGAAATCGGCGGTTTTTTTGTTTGCTTTTTTATTGTTTTTTATCCGAGTGCAACATCAAGTATCATCATCAGGCAAAAGCCGACTGCAAAAAAGACGGTGCCGAGATTTGAATGCTCGCCGGCAGACATTTCGGGAATAAGCTCCTCAACAACAACATAGAGCATTGCCCCTGCCGCAAAGCTTAAAAGATAAGGAAGCACGGGAATAACTATTCCTGCGGCGGCAATCGTTATAAGTGCGCCTATCGGCTCAACAACGCCCGATGCTGCTCCGCTGAGAAACGCCTTCGGCTTGCTCATTTTTTCGGATTTAAGAGGCATTGAAATTATTGCGCCCTCGGGGAAATTTTGAATTGCAATTCCAAGTGAAAGCGCAAGTGCTCCTGCCGCTGTTATATTTGTTTCGCCGGCTATGTATCCAGCAAAAACAACGCCGACTGCCATTCCCTCCGGAATATTATGAAGCGTTACTGCCAGAATCATCATTGTTGATTTTTTTAAATGACTTTTCGGTCCCTCGACCTGACTTGCGTTTTGATGAAGATGAGGAACTATGTGATCGAGCAAAAGCAGGAAAAGAATACCGAGCCAGAAGCCAACTGCGGCAGGCACAAACGACCACTTGCCCATATTTTCCGATTGCTCAATGGCAGGAATAATAAGGCTCCATATTGAAGCCGCAACCATAACGCCTGCGGCAAAGCCCGAAAGAGCCCTCTTCAAATTTTCGCTCATACCCTTTTTCATAAAAAATACACAGGCAGAGCCCAAAACCGTTCCCAGCAAAGGAATCATTATTCCCAATAACGCACTTAATGTCATACTTTCACCTGCTCTCAATAAGAAATTATTATAATTAATTATACCACAAAATCTTCACACACGCAAATAATTTAAGCATTTTAAGGATTAATAAATGCTTGCTTGCGTTACCGTTGAATTTGCAATTGTGCCGTAGGCTCAAACGGTTTTTAATTTTATCTTGTTACGGGGAGTAAACTGTGATATACTCTTTTAGAGGTAGAAATATGAATATTAAAGATGTTGAATTTAACAGCATTGCCTTTCTTGCTCCAATGGCAGGTATGGCAGACAAAGCCTTTCGCGAGCTTTGCGCAGATTACGGAGCGGGCTACACCGTTACGGAAATGGTTAGCTCAAAGGGGCTTGTTATGGGCGATAAAAAAAGCGCTATGCTTCTTACGCTCGGCGAACGAGAGAAAACGGCAGGAGCGCAGATTTTCGGAGATAATCCCGAAATTATGGCTCAGGCTGCTGTTAAATGCCTTGAATTTAATCCCGATATAATTGATATAAATATGGGTTGCCCTGCGCCGAAGGTTGCTATGAACGGCGGAGGTGCAAGCCTTATGAAAAATCCGCTTCTTGCAGGAGAAACAGTTAGGGCTGTTTCCCAGGCTGTTGATATTCCCGTTACGGCAAAAATCCGCAAGGGCTGGGACGACAACAGTGTTAATGCGATTGAGCTTGCCGAAATTCTTGAAAAAAACGGTGCCGCCGCAATAGCCGTTCACGGCAGAACAAGAATGCAAATGTATAGCGGCACGGTTGATTACGATATTATCCGCAGAGTTAAGGAGGCGGTTAGTATTCCCGTTATCGGCAACGGAGACATAACAGATGTTCAGTCTGCGGCAATTATGCTTGAAAAAACAGGCTGTGATGCAATTATGATAGGCAGAGGTGCGCTTGGAAACCCTTGGATTTTTCAGCAGATAAACGCTTATCTTAACGAATGCAGGGTTATTCCCGAGCCGTCGCTGACCGAGAAAATGACGGTTATGCTTGACCATATTAAGAAAATTATTGAATACAAGGGCGAATACACAGGCATAAGAGAAGCACGCCACCACGCCGGCTATTACACAAAGGGCTTGCGAGGCGGTGCAAAATTCAGGGCTGAAATGGGAAGCCTTGAAAGCTTTGAGCAGCTTGAAGAAATAACTTACAGAATTATAAAGGAAAATGTGTGATGCTGTTAAAAAATGTTTGCTTTTATAATGAAATATTTGAAAAAGAGGTTGCCGATATACTGATTGAAAACGGCAAAATTTCCGCTATCGGAGTTATTGACGGCGACGGAAAGGATATGAGCGGTATGCTTGCCCTGCCCGGCTTTGTTGATATTCACATTCACGGCGCAAACGGCGGAGACTGCTCCGACGCTTCAAAAGAGTCGCTTGAAAAAATCAGCACATATCTTGCAAAATGCGGCGTTACCTCCTTTTGCGCAACAACAATGACGCTGGGCGAGGAAGCTCTTTGCGAAATCGCAAATGTAATCGGCGAATATAAGGGCAACGAGGCGGGAGCCAAAATTGCAGGAATAAACCTTGAGGGGCCATTTATTGCAATGAGCAAAAAGGGAGCGCAAAACGCCGAATTTGTACGCTCGGGAAGCATTGAGGAATTCAACAGAATAAATGAAGCATCGGGTGAAATTGTAAAAATCATAACCGTTGCACCAGAAGCCTTTTCAAGCGACGAATTCATAAAAGAAATCAGCAAAAAATGCACGGTTTCAATAGGTCATTCTGCGGCAAATTCCGTTCAGGCACAGCATGCCTTTGATATGGGCGCACGCCACGCAACACATCTTTATAACGCAATGACGCCAATGAGCCACAGGGAAGCGGGAATAGTTGGAACTGCGCTTGACAATGAACAGGTTTTTTGCGAGCTTATCTGCGACGGAGGCCACATCTGCCCTGCGGTTTTGAGAAACACCTTTAAAATTTTAGGCGAAAACAGAGCGTGCGTTATTTCAGATTCAATGCGTGCGGCAGGACTCGGAGCAGGCGAATACGAGCTTGGCGGCCAGCAGGTTTTCGTTAAGGAAAACGGAAAATATGCCATTCTCGCAGACGGAACAATCGCAGCTTCAATAAGCAATGCCTTTGAGGAATTTAAAAATCTTCTTTCCTTCGGAATTGATTTTAAAACAGCTCTGAAATCCTGCACAATAAATCCTGCAAGGGCAATCGGCGCTGATAATGAAATCGGCTCCATAGCAACGGGAAAATCGGCAGACATAATTTTTGTTGACGAAGAATTGGAAATTAAGGAAGTTTATATAAATGGAACACTCGCTTAACATTGCTTTAATAGAGCCTCAAATTCCGCAAAACACAGGGAATATCGCACGCACCTGTGCTGCAACGGGCGCAAGGCTTCATCTTGTTGAGCCGATGGGCTTTACGATAACCGATAAGCAGGTTCGCCGTGCAGGGCTTGACTATTGGGATAAGCTGGACATAACATACTACGCCTCAACAGAGGAGTTTTTTGAAAAAAACAAGGGTGCAGAGTTTTTTTATTTCACAACAAAGGCAGAGCAGACGCACAGCGATATAAAATATCCAAACGGATGCTTTCTTGTTTTCGGCAAGGAAACGAAGGGGCTTCCCGAGGAGCTCCTTAAAGCAAACCACGACAGATGCGTTCGCCTGCCGATGAGGGGCATAATCAGAAGCCTGAATTTAAGCAACAGCGTTGCCGTTGGAGTTTATGAGGTTTTAAGGCAATGGGATTATCCCGAGCTTTCGCTCAAGGGAAGTCTGCACAATTTAAAATGGTAAATAAATAAAGCTTCGGAGAAACAATCCTCCGAAGCTTTTTTATATGTGTTGATTATTATAAAAGCGAAACAACAATATCGCCCATCTGCGAGGTTGTTACCTTTTCAAAGCCGTCCTCATAAATATCAGGTGTTCTTGCCTTTGTGAGTGCAACATCAACTGCTTTTTCAATTGCGTCTGCGGCTTCTGCTTCGCCGAAGGTGTAGCGGAGCATCATTGCACCCGAAAGAATTGTTGCAAGCGGATTAGCCTTTTGCTGACCTGCAATATCGGGTGCGGAGCCGTGAATTGGCTCATACAAGCCGAATGTACCCTCTGCAAGAGAGGCGGAAGCAAGCATTCCGATTGAGCCGCTTATCATAGATGCTTCATCAGAAAGAATATCGCCGAAAATATTTGAGGTTACGATTGTGTCAAACTGACCGGGATTGCGAACAAGCTGCATTGCGCAGTTATCAACATACATATATGAAACCTCAACCTCGGGATAATCAGCCTTAACCTCTTCAACAACCCTTCTCCAAAGCCTTGAAGAATCAAGAACATTTGCCTTGTCAACGCATGTCAGCCTCTTTTGGCGCTTCATTGCGTATTCAAAGCCTGCTTTAACAATTCTCTTGATTTCGGGAACGGTGTATCTTTCGGTATCATAAGCACCAACAACGCCGTTTTCCTCGTAAGTGCCTCTGTCGCCGAAATAAATTCCGCCCGTAAGCTCACGAACGATGAGAATATCAAGCCCGTCGCCGATAATTTCCTCCTTGATGGGAGAAGCGGATTTAAGCGGGGCAAAAATCTTTGCGGGGCGAAGATTTGCAAAAAGTCCGAGCGCCTCACGAATTGCAAGAAGCCCCTTTTCCGGGCGGTTGTTGCCCGGCTGTGTGTCCCATTTCGGGCCGCCTACTGCACCCAAAAGAACCGCATCACTTGCCTTGCACGCCTCCTCTGTTTCCTTTGGAAACGGAACTCCCGTTGCATCTATTGCACATCCGCCTAAAAGCTGATAATCATAATCAAGCTTAAATCCGAATTTTTCGCCTGCGGCATTTAAAACCTTAATACATTCATCAACGATTTCGGGACCTATTCCGTCGCCCTTTAATACTGTAATTTTATAATTTTTCATATACTTATCTCCTTGCAGATGCTATCTGAATTTTTCTTAACCGATTTTATAAGACCGACAGCGCTGATTAACAAAATAACGCCAACGATAATTTTTAAAGCATTTAGTATGACGGATAAAGCTTCCGTATAAACAACATCAGCAAATATCAAATATGCCGGGCATTGTGTCGTCACGCATTGTGTCGGGCTGATCACGGTTGATGGCACAAACAATTCCCTTCATTGAAGCATAGCTGATATTATGGCTTACGCCTATGCCGAAAACATCCTTTCCCTGGGGATTTTTAAGATGAATATAACTGATAGCCTTTGAATCCGAGCCAACTGAAATAGCGTGCTCACTATAATCAACAAACTCATAATCGGTTATGCCGACTGCCTTAATTGCCGAGAAGAATGCGCCGATAGGGCCCGAGCCCTCTCCCGTGATTTTAACGGGTGCTTCGTCCTTATATTTAATTTCGCCGCTGAAATGAACCGAGGTAAGAGAATCGCTTTCCTTTTTCTCCTCACTAACCTTATAATTAAGCAATCTGTAAGGTCCGCAAACATTTCTGTATTCCTTTTGGAAAAGGTCGAAAACCTCGCCTGCTTTAAGCTCCTTGCCCTTTTCATCACAAGCCGCCTGAACAACTGCGCCAAACTCCGGATGCATTGCCTTTGGCATTTTAATTCCGTAATCATTAGCAAGAATAAATGCCGAGCCGCCCTTTCCGCTTTGAGAATTAATTCTTATAACAGGCTCATACTCTCTGCCCACATCTGCGGGATCTATCGGAAGATAGGGAACCTCCCAATAATCCGAATGTGTTTCATCCATATATATTTTACCTTTATTAATGGCATCCTGATGAGAGCCGGAAAAAGCGGTGAACACAAGCTCGCCTGCATACGGCTGACGGGGCGGAACCTTCATTTTTGTTGTGCGCTCATAAACCTCTTTAATTGCATTTATATCGTGGAAATCAAGCCTTGGATCAACGCCCTGAGTCCACATATTAAGCGCAAGCGTTACCATATCAACATTACCCGTTCTTTCGCCGTTTCCGAAAAGTGTGCCTTCAACACGGTCTGCACCCGCCATAAGTGCAAGCTCTGTTGCGGCAACACCCTCTCCTCTGTCATTATGCGGATGAAGAGAGATTATTGCCGCCTCTCTGTTTTTCATATTGCGGCAGAAATATTCAATTTGGTCTGCATAGCCGTTTGGAGTTGAGCATTCAACGGTTGACGGCAGGTTAAGAATAATCGGATTTTCGGGTGTTGAGCCCATAACCTCCATAACCCTTTCGCAGATTTCGATTGCATTATCAATTTCTGTTCCCGTAAAGGACTCGGGGGAATATTCATATCTGATATTCATATCGGGGCACTCACGCAGTTCCTCATCGGTAAGCTCTTTAATGAGCTTTGCGCCCTTAACGGCAATATCAATAACGCCCTGCATATCTGTTTTGAAAACAACCTTTCGCTGAAGCGTTGAGGTTGAATTATAAAAATGAACAATAACATTTTTTGCGCCCTTGATTGCCTCAAAGGTTTTCTTAATAAGATGAGGCCTTGCCTGAACAAGCACCTGAATTGTTACATCATCGGGAATATAATTTCCGTCAATAAGAGTTCTTAAAATTTCATATTCGGTTTCGGAGGCAGACGGAAAGCCAACCTCGATTTCCTTTACGCCGATTTTGACAAGTGTGTCAAAAAGCTCAAGCTTTTCCTGAAGATTCATCGGGTCAACAAGAGCTTGATTTCCGTCTCTTAAATCAACAGAGCACCAAATCGGCGCCTTTGTTATTACCTTATCCGGCCAAGTTCTGTCCGGAATATTGATTGGTTTGAATGGGATATACTTTTTGTATCCGCTGAGCATAGTGAAAACTCCTTTCTTATTGCGAGGCGCATAAAAAATGCGCCCCTATAATATATAGGGGCGCAGAATAATCTGCACGGTACCACCCTACTTCAGCAGAAAGAATTTCTGCCCTTTAGCATCATACAATGCCTCAACCTTTTACGCAGTTACGCGTTTGCCCCTATAACACCGAACGGCTTTCAGGGCAACAACTCCGCAGAGAGCTATACATTATAATCTTCGTAACGGCTTGCCCCGCCCGCCGTTTCTCTGAAAGCCCGATTATAATCTTTTTCTGCTTCACAGTCTTTTTGGGTACTATTTAATTCAGTGAGTTAATTATAACACAACAAATTTAAAAGTCAAGCATAAAATATTTCCTGCTTAATACTCAAACTTTGAATAACCGTGGCCGTTTGCAATTGCATTTACGGGAACATCCGCATCGCAAAGAGGGCAGCTATGCTTATCATAAACCATATAGCCCGGTAAATCCTCTTGGGTGAAAATAGCGTTTACCTCTATTCCGTTAACCTCTTTTGCGGCGCTGAATGCAGCGGTTATGCCAACAACGCTTCCGCCGTAATATGAAACGCTTTCAATAGCACGCTCAACGGTTTTTCCGCTTGTTATGCAGGAGATGAGCACAAGCACCTTTTTGCCCCTTATCATCTTAACAAGATTATCGCGGAAAATCATATTTCCCATTGTGTCAAACTCCGGGCCTAAAACATATATATTTGAATCGGGATTAGGTGCCATCATTGACGGCCTTGAAAGCTCGTGCGCAAGATATGCGCCGAGAGCCTGCGTTTCATAAAGGCACAAAACAGTGTCTATCTCTATTCCCCTTGATACATAATATTCAGCCATAAGCATAGCCGTGTCAACCGAAACTTCGTGGTTGTGCTTTATATCCGAGGTGCCCACATAATAATTGATATGCGAGCTTGCCGTTACAAAATGGCCCTCTGTTGCATGGATAAACACTCTGTCATTTCTTTCAGAGGTAATAGTAATAATATTTTTCATAAAATCATCCCATCTCTTTTTATTATATTTTACTATATAACAATCCTCTTTTCAACAGACCGATTAGTAAAAAAACGATAAAAATATTTGTTTATTTTATACAAACGAAATTAAAAAATTTATTGTTTAAAATCGAATAATGAAGAAAGGCAGCGTATAACACGCTGCCTTTCCCCTCTCTGTCTATAACAAACTATAGGAGGACAAGATACTTGAAGCGGTTGCGGCGCCGCTTTCAAGGTATCTCTAATTATAATCATAGTTGCACAATATGTCAAGTATAAAGTTGAAAATTTTTAAACAATATTACTAAATTTTGCCAAAACAGTTAAATTGTTAAGATTATTCGGTTTTTTATTTCACACCAATTCGATTTTGTGAAATAAAAATGAAATTTTTTTCAAACAGTCTTGTTTTTTGTACTGTTATTTTTCGTACTCCTCCGTTAAACGCTTAAACGAAGGAGAACATATTGACATAGAACAAATGTTCGTATAATATAAAAATGTAAGCAACGCCGCCCCGCAGCTTATAACAATAAAACACGGCGAACGCTCGCCGAAAGGGAGGATGCTGAAACGATGGAAAAAATCTCGGTTACAGACCTTGCCGAGCAATACGAAAGGCAATATAACTTAATAAACGCAAAAATTGCAGGCCTGCGCCCGCTTTTATATGTTTACACGGGAGAGGACCTTTATTTGCTTCGGCGCAGAATAAAAACATATTACGAAATGGCAACAGAATGCAGAATAACGGCGGTTTCGCTGAAAAAATATTATGAGGACGAGCATAATGAAAGACTTCACTGATATAATTTATTCAAGCGCGGAGGCTTCCGCAATAGGCGACATAAGCACTCAAAAAATATGGCGTTCCTCGCTTTGCTCGGTTCTTCCGCATATAACGGAAAAGGAGCTGACGAAAAGGCAAAGGCAATGCCTTGAAATGAATATAATTGAAAATATGAGCCAGGCGGAAATTGCCGATGCGCTCGGAATTTCACAGCCAACGGTTTGCCGCCATATTGAGCTTGCTAAAAAAACATTAAACAACCGCCTCGGCTATTGCGCCGAAGCGGTTGGCAGGGCAAACAAATTCTGGTTAAATTCGCTAAACTGAACCGCCCCGAATATTATAAACAGCCGATACGGCGG
>ULXL01048492.1_pt1 | contig 13137 bp, 18 predicted proteins | sample 1961241 | NCBI WGS metagenome assembly ULXL01 (sample SAMEA4835837, study PRJEB28245) | human gut metagenome | biome: gut microbiome; material: fecal sample | place: Denmark | collected 2008
TTGATTAAATGACACCAATATTTTTAACTATGTGATACCGGCAATGCAGTTCCGGACATTGATATACTGTTGGAGCTGTCGCATCTGTACAAGGTTACAATTAATGAAATGCTTGAAGATGTTGATCTGCTTTGTGATCTAACCGGCAAAGAAACCGGACGTTCGGGAATAGCCTACTTTGTACCGGAGCAAGAACGCGATTATAATATCGAATGGGCAAATGAAATACGAAGTGGCAACTGGATAAAGCAAAACTGGGAGAATTCCAGAGTTGCCGATCCTTTCATGGATAAAGTCGGGGAAGAGATTGCTTCATGTAACGGGATCATTCTTGAAATCGGTGTTGGTCCCGGAGGAGGCTATATGCCGTATATCCTCAAGGCGGATCCTGATGCGACAATAATTATCAGCGATCTATCTCCAACTGTTGTCAGCGAGTGGAAAGCATTGTTGGACAAAACGATTGATTCACCTAATCTGTACTATGCAGTATTTGATTTTTGTAATATGCCGTTTAAAGACAACAGTATTGATATCATTTCAGATGGCGGCGGCATAGGAAATTGCGAAGGAGATAAAGCAAAGGCACTGAAAGAAGCATACAGAGTTTTAAAGCCGGGAGGAAAGCTAATTACTTCAACGGGATTTGTGACCAAAGAAACCCTTGCAGCTCTCCCAGAAGAAGCACAAAGGGTTTTGATTGAAAAACGACCGGATGTGTTCGAAGATTTGTACGAAGATACCGTGCTTGCCGGATTCAGTAAAATAGACAGTATTATCAGCGGATGTTGGTATACCGATGAAGATGAAAGTACCATTGCAGACTTGGCACGCTCACTGGGAGTTAATTTAAAATTTACGAGTTATATAAGATATTGCACCAAGGAATGATGCGGTAATAGGTTGGAGGACTTAAAATGGAGAACATATTTGATCAAATCGAAGCCAATATGGACAACCTTGTAGATAATCAGGTATGGTGGTCGAATTGTGCAACTGCAGAACAAATAGAAGCCGCGAAAAACGGTGAGCTTGAACTGACATTGGGTATTAGTAAGCCTGTGCCGAAAGAATGGATAGCTGATATTACTGGCAAAAAGGTTTTATGCCTTGCAGGTGCTGGGGGACTGCAGGCACCGCTGCTGGCAAGTGCAGGAGCAAAAGTAACTGTTATAGATATATCAAAGAAAATGCTCGAAAAAGATATTTATATGGCTCAAAAATACAATTTAGAGATACAAATTGAACACGGAAATATGACAGATTTATCAAGATTTGAGAATGAAACCTTTGACTATATTATAAATCCTGCGTCATTGTTTTATGTGCCGAATGTTCATCCGGTATTTAAAGAATGTTATCGTGTGCTGAAACGAGAGGGTTCGCTTATTTTGGCAGCGCCTAATCCTATCGCGTATGTATGCGATTTTGTTGACGATGAAAACGGTGGATATTATAAGGCGGTCAATCGTATGCCATATTCATCTGTAGAGCGCCCGAATCAGGGAGACTGGATTGAGTTTGGGCACACAATGGCTGATTATATTGGCGGACAAATTGCCTGCGGCTTTGTTATAACCGGCTATATGGAGGATCAGCAGGATGATATAACAGAACTTTACTTTATGACAAAAGCCATAAAGCAATTGGATTAATGCCAAACCGAAGAGGAAGTAATAGAAATGATCAAGATAGACCAAAAATTTTTCATCAGACCTGCGGTGCTTGAAGACGCACCGAAATGCGCGGATATTCATATGAGGTCTTGGATGTTCGCATATAGTCAGTATATACCCATGGAAATTATTGAACAGCACAACACACGAAGACCTGTTATGTGGGAAAAGATGCTTAAAAATAATATAGATACTCATTTTGTGGCGGTATATCAGGGGAAAATCATTGGAATTACCAGTATTAATCCTCCAAGAGATCAGGATCTTCCCGATACAGTTTATGAACTGACGGGATTGTATTTTGACCCCGATTACATCGGGAAAGGGTTCGGAAAAAAGACAATGGATTGGGTAAAAAATGAAATATCAACACGAGGATATGATACGATATCCCTTTGGGTTCTTACACAAAATACCAGAGCAAAGGCTTTTTACGAAAAAAGCGGTTTTAAGCCGGACGAAAGCACGAAACCCAGCGGTTTGGGAGATACATTAGAAGAACGATATATCTATGAAATAGATGGATAAAGTATAGATACGGTGATATAAAAAATGGAAATAAAATCCTTAAACATTGCTGATATAAGTTCGGACTTACTTATACATTTTAGTCACGAGCAAATGATTACACAAAAATGGATAAAAAACGACGGCGAATGGAAGTTATGTGATACATCTGAACTGCGGGAATGGAGTTTAGAAAAAAGAGTTTGGATCACAGAGTATATGTGTCAGCAAATTAACCGTGGCGGAACTGTTTTAGGGACATTTTACAACAACATCTTAGTGGGATTCTGCTGCTTAGACGGCATTTTGTCAGGAAAATCGGCAAAATATGCAAATTTGACGATGTTATTTGTGGATGATGATTGGAAACGTATGGGTGTTGGAAAAATGCTTTTTCAAGAAGTCTGTAATCATGCCATAGCACTCGGTGCAGAAAAATTATTTATTTCTGCCATACCGTCAGCAGAAACAATTGCGTTTTATTTTAAAATGGGTTGCGTTGACACAAAAGAAATTGTTGAGGAGTTCGTAGATACTGAAAACGACCGATATTTAGAATATAATTTGAAATTATAAGCAAGCGGTGAGCAAATGCCTGATTACAGAAACGACAAAGGGAGTATATTTTCCATTATCCGACCGTTGGGATAAAACTACAAGGATTACAGACAGCACCCATCGAATCAGCAAACTGTTTTTCCCCTGTTGTTGCGAACATAATTAAAAAATTCTTTTCTAAAACCGCCTAACCAACCTCAATTTATATCGACTATATAGGTGTAACAATCATGATTGAAACGAAAAAGGTGTAACATGAAAACAAACGAAGCACTTAAATTGCTTGAGAACAAAGACTTTCTCGATAAAATATATCATTTTTCTTATCACAGGTCTAATACTTCTTTCGAAGCGGAGGAGCTATGCTCTCATATCATTTTTGCAGTAATATCGGCCATACATAAACAAGAATCTATTGAAAACTTTTATGGTTTTGTATGGACGATTGCTCACAGAGTGTATGCGGACTTTTGCCAAAAAAGAAACGTAGAACGTCAAGTATGTAGTATTGAAAACAGCGATTTCATATTAGCGGCTAAAGAAAATGAGATAGATGAATTTATTGAGGAAGCAACCGAGCAAGAACAAATAAGCAGAATTTTCAAGGAAATTGCTTTTTTGTCAGAAGCGTATCGTGAAGTGATGGTGATGTTTTACATTGATGAGTTAAAAGTCAAAGATATTGCGGCAAGACTCAACATCAATGAAACTGCTGTCAAACAACGTTTGTTTTCCGCACGAAATATAGTTAGAAAAGAGGTTGGAATTATGAGCGAAAGAAATTATGTTTTAAAGCCTATTCAATTGGCTATTTCAGGAACCGGAAATCCTTGCGGCAATGATCCTCGATCTAAAACAGAAAGATTATTTTCTCAAAACTTAATCTATTTATGCAAAGATAAACCAAAATCAGCGAAAGAGCTTTCTGAAGCACTTTGTGTGCCCATGCCTTATATTGAAGAAGAGTTGGAAATCCAATGCCACGGTGAAAATGGAAACTATGGAATGCTTCGCAAACTGGATAACGGGAAATATACGGTAAATATCCATTTGGTAGATTATGATGAGTACGATCAAGCCAACAAAATCTATGAAAAGCATCTGCCGGAGTTTTGTAATGTTATTAAAAATACGCTGAAGCAAAATACAGAAAAAATATTTTCCTTTCCTTATTTAAACAATCAGAAAGATCTCCGTTTCATTATATGGTCTTTGATCTCAAGAATTGTTTGGAACTTTGAAGACAAAATTAATGAGGTTTTGGCAGAAAAATACTTTTCTGAAGTTACATTAGTTAAAAGGGATTTTTCTTGTGTTGCTGTTGCGTACACAGATGACCAGAACCCTGATTTTGGATTCTACGGTTGTGATGGTATTAACGCCACCTCGGTTGGCGGCTATCAATCAGTTTTTGTATCCAATATCTATGGCAGGCGTATTGACGCGCATTTTCACTGTGGTCATAATATTTCAAATGATCCAAAACTCCTAATGACTATCAAAGCGATTAAAGGGGTTTCGATAGATGAATTATCCGAAGCAGAAAAAGAAATAGCTGCTAAAGCTGTTGAATGCGGCTATCTTCGTAAGGTCGGAGACCTCTTAGAACCACAAATTATTGTGATAGACGGAAAGAATGAAATGGATTTTTACAACCTTTCTTTCGATTTCACCAATAATATGGGAACTATCATTGACCAAATTGCCGCTGAACTATCCGAGTTTATGAAAAGGCATATTCCTGAACAGCTAATGAATGAATATCAGATATACACACAGCTTATCGCGGGTGTTAGAATTCTCTCAAAAGCAATAGAGGAATGCATTAAGGAAGAAATACTTTCTGAACCTCAAAACCGTGTTGGTGCAGAGGGTGTATTGATGGTTGTAGAAAAATAAAGATGCAACAATTTTTAGTTGTTAAAACACACAGCCTGCAGATTCAATGAATCTGCAGGCTGTGCGCCTCTCAATCGGTTATCTTTGAAAGTATCTTTATGGGAGCCTTGATTTCATGCGGGTTTGCGGGCGTACAAGGCTGACTGAACCTGACAGGAGAAACCATGTAATTAACAGACGGCGATAAAACTCGAAATGCGGTTGTCCGCAAGGGCACGTGGGTTCGAATCCCACCTCTTCCGCCAAAAACCCGCACAAACACTAGGTTTGCGCGGGTTTTCTCTTTGTCTCTCATGATCCAATTTTCGTGTCTTCGCCGAAATGGTGACAAAAACGTGGTGACATTGTCACCACGTTTTTTCTCTCTTTATTCATCCAACGCATTCTGGCTGGATTCTCTGGCGACATTTTGGTGATAAGAAGTGGTAACAGGGCTTGTAAATTGCCAAAGCCATCCGGGAATATTCATTCGTCACTCTGTTGATTCTCCTGGATTTTATCAGTGTCCGCTTTCGGGAACAGCGCGTTGTGGTAGGCGTCCAGCACGAACTTCTTTCGCTCCAGCCGCACATCTACGTATTGCGCGGTCATAGCTTCCAGATTGGTTGAAATTCCAAGTTGTAGGCCCGTCCCTTTCAGGCTGTAGCCCAGGATCATGCCCACGGTATAAAAATCGCCGGTCAGCTGGTGCATATTGGTCGCCGCCGAATGGCGCAGGTCGTGGAATCGGAGGTGGGGCAAGTCCATTCGCCGGATCAGCTGGGCAAAATTTGCGGATACGATGTCCCGGCGGTTGGGCGCGCCGTTAGGCTTTGCGTTGACCAGGTCGTTTTCATAGTAGATTCCGCCGCCGTTCCTTGCAAGACTTCGTTGACGCTCTTGAAGTTCCAGTTGCCTTTCAAAGTACTCTTTTGCCACACCAGTAGGGAGTACACGCTCTCCCGAACCGTCTGCCCTTTTGCCTTTCACGGTCGCCATATCACTGGCCTCCGTCGTCCCCGCAGGGATCTTGAAGGGGAGCTGTTCCACCACGGAGAAGCATCCCTTATCCAAATCCACATTGCGCCATCTCAGGCCCAATATCTCGCTCATGCGCATGCCGTACATGCCCGCCAGCATGACGATCATTTCCCATTCCGTACCGGTAAGCAGTCCAAATAGCCGCTGCATCTGCGGGATGGTGTACGGATCGGGCGTTTTCCCCTGTTTGCCAAACTTGGTCAGAATATCCCGGGCTGGATTGTGATCGATGTAACGGTATTTCCGCGCCGACTCCAGCGCAACGCTTAAGATGCGCTGGGTGTAGCGGACAGAACTCTGGGACAGTCCCTCGTCAAACATCTTCTGGAACATCTCGTCCAGCATAGCTGGGGTGAGCGCCCGCAGCTGTACATAGCCGATATGGGGCACAATGTGGTTGCGAATGTAGCTCTTGTATCCGTCAAAGGTGCTGGGGCGCAGATTGGCCTTGCCATGCTGCTCTATCCAGGTCCCCATGTACTCCTGAACCGTCTGCTTGCCCTTGACCATGTCAATGGGCGAATAGGACGGACTGGCCAGCTTCGTGCGCATCTCCGCCTCATATTGGACGGCTTCCTTCTTTGTGGCAAAGCCCTTCTTCACATGGGTTTTCCATTTTCCCTGCTGCTGGTATTTCACATTGACGTCGTACACCACGCCCGCCTTGCCCGTCAGTGCGCCGTTCCCATCTCTCTTATTTTTTACCTGTCTCGTCGATACCGACATGAACTATAACCTCCCTTTCTCCGCGAGCACGTTATGCGTTACATAACGTCGGAGTTGTGTCCGGTTTGGCGAAGCCAAATTCGCGTCCTTCAGACGTGAAAGGACACAACTCCCAGTTTGAAAGATTGATCTTTCAAACTTCCGCCTCCTTTTCCACACGGATTTTATTCCGCTCGTACCAGTCCCAAATCGCGGCTTCCACCAGCAGCTTTCGGTTTCCATTCTCGACATACTCAATTTGCCGGTCCTCGATCAGCTGGCGCAGCTTGTTTTCCCCGATGCCGCTGATGCGGCTCATCTGTTCCACGTTTTTGAGCAGCGTGTCCTCACGGACGTAAGGCGCTGTGTTATTGGACTTCTTCATAAAGATACCCTCATTTCCATCTGATTTTTTCTGCGCAAACGCACAGCATCACATTTCACTCCCTTCTTCCTTATGCTGACATCTTGAATATGCGGGAGATTGAAAGGATTTATGAAACGGATGGGAAAGGAGGGTCAGTACATAGTTGTTTTTCTGCGACAAAACTTCACAATAGCCTTAGAGCACAGCGGCATGAACTATTAAAAGGATCCAGAAAGGCCTGCACACGTTCCACTTACGGATACCGGTGCAGGCCGTTTGATCGTTTTCTTTATGGATTTCCGTCATACCCAGTGTATGACATACTGGTTTAACGTCTCTAGGATTAAAAAATACTTTTATGCTGCGGCAACCACGATTGCAAGAGAATCCGTGAGAAAAACGGTGGTTATCGGACCTCCGACCGTCTATATTCTCATCCGGCGGTTTATTTGGCCCTCCGGCCGTTTTGACTCAATATGCTCTCACCCCCTTCTAAAGAGGGCCCGTTTTCAAAAACGACTGGAGACCAAAAACGGCTGTCTGGCGTTTCTAAATCCGATCAATGTCCTTCATATTATAGTTGGGACGAAAAAGCCGCTCCGGAAGGCGGATTCGTTTCCAATCTAGGAAAGGAGGATGTGTTCATGTTATTATTAAATGGCAAGAAGGAAATAGACGTCAAGGATATCTATGCGACTATCCAATTTCACATTGATTTATTCGCAAATACGAAAGACGGAAAAACAGACGCGCCTGTGGGCAACACAGATGGAAATCTGTTTTTACTTCGGGATGGGACTCTGCACTTTTCAAACGAGAAAACCGAATATGTTACTATGGACATTTTATCTGAGCAATAGGCTTGTACCAGAAAAACGAAAGGCAGGAACCCCGCTGTGTTCTAGAGACGCAGCGGGGTTCTTGCCTTTAATCATTGCTTTAAGAGCTTATAAAACTTGTGCCCAGGCCTGATTCCTTCCGTCCCTGTCAGATAGCTAAGATTGATATCAAAATACTCCGCCAACGCGCAGAGGACATCCAGCGGCGGCTTGTTTGCTCCTAATTCATAATAGGAGTAGGTGGAGCGGTTCACATGAATATAGTCGGCTACTCGTTGCTGGGAGACACCAGTGAGAGTGCGCAGCAGTCTCAATTTTTCAGCAACATTACGGTAAATTTCTGATCCTTTCATAGTCCATATCACATACGGCCACTCGGTTAATATGTTTTTCCCAGAATACAGACATAAATCGAGCCGTCTTCATCTCGCGCGGCTCCTGCCCCAATACGTATAAGCTCCTCAGAAGCTAAGTCGGAGCAATGTACGGTCAACAGCGAACCCTCTTTTACTCCATCCTCAAAAGCTCCTTTTCCCACAGACTCGACACCGGAGCAGGAATGGTATAAGTTTTTTGTCTGGGCCATTTCCTCCGCGTGCGCCTGTGCGGCGGCCGATAAATCAGCATCCATATTCAAGGGCTTGCTTCTATGTGAGTTGACTCCCAACAATAAATCATAAAGGTATGCGTTTCCCATCGCCTCCACGCTTGAGCCGTCAGAAGGTACCGGCGGCGGTGTATCAGGACGCTCGGGAGCGGACGTTTTCGACTGAGACGCTTCCTCTGGAGGATAAGAAGCCGTTTGCGGCGCCGCAGGCACTTCACTGGATGGTGAAGAAACCGCTCTTTCAGGCGAGGAACTCATTTTATTTTCTTATACTTCTGAGGATCTTTCAGTGATATGGGAGGGATTTGATGACTTCTCTAAGTACACTTGTTGTTGTATCTGCGGCGGAAAAAGGCTTTGCTAGCGTCTCTGTAGGTGTTCTTGTTGGTATTTCGTTTAGAGATTGCGCCGAGAAAAATTCTTCAAAGCTGGAGTTAACTGTTTCTTTGGTCGTGCATGCCGGTAAAAGCAATAACCCGCAAAGCAGACAAAACAGACTGGTGATTCTTTTCACTTTAATTTCAATATTTTACCCCCCCACGCCGCCTAGATCAGCTGAATCAATTTGAGCAGGGTTACGCAATTGATAAAGCCCTGAAGATAGATAAAGTCACAATCTATGGAATTTATTTCATTTTGAAGGCGCTCCAATTTGGACATCAGCTTGCGATTTTTACCAATCCGGTTCCGGATTTCATCAAAGACCTGACTGTACTGTTTTTCCTTACGCTGATATTCTACATTATGCTCATTATTACGCATACAAAGATCAGATTGAGCCTCTGAGAACGCGGCTTATAAATGCTCCGTAAACGAGGTGGGCATATCTGTAATATGTTCTTTCAGCAACGCTTCCAGCTTCAATTTGCTTCACCGCCTCCCTCATCCTGTCTTTGAAATCCAAGCGCCTCTAGCAATAGGTTTATGGCAATACGATTGCCCATGGCAAAGGCCTCCCGAACCTCCATCGCAGATGCGCTGCCGCGCGTATGTAACACGACGTGAAACATATCTTTATCTAAAAGATTAAGCTTGCTTTCAATTTGATCTTCCAGTTCACACGCTTGTTTTTGAAGCTTGTGGAATTCTGGTTCTGATGGACTCAGGTTCTCATTTGGGTTCAGATTACCAAGGTATAAGTTGTCCAAATATGGAAATACAGGATACATATTCTCCTCCTTTTAGTCTCTATAAGTGGTATATTAAACTTCTTATTAAGCTTATATTACCACACGGATATAACACAGTTAAGGGCGTTTGTATCACTTGCAAGCGCTTTTTTATCATTTGGCTTGCCAAAAAGACTTATAAAATGTTATAATAAAATAAATGGAGGTGCGAAATTTGGCTATTCATTGTAGATTATCCACTTTGTTGGGTGAAAGACGTATTAAGATGGCGGAATTATCCCGTATGACAGGGGTATCCAAGACCACGATCAACGCCATGTACCACGACCGTGTCCGAAAGATAGACTATGGCGTATTGGAACGCATCTGCAAGGCGCTGGATTGTGGGCTTTCCGATATTTTGGAGTATGTGGGAGAATAAGGGCAACTATTTCATACACTTTTTGGTTATGAGTTAACGCATATATGATCCTACTGACGCCGACGCCGATTCTCACAAGCAGCATGAATATCTACGACTTAATCTATTTTATCGACGAAACGGCGCTGCTCGATCCAGAAAGAAATGGAACACGACCTACCGTGCCTGGAACATATTACGGCGCAAAAAAAGCTGAACACGCTGCAAAGGGAATTGAAACAACGCGTGCAGGCCCTGTTTTTTGACGACTTGCGCTTGGAGCAGGCGCTTGATGAGCAAATTGCAACATGAATGTATCCTGTAAATTATACGGATGAGGCGAAATGCCGGTTAGTAATACGGGCGCAGGGACAGTAGATGGGAACGAATACAGGCATTCCTTATGAAAAACTGGTACAGCATATCTACCAGCAAATAGTGAATTGTGACGGCATCGACACCATTGAAGTCCAGCATGATGTCACGCTAAAAGGGAAGACAACTTCCCACCAGATTGATGTCTATTGGGAATTTGCTCTGGGAGGCAATCTTTATCGCACTATCATACAGGCAAAAGACTGGGCAACTAAGGTTAAGCAAGAGCAAATGCTCACTTTCAAGGCGGTTCTGGATGATCTACCAAACGGAACAAAGGGTATTTTTATTGCAAAAACAGGCTATCAAAGCGGAGCCATTGATGTGGCGAACGCAAATGGCATCCCAATCTACACCTTCCGCCCCGCCACGGAAGAAAACTGGAACGGGCAAATCCCAATGATTCAAGCCGCGCTGCGGCTTCGCACGCCGTTCTACCATCAACCCCAATTTCGTATACCTTTGGATTGGGCCAAGGAAAACCCGCAAACGGTGGAAATGATGAAGGATCTGGACTCCAGAAGCCTTGTTGTTGACAATGAAACCGGTGAACGCTGGACGATAACCCGGTTAATTTCCGTTGCATGTGACCAATGCGGGTCACCCCCAAAGGAATATACAAAGGAATTCCAGGACGCGTATATTCAGCCGTATGAGACGGATTACAAAATCAAAATAGAAGAATTCAACGGCTTCTTCGGGTATCAAACCAGATATGATGAAACATTCCGGATCCGGGTGGATCAGCTGGTGGGGCATATCCTGCGGGATGTGACCGACGGCAAGATTGAAATTTTTGACGAGAACGCAACACTATTGAGAAACGAGGCGAAAGACAATGGATAATATCATGATGGATGGCATGAGCTTTGATATGGAGCAGGAGGCGCGAGACCGTTTGCGGTCCGTCTTTCCCGACTGCTTCTCCGACGGGAAACTGGACATCGACAAACTGCTCTCCCTTTGCGGCGAATACATCGACAATGACTTTGAGAAATACAAGTTCGAGTGGAAGGGCAAGACCGAGTGCCTGCGCCTGGCTCGCAAGCGCTCCACCGGCACCCTGCGCCCCTGCCCCGAGGAGAGCGTGAACTTCTATGAAACGAAGAATCTGTACATAGAGGGCGACAATCTGGAGGTACTCAAGCTGCTTCAGAACGCCTATTTCCGGCGCGTAAAGATGATTTATATCGACATTTTCTTTCATGTACTTCCTCATGCTATTCCATTGTTAAAATTATTGCCTCTTTCTCGCACTGAGCTGTGAAGAGAACAGCATCGAGACTATGCCAATGACCAAATAGAGCCCCGCGTATATTACGAATGCGCTTTCACCCGGATCAAAGAATATCCATGTGCCAAGCAAAACAGGACAACGGCAATTACAGGCAGGCTCCACATTACTTTTATGTGTTTTCCCGCAAAAATCCCTAAAGTAATGCAGTATATCGGGTTGATAGCGAAAAACAATAGCAGAATAACCGCCATGCGGCATCACTTTTGGCAAAAGTAATCGCGGCCCATGGCAATAAGAGCATCATGGCGGCTGATCCAATCAAGCACCCTATAAATTTCTTTTCATTCTGCGTCCTGCGTAATCCTTCCCCCGTCTTTCCTGCAGATTCTTAAACGCCAAAGCTGTCTTTACTAATAAACGAAGCTAAATATGCCCGGCAAACGGGAAATTATAATTCTGTTTTCAGTAGTGAGTACATCTTCATGTCAATAACTTTACCGTTCTTGATGGCGTTATTTCTCAATGTGCCCTCATATTGGAAACCTGCTTTTTCAAGTACCCGGCAAGATGCGGTATTGTATGCAAACGGCTCTGCGTAGATGCGAATAATATCGCTCTTTTCAAAAACATACTTGCAGATTTGTTTAACGGCTTCAGTCATGATTCCTTTTCCCCAATATTCTTCTGCGATGCAATATCCTAATTCGGCAGTCTGTCTGTGAATGTTTCCTTGACGAAAAACACCAATACTTCCAATTGCCTTTCCATCTATCGTAATAGCAAACGCAAACGTTTCGTTTTCATCTGCGGAGAGCATAGCAGAAATATAATCCACCCCGTCTTGCTCTGTGTAAGGGTAAGGTAATCCGTCCCGAAGATTATCTTGTATTTTTGTATTTGAAAGAGCCGACGCTAAATCTTTTGCGTCTGATAACTTCCATTTTCTTATTTTACAAGTCATTTTACACATACCTCCTCGCTGACACCCGATTTCTCGGGGTGTCTTATGTTAAGCTTGCGCAATAAACAAAATACTCATCACATGCGTTCGGCATATAAGTCAAATTTGACATGCCATTCGCCATCCTCTGTTACCGTAACATCTTGCCAATGAAAACGATCGTCCTCGATTTTGGCAAAGACCCATTTTCTCCTTTCGTCCTCAATGTTTGTAAGGACGATGAGATCGTCTTGCTTTCTCGCCTCAAACCGCATAATTTTTCCTGTGTAGCAATATGAGACATCCCAAGCGTGTGTGCCAGGGTTGTAAACACGAAGCGTTGTTCCGTATTCAAAGCCGGGCAAGACAATAACATCCTGTACCGCCATTCCCTCAAGAACCCATGAAAAATGCCATTCGCCTTTCATTACGCGGGAAGTGCTATTGTCAACATAGTCGATTTTCCATCTGCCGATCAGCTTCCCGAAAAAATTAAATTCCTCGGGTAGCGCTTCATTTTTTACTTCACTTGTCAGTGCTTTATAAAAATGTTCCATGTGCCGCTCCTCCTGTTACTATAAACTGTTTTCTGAACTCCTTTTGACCTTCAAAACAACCTTTTCCCATCTGAAATATCAATACCAAGCTCTTTCGCCCTGCCGGCCTGCTGATACGGATTGATTTTTTCCACGATGCCGTTATGACGGAAAAGAGAGCCTGTATTCTTAAACCAGAAGGTCGCGCCCGCGCGCGCGCATTGCTCCCGGATGTTCAGCACCCACTCGTAATCGCACGCGCGCGCTGCCCTCCCCGTTTCGCCGCCAACGGTAACATGATCCACCCCATGAAGATAGCGGGTTAGGTCGATTGTTTCCAA
>ULXL01053316.1_pt1 | contig 13136 bp, 20 predicted proteins | sample 1961241 | NCBI WGS metagenome assembly ULXL01 (sample SAMEA4835837, study PRJEB28245) | human gut metagenome | biome: gut microbiome; material: fecal sample | place: Denmark | collected 2008
CCGGCCAGATCAACCCTATCACCGGTCAGCCCATGTAAACCACAGCGCTGGGCAGGCGGCTACACAGTGACCGCCTGCCCGGCAAGGACACAAAGGAGGCAAATATGAAAACCCGTTTTGACTATTCCGGCGTTTGGATCACCGGCGTCGGCGAGGCTGTCCCCGTGGGCAACATGGAGACGCCGCATTTGCTGAACACAGTGCGTATGCTCGTTCAGAAGCCCGCTCGGACGCTTTCCATCCTCGTGGCTGACATTGAGCACGCGACCTTCTCTGATACGGTCTGGACGCCCTTCAACGCTGATGACCGCAAGCAGTCCCTCAAGAACGTAACCAGCTTGAGCGACGCGGAGCTGGTCGAGTATGTGCAGTCAACCCCGCTGTTCAAGTCCATGATCGAGGAGCTTCAGGAGCGCGGTGTCAACACCAAGAACGTTCTCAGCCTTTATTCCAGCTCTGAAGCCTTCCAGCGATAAGGAGGTGCGACGTGATCCACCTCAGTATCGACCTCGAAACGTATTCGGACGTGAACCTGAAGAAGGCCGGTCTTTACCGCTATGTGCAAAGCCCCGCCTTTGAGATTCTGCTTTTCGCGTACAGCTTCGACGGTGCGCCCACTCAGGTCATTGACATGGCGCAGGGCGAAAAAATCCCTCTGGAAGTTATTCACGCACTGACAGACCCGCAGTGCCTGAAGCACGCCTACAATGCGGCCTTTGAATGGTACTGCCTCAGTAAGTACATGGGCGCACAGCTCCCGCCTTCACAGTGGCGTGACACGATGCTGCACGGCCTGTATGCCGGTTACACCGCAGGTCTGGACGCGACAGGCCGGGCGCTGGGCATTCCGGAGGATAAACAGAAACTGGCTACCGGCAAGGCCCTGATCCGCTATTTCTGTGTGCCCTGCAAGCCCACGAAGTCGAACGGCGGCAGGACACGAAACTACCCGCACCACGACCCCGAAAAATGGGCACTATTCAAGACTTACAACGGCCAAGACGTTGTGGCGGAAATGGAGATCGAACGCCGCCTGTCTGTGTTCCCCGTGCCAGATTTCGTTCAGAAGCAGTGGGAAACCGACCTGCTTATCAACGCGCGCGGTGTGGCAGTCGATATGGACTTCTGCGCAGGCGCGTTGGAGCTGGGCGAAATCATCCGCGCGCAGCTCACCGACGAGGCCGTCCTGCTTTCCGGACTACAAAACCCCAACAGCGTCAAGCAGCTTGCCCGCTGGCTGTCCGCCGAAACCGGCGACGATATTACCACCCTCCGCAAGGAGACGATCAAAGAGCTGCTGGGCCGCGACAACGCTGACCACGTTCAGCGGATGCTGGAAATCCGGCAGGAGCTGGGCAAGACCAGCACCAAGAAATACGACGCCATCGAGGCCGCTGTGTGCGACGACGGGCGCGTCCGTGGGCTGCTTCAGTTCTACGGCGCAAACCGGACGGGGCGCTGGGCCGGACGTCTGGTGCAGGTCCAGAATCTGCCGCGCACCTACACGGAGCCGCTGGAATTTGCCCGTGAACTGGTCAAGGGCCGCAAGCTCGACGCGCTGCGGATAGTCTACGGCTCCCCGAATGACACGTTGTCACAGCTTATCCGCACCGCGTTTGTGGCTGCTCCCGGCAACGTCCTGATCGACGCCGACTTCAGCGCCATCGAAGCCCGCGTCATATCGTGGCTTGCCGACGAGGAGTGGCGGCTTGAAGTCTTCAGGACGCACGGCAAAATCTATGAGGCGTCCGCCTCTCAGATGTTCGGCGTCCCGCTGGAACGGATCAAAAAGGGCAACCCCGAATACTCCCTCCGGCAGCGCGGCAAGGTCGCAGAATTGGCCCTCGGCTATCAGGGCGGCGTTCCTGCTATGCGGCAGATGGACACCGGCAAGCTGCTTGCCGACCTGCCGGACGAAGAAATCAAAGACATCGTGGACAAGTGGCGCAACACAAACCCCAAAATCCGCAACCTTTGGTACAGCTTCAATGACGCGGCGATCCGTGTCATTCAGAATGGCGGCTCTCTCCGCGTTCGCTGCTGCACCTTCGCGCGGGAATGCGACTGCATCCGTGGTACGACCTGCATGACCATCTCGCTTCCGTCCGGTCGCAAGCTCTATTATGTGGAGCCTGCTGTCGGTGAAAACCGCTGGGGCGGTCCGTCCATCACCTATATGGGCGTGAACGACAAAAACAAGTGGGGCCGCATCGAAACCTACGGTGGAAAGCTGGTGGAGAACGTCGTACAGGCTATTGCCCGCGACTGTCTGGCGCAGGCCATTGAACACCTTGAAGCCGCTGGGCTGCCTGTGGTTTTTCACATCCACGACGAGGTGGTCATCGACACCGCAGCATTTGACACCAACGACGCCATGCTTGACAAGGTGGTCAAGATCATGTCAACCCCGATCCCGTGGGCTGAGGGCCTGCCCCTCGGCGCTGACGGCTGGGTCGGAGCATTTTTCAAAAAAGATTAAGGAGGCAACCTTTTATGTTTATCAAGACTTCTACTACCAACGAAACCACATGGGCCGCGCTGAAGGCGGCGGTCGATAACGGCACCATTGCGCAGGGCGACCTGATCGTTTTCAACCTCAAGAACGGCGAGGAAGTGGCCGTGAGAGCTACACAGGACAAGAAGGGCAAGTGGTTCTTCGTCCTCGAAGACTGCCTCGCTGACGAGCACTGCATGAACAAGCGCCCCACCAACAAGGGCGCGTGGGCTGCCTGCGATATGCGGCAGCATCTCAACAATACCGTGTTCGCCCTTCTGCCGGACGAGCTTCAGGCGCTTATTGCGCCGACGACAATCGTCCAGATCGTGGACGGTGAGCGCGTAGAAACCGAAGACAAGCTGTTCCTGCTCTCCAAGACGCAGGTGTTCGGCAAGGGACGCTGGTCGGAACGTGAGCCGGAAGACGCGCAGCTCCTGTGCTTCCTCCGCGAGAAGGACCGCGTGAGGGAGTGCGGCGACAATGGAACATGGTGCTGGTGGCTGCGGTCGCCTGAGGCGTCCGGCTCGTCGTCTTTCGCCAATGTGAACACCAACGGTAACAGCACCAACGACACCGCGTCCAACTCCTACGGGGTGGCGTTCGGCTTCTGTTTAATCTGATTTCCCTTTGAAATCCGGCCCCCGGTCGTGGGGCCACCCAAAATACAATAACACAAAATCTACGGAGGCAACTCATATGAAATGCGAAAAGCTGATTAAAACCGCCGCTGTGGTGGCTCTGATCCTTTTTATCGCCGGTGCAGTAATCGGCACTCTGGCCGTCCCTGTGGTCCTGTCCATGTTCTATTCGTGGTACTGGCTGTTCCTGTATGCCGGTTATCTGCTTGTCATCCTCTATGTGGCGCTCTACTGCATTCGCTACAGCTATGAGGAACACATCAATAACGGAGGGAAATCCTATGCAAAACGCTAACATCGGTCTGGTTGACATTACGTTGACCTGCCATTTCGAGGTCAAGGACGCCGAAGTATTCGGCGGCGCTGGGAGCGTCGGCTACACAAGCGTTGCGCTGAAGCACGCGAAAGCCGCCGACCAGCTTGTGGGCATCATCAACAATTCGGTTCAGTGTGAGGGCTTCCTTTACGCCCAGCGCAAGAGCACTGCTGACCTGCTCGGCGTTCCCGTCGAGTGCGTCAGAGCCATTACATACGACCAGTACGAGGCCGCGACCGGAGACGACGAAACGGAGGACGACGATGAAGATTATTAAGCCCGGCTTCGAGTTCATCACACCTATTGACGGCAGCGTAATTCTGAAGCGCCTTGAGGAGTGCGGGCGCGTCTGCTACAAATCTGAGGGCAAGATCACAGACGACAGCGCCCCGAAGTTCGTTGCCGGTATCATCAAGCGCGGTCACGAGGCCGTCTTAGAGCATTGCAGCTTTACCGTGAAATTCATTTGCGACCGTGGCGTCAGCCATGAGATCGTCAGGCACCGGATGGCCTCTTATTGTCAGGAGAGCACCCGCTACTGCAACTATAGCAAGGATCAGTTCGGCAGCGAGATCACGGTCATTGAGCCGTGCTACCTGAACAAGGACACCTTCGCTTATGACGAGTGGAAAGAGGCTTGCCGCCGCGCTGAAACGGCCTATTTCAACCTTCTGAATTGGGGCCTGTCCCCGCAGGAGGCCCGCGCAGTGCTCCCGACGGCTCCGTACCTCAATCGGCGCGCATCCGCAGATACGGGAGATAGCTACACCACTGCTGCGTGAGTTGCAGCAGATCGTCCCGGCTTGCTTTGATGACATTCTTCCGAAGGAGAACTAAATGAAGATACGAATTTACATGAAGAACGGGACTGTTCTACCGGACTTTGAATGCGAAGAATTCACAGTTCAAAAGAACAATTTGACCGGCGAAATTACGGGCTACAGCTTTAAGGGCGGCGAGGTCCCGCGTCCTCTGTTCCTCGATTTATCCGAAGTGCTTACAATTTGGAGGGTGAACAATGAAACGAGCTGAGATTCTGGAACAGGCGCGTAAATGTGTCTGCGGAGAGCGTGAGCGCGAATACGGCAGGCCCGAAAACAACTTCGCCCTTATCGGAAAGCTGTGGGAGGCGTACACCGGAATGCGCTACAGCGCGAAGGACGTTGCTATGATGCTGGCGCTCCTGAAGGTGGCCCGCATCAAGACCGGCGTCAAGGGTGACAGCTTCGTTGACTTGGCCGGTTACGCCGCCTGTGCCGGTGAAATCGCCACAGAGACGCCGAAGGCTCCACCCGTCAACACCTGTATTTCCTGCGGTGCTGAAATCCCTGAGGGGCGGCAGGTCTGCCCCAACTGTTTGGGAGGTGATCCGCATGGCGAGAGATGAATGCTGGGACGCTCTCAAGGAGCACGCCCGGCAGAATCACAAGGAGCGGGTAGCAAAGAATCCCGACCGCATCGAGTATGCGATCCGGCAGCTTGAAGCCCACAACATCGAATACGTCCTGAAGAACGACGCCACGGGCCATTTCCACTGCCGCCGTAAATCCGACGACGCGCTGGTCCAGTTCTGGGCGGGCACCGGCAAAATCCTCGGCTACACACAGAGAGGCATTCACAACCTGATCCGCATTTGCGAGGAGGACTGAAATACATGGATAAGAAAAATAGTGGTGGTGGCGGAATCGGCTTCGTCGGCCTGCTGACCATCGTGTTTATCACGCTCAAGCTGACGCGCGTTATTGCTTGGTCGTGGTGGTGGGTGCTGTCTCCGCTCTGGATCAGCGTCGCAGTGGTCGCATTGATTGGCATTATCGCCGTCTTTGTGGCCCTCTTGCGGAAATGACCCGCGTTACCAATCACGCAGCGCGAAGGACAAAGGAACGTCTCGGCCTGCCGAAGAAGCTCTCCCACAAGAACGCTGAAAATGCGCTGCGGTACGGCATCCGGCACAGCGACACCAGCGGCAGCCTGAACCGGTACATATCGGCGCTGTACTGGAAGCACGAGACGGCAAACAACGTCCGTATCTACTGCAACAACGTTTATATCTTCCACGGCGAAACCCTTATAACGATTTTTCCGCTGCCGCAGAAATACCGCAAAACTGCGGCGCGGATCAATCGGAAAACCACAGAACGAGGTGAATTCGATGAAAATACCTGAAAAGATCAAGATCGGCGGCAAGACCTACACCGTCGAGATCACCAGCAAAATGGATCTCGGTATCAACAATGTATCGGCGGAAATCCTCTACGGCGACCTGATTATCCGCGTCAGCCCGCAGGCCACGGCAAAAATGGAGGCCGATTTCATCCACGAAATGGTCCATGCGATCTATTTCGGCCTCGGCTACCGCGACCACGACGAAAAGCGTGTGGACGAGCTGGCGAACGCGCTCCATTCGGTCATTGTTGATAATCCGGATGTGTTTGCGCCCGCTGAGGTCGGACGCCATGAGAGTTAAGCAGTACAAGGGCACGGTCTACGGTGCTGATCTGACCGCCAAAGAGCGGCGCGCCATGAACATTGAGATCAACCGGCAAATCGTGGAGGCCGACCGTAAATATCTGAACAACGTTGACGCCATGATCCTTTATTTCCTGCACAAGCACCTCGGCTTTGGGAAGAAGCGGCTCCGGCGCGCGTGGGAACAGTTTACGGTCATCCACGATGATCTGGTCAACTACTACGAAATGCCCGATGACGACGCATGGCTTGCGGATCGCAAGCTGAAAGAGATCGGCGTTGACGTTGCGGCATGGAACGCTTGGAAGGATGCTACACAATGAAAGACCTGAAAATCTTTGCAAAAACTATTGAGCCGCAGGCACAAGCCCAAATTGATCTGCTGCTTGCACAAAAGCCCTTTGAGGATTGCAAAGTACGCATTATGCCTGACGTCCACGCTGGCGCGGGCTGTGTTATTGGCTTCACCGCCAATTTAGGCGACAAGGTGATTCCGAATATCGTCGGTGTTGATATTGGGTGCGGTATGCTGACCGTCAACCTCGGCCCCATTGAGATTGACTATGCAAAGCTCGATGACGTGATCCGTAAGTACATCCCCTCCGGGATGGCGGTCCATCAGAACGCCGGTTATTTTACCCTTCTCGACGACCTGTATTGCCGGGATCGCCTGCGTAACGTGGAGTGGTTACACAATTCCGTTGGTACGCTGGGCAGTGGCAATCATTTTATCGAAATTGACGCCGGTGAGGACGGCAACAAATATCTGATAATCCACACCGGCAGCCGGAACTTAGGCAAGCAGGTTGCAGAAATCTATCAGGACATTGCCGTTAAAACGCTCCACTCTGCAAAGGGTGAACGGGCGGCCTTGATCGAACGCCTGAAAGCCGAAGGCCGGGAAAGCGAAATTTCCGAAAAGCTGTCTCGGCTGAAAGTTAAAAGCACAATCCCGCGCGACCTCTGTTATGTTGAGGGCGAGGACCGGGAGCGCTATTTGCACGATATGCGAATTTGCCAGCAGTTTGCCCGGTTCAATCGTAGCCGGATCAGTCAGGTTATTATGCAGCGCATGGGCTGGTTGCCGTTTGACCGCTTTGAAACGGTCCACAACTATATCGACGAGTGGGGTATGGTCCGTAAAGGGGCTATCTGTGCGGCCGCTGGTAAGATCGTGTTGATACCCATTAACATGAAAGACGGCTGTATCATTGGCCGGGGCCTTGGAAATTCAGACTGGAATGAATCGGCACCGCACGGCGCGGGCCGCCTTATGAGCCGCGCCAAAGCAAAAGCGTCAATTCCTATGGAGGACTACCGGGCCGCAATGGAGGGCATTTACACGACCTCTGTTTGCCGGAACACTCTGGATGAAGCACCGCAGGCATACAAGCCTATGGACGAAATCTTGAGCTGCATATCTGACACCGTTACTGTGTTGCAGATCATTAAGCCTGTGTACAACTTCAAGGCCGGTGACTAAGAAGGAGGCTACACAATGAGCTATGACGTAAGTTTCAAGGCCAAACTTGAGGGCGCGGATCAGTGGGTGTACGTCGGTGACGACTGGATTAACCACACGTCCAACACCGCCGCCATGATTAAAGAGGTGTGCGGCTCCTATCCCTCTGAGTGGAACGGCAAGCGCTGTGCCGATATGTACCCCGTGCTCATGCAGGGCGCGTCGCGGCTGTGTCTGCATCCGAAGCGCTACCGGCAGTTTGAGCCGGGCAACTGCTGGGGCACGGTGGAATCCACAGCGGAATTTCTCAGGCAGATTGCGGACAACTGCGACAAATTCCCGACCGCTGTGATCGAAGTCGATTGTTAGGAGGTCTGTATGGCAAACTACCCCAAGAGGAACAGCGAGGGCTACTACGACCCCACAGCGTATGAGGGCGTGAAATCTATCGTCCGTGAAGAAAACGCGCTGGATGGCCGCGTGAGCGACCTCGTGAGGGTCCTTAAATTCATCATCCGTAGCTGCGGCTTTGAGCTTGTCAGCCGCATTGAAATCAAAGACGTCAAGACCGGGAGGGTGTTCAAATGAGTGATATGACGAAGGCCGAGCTTGAAGCTGAACTCAGGCAGGCACGGGACAAAATCTGCTATTGCGAGTGCAAGAACAAGGAGCTTCAGGAGCGTCTGAGTGCGATTGTGGCGCCCGTCCAGTGCGACACCTACGCCGAGGCTGTCAGGGCCTACGGCAAGCAATCGCAGCTTGTGATGGCTATGGAGGAAATGTCCGAGCTGACCAAGGAGCTGTCGAAGAATCTTCGCGGCGCGGATAACTCTAAGGCGCTGGCCGAGGAGATTGCCGACGTGGAAATCATGCTGGAACAGCTCAAGGTTATTTTCCGCAACCGCGCTCTGGTGGACCGCATCCGTGCGGGAAAGCTGGTCCGCCTGTCTGACCGGATCACGGGAGAAGCGCGGGAATGAGCGGTGCGGAGCTACACAAGGAGGCAACACCTTCCCCGGTGACGGGGGGGGGTGATCCTGAGGACAGGAGTACCTGATTATGAACTATGACAGACAAATCACCATATCCGTAGGCAACAACCGCCGTGATATGGTCTGGAAACAGACGGTGCTGTCCGTCGAAGAACTCTATAAACGGCTGTCTACCCCGGTCCGTGGAGCTGAAACCCTGCAAGATTATCTGCATCTGAAGAAATCGCAGCAGGACGATCTAAAGGACGTCGGCGGCTTTGTGGGCGGCTCCCTGCTGGGGCAGCGCCGCAAGGCAAACAACGTGACCGGGCGCGACATCATCACGCTTGACTTTGATAATATCCCCGGCTGGCAGACGGAAACCATCATCGGCAAAATGGACGAGCTGGGCTTCAGCTACTGCATTTACAGCACCCGCAAGCACACGCCTGAGCGCCCGCGTCTGCGCGTCGTTGTCCCGACCGATAGAACTATGACCCCAGACGAATACGAGCCGTGCGCGCGCCGTGTGGCCGCTCATGTGGGCATCGGCATGGCCGACCCGACCACCTTTGAGACAGTCCGGCTCATGTACTGGCCTTCCTGCTGCTGTGACAGTGAGTTCGTCTACAAGGCCGTAGACGCACCGCTGATCTCCGCAGACGCCCTGCTGGGTACATATGCCGACTGGCACGACCTGACGAGCTGGCCGGTGGTCCCCGGTGCTACCAGCTATCAGAAGCTGGCTATGAAGCAGGGCGACCCCGAAGAAAAGCAGGGTCTTGTGGGTGCCTTCTGCCGCACCTATAACGTGCTGGCGGCTATGGACGCCTACCTGCCCGGCATCTATGAGGCTGTGGACAATGACCCCGACCGTTATACCTATCTGGGCGGTTCCACCACGGGCGGCGCGATCATCTATGACGGCGGCAAGTTCTTGTTTAGCCACCACGCGACGGACCCGTGCAGCGGGCGGCTGGTCAACGCCTTTGACCTGATCCGGTTACACAAGTTCGGGGACAAGGACGACAACGCTTCGCCGGAAACGCCCGTTGCGAAGCTCCCGTCCTACAAGGCTATGTGCGATCTGGCGCTGGCCGACAAGACCGTATGCGCCACGCTCAACCGCGAACAGCACGAACAGGCTATGCGGGAGTTCGAGGGCATGGGCAACGATCCCACGCCGGAGGACGACACCGCATGGGCTGAAAAGTTGCAGCGCACGCAGGACGGCAAGATCAAGAGCACCATTGACAATGTGCTCATTATCCTTGACGGCGATCCGCTCCTGAAGGGCAAGTTCGCGCTCAATCAGTTCGCAGGGCGCGGCGAGGTGCTGGGGCCGCTGCCGTGGAAGAAGGACGGCAAACGCCGCCTGTGGTCTGACACGGACAGCAACGGCCTGTACTGGTACATGGAACGCTTCTGGGGTATCTCCGGACGCGGCAACATCGACAGCGCCCTTGACATTCACGCCTCGCAGCACGCCTTCAACGAGGTCCGCGAGTACATCGAGCGTCTGACATGGGATGGCGTGCCCCGGCTGGACACGCTGTTCATTGACTATTTGGGCGCGAAAGACACCGCCTACAACCGCGCTGTGTGCCGCAAGAGCTTCACCGCAGCCGTTACCCGCGCCATGATCCCCGGCTACAAGTACGACAACATGGTCATCCTTGCGGGGCCGCAGGGCATCGGCAAAAGTACCCTGCTGGATAAAATGTCCCGTGGCTGGTTCAACGACAGCATCCGCACCTTTGAGGGCAAGGACGCATCAGAGTTGCTTCAGGGCGTGTGGCTGGTGGAGGTGTCAGAGCTGGACGCATTCCGCAAGACCGACGTCGCCCGCATCAAGCAGTTTCTCTCCCTGCGTGCCGACCGCTACCGCGCAGCGTATGGCCGTCACGTCTCGGAGCTGCCCCGGCAGTGCGTGTTCTTCGGCTCTACCAATACGACGGACTTTCTTCAGGACACGACCGGCAACCGGCGTTTCTGGCCCGTGGACGTGGGCGAGCAGCCGCACACCAAAACCGTGTGGCGCGACCTGACCGACGATGTTATCGACCAACTGTGGGCGGAGGCAAAGGCCCGCTGGCAGGCTGGCGAATCGCTGTACCTCTCCGGTGACGTGGAGCAGGAGGCGAAGATCAAGCAGGAGGAGCACCGCGAGGTGTCCGCCCGCGAGGGCCTTATCGCCGCGTTTGTCGAAAAGCAGGTGCCCGCTGACTGGGCGAAGTGGCCCATCGACAGGCGGCGGGATTACTGGTGCGGAGCTACACGGACGCCGGATGGGCAGGAACTTGAGCTTGTGGACCGTGACCGTATCGCCGCTGTGGAAGTTTGGTGTGAGCTGTTCAACGGGAATGTCCGGGAAATGAAGCCCGCTGACACGCGGGAAATCAACGCCATTCTGGCGCGGCTGGACGGCTGGAAGCGGTCTGGCACGGTCATCCGGGTAGGCCCATACAGTGTGCAGCGCGGCTTTGTCCGGGCGTGAAAAGGCTGTAACATTCTGCTGTAACACTGGATGTTACAAGCGCAGAACGGTGTAACACTGTAACAAAAACGTTACAGCAGACGTTACAGCGAAAAAGCCCGTATTTCAAGGGCTTTTTGAACTTTGTAACATTGTAACATACTTTTTCTATTGAATACCTGTAATAAAGGGCGTATGGGCGTTATCCGCCATAGCGCCTATACGCGTAGGGAATTATAGAAAATGGGGTCAAAAACGTTACAACCGTTACCGACAAGGAGGAACTAAATGCTTGAATCCTATTACGAAAATAAGCTGAGAACCGGCGTCCAGAAGCTGGGCAACGGCGTCCGGTGTCTGAAGTTTGAAAGCCCCGGTTTCTCCGGTGTTCCTGACAGGATCATCCTACTTCCCGGTGCAAAGGTGATTTTTGTAGAGACGAAGAAGCCGGGGAAAACGGAACGCAAGCGGCAGCTTTATGTGCAAGGGCTATTGCGTGCGTTGGGTTTTGAAGTTTTTTCGGCGGTCGATAGCGAGGAGAAAATCGAAGCCGTGCTTGCACGATGCAGGGAGGTACTGAGGGATGAAGGATTTTTGCCCGCATAACTATCAGCAGTATTGCATTGATCGAATTATTCGTGATCCGGCATTGGGGCTTTTTTTGGACATGGGCCTCGGCAAAACGGCTATCACGCTGACCGCGATCAAGCGGCTGAAGTATGAATATTGGGCAGTGCGGAAGGTGCTTGTCATTGCTCCGAAGAAGGTAGCAGAATCGACATGGGACAAAGAAGCTGCAAAGTGGTCCCACCTCTCCTGCCTCCGGCTGGTACACGTCCTCGGCTCTGTGGGGCAGCGTACCGCAGCACTGGCCCAAACGGCGGACGTTTATCTTATCAACCGCGAGAATGTGCAATGGCTGGTGGGCTATTACGGGCACAGCTGGCCGTTCGATATGGTGGTCATTGATGAAAGCAGCAGCTTCAAGAATCATCAGGCAAAGCGCTTCAAGGCGCTGAAGCTGGTGCGCTCTCGGATCAACCGCATTGTGGAGCTGACCGGCACGCCGAATCCCCGCAGCCTTATGGACCTGTGGGCGCAGGTGTATCTGCTGGATTGTGGGCAGCGGCTGGGCCGTACCATCACCTCATACCGTGACGCATACTTTGTGCCGGACAAGCGCAGCCGCACGACGATCTTCTCCTATGCGCCAAAGCTGGGCGCGGCGGACGAAATTTACCGCCGTATCTCTGACATCTGCATCAGCATGAAATCGGAAGACTACCTCGACCTGCCCGAACTGATCTATGAGGATATTCCCGTCAAGCTGGACACCGCAGCGCAGAAGGCTTACGACCGCTTGGAGCGGGACACGCTGCTTCAGGTGGACGAGACAGTCATCACGGCTGGCTCTGCCGCTACTCTGCGCGGCAAGCTCCTACAGCTCTGCAACGGCGCTGTGTACGACGAGGACGGGAACGTCATCACTGTGCATGACTGCAAGATCGAGGCGCTGCTTGAGACTGTGGAGCAGCTTTCCGGGCAGCACGCGATTATCTGCTACAACTTCAAGCACGACCGCGACCGGCTGTTGCAGGCGCTGGAAGCTACACACCTGCGGGTGAGAGTGTACGAGGGCAAAGCGGAGGAAAACGACTGGAACGCTGGCAATATTGACCTGCTGTTGATGCAGCCCGCGTCCTGTGGCTACGGCCTCAACCTGCAAGAGGGCGGCCATCACATCATCTGGTTCGGCCTGAACGATAGTTTGGAGCTGTACCAGCAGACCAATAAGCGCCTGCACCGGCAGGGGCAGCCGTACCCCGTCATAGTCCACCATCTGGTGGTGCTGGGCGGCACGGACGAAGACGTTATTAAATCTCTGGGCGGCAAAGCCAATGCACAAGATAGTTTGCTGGAAGCCCTGAAGGTTAGAATTCAGAAGGCAAAAAAGGAGGCCGCAGCATGACTATCAAAGAACTATCGCAACTCTACCACCTCAACCGTGAAATCGAAATGGACAAGCGCCGCTTGGACGAACTGGAACTGCTGGCGTCGTCCCCGAAGGCGCAGAACTTGGACGGTATGCCCCATGCGCCCGGCTACGGCGACGCGCTGGCGCGCTGTGTCGCTGAGATTGTGGACTTGAAAGCGATCATTTCCGCGAAACAGCAGCAGTGCATTTATGAGCGCAACCGCCTTGAACGGTACATATCCAGCATTCCGGACAGCCTGACCCGGCAGATATTCACATATCGCTTTGTGAACGGCTTGAGCTGGTGGCAGGTAGCCTATTCAATCGGCGGG
>ULXL01079276.1_pt1 | contig 12994 bp, 10 predicted proteins | sample 1961241 | NCBI WGS metagenome assembly ULXL01 (sample SAMEA4835837, study PRJEB28245) | human gut metagenome | biome: gut microbiome; material: fecal sample | place: Denmark | collected 2008
ACACCTTTAAACGGGACAGCATAATGCTGTCCCGTTTATTATTTCGTTATTAATATTATTTTTCCGCCTGCTCCCTGCGTGCTTTTAGGTCGCCTTCAACCTGCCTGCGCTTTTCGGGAGTGTAATTTATAAACAAGAGCGGAATGATAAACAACAAGCTTGCAAAGGCGGGTGTTAAAATTACAAGAGGCCATATCCACTTATCAAACGCTGCGCTCTGCGTTCCTACATAAACAGACGCACCGTCAATTGCTTTATAATTCAGAAGATGAAGAGCAAGAGCCGCAAGCCCGGCGGTTATGCCGCTTGATATTTTGGTAAACGAGGTTTGCATAGAAAAGGTTATTCCCTCTGTTCTTTTTCCTGTTTTCCACTCCATATAATCTATACTGTCGCAAAAAACAGAGGTTTGAGCTATTGCGCCGGCACCGAGCGGAATACATCCTATTCCGATAATAGCAAGCGAAATCCAAAGTCTGTTTCCCTCAAAGCCGATGAAATACGCAATAACCCTAACGATAATATTGCATATTTGCATAAATATCATTGCATTAACATAACCCTTGCAAAGCCTTTTGATTTTATCGGCAAGCATCATTCCCAAGAAGCCGGGCAGACCTGTTATAATGTAATAAATAGTTGTTAGCCCCAACGCACCGATAAGACTGCCTTCTCCGAGGAAATCAGCCGGTATTTCGTATTTAAAGAAATATGTTACAAGATTTGCACCGAAGCCGAGTGCACCGAATAAATTTGCAAGAGTTACAAGCAAAAGCATTTTATTTTTGAAAAGAAGCGAAAAGCTTTCAGCCATAGAGGCTTGCTGCTCCTCCTTAACAACACGAACACGCTCCTGTGCGGCATAGCATCTCATACTGAGCATTGAGCCTCCGAGGCCGAAAATAATTGCAAAAACCAAAGTTATCAACGCAAGGCTTTTTCCGGTTGCATTAGCAAGCATTTCAAGTGCCATCGGTATGCCAACACTGAAAACGCTGTAAACACACGAGCCAAAGGTTCTTGCCCACTGAACAAAGCGGTCTCTTTCATCGGTGTTCGGCGAAACAGCAGATGTTATTCCCCAAATAGAAACATCCTGAACGGTATATGCAAGGTCCCAGCAGATATACATAATAACAAAATATGCAATTCGAAGCCATAAAAGATCCTCTCTTGTTGAAAAAACAACAAAAAGCAAAACCGTTGAGACCCCGACGGGAAGCGGAGTGTATTTTAAAAACGGGCGTAGCTTTTCTCCGTTTTTAAAGGTGTGCCTATCGATAAACGAGCCAACAATGGGATCGTTTATTCCATCCCAAACCTTCATAATAATAAGCAGCACGGAAACCGCAATTGTGGGAAACATTGCAATATCCGTCATAAAATAAGTAAAAAACGAAGCGCCGATAAGCGAATAAACGAGGTTTTGTCCGCTCAATCCCAAATAGAAGCTTGTTTTTTCCTTTTTACCTATATATTCCATAAATGTACTCCTTTCCATTACAGAAAAATTTGCTTAAAATTAAAAATTATATAATAAAACATATTGCGTTTCGGTTTGTTTTTGTTATAATATTGAAAAGAAAAATATTACTCAATAACAAGAGAGGGCAATTATTATGGGCGGATTTTTCGGAGTTGCTTCAAAGGAAGACTGCGTTTTTGATTTATTCTTCGGTGTTGATTATCATTCGCACCTTGGAACACGCCGTGCGGGACTTGCTGTTTTCAGCGAGGAAAACGGCTTTGACAAGGCAATTCACAACATTGAAAACGCACCCTTCAGAACCAAATTCACGAAAGAATCAAACGATATGCAGGGCACTATGGGAATCGGTTGCATTTCCGATTTTGAGGCACAGCCCATTCTTGTGCGCTCACACCACGGAACCTTTGCAATAACAACAGTTGGAAAAATCAACAATTCGGATGAAATAGTTGAATCAATTATTAAAACAAACACACATTTTTTTGAAATGCAAAACGGCGGAATAAACCAAACAGAGCTTGTTGCCGCTATTATTAATCAAAAGGAAAACTTCGTTGAAGGAATAAGATATGCGCAGGAGATTATTGACGGCTCGCTGAGCATGCTTATTTTGACACCTAAGGGAATTTACGCCGCAAGAGATAAAATGGGCAGAACGCCTATTGTGCTCGGTAAAAAAGACAACGGCTACTGTGCAAGCTTTGAAAGCTTTGCGTATCTTAACCTTGGCTACACCGACTTCAAGGAGCTTGGACCGGGAGAAATAGTTGTTATGACCGCCGACTCGGTTAAAACCCTTGTTGCACCGGGAAAGGATATGAAAATCTGCACATTCCTTTGGATTTATTACGGATATCCATCATCCTCCTACGAGGGCATAAGCGTTGAAAAAATGAGATACAACTGCGGAAGGCTGCTTGCAAAGAGGGATAATGTTAAGCCCGATATTGTTGCAGGTGTTCCCGATTCGGGAATTGCTCACGCAATCGGATATGCAAACGAATCAAAGGTGCCGTTTTCAAGACCGTTTGTTAAATACACACCAACCTGGCCCCGTTCGTTTATGCCAACCCATCAAAGCAAAAGAAACCTTATTGCAAAAATGAAGCTTATTCCGATTTATGACCTTATAAACGGAAAGAGCCTGCTTCTTATTGACGATTCAATAGTTCGCGGAACACAGCTTCGTGAAACAACGGAATTTCTTTATGCAAGCGGAGCAAAGGAGGTTCATATCCGTCCTGCCTGCCCACCGCTTGTTTTCGGATGCAAATATCTTAATTTCTCCCGCTCAAATTCCGAAATGGAATTAATCACCCGCCGCGTTATCAAGGATTTAGAGGGCGGTGAGCCGAGCAAGGAAACGCTGAAGGAATACACCAACCCGGATAGCGAAAAATATAAAAAAATGGTTGATGAAATCTGCAAAAGGCTTCATTTTACCTCACTTCGCTATCACAGACTTGACGATATGATTGAATCCGTCGGCATCGGTGCAGACAGGCTTTGCACCTATTGCTGGAACGGAGAGGAATAACAAAGCATAAACGCTGCCGTGCGAATTCCAATATTTTCTTGCAAGAGAAATTACCTCCTGCACCTTGGTTTTTACATCAGTCATCCGATTTCCTCATTTCAGAAAAATTCTATTAATTATAATATAACAAATAATTGTGCAAAAATAAAGAATTTTTTATTGTTTTTGCACAAAAAATATTACAAAAAAAACAGGGCTTAACGGAATGAAGTGTTCCGAAGCCCTGTTTTTCTTATTTGTGATATTTTGAATTATTTGATATTGAAAAAGCCCTGTAAATCTGTTCAAGCAAAACAAGCCGAGCAAGCTGATGCGGAAGCGTTATTTTTCCGAAAGAAAGCTTGATTTTACCAAGCGACTTAACCTCATCGGAAAGCCCGAACGAGCCGCCGATAATAAATGCTATTGACGAATAATCAAGGCTGATTTTTTCAATTTCCTCTGAAAGCTCGGGAGAGGAAAGCTCTTTGCCCTCAATGCAAAGAGGAATAACTATGCTGCCCTTGGGAATTCTTTCAATTATTCGCCTGCCCTCTTTTTCAATTACGGCGTTTATATCCGACCGTGAAGGATTATCGCCTGCCCTTTCCTCGCTGACTTCAATTATATTAGCCCTTGAAAACGCTTTCAGGCGTTTTAGATATTCGGCACATCCGTCTTTAAGATACTGCTCCTTTAACTTGCCGACGCAAACTATATTAACGCTTATCAAAGAATAATCAGCCCCCCGTCGTTTTCAGGCTTTGAAACATAAAGCCTGTAATCCGTGTTTTCCTTTGCGCCTATTTCATCAAAGGCACAAATTGCAGACTGCCTGGCAATTTCGGGAATATTATTTTCCCTGCTTAAATGCGACAAAACAAAGCGGGTTGTTCCGCTTTTTATAAGCTCCTGCGCAAACTCATCGCAGGCGGTGTTAGAAAGATGGCCTCTGTCTGATAAAATGCGTTGCTTTAAAAAATACGGATAAGGTCCGTTTTGGAGCATTGATGTTTCGTGATTTGATTCAAGAAAAACAAGATCTGAACCGGCAAGCGTTTTTCTTGCCTCTTCGGTTACATATCCCGTATCGGTACAAACAGAAATTTTCCGTCCGTCCGTTGTGTGAAGCTTATAGCCGACGCAATCTGCCGCATCATGAGAATTATGAAAGGCTTCAACAATCATACTGCCCATATCAACAGCGTCTTTAATCTCATAGCCTTTAATGCCCCTGCTTATTACTCCTGCGAAATAAAGCTCCTCCAAGGTTGCCGGAGAAGCGAAAACGGGAATTTTATATCTTGAAGCAAAAACACGAACGCCTGCAATATGATCCTTATGCTCGTGGGTTACAAAAACGGCTTTTATGCTTTGAGGAGCAATTCCCAAATTATTGAGCGCCGCCTCGCACCTTTTGGCTGAAACGCCTATATCAACAAGCACTCCCTCGCCGTTTACACCTATGTATATTGAATTTCCGCTGCTTCCTGAAAAAAGCTGACACACCTTTGCCATATAAATTCCCATAGTCTTTCCGGCTACAAATAGTTTATTAAAAATCCTAACACCTTATTGTAGCCGGATAAGGCGTATAATGGGAATTCAGCCATCTCAAAATTATGCCAAAGGCAAATTTTGAGGGCAATACAATAGGAATAGTGTGATTTTTCACACTATTCTCCAATAAAAAAGGGGCGAAATATCGCCCCACGAATTTATACTATCCTGCGTTTACTGCCGTTTGCGTAGGCTCTTCGGTAACACGCTTTATATCAGCTCCGAGCGCAGTAAGCTTTTCAACTATATTTTCATAGCCTCTGTCTATATACTGAATTTCTTCAACGGTTGTTTGGCCGGTTGCTATCAAGCCCGCAATAACCATTGCAGCGCCTGCTCTTAAATCGGTTGCCTTAACCTTAACGCCTGTTAAGCGTTCAACGCCCTCTATAACGGCAATCTTGCCGTCAACCTGAACATTTGCACCCATTCTTATAAGCTGACCTACATACTGAAAGCGATTATCCCAAACCGACTCGGAAAGGATTGAGGTTCCCTTTGAAACAGAAAGCAAAACGCACATTTGCGGCTGCATATCGGTTGGAAATCCCGGATGAGGCATTGTTTTTACATTGCATTTTGTTAACTGCTTAAAGCGGGTTACGCGAACTGCATCGTCATATTCGATAATCTCCGCGCCTGCCTCTTCAAGCTTTGCGCTTATTGATTCAAGGTGCTTTGGAATAACATTCTTGATAAGCACATCGCCTCCGCACGCCGCGGCGGCAACCATATATGTTCCGGCTTCGATTTGATCGGGAATGATAGAATAGGTGCAGCCGTGCATCTTTTCTACTCCGCGGATTTTAATAACATCCGTTCCCGCGCCTCTAACATCTGCTCCCATAGAGTTAAGGAAGTTTGCAAGGTCAACTATATGAGGCTCCTTTGCGGCATTTTCAATAACCGTAAGCCCTCTTGAAAGAACGGCGGCGAGCATAACATTAATTGTTGCGCCAACCGAAACATTATCCATATAAATAGAATTGCCGACAAGCTTTTCAGCCTTTGCGCAAACCATTCCCTCAACAATTTTAACATCTGCGCCGAGCATTTCAAAGCCTTTAATATGAAGGTCTATCGGGCGGTCGCCGAAATCGCAGCCGCCGGGAAGCGACACCTCTGCCCGCTTGAAGCGGCCGAGCATTGCGCCGATAAGATAATAGCTTGCTCTGAAATGAGATGCAAGCTCATAAGGAACCTTTTGATATTTGAGCGCTCTTGAATCAACCTCAATGGTGTCTTTATTAATCATTTTAATTTGAGCGCCCAAGCTGTCTAATATCTTAATGATAAGCGAAACATCGGAGATATTAGGTATGTTTTCAATTCTTACTATATCATCGGCAAGAATTGCCGCAGGGATAATGGCAACGGCAGCATTTTTTGCACCGCTGATATTAACCTCGCCGAACAATTCATGTCCGCCGTTTATTACAAAATTTTCCAAAGCTCTTCCCTCTTTAAATACGGAATAATATATATGTGTCGGACTGAAAAAAAGCCCTGCCTAACTGCAATTACATTTAACAAAAGACATTATAACAGAAAGTATTATAAAAATAAAGACCTTTTAATAATTCGATACACTTTTGTAATATAAAAAATCGCTTAAAAAACAACAATATATATGGTTAAAATGCTTAAAACCGTTCTAAATACAGTCAAAACGGCCTTTTTAAAATTTTTTTAAATTCTCCGAATTTTGTAGAAATTACAAAATTGTAACAAACATTTTTGGCTATTTTGACGAAGAGTTTAATCTCTTTTATTATTATTCCGCCCTTCGACTGAGTTTATCATTCGGCAGTTCACATTTTCTTTAAAAATAAAAGGTAGATTTATTGACAAATAACTGCTTATAATGTATTTTAAAACTAATTATCTAACTCGGAGGGTTTGTTTTGAAAAATTCAATTTGGCTTATGCTTTTGCTGCAAGTGTTTTTAATTGCGCTAAACGCCGTTTTTGCCGCAGCGGAAATTGCAATAGTCAGTATGAACGACAATAAGATGGCTAAAATGGCAAAGGAGGGCAACAAAAAAGCCCAACGCCTTGTTAAGCTGACAGGTCAGCCTGCAAGATTTCTTGCAACAATTCAGGTTGCAATAACGCTTTCGGGATTTTTAGGCTCGGCTTTTGCCGCGGATAATTTTTCAAAGCCGCTTGTTGAGCTTATTCTTAAAGCGGGAATAGGAATTCCGGCAGAAACGCTCAACAGCATAGTTGTTATACTTATCACGCTTATTTTATCTTATTTCACGCTTGTTTTCGGGGAGCTTGTTCCGAAGCGTGTTGCAATGAAAAAAACAGAGCCGATTGCGCTTGCTCTTTCCGGCTTAATTTATTCGGTTTCGAAGATTTTCAAGCCGCTTGTTTCATTCTTAACATTATCAACAAACGCTGTTTTGCGTCTTTTAAGAATTGACCCTAATTCAAAGGACGACGAGGTTAGCGAGGAGGATATAAGAATGAGTGTTGATGTCGGCTTTGAAAACGGAACGATAGACAGCACCGAAAAGGAAATAATTCAAAATGTTTTTGAATTTGACGATTTAACAGCAGGAGAAATAGCCGTTCACAGAACAGAGGTTTCACTGCTTTGGCTTGAAGAAACGCTTGAAGAATGGGACAAAACAATCCATTCAAGCAGACACAAAATCTATCCCGTTTGCGATGAAACGGTTGACAATGTTATCGGCTTGCTTGACGCAAAGGATTATTTTCGCATTAAAGAAAAAACGAAGGAAAAGGTTTTAAGCACCGCAGTTCATCCTGCATATTTCGTTCCCGAAAGCATAAAGCTTGATGTGCTTTTTAAAAATATGAAAAAAAGCAAAAACAGCTTTGCAATAGTTCTTGACGAGCACGGCGGAACAACGGGAATAATAACAATGAATGACCTGCTTGAAGAGCTTGTGGGCGACTTTGATTATGATAAGGACGAGGAGGAGCCTAACGCAATTGAAAGCCTTGATTCAAAAACTTGGAGGATAACGGGAAATCCAACCGTTGACGAGCTTGAAGAGACACTTAAAATTGCCGTTAAAAACAAGGAATGTGAAACCTTTAACGGACTTGTTATTAAAGCGCTCGGAGCCGTTCCGCCCGAAAACGCTTCATTTGAAATTGAAGCCGAAGGGCTTTTAATTAAGGTTACGGATGTAAAAAATCATTGCGTTAAATCGGCAATTGTTTGCAAAGAAAGCCCAAAACCGAAAGATAATAACAACGAATAAAGCAAAAAGTCAAGGAGTAATTGCAATGAACAAAACAAATATTTTGCAAAAAATCAACTCACCTGCCGATATTAAAAAATGCAGTTTAGAGGAATTAAATGCTCTTTCGCAGGAAATTCGCAATGTTCTGATTAAGCGCGTTACCGTTACAGGCGGACACATGGGCTCTAATCTGGGCTTTGTTGAAGCAACCGTTGCGCTTCACTATGTTTTTGACTCGCCTAAGGACAAATTTGTTTTTGATGTTTCCCATCAGTCGTACACACATAAAATTTTAACAGGCAGAAAAGAAGGCTTTACCGAGCCTGAAAAATATTACTCTTTAAGCGGCTACACAACCCCCTCGGAAAGCGAGCACGATTACTTCAAGGTAGGTCATACCTCAACATCAATTTCGCTTGCAACAGGTCTTGCCAAGGGCAGAGATTTAAACGGTGGAAAGGAAAACATAATTGCCGTTATCGGCGACGGCTCTATGTCCGGCGGAGAAGCCTTTGAGGGCTTAAACAATGCCGCAATGCTGAAAAGCAACCTGATTATCATTTTTAACGACAATGAAATGTCCATTGCCGAGAATCAAGGCGGTATGTATGAGAACTTCAGACTGCTTCGCGAAACAAACGGAAAGGCGGAAAACAACTTTTTCAAGAGCTTCGGACTTGATTATTATTATGTTGATGACGGAAACAATATTGAAAAGCTTATTTCAGTTTTTGAAAATGTTAAAGATACAAACCGCCCGACAGTTATTCATATTCACACGCTGAAAGGCAAAGGGCTTGACTGGGCTATGGAAAATAAAGAGGCAGGGCATTGGGCGCTTCCGGCGGCGTTTTATACGCAAGAACACACAGAGGAAGGCTATGAGGATTTAACGGCTGAATACTTATTAAGCAAGATGGAAAACGACCCAACAGTTATTGCCGTTACTGCGGCTACTCCGGGCGCAACGGGCTTAACGCAGGAATTTCGCGAAAAAGCAGGAAAGCAATTTATTGATGTAGGCATCGCGGAGGAGCACGCAGTTGCGTTCATTTCCGGCATTGCCAAAAACGGCGGAAAGCCTGTTTTTGAGGTGCTCAGCAGCTTTTTACAAAGAACATACGACCAACTAAATCAAGACCTTGCAATGAACAGTAATCCTGCAACAATACTTGTTTTCGGCGGTGGAATAGGCGGAGGAGATTGCACCCACAACGGAATGTATGACATTGCTTTAATCAGCTCAATACCTAACATAATCGGACTTGCACCTGCAACAAAGGAGGAATACTTTGCCGCACTTGATTGGGCGATTGAACAAAACAACTCTCCTGTTGTAATAAGAGTTCCGAAAGCCGTTATCGGTAACGGAGAGAAAATAACGCTTAACGAAAAAACGGCGGTTAAAGGAAAAATCGTTAAGCATGGCAGCAAAATTGCCGTTATCGGCTTGGGCGATTCCCTGCCTCTTGCAATGAAAGCCGCAGAGATTTTGGAAAATGATTGTAACACAAGGATTACTGTTGTTAACCCTATATTCTTCACGGCGCTTGACAAAGAATTACTTGACGGCCTTAAAAAAGACCACGAGATAATTGCAACCGTTGAGGACGGTGTGCTTGACGGAGGCTTCGGTCAAAAGGTTGCCTCTTACTATGGCTGTGATGATATTAAGGTTTTAAATTTCGGCGGAGAAAAGAAATTCAACGATTTAATTTCCGCGAAGGAAATTGCAATTCAAAATCATTTAACCGCAGAGCAAATTGCAGAGGATATAAAAGCTTTAATCAAATAAAAGCATAAAGAATAACGGTTGTTAGGCAATCACAATAATTCCTAACAACCGTTTTTATTTTTTGTAATACTACTCAAATTGTAGCATACTGATTATTAATATCTCCGCCGGTCATTATATTATCGGCGGCGTGTGCAAGTTCCTTCATATCCGCATTATCTTTAAGAATTTTTGACGGAATACAAAGCGCACCGCACACAACATTATAATAAGCGCTTCCACGCTCGTGAGGAGTTAATGCGCCGTCAAGCGCAGAAAGCCAAACCTCGCCGATAACCTCTTTTAGCGGCTTATACCGAAGCTGCAACGCATCTGCCTTTGGAATATCCCTTGCAAGCCCAAGGCGTTTGAGTGCTTTATAAACATCCCAAACAAGGCAGGTGTTTATCTTTTTCAAAAGTGGCTTTGCAAGGCACCAAACGGGAGCAAGCTTTTCGCCGTTTATTCCGAGAGCAGTCAGCCTTTCGGAAAACTCCTTCTTGCTTTTACACTCTAACACTCTGAAAATAATATCACAGGCGTGCTTTGCAAGAAACGGCTGAGCGTCAACCGTTTTTCCGTTAAGGCAAAAGCTTTCAAGATGATCAACCTTATAGGTTAAGGTTTTATCCTCGTTTACCTCAACATTAACAATCGGAGCCGGATAGCCGCAAAGAGAGCCTACATTAACCTCTGTTATTGTATTTCCCTTTTCAGACACAAATTTATCGGTTGCCTGAATATGACTATGACCGACAAACATATATTTCAAGCCTGCGTCTGCAAGGCGTGAAGCAACATATTCCCTGTTTTCAACACAGGTTGAGCCACCTGTTATAAGCGGAGAAATATGAGGAATGAGCAAATGATGCTCTGCTCCTATTAAAACGCAGTTATCTCTTTTTGCGTTTTCAATCTGCCTTTCAATCCACTGCCAGCAATCCTCGGTGAAGCCGGCTTGGTCATTATCGTTTTTATCATCATTTAAGCATAGCAGCCTAACACCCGATGAAAGCTCTGCGGTGTAGCAAGCTGTTCCGATTTTAGTTATGAAACGGTCTATCGCACGGCTCGGTCCGAAATCCTTATAAAATTCGGGGAGCTCACTGCTTTTCATAACCTCAACATCGTGATAAACATTGTCTCCGTTGAAGCGTCGGGGATTTTCATCACAGCACCAATCGTGCGTTGCGGTTATAACATAAACAGGCTTGCTTTTTTGAAGCTTATAAAGCTTTTCTCTAAATTCAAGGTGAGATACCACTTCGCCGTCATTTGAAACATCGCCGAGAATAACGACTGCGTCCGTATCGGAGCGGGAGATTTTTTCAAAAGCCGAATCAATTATATCTCCCGTTTCGGCAAGACATTTTTGGTCTGAGCCCGAACGAAGCTCATACGCCCTGCCGCTTATTCCGAGCGTTTTTGAATAATGATGCGTATCTGCAATGAAGGTTATTTTCATAATTATTACTCGTTTACCGCCTGTGCTTCGGCTTCTCTTTTCTCGTGCCTTTCCGCAATTTCCTTCATCATCTGACGATGGCCGTCTCCGGTAATATTATAGAAATGCATTGGGATAAGCATAAGCAGATAGCCAACTGCGGGAAGAAGAGTTGTGAGGAAGAACAGAGCGTAATTAGTGTTTGCAGGCTGAACAAGAGAGCCCTCCGTGTGGCTCTTATAGCCTACCCAACCGAGAATTGCAAGGCCGATTGATGATGAAAATGTGTTTTCAATTTTACCTGTAAAGCTCATAATTGAAAGCATAATTCCCTCAACTCGTCTATCTGTTTTCCATTCAATATAATCAACAGTTTCCGCCTCCATTTCCTTTTGGATAAGGTTTTTAAATTCAAGCGGAATTGCGGTTAAGCAGGTGAACACGGAAACCATAACGCCTGTTAAGAGCGAAACAGACTGATCTGCCTGCTTTTGAAGGAGTCCCTTAAATGTTAATACTGCAAACAGGATGTGAAGAATTATTGCGCTGACGCAGCAAGCCTGATAGAACTTGCGTGAGTCTGCCCTTTCGCCGAGCTTTTCAACAATTTTCGGCACAAGAATACCTGCAAGCAGGAAGCCGGGGAACTTAACAACATCAACAACTGCGTTATATTTAAGATTAAACATAAGGTCTGCAACAAAATAGAACGAAACCTGCTCTGCAACCTTGCACAACACAAAGAAAAGATTGCAAAGAAAGAGCATAAGAAGCGGTCTGTTGCTGAAAAGGAGAGCGAAGCACTCTTTAACAGACGGAGTGTCTGAGCTGTGATGAGCACGCTCAACCGTGTTTTTATATGTAAGCCTAGTTAAGAAGAAAATTCCGATTGCCGAAATAATAGCCGAAGTTAAATATGCCTGAGGAGTATGATCTCTGAAATAAGGGAGCCACGCCGCACCCGCAACGAAAACCTGCGGAAGCGCACCGACTATTGAGCGTGTGATTGAGCTGACGCCGAAAAGCTTTGTTCGCTCGATTCCGTTAGGAGTTATAGAGAAGGCAAGAGCTCCCATAGGAATATCAAACGCCGTGTAGGTTACATCAAGCATAACAAAAAGAAAGGTGGTGTAAATAATATTCAAAACGGGAGGTGCGTCTGCACTTCCTATAAAGAACAAAACCATAACGAGTGAAACAAAAATCGGAGCCCATTTAATATAAGGGCGCATCTGACCGTCCTTCGTTCTTGTTTTGTCAACCAAAACACCCATAATCGGGTCGTTTATAGCGTCAAAAATACCGCAGAAAAGTCTTATCTGCGAGGCAGTTGCCATTGGGTCCTTCAGCTTTTTAAACAAAACATTTGTTAAAAAGTAGTTGATGTATTTTGACGAGGTCATACTTGTGTTCATACCCTGCGCACCTCGTCCGAGAGCATAAGACAGGGTTTCCTTCCAGGTTAAGTATGTTTCCTCGCCCACATCGGTTTTTACGATTTTGCTGTTTAGGAACTTACTGATTTTATTTCCCATAACGGCCTCCTTTATTATAAATTTATTTAATCTTTGTTATTTTATTTTTCTTAACGAAATAAACATTATCCGCAATATCCATCATAGCTTTATCGTTCATTGAATCCGTATAAAAATTCTCGATATGCTTATCGGGATAAATTTCCTTAAATGCCTTAACCTTATTTTCGAGAAAGCAAAGACGAATAAACTTTCCCGTTTTTTTATCTATGCTTGAACCGATAAAATGCTTAACGCCCATTCGCTTCATAATTTCTTCAAGAATAAAATCCGTTGAGCCCGAAACTATAATATCGCTTTCCCTTTGCACCTTTGAATACCACGGCTTAATTCTTTTTTCATTTTTGTTCCAGAATTTAACAACATTTTCGCTGACATCGCCGAGATTAACATAATAGCCCTCCAAAAAAGAGGCATACGCTTCTATTGCCTCTTCAACGGTAAAAAGATGAAGA
>ULXL01065262.1_pt1 | contig 12941 bp, 9 predicted proteins | sample 1961241 | NCBI WGS metagenome assembly ULXL01 (sample SAMEA4835837, study PRJEB28245) | human gut metagenome | biome: gut microbiome; material: fecal sample | place: Denmark | collected 2008
TGTGGTATCTTTAACTATGGGAAACTCCCCGTTCCCATTTGGATACGGTCTTGTCGCTGATGCCAAGTTTGTCTGCCAGCTGCCTCTGGGTCAGGTTCCGGGCTTTTCTGGACGCGGCAATGAATCTGCCGATCTGAATTTGATTCATGGGGGGCCTCCTTTCCGGGCTTCATTTTACGGGAGGGAAGGGAAAACGTACACACACGGAGCGTAGAGTCCGGGATTTCTATGGAAGGTATAGGGGATTTTCGGCAAAATAGGCGCAAAAAAACGAGGCACAAGCCCCGGAATTGTGGAAAATATTCATTGACAAAAGTTGGACAATGTGGTAGACTGGAAGTCCATACTGTGGTACTATGCCCATTTACGCGAACCTATCCCAACATGGACATTTTAGCACAGGAATCGGGCCGTGTCAAGTACCAAGTTCGGCAAAATTGACAACGGCTCCGAGCGTATTAAATAAGCAACACAATCCGAAAGAAAGGCTGTGATGATCCATATGGCAATGGTCAAGGACGTTATGTACGGCAAGACCATGCGTAAATCCTACGCGAAGTATGAAGAGATCCTGGAGATCCCCAACATGCTGAAGATCCAGAAGGACTCCTACCAGTGGTTTCTGGAAACCGGCCTGCGGGAAGTCTTCAAGGACGTAGGTACCATTACCGACTTCTCCGGCAAGCTGGAGCTGAGCTTCCTGGACTACACCATGGAAGACAAGCCCAAGTACACCATCGAGGAGTGCAAAGAGCGGGACGCTACCTACGCCAAGCCCATCAAGGTTCGGGTGCGCCTGCGCAACACCGAGACCGACGAAATCAAGGAACAGGAAATCTTCATGGGCGATTTCCCTGTGATGACCAATGGCGGCACCTTCGTCATCAACGGCGCAGAGCGTGTCATTATTTCCCAGATCGTCCGCAGCCCCGGCATGTACTACGGCCACGAGGTGGACAAGGCCGACCAGCACACCTACACCGCCACGGTCATTCCTTACCGCGGCGCCTGGCTGGAATATGAGACGGACAACGCCAATGTATTCTGGGTGCGAATCGACAAGAACCGCAAGCTGCCCATCACCTGCCTGATCCGCGCTCTGGGCGTGCAGACCGATGAGCAGATCAAACAGATGTTCGGCGAGGATGCCCGTATCCTCGCGACCATCGACAAGGATCCCTGCAAGACCCGGGAGGAGTCCCTGCTGGAAATCTACCGCCGTCTGCGTCCCGGTGAGCCTCCCACGGTGGAGACCGCTACCGCCCACCTGGAAGGGCTGCTGTTCGACGCTCACCGCTACGATGTGAGCACCGTCGGCCGGTATAAGTTCAATAAGAAGATGGACATCTGGAGCCGCCTGTCCGGTCAGGAAGCGGCCGAGCCTATCACCGACCCCATGACCGGCGAGATTCTGGTCATGCCCGGCGAGTTCATCTCCCGCGCGCAGGCTCACGAGCTGAGCCGCAAGGGCGTCAACGAGGCTGTCATCAAGGTCGGCGACACCAACGTCAAGGTGTTCTCCAACAACATGGTCTGGATGGACGCCTTCGTGGACTTTGACCCCAAGGAATACGGCGTCCGGGAGAAGGTGCATTTCCCGGTTCTGAAGGAAATGCTGGAGACCGTCCCCGCCGACGGCTGGAAGGACGCCATCGCCGACCGGATGGACGACCTGATTCCCAAGCACATCATTGTGGACGATATCATGGCTTCCATCAACTACCTGAACTGCGTGGCCATGGGCGTCGGCACCCCTGACGACATCGACCATCTGGGCAACCGCCGCCTGCGCTGCGTGGGCGAGCTGCTGCAGAACCAGTTCCGCATCGGCTTCTCCCGTCTGGACAGAGTCATCCGGGAGCGTATGACCGTGCAGGATCTGGACGCCGTCACCCCCCAGAGCCTGATCAACATCCGGCCTGTTACCGCCGTCATCAAGGAATTCTTCGGTTCCTCCCCGCTGTCTCAGTTCATGGATCAGAATAACCCTCTGGCCGAACTGACCCACAAGCGCCGTCTGTCCGCTCTGGGTCCCGGCGGCCTGAGCCGTGACCGGGCGTCCTTCGACGTGCGTGATATTCACTACACCCACTATGGCCGTATGTGTCCCATTGAGACCCCTGAAGGCCCCAACATCGGCCTGATCAACTATCTGGCGACCTTCGCCCGGATCAACGAGTACGGCTTCGTGGAAGCGCCTTACCGCAAGGTGGACAAGGCCACCGGCTTCGTCACCAAGGACGTGGAGTATATGACCGCCGACGTGGAGGACGACTACTACATCGGTCAGGCGAGCGAGCCTCTGGACGAAAACGGCTGCCTTGCCAACGCCCGTATCACCTGCCGTCACCGCAACGAGATCATCGAAGTGGATCGGGGCGTCATCGATTATATCGACGTGTCCCCCAGAATGATGATCTCCATCGCCACCTCCTTCATTCCCTTCCTGCAGAACGACGACGCCAACCGTGCCCTGATGGGCGCAAACATGCAGCGTCAGGCCGTGCCTCTGCTGACCACCGAGCCGCCCATCGTTGCTACCGGCATCGAGCATAAGGCCGCCGTGGACTCCGAGGTCTGCATCAAGGCGGAGAAGCCGGGCACTGTTACCGCCGTTTCCGCTACCGACATCACCGTCAAGTATGACGACGGCGACGTACAGACCTACCATCTGACCAAGTTCGCCCGGAGCAATGCCGGCACCTGCATCAACCAGCGCCCCATCGTGGTGGTTGGCGAGCGGGTGGACACCCAGCAGATCATTGCCGACGGCCCCAGCTGCTCCGGCGGCGAGGTGGCTCTGGGCAAGAACGTGCTCATCGGCTTCGTCACCTGGGAAGGCTACAATTACGAGGACGCCATTCTGCTGAACGAACGTCTGGTGCGGGAGGACGTCTTCACCTCCATTCACATCGAGGAGCATGAGACCGAAGCCCGTGACACCAAGCTGGGTCCCGAGGAGATCACCCGGGACATCCCCAACGTGGGCGAGGATACCCTGAAGGATTTGGACGAAAACGGCATTATCCGCGTGGGCGCGGAGGTTCATGCCGGCGACTATCTGGTGGGTAAGGTCACCCCCAAGGGCGAGACCGAGCTGACCCCCGAGGAGCGGCTGCTGAGAGCCATCTTCGGCGAGAAGGCAAGAGAAGTCCGGGACACCTCCTTGAAGGTTCCCCACGGCGAAAGCGGTATCGTGGTGGACGTCAAGGTCTTCACCAAGGAAAATTCCGACGAGCTTGCCCCCGGCGTCACCAAGTCCGTCCGGGTGTATATCGCCCAGAAGAGAAAGATCTCCGTGGGCGATAAGATGGCCGGCCGTCACGGCAACAAGGGCGTCGTTTCCCGCGTCCTGCCGGAAGAGGATATGCCCTTCCTGCCCGACGGTACGCCGCTGGACATCGTGCTGAACCCCCTGGGCGTGCCTTCCCGTATGAACATCGGACAGGTTCTGGAAGTTCACCTCGGCTACGCCGCCAAGGCGCTGGGCTGGAAGGTCGCCACCCCCGTGTTCGACGGCGCAAACGAGAAGGACATCCGGGACACCCTGAAGCTGGCGGGCCTGCGGGAGGACGGCAAGACCGTTCTGTACGACGGCCGTACCGGCGAACCCTTCGACAATCTGGTCACCGTCGGCTATCCCTACTACCTCAAGCTCCATCATCTGGTTGACGATAAGATCCACGCCCGTTCCACCGGCCCCTACGCACTGGTCACCCAGCAGCCTCTGGGCGGCAAGGCGCAGTTCGGCGGCCAGCGTTTCGGCGAAATGGAAGTCTGGGCGCTGGAAGCTTACGGCGCCGCCTATACCCTGCAGGAAATCCTGACCGTCAAGTCCGACGACGTCACCGGCCGTGTCAAGACCTACGAGGCCATCGTCAAGGGCGCGAACATTCCCAAGCCCGGCGTGCCGGAGTCCTTCAAGGTTCTGGTCAAGGAGCTGCAGGCGCTGTGTCTGGACATCCGCGTGCTGGACGAGAACGGCAACGAGATCGAGCTGAAGGACGACGATGACGACGATGATGTGGTCTACAGCTCCGACACCGACAATGAGGTGGTGGTCGGCTCCACCGACGAGGTGCTGGACGCGGGCTTCGTGATCGACGAGGACAGCCCGGAGAGTATTTTGGATGTGTTCGGTGATGCGGAGGAGTCCGACACCGATAGCTACGAAGATTAAGGAGGCTGAAACATGGCAGATGCCACCTTTGATGCCATTAAAATCGGCATTGCTTCGCCGGAGATGATCCGGCAGTGGTCCTATGGCGAAGTGAAGAAGCCTGAGACCATCAACTATCGTACCCTGAAGCCCGAGCGGGACGGCCTGTACTGCGAGCGGATCTTCGGACCGACCAAGGACTGGGAGTGCCACTGTGGTAAATATAAGAAAATCAAGTACAAGGGCAAGATCTGCGACCGCTGCGGCGTGGAAGTCACCAAGGCCAAGGTGCGCCGGGAGCGCATGGGCCACATTGAGCTGGCCGCCCCCTGCAGCCACATCTGGTATTTCAAGGGCATTCCCTCCCGGATGGGTCTGATTCTGGACATCTCCCCCAAGGTACTGGAGAAGGTTCTGTACTTCGCCGCCTATATCGTCACCGACCCCGGCGACGCACCTCTGACGCTGAACCAGGTGCTCACCGAGAAGGAATACCGGGACATGCGGGAAAAGTACGAGGACGACTTCAAGGCCGGTATGGGCGCGGAAGCCGTCAAGGCGCTGCTGGAGCAGATCGATCTGGATCAGCTGAGCCATCAGCTTCGTGAGGAGCTGAAAACCGCTTCCTCCCAGAAGAAGCTGCGGATCGTCAAGCGGCTGGAGGTTGTGGAAGCCTTCCGGGAATCCGGCAACAAGCCCAGCTGGATGATCATGGATGTGCTGCCCGTCATTCCCCCCGACATCCGTCCCATGATCCAGCTGGACGGCGGCCGGTTCGCCACCTCTGATCTGAACGATCTGTACCGCCGTGTCATCAACCGGAACAACCGTCTGAAGCGGCTGGTGCAGCTCCACGCCCCCGACATCATCATCCGCAACGAGAAGCGGATGCTGCAGGAGGCCGTGGACGCCCTGATCGACAACGGTCGCCGCGGCCGCGCCGTCACCGGCGCCAATAACCGGGCGCTGAAATCCCTGTCCGACATGCTCAAGGGCAAGCAGGGACGCTTCCGTCAGAACCTGCTGGGCAAGCGTGTTGACTATTCCGGACGCAGCGTTATCGTCGTCGGCCCTGAGCTGAAGCTGTATCAGTGCGGCGTGCCCAAGGAAATGGCCATCGAGCTGTTCCGCCCCTTCGTCATGAAGAAGCTGGTCTCCGACGGTCTGGCCAACAACATCAAGTCCGCTAAGAAAATGATCGACAAGGGCAAGACCGAGGTCTGGGACGCTCTGGACGAGATCATCAAGGACCGCCCGGTCATGCTGAACCGTGCGCCTACCCTGCACCGTCTGGGCATTCAGGCTTTCGAGCCGATTCTGGTGGAAGGCCGCGCATTGAAGCTGCATCCTCTGTGCTGCACCGCCTTCAACGCCGACTTCGACGGCGACCAGATGGCCATTCACGTACCCCTGTCTCCCGAGGCGCAGGCTGAGGCCAGAATGCTGATGCTGTCTGCCAACAACCTGCTGCGCCCTCAGGACGGCAAGCCCGTCACCGTGCCGACGCAGGATATGATCCTTGGCGCGTACTATCTGACCTACACCCGTCTGGGCAAGGCCGAGAAGGGCGCGGAGACCGTGTTCGTCACCGACCCCGGCGATACCGACTTCCCCGTCAATGAGATCGTGGACGCGGACGAGTTCGTCGCCGCCAACAAGGCTGCCAAGGCCGCGGGCAAGGCCATTGCCAAGTTCCGCCCCATTCACAACTACTCCTCCGTCAACGAGGCCATTGCCGCCTATGCCGACGGTGCCGTGGGTCTGCATGCCCCCATCCGGGTGCGCTACGGCAAGAAAATTGACGGCCAGATGCAATACCGAATCATCGACGCCACCGTCGGCCGTCTGATCTACAACGAGCCGATCCCGCAGGATCTGGGCTTCGTTGACCGCACCGTCCCCGGCCATGAGTTCGATCTGGAGGTCAGCTTCCTTGTCGGCAAGAAGCAGCTGGGCAAGATCATCGACAAGTGCATCCGCCGCCACGGCTTCACCATCGCCACCGAGATGCTGGACCGCATCAAGGCTCTGGGCTACAAGTATTCCACCAAGGGCGCTATCTCCGTGTCCATCGCGGACATGGTGGTTCCCAGCGTCAAGTACGAGATGGTGCATTCCGCGGAGAAGAAGGTCGTGGAGATCGAGCACTTCTACCGTCAGGGCTATATCACCAACGACGAGCGCTACCGTCTGGTGGTTCAGCAGTGGGAAAAGACCACCGCGGACGTCACCAACGCCCTGCAGGGCAGCATGGACGAGTTCAACCCCATCTACATGATGGCCGACTCCGGCGCCCGTGGTTCCATGGCACAGATCCGTCAGCTGGCCGGTATGCGCGGCCTGATGGCCGATACCGCAGGCCGTACCATCGAAATTCCCGTTAAGGCGAATTTCCGTGAAGGCCTGTCCGTTCTGGAATACTTCATCTCCTCCAGAGGCGCCCGTAAGGGCATGACCGATACCGCTCTGCGTACCGCTGACTCCGGTTACCTGACCCGTCGAATGGTGGACGTTTCTCAGGACGTCATCATCCGGGAGCACAACTGCGGCACCACCAACGGCATCTGGGTCGGCGCGGTGTACGACAAGAACGGCGACGTGATCGACACCTTCGGCAACCGCATCCGCGGCCGTTATCCCGTCCACGATGTGGTCGATCCCCAGACCGGCGAGCTGCTGCACTCCAAGGACGTCATGATGATGCCCGAGGACGCGGAGAAGTTCGAGCAGCACGGCATCAACAAGATCTATATCCGCACCATTCTGGGCTGCCGCGCCCGTGTGGGCGTGTGCGCCAAGTGCTACGGCATGAACCTTGCCACCTCCAAGGAGGTCGATCTGGGTGAGGCCGTCGGCATCATTGCCGCTCAGTCCATCGGCGAACCCGGTACCCAGCTGACCATGCGTACCTTCCACTCCGGCGGCGTCGCGGGTGACGATATCACTCAGGGTCTGCCTCGAGTCGAAGAACTGTTTGAGGCCCGCCGTCCCAAGAAGATGGCGCAGATCTCCGAGATTACCGGCGTAGTGAGCGTGGACGAGACCCACCGCACCGCCCTGCGTAACATCACCGTGACCGCCGACGACGGTGAGGTGAAGGCGTATCAGGTGCCTTACTCCGTGGGACTGAAGGTCGCCCACGGCAAGGTCGTGGAAAAGGGTCAGCCCATCACCGACGGCGCGCTGTATCCCCAGGACGTCCTGCGTATCTCCGGCGTGGAGGCTGTGCAGGATTATCTGGTGCAGTCCGTCCAGGCGGTGTACCGTCAGCAGGGCGTTGAGATCAACGACAAGCACATCGAGGTCATCATCCGTCAGATGATGCGCAAGGTGCGTGTGGAAGATCCCGGCGATACCGCGCTGCTCACCGGTAGCGCCATCGACAACTTCGAGTTCGAGGATGCCAACGCCGAAATTCAGCGCCGCATTGACGCCGGCGAGACCGAGCTGCGTCCCGCCACTGCCAGCGCCATGCTGCTGGGCATCACCAAAGCGGCTCTCGCCACCGACTCCTTCCTGTCCGCCGCCTCCTTCCAGGAGACGACCAAGGTGCTTACCGATGCCGCCATCAAGGGCAAGGTAGACCATCTGGTAGGTCTGAAGGAGAACGTGCTGATCGGCAAGCTGATCCCCGCCGGTTCGGGCCTGATGGCTTACCGGGACTACCAGCCCGGCGCGACCCCCGAAGCCAGAATCCCCGAGGAAATGATCGAGAACGCACTGAACTGATAATAAACAATCCGGCCGCTGCCCGAAAGGGCGGCGGCCGGATTTGCAATATCGGGAGCAATAAATGACCCTCGCATCAGTCGGATGCGAGGGTGGTTTCGTCTATGACGCCGTGTTCAGCTTCAAATTCCGCGATACACTTCCTTATCAGCTGTTCAATTTCCTTATTTTTGGTTCGCCCCTCGTATTCGGCAATATATCCAATCTTGTCCAGCAGAATCTGAGAAATGCGCAGCGTATACCTGGGGAAATCATCTTTCATATTGGCTCACCTCTGACGCAATTTTGATGCAATTGTAATAAGACGGTGGGGGAATTGCAAGCGGTGAACCGCAAATTGCGATAAAATGAGCGGATTCACCAATTTGCAGAAAAGGGATAACGAAAAAAATCTGGAAAATTTGTTGACAATCCTGAAAAAATGCGTATAATATCATCTTGTATGGATACAAAAAAGGAAAGTAGAATACCCGAGTGCGGCAATGTGCCAGACCTTACCGGCGTTAAGACGGTGGTCGGCGCGAAGCAGCTGAAAAAAGCTGTGGAGGCAGGCCGCGCCAGGTATGTTTTTCTGGCTGAAAATGCCGATCCTGCCGTCATAGAGCCCATCGTGCTGCTGTGCCGGTCGAAGGAAGTCCAGACTGCCTGGGTTCCCAGTATGGCCGTGCTTGGCCGTGCCTGCGGCATCGAGGTGGGCGCGGCTGCTGCCGCCGTCGTGGATTGATTCTGGTTCTATCGGACGACCGTCCGTAGAATATAAGACCCGCCAAAATGGCGAGAACAAAAGAAAGGAGAAAATAGATGCCTACTTTTAATCAGCTCGTAAGAAATGGCCGTCAGCAGGCTACCTACAAGTCCACCGCTCCTGCTCTGCAGAGAGGTCTGAACACTCTGGAGAACAAGGCGACGAATCTGCCTTCCCCCCAGAAGCGCGGCGTGTGCACTGCTGTTCGTACCACCACCCCCAAGAAGCCGAACTCCGCTCTGCGTAAGATCGCCCGTGTGCGTCTGACCAACGGTATGGAAGTTTCCGCTTACATTCCCGGTGTCGGCCATAACCTGCAGGAGCACTCCGTGGTGCTGATCCGCGGCGGCCGTGTCAAGGACCTGCCCGGCGTTCGTTACCACATCATCCGCGGCACTCTGGATACCCAGGGCGTGCAGAACCGGATGCAGTCCCGCTCCAAGTACGGCGCGAAGCGCCCCAAGGCCGGTAAGAAGAAGTAATTTTCTTTCCGCCGAACCAATCTGACTTTTCCAAGCCCGTTCGCAAGGCTTCGCCTTGCCAAGATGGTTTTATATAGATGAAACCTCTGGCCAGGCACAACGAAAGTCACACTTTCGAGTACCGATGAAATCATTATATTATGAAGGAGGGAAGCAAAGTGCCCAGAAGAGGTAATGTTCCCAAGAGAGAGGTCCTTCCGGATCCCAATTACAATTCCGTTCTGGTTACCAAGCTCATCAACAGCATCATGCTGGACGGCAAGAAGGGTGTTGCCCAGAAGGTCGTGTATGGTGCATTTGAAATTGTCGAGAACAAGACCGGCAAGAATGGCCTGGAAGTGTTCCAGCAGGCAATGGAAAACATTATGCCCGCCGTGGAGCTGAAGGCTCGCCGTGTCGGCGGCGCTACCTATCAGGTGCCTATCGAAGTTCGCCCTGACCGCCGTCAGACCTTGGGGCTGCGCTGGATCACCAACTACAGCCGCGCCCGCAGCGAGAACACCATGAAGGAGCGTCTGGCTGCCGAGATCATGGATGCTGCCAACAATACCGGCGCCTCCGTTAAGAAGCGTGAGGACGTCCACAAGATGGCTGAAGCCAACAAGGCCTTCGCCCATTTCCGCTGGTAATAAAGGAGAAAACCAATGCCTAGACAGTATTCTCTGGAGAATACAAGAAACTTCGGCATCATGGCACACATCGATGCCGGCAAAACCACCACCACCGAGCGTATCCTGTTCTACACCGGTAAGAACTACAAGATCGGTGAGACCCACGACGGCTCCGCCACCATGGACTGGATGGCACAGGAGCAGGAGCGCGGCATCACCATCACTTCCGCTGCAACTACCTGCTTCTGGAAGGGCTGCCGGCTGAACATCATCGACACCCCGGGTCACGTGGACTTCACCGTTGAGGTGGAGCGTTCCCTGCGTGTTCTGGACGGCGCCGTGACCGTTCTGTGCGCCAAGGGCGGTGTGGAACCCCAGACCGAGACCGTTTGGCGTCAGGCTGACGAGTACAAGGTTCCCCGCATGATCTACGTCAACAAGATGGATATCATGGGCGCCGACTTCTTCCGCGTTCTGGACATGATCCACGAGCGCCTGAAGTGCAACGCCGTGCCCATCCAGCTGCCCATCGGCAGCGAGACCTTCTTCAAGGGCAACGTAGATCTGCTCACCATGAAGGCCAACGTCTTCTACGATGAGCTGGGCAAGGACGTCCGCGTCGAGGATATCCCTGAAGACATGGTGGATATCTGCGAGGAGTACCACGAGAAGCTGATGGATGCGGTCACCGCGCTGGACGACGACCTGGCCATGATGTACCTGGAAGGCGAGGAAATCCCCGTCGAGAAGATCAAGGCCGTCATCCGCAAAGCCACCATCGACAATGAGATGGTGCCTATCGTCTGCGGTACGTCCTACAAGAACAAGGGCGTTCAGGAGCTGCTGGACGCAGTCGTGGACTATATGCCCAGCCCCCTGGACAAGAAGGGCATCCGGGGCATCAACCCCGAGACCGAGGAAGAGGATTTCCGTCCCGCTTCCGACGATGCACCCTTCTCCGCTCTGGCCTTCAAGATCGCTACCGACCCCTACGTGGGCAAGCTGTGCTACTTCCGCGTGTACTCCGGTACGCTGGAGAAGGGCACCACTGTGCTGAACTGTACCAAGGGCGTTAACGAGCGTATGGGTCGTATCCTGCAGATGCACGCCAACCACCGTGAGGACATTGAGAAGGTCTACGCCGGCGACATCGCCGCCGTGGTCGGCGTCAAGAACACCACCACCGGCGACACGCTCTGCGACGAGGATCACCCCATCATTCTGGAGTCCATGGTCTTCCCCGAGCCCGTTATCGAGGTCGCTATCGAGCCCAAGACCAAGGCCGGTCAGGAAAAGATGGGCATCGCCCTGAGTAAGCTGGCTGAAGAAGACCCCACCTTCCGCACCTACACCAACAAGGAAACCGGTCAGACCATCATCGCCGGCATGGGCGAGCTGCATCTGGAGATCATTGTTGACCGTCTGCTGCGGGAGTTCAAGGTCGAGGCCAACGTGGGCGCTCCTCAGGTTTCCTACAAGGAGACCATCCGCAAGGCTGTGGATCAGGAGACCAAGTACGCCCGTCAGTCCGGCGGTAAAGGCCAGTACGGTCACGTCAAGATCCATGTGGAGCCCAACGAGCCCGGCAAGGGTTACGAGTTCATCAACGCCGTTGTTGGCGGCGCCATCCCCAAGGAGTATATCCCCGCCGTCGATGCCGGTATTCAGGGCGCGATGGAGGCTGGCGTTCTGGCCGGCTACCCCGTTGTGGACGTGAAGGTCACCCTGTACGATGGCTCTTACCACGAGGTCGACTCCTCCGAAATGGCCTTTAAGATCGCCGGTTCCATGGCGTTCAAGGAAGCCTGCAAGAAGGCAGACCCCGTCATTCTGGAGCCCATCATGAAGGTTTCCGTCAACGTGCCCGACGAATATATGGGTACCGTTATCGGCGATATCACCGCCCGCCGCGGCAACATTCTGGGTCAGATCACCCGTACCGGTTCTGTCCAGATCGACGCCAACGTGCCTCTGGCGGAGATGTTCGGCTACGCTACCGACCTGCGCAGCAAGACGCAGGGACGCGGCAACTACTCCATGGAGCCCAGCCACAACGCCGAGCTGCCCAAGTCCAAGACCGAGGAGATCGTTAAATCCCGGGGCAAGGACTGATTTCCAAAGGAAATTGACGTAAATTTTCAAAAATTTTTCTTGTGTTTCCCCGCAAAGTGTTGTATGATGTATACGATGTGCGGAAGCACCCAGACTAAAGTTGTTTATTAAATTCAATCAACAATTATAACAGGAGGAATATTTCAAATGGCAAAGCAGAAGTTTGAAAGAAATAAGCCCCATGTTAACATCGGCACTATCGGCCATGTTGACCACGGCAAGACCACTCTGACCGCCGCTATCACCAAGTATCTGGCTATGAAGGGTCAGGCTCAGTTCGAGGACTACGCTTCCATCGACAAGGCTCCCGAAGAGAAGGCTCGTGGTATCACGATCAACACCGCTCACGTTGAGTACGAGACCGACAAGCGTCACTACGCTCACGTTGACTGCCCGGGTCACGCTGACTATATCAAGAACATGATCACCGGTGCTGCTCAGATGGACGGCGCTATTCTGGTTATCGCTGCTACCGACGGCCCCATGGCTCAGACCCGTGAGCACCTGCTGCTGGCCCGTCAGGTCGGCGTTCGCTATATCGTTGTGTTCCTGAACAAGTGCGATCAGGTTGACGACGAGGAGCTGCTGGAGCTGGTCGAGATGGAAGTCCGCGAGACCCTGAACGAGTATGGCTTCCCCGGCGACGACACCCCCATCATCAAGGGTTCCGCTCTGAATGCTCTGGTTTCCGAGTCCAAGGATCCCGATGCTCCCGAGTATGCCTGCATCAAGGAGCTGATGGACGCTGTTGACGAGTATATCCCCACTCCCGAGCGTAACGACAACCTGCCCTTCCTGATGCCCGTTGAGGACGTCTTCACCATCTCCGGCCGTGGCACCGTTGCTACCGGTCGTGTGGAGCGTGGCGTTGTCAAGAAGAACGAGCCTGTCGAGATCGTCGGCCTGCGCGAGGACAAGCTGGCTACCGTCGTTACCGACATCGAGATGTTCCACAAGCTGCTGGACTACGCTGAAGCCGGCGACAACATCGGCGCTCTGCTGCGTGGTATCGACAAGAAGAACATCGAAAGAGGCCAGGTTCTGTGCAAGCCCGGCTCCATCCATCCCCACACCAAGTTCAAGGGCCAGGTTTACGTCCTGTC
>ULXL01055605.1_pt1 | contig 12863 bp, 10 predicted proteins | sample 1961241 | NCBI WGS metagenome assembly ULXL01 (sample SAMEA4835837, study PRJEB28245) | human gut metagenome | biome: gut microbiome; material: fecal sample | place: Denmark | collected 2008
TTCATTTTGCCTAAATGTTGGAATAAAGTACCTACCACAAATTTGGCAAGTTTTAATTGGCAGATTTTCTTGTCTTACAAGTTGATCTAATATTGTAAAGCAAATACTTCTTAATTTTGTACTTGTATAAACATTATACAATTCTAAGTTTGGGTCTTTATCTTCAATACCTTTCATCAAATGTTCAATACTCTCATTGCGATGACGATTATGTATATTTATATAATTGTCTAAAATTACTTCTACATCTTGTGAATATGTATAAATATCGTTTTTTATTGTGTATGCAACAAACTTTGAATATATAGACTGTTCCTCATATTCTTCATTTCCATTTAAGTTATATACAAAATCTACACATTTTCTAAAATTCTCTTGCCATTCTAATAAATCATCTAAACTTGTATTATAAATATCTTCTAGCATATCCATAAATTCTATATCTGTTATAAATTCATCATTTTTCGAATATATGTAAGGTACATATTCTTTTATAAGTTCAAAACCATAGGCATAAAAGAAAGTATTATATGCAGATGCAAAAGAAGAAAAGTCAGCATTTAAAAAATTAATTAGTAACATTCCTATACTTTCTGCATAATGAATGTAAATAGTTGAAGGATGTTTTATAATTTCCTTTTTTCTATTTAATTTTGTTTTAGAAATATCTTTTTCTAACTTTAAATATACTCTTGTTTCATCTCTCTTCTTTTCTTCATCATTTTCTTTGTCTGTATCTTTTCTCAGTACATTATATAAATATAATGGTGTTGAATAATATTCTTCTTTTTCCTTTATATTAAACCATATATAAAAATCTTCTGATACTAAATGTGAAGGTAACTCTTTCATTTCTATTTCCTCCAAAAAAAGTTTTGTAAAAAATTTTAATAAAATATTTAAAATTGTATTGACAAATACAATTTATGATTATATAATGACAATATCAAATTTTATTGTAAGATTTTTTACAATATTATAATACAACATATAGTAAAAAATGTCAACAATGAAATAAAAAGTTAATTATAAAATGTAAGTTCCTATAGGATACTTATGTCAAAAATTTTACAAACAAAAAATCAACCATAGAAGGAGGCTAAATGAATATGAGTAATAAGGAAAAAATTTTAGATTTATATTATAATCAACATTTAAAACAAAATGAAATAGCTAAAATTGTTGATACTACTACTCAATATGTTTCAAAGGTAGTAAGAACTGACAAAAGAAATATAGAAGAAAAAGAAAAACGCAAAAAAGAAAATTCTGAAAATAGAAAAATTTATTTACAAGAATATTTTAAAACTTATAATAGACCCAAGAAAGATGACAACAGTTACGAGCAAATGATAGCACAACAAATTCAAGATTCAATGGAACTATCATTTAGTAATAGTAACATTTCAGATTATGCTTTTGTAAAATGGAATTCATCTGCTTATCATACTAATAATAAAGGAAACTTAGTAATAGATAGAAAATTGAAAGTTGGATTTGATGTTCCAAAATCAGTAAATATGAATATTAAAATACCTACACAGAAATATAAAAATAGATGTGTTTATAGTTATTAATGAGATTTATTAAAATTATTTAATAAGTCTTTTTTTATTGTAAATTTTAAAGAAAGGAGGTCTGCTCTATGGAAAGTATTAAAGAAAATTATGAAATGATGTTTACTTCATATCCTGATTTAGTAAACATCACTCAATTAAAAGAAATGCTTGGAATTGGCATAACACTTGCTTATAGATTAGTAAGGAACAAAACAATAAAAGCACTAAAAGTTGGTAGACAATACAAAATACCAAAAAGAAATGTTATTGCTTATTTAACAAATCAAAATGAAATATAGACTAGCTTTTAATTTATAAACCTGGTATTATTATACCAATATCAATAGTAGGTTAAATCTAGTCTGTTATGAGAAAAGAAAGGAGTTTTAATGAATATAACAGCAAGCCTACAAATAAAAAATAATATTTATCAAGTTGTTTTAAATTATAAAGATATTAATGGCAAAAGAAAACAAAAATGGTTTTCTACAGGATTATCTCAAAAAGGCAATAATAAAAGATTAGCTAATCAAAAAATGCAAGAGATTTTAGCTGATTTTAAAGAAAGTTTAAATAATGAAAGTACAAATAATTCTACAGATAAATTATTAACTGCATATTTGCAAGAATGGTTATTATCTATAAAAAATACTATTGAAGAAAACACTTATGATTCTTACAAAGTTATAGTGAATAAAATTTGCGATTATTTTGAAGATAAACAATTGCTACTTAAAGATTTAAAACCTGTTCATATTCAAGAGTTTTATACTACTTTATATGAAAAAAAATTAACCGGAAATACAGTATTACATTATCATAATGTTATAAGAAAATCATTGCAAACTGCTCTAAAATTAGACTTAATATTAAGTAATCCTGCTGATAAAATTGAAAGACCGAAAAAAGAACAGTATATTGGTACTTTTTATTCTCAAGCTGAACTTAATACACTTTTTAGTTTAATAAAAGATGATCCTTTAAAAATAGTTATTTATCTTGCTAGTTTTTATGGATTGCGAAGAAGTGAAGTTTTAGGCTTAAGATGGGATGCATTTAATTTTGAAGATAAAACAATTACCATTAAACACAAAGCCATTGAAACTAGAAAAGATAATAAAAGAGTTATACTTTTAAAAGATAAAACAAAAAATCAGTCTAGTTACAGAACTCTACCATTAGTTGATGATATTATTGTTCTTCTTAAAGAACACAAAAAACAAATTGGTGAGAACAAAAAATTATGTGGAAATAGTTATAATAAAAAATATTTAGATTATATATGTGTCGATTCTACTGGCAAATTATTTAGACCAGAATATGTTACAGACCATTTTACTTTGATTATGAAAAAGAATAAAAACATTTTAAGAAAAATTACTTTTCATGGATTAAGGCATTCATGTGCCAGTCTTTTACTTTCTAAAGGAATACCTATGAAAGAAATTCAAGATTGGCTTGGTCATTCTACATATTCTACTACTGCTAATATTTATGCTCATTTAGAAAAAGATACAAAAAATAAATCTGCAAATGTTCTTTCAAATACTTTAACATTCGCAGATATTTAATTACTGGTTGGGGTAGTAAGATTCGAACTTACGAAATGACCGGGTCAGAGCCGGTTGCCTTACCACTTGGCGATACCCCAGTATTTTTAATATTATTAAATTAGTTAGATATTTGGTTAGATGTTTTATAAAATTTTCTTATTAATAAAACATCTAAGCCTTATATTTCAAGTGTTTCATAAATTGTTATTTTAGGGAAACCTACAAGAGTCAGAGTCCGATGCCTTACCACTTGGCGATGCCCCAATATGAATTAATTCATACTTATATTAGCACAATTAATTTTAATTTGCAATAACTAATAGACATTTTTTATACAATTATCAATGTTCTAAAAAGTGGATATAATTTTAAAATTTATATCCACTTAATTCACTTTCAATTTTTATGTAATTTTCGAATTTTTCTTCCATTATATCATTAAAACTTTTACAATGTGTTTTATATTTTAAATGACAAAATTCGTGTGCTATCACATATTCAATTGTTTCTCTTTTGAATTGTATAATTTCAGGTGAAATTATGATTTCTTTTTTTGATGTACATTTTGCAATTTCACCATCTAATTGTTCTATAAAATAATCTTCTGGTGCAATTCCTAGCATTAATCTTATTTTTTCCATTATATTGTCTATTTCTTTTTTAACTATTTGTTCATACATTTTATTTATTGACATTTTTAAAATTTGTTTGTTTCCTATTTTTCTATATTTATTTGGTAATATTATTTTTATCTCATAATTTTCTTCTATATTTAATTCTGGAGTATCAATATTTGAATATACAACTTTTAAATCATAATTTTTTCCAAATATTTTTACAGATTGCATATTTGAACTTTGTTGTTGATATTCATTTATTTTACTTAAAATCCAATTCTTCTTTTCTTCAACTACTGCTTGAATTTTATTTTGCGTAAAATACCAAGGTGCATTTACAATAACTTCACCATTTTGAATTGTTATATACATATCTCTATTTGTTGCCTTATTTACTGTGTATGTTATTACATTGTTTCTTTTTCCAAATATACTCATCTTAAATTCCTCCTTATTTGAACTTCTGTTCGTTTTCTTGTTGATGCTATTTTATATCTTATTTGACAAATTGTCAATACTATTTCAAAAATTTTCGAACATTTTTTCGCAGTAACTAAATTAATCATTTTTTCAGCATTTCTGTAGTTCCTTAATCATAATATTTTTATAAAAGAATATTTTTGTACTAAAAGTTGGAGGTCTCTATTATGTATAAATTCAAAATAGTAAAATTAAAAAATTTTATTTTACCTTTTATATTAGTTTTTTTTACTATATGTCTTGTTGTTTTTTCTAATTCTAATTTAAAAGCTGCCAAAAATGGTTTAGTTTTATGGGCCAATTCTGTTGTCCCTTCTTTATTTCCTTTTTTTGTTGCTACTGAATTACTTTCTTATACAAATTTTACATATTATTTAGGAAAATTATTAAATAAATTTATGAAACCGCTTTTTAACATTAGAGGTGAAGGAAGTTTTGCCTTTATTATGGGAATTTTAAGTGGCTACCCTATGGGAGCTAAAATTGCAGCTAATTTTAGACAAAATAATATTTGTTCTAAAGTAGAATGTGAGCGTTTACTTAGCTTTACAAATAATTCTGGTCCTTTATTTATAATTGGAAGTGTTGGAATAAGTTTATTTGGAAATTCTACTATTGGTTTTTTACTACTTTTCACTCACTTACTTGCATCTATTTCTGTTGGCTTTTTATTTCGTTTTTGGAAGAAAAATGATTCTAAAAATTTTATTAGTAGTTCATCAAATATTAAAAACAGAACTATAAAATTATCTAGTTTGGGAGAAATTATTGGAAATAGTATTAAAAGTTCAATAAATACTATTTTAATGATTGGTGGCTTTGTTGTTTTGTTTTCTGTTATACTTTCTATTTTAAAAACAAGTAATTTACTTAATATATCTTGTTATTTTATGAAACCTATATTTAATTTTTTTAGAATTCCTCAAACATTTTATTCTGGTTTTATATCTGGAATTATAGAATTAACCAATGGGCTAAATATAATTTGTAATATTCCTGAAAAAAATATTTCTATAAATATAATTATTGCTTCTTTCCTTCTTGGTCTCGGTGGCATTTCTGTCTTGCTTCAAGTTTGGAGTTGTATTTCTAAAACAGATTTATCTATTACACCATATATCTTAGGAAAGATTTTACAAGCTTGTTTTTCTGCATTATATACTTGGATATTTATAAACATTGTGCCATTTTTGAATTTTAATTTATAAAAAATCCATAGTTGAAATAATATCAACTATGGATTTTTCCTTTCATTCCAAATAATTATTTAGGATTATATTTATTATAGATAGCATACACCTCTTCTTCACTAAGTACTTCTTTTTGCAAAAGATTTTGAGCAATTTCTTCTAACATTGTTTTGTTTTGGAGCAAATATTCCTTTGTTCTCTTGTAGAACAAATTCATGAGATCTACACTTCTGTTAAGAAGCCGATTGTTCAAATCAGATCCTGCTAATTGTTCTAAACTAAGACATGAAATAGGAGCAATTCCTATTTCTTCATCAAAACAAAATTCAGTTAAATACTGCTTTACAAGCTTTGTTGTCTTTTCAAGATCTCCTTTCGCTCCACTAGTAGGCGAATTAAAGAACACATCTTCTGCAACTCTACCAGCAAGACTTATCATAATTTCTATTTCAAAATCCTGCTTGGTCATTTTTCCATATTCATTCAAAGGATATGTTGCGACACGTCCAAAAAAATCTTGCGTAGGAATTATGGAAATATCTCGTATTCTCTTGATTTGGGAAAGAAAAACACAAATTGCATGACCCGCTTCATGATATGCAGTTGCTTTCTTTTCTATAAATGTTCTGTTAATTCTTAGTGGAACTGCTTCATCACAATTTATTTGAGCCTCACAAAAATCTTTGCTTAAAACATTTTTATGATGTTTTTGTTCAGCAATTTCTATTGCCATATTCATAATTTTTATAATTTCTAACGTAGAAGCTCCAATAAGTTTTTTGGCTAATTTCTTCACACTTACGCTTGGATCAACTCTTTTCTTATTGCAACAATATTCAATAATTTGCATTCTATTATCAAAATCTGGTAGAAACATGCTAACAAACATTTCAAAATGTTTGGGACGTTTTAAAGAAGAACTGATTTCTTTAATATTTCTAGTTGTTGCAATAACTAACACATGATCTCTTTTGTTCATTTCATATGCTAATTGTGCAATAATCCTTTCATTATTTTTGTTTTCTTTTCCCATCACATCAAATTCATCAATAAAAATAATACAAGATTCTTTTGCTCTTGCTGCTAAAAACAAGTGCTTTATATCTTTTGCATTATTTATTTCTGAACCAGAAATCATAATAAAAGGTAATTTGCTTTCAGCAATAAATGCTTTGGCAATTAATGTTTTTCCAGTTCCTTTCGGCCCATCAATAAGAATTCCTTTAGGAATTCTTTGTCTTAATCTACATTTTGAAGTACTCCGTAATTCTAATAATCGTATTATTTTTGCCAAATCAGATTTTTGACTTTCATACCCAATAATGTCATTAAAACTTACTTTCATTTTTGCATCTATTTTAAATGCAATTCCCCAAAAGTATCCCATAATAATTTGACCTAGTCTCCATACAATTTTTTGCATAAAATGCCTCCTATAATAAATTTTCAAAGTTCGTACATTATTATTATATCATATTTTACATAATATTACAAGTGACGTTTTGTTCTCTACTACAAAACCCTTATAATTAGATTTCTCTAATTACAAGGGCATTTTTTAATAATCTTTTATTCTTTCTTTTAAATCATCAAAATTAATCAATTTCCAAGACCAATTTTGATCACTTTCAACTCCTGGCACATTAATTCTAGAATTTTCATCAAGTCCTAAAATATCTTGAACCATTATTATTGGCATTTTTGCCTTACATTTTGATAAATATTGCATAATGCCAATATTTATATTTATATCATAACATTCATTCTTTCTTAAAAATTCTTTTAATTTCCATTTATGTTCATCATCTAAAGTTTTATACCAACCATATATTGTATTACAATCATGATTTCCAGGAAAAACTAGTACATTTTCAGCTTCATTATCTCTATCATACAAATTATCTAAATCTATAGTAAATTGTAATATTTTCTGCCTTGTAAATCCATAATGTTCTCTTAGTTTTATTGTTTCTTCTCTTATTTCCCCTAAATCTTCTATTATAAAGTTTTCAATATTTACATTTTTCTCTTTAAATAATTCATCAAAAAATCCATAACTTAGTCCATCTACATATGTTCCTTCTTTACCTGTTTTTCCAAATGGTATTCTGAAAAATGAATCATATCCTCTAAAATAATCTATTCTTACTTTATCGAATAATTTTAAATGATACTTAAATCTTTTTACTAAATATTGATAATTATCTTTTTTTATATTTTCTACATTATATACAGGGCTATTCCATTTTTGACCGTTTTCATTGAAATAGTCTGGAGGAGTTCCAGCTTCAAATGTAAACTTTCCATTTTCCATTTCAAAATATTCTGAATGGTATTTAGTTTCAACTGATTCAAATACTGGATATACTGGCATATCTCCAATAATTTGAACATTTTTAGAATTAGCATAATATTTCAATTCCATCCATTGCTTATATAATATATATTGCAAAAATAAATAATAGTCTTTTTCATTTCCTGTTTTTTGGCTCATAAATTCTGCATATTCATTTATTTCTTGCAATATTATAAATTCATAATATTCATTATTAGGTCTAAAATTTCTATATGCTTCTTTATAATATTTTTCTTTAAAATTATCATATATTACTCTATCTTTATTTTCTCTTGTCTCTGCATTTTGTATTAGTTTTTCTTCTTTTAATTTGTCTACTGAAATATAATCTTCTTCCAATGCATAATAACTTACTGGAGAATATGGGTGTTTATCACATTCGTTTATTGGTAATATCTCCCAGTATTTTATATTATTTTCACTTAATATATCTATAAACTGATATGCTTCATATCCAAAGTCTCCTATTCCATATTTACTTGGAAGTGAAAAAATTGGAAGTAAAATTCCTTTTTCTTTCATATTCTTTTGTTCCTTTCTTTTTTTGCTTTTGCTTAAAATAATTATATATTAATAAGTTTATTTTTTCAATAGATAAATATTAATAATTTTTCTAACTTTATCATAAAAAACCAAGCAAAATTCTATTAAAGAATCTTACTTGGTCTTTTTTATTTACAACTCAACAGTCATAATTAAGTTGCCATCTTGATCATAAACATCTTCGAAAGTCTCCTGATATCCATACAAATCTTTACTTGTATATTTTGCATAGGAATAATAACCATTTCCAGAGATTTTGTCATATTGGATTGGAATGATTTCTTTAAAGCCATAGAATTCAGCATTTTCAAAATCAACTCCTACATATTTAAACACTCCCCATTGACCATTTTTTCTAATCATAACAATCAATTCATCAGAATCATCTATAACTCTGATTTCCTGGCATTTAAGATGATGAATTTCTTTTGCTTTCAAATTATATTCAACATATTCATTATCACTATCTATTTTGTGAAATATAATGCTAGTATAATCTTCCCATACAATATCATTTTCTTCATCAAAAGAAAAATCTGTCACCTTTATTCCATTTAAATCATAAATTTGAAAACATCCTGAACTACTATAAATTTTTATATAATTCTCATCTTCAAATTCAAATCTATATCCTTCAATTTTAGTTTTAAACTCTCCATTAAAATTAAATATCCATAAAGTCTCATTATTAGGATATAGCAGACTAGAACCAATGGCATAACGCATTTGTCGTACTTGAAATATACGGAAAACACTTTCACATATTACTTTACCATTATAATCAAAGATTTGCCATTCAGGATCATAATAATAACTACCTTTTATCATAACAGCAATCCATTTTTCAGTTGTCTTAAAACAATCTGTTAACCTTTTTTCAATTAAAGTTGTTACTATATGATTTCCGTTTGATGAATAAAACCTGAATTTACCTGTATTAAATTCTTCAACTATCAATACCTTAGAGAACTTATAAAGTCTTTCTCTTTCTTTAATCTCTAAGCCATTGTATTTAAAAACTTTTTCTTCACCTTCTTCTGCTTTATTTCCTATAAGCATTTTTAATAACTCATCACTAATACCTCTTGCCATAACATTTCCATCTTGAGTTACAACTGTCCAACCATCTCTTTCTTTTATCATCATATTCCAATGAATTCCAAACCAATAACAGTTTGTTCTAAGAATCATCTGTAAACTTTGGTTATCTTTATAATTGGATTTAGGAATAGTTCCTAACAACTTATTATTTGATATATTATAAATCTTAATTTCACCACACTTGTTTTTTTCAATCAAATAATGTTCAGAAATCCAAATTCTTGTTCCAACTTCAAAATTGTTTTTGTAAGAATCAGATTGACTAGAAACAACTACTCTTTCTCTAAATCCTTTATAAAACTTACTTGTACTACTAGATTGTAAAATGCGTTTAATTGCACCTATGATATATTTTCCTTCAGCTTTATATTTCTGAATAACTTTTCCTTCATAATTCTTAATATAGTAGCTGTCTTTTGATAATACAATAAAAGCCTCTTTACCAAATAAAGTATTTTTTAATAAGCTATCCACATCTTTAAATCCAAATACTTCACTTATTTTTTCTCCTTCCGTGTTATATATATCAGCTTTTGTATCATTATTTCTAAGGAGAATTGTATAATTTCCAGAAACAATAACACTTTCTTCAATTGCCAAAACAGGTATGTTGATTTTTGCCATGATGTTTGTTCCTTTCTGTCTTGATATTTATGTTTTTCTATAAGGCTTCTTGAGCCTCATCTTGGCTATTATATCATGTATTTTATGTAAAATCAATTAATTTATTAAATTTGGTAATGAACTCAAAGTAAAAAGCGAATCTAAGATTTTCTATCAAATAAAAATTTTAAGAAAATTTAAGACTCGCCATATTTATCTAGTACAGAAAATCCTCCTACAAGGAGAACTTTCCTACTATATAAAAAAGCAAGAAACTTTTTAGTCTCCTGCCTTTATTTTTGACATAAAGTCAAATTATTTTATTATTGCTTTTCTTCCTAAATATTGAGCAACATCACCTAATTGATGTTCGATATTTAATAATCTATTATATTTAGCAACTCTATCTGTTCTACATGGTGCACCTGTTTTGATTTGTCCAGCATTCATTGCAACTGCAACATCTGCTAATGTTGTATCTTCTGTTTCACCACTTCTGTGTGATACAACAGCTGTCATTCCATGTTTATTAGCTAATTCGATAGCATCTAATGTTTCTGTTAATGTTCCGATTTGATTTAATTTGATTAATATACTGTTTGTTACACCTAAATCAATACCTTTTTGTAATCTCTTCATATTTGTTACAAATAAGTCATCACCAACTAATTGGATTTTTGATCCTAATCTGTCTGTTAGTTTTTTCCATCCAGCCCAGTCTTCTTCTGCTAAACCATCTTCGATTGAGATAATTGGATATCTGTTTACTAAATCTTCTAAGAAGTCTATCATTTCATCTTCTGTTTTTGTAACACCTATTTTCCAGAAATGATATTGTCCTTCTTTTCCTATTTTCTTTGCTTCATCATATAATTCTGTTGCAGCAACATCTAATGCTAAAGCAACTTCTTCACCTGGTTTATACCCAGCTTTTTCAATAGCTTCCATTATTAATTGAAGTGCTTCATCTTCATCTTTAACGTTTGGGGCAAATCCACCTTCATCACCAACACCTGTTCCTAATCCTTTTGATTTTAAAACAGCTTTTAAGTTGTGATAAATTTCAGCACACATACGTAAACATTCAGAGAATGATTTTGCTCCAACTGGCATAATCATAAATTCTTGTACACTTAATGTTGAATCAGCATGTTTACCACCATTCATGATGTTCATCATTGGAACTGGCATAACTTTTGCATTTGGTCCACCAATATAGTTATATAATTCCATTCCTAATGATGCAGCAGCAGCTTTAGCACAAGCTAATGATACACCTAATGTAGCATTTGCTCCTAATACACCTTTGTTTTCTGTTCCATCTAATTCGATAAGCATTTTATCGATTCCAGCTTGGTCATAAACATTCATTCCTTCTAATTTTGGAGCTATAACTGAGTTAACATTTTCTACAGCTTTTAAAACTCCTTTTCCTAAATATCTTGATTTATCACCATCTCTTAATTCAACAGCTTCAAAGCTTCCTGTTGATGCTCCAGATGGAACCATTGCTACACCATGTGATCCATCAAATGTTGTAACTTCAACTTGTACAGTTGGATTTCCTCTTGAATCTAATACCTCTAATGCTTCTACACTTTCAATTTCTAAATAATCTTTCATAAAACTCTCTTTCCTTTCTTATCATATCATGTATATAGTATGAATCAATTATTATAAATGTAATCAAATTAATAATACAACTATTTCATAGCTTCTTCAACAGCAACAGCTACTGCTACTGAAGCACCAACCATTGGGTTGTTACCCATACCAATTAATCCCATCATTTCTACGTGAGCTGGTACTGAAGATGATCCTGCAAATTGTGCATCTGAATGCATTCTTCCCATTGTATCTGTCATACCATAAGAAGCTGGTCCTGCTGCCATATTATCTGGATGAAGTGTTCTACCTGTTCCACCACCAGAAGCAACTGAGAAGTATTTCTTTCCTGCTTCTAGTCTTTCTTTCTTATATGTTCCTGCAACTGGATGTTGGAATCTTGTTGGGTTTGTTGAGTTTCCTGTAATAGATACATCAACATCTTCTAACCACATGATTGCTACACCTTCTCTAACATCGTTTGCACCATAACATTTTACTTGGCTTCTTTCTCCATCAGAATATTTTATTTCTTCTACTACTTTTACTTTTCCTGTAAAATAATCAAAATCTGTTTTTACATATGTAAATCCATTTATTCTTGATATTATTTGTGCTGCATCTTTTCCTAAACCATTTAAAATTACTCTTAATGGTTCTTTTCTAACTTTGTTTGCAGATTTTGCTATACCAATAGCTCCTTCTGCTGCTGCAAAACTTTCATGTCCTGCTAAAAATGCAAAACATTTTGTATCTTCTGATAATAGCATTGATGCTAAATTTCCATGTCCTAATCCTACTTTTCTATCATCTGCAACAGATCCTGGAATACAAAATGCTTGTAATCCTTCTCCAATTGCTTTTGCTGCATCTGATGCCTTTTTACATCCTTTTTTGATTGCTATTGCTGCACCTAATGTGTAAGCCCAAGCTGCATTTTCAAAACAAATTGGTTGAACTCCTTTTACTATTTCATAAGGATTAAATCCTTTATCTGTACAGATTTTTAATGAATCTTCAAAATCTTTTATTCCGTATTTTTCCATAACTGGTTTTATTTGATCAATTCTTCTTTCATAACTTTCAAATGTTACTGCCATCTTTTATTCCTCCTATTTTTATTGTAAGGGAAGACATTTCCCATTTTTACATCTTATTTATTTTTTTAAATTCTATTTCTATGCTTCTCTTGGATCTATCTTCTTTACAGCTTCGTCAAATCTTCCATATGTACCAGAAGCTTTTTCAATTGCTTC